>Ga0315900_10000524_pt1 | contig 66607 bp, 88 predicted proteins | sample LakEriMetagenome_FD_203521 | JGI IMG/M metagenome (GOLD analysis project Ga0315900, IMG submission 203521) | Freshwater fungal communities from buoy surface, Lake Erie, Ohio, United States - Buoy 12 MA114 | ecosystem: Environmental > Aquatic > Freshwater > Lake > Lake biofilm | place: USA: Lake... | reverse complement strand
ATGACGCTGCGCGCGGCGCGCGTGGCCGCCGATGCCGAGGACACGGAGAAGCGGGCCAAGATGGGCCTGCGCGAAGGTCAGGCCATCATGCTCGGGCCGAACCGCTCCCTCATGGTCGCTGAACGTGGGGAGGGCTGAACCAATGAGCACCGAACCCAACAACACAACCCGCGCCGGTTGGGCGCTCGAAGCGATCAACGCATTTCGCCGGGAAACCCGCACGGATGATTGTGACGCCCTGGGCGATCTGCTCGCGAACCTGATGCACCTTTGCGACGCGAAGCGCGGGCAAGAGGGCTGGGACTTTGACGCCATGCTCGAGCGTGCGCGTTCGCACTATCGGGAAGAATTTGAAGAAGGGCGCGCGGCATTCGCGGAGGAAGGCGAGACTTTCCTTACGCCTGCCGTCGTCGCGCGGTTCGTGGCCTACGCCAAGGACGCGGGCAATTGGGGCGGCAATCCCGTCATCGGCGGGAACGTCGGCGGCGACCCTGCCGACAAGGGCTATCTCGCCAACATGAAGAAGGCCGGGTTGATCCGCACCACGGAATACGAACCGGGCGATTTCTGCATCGAGTTCACCGACAAGGGCCGCGCGTTCGCTCAACAGCACGGGGTGGCGCTATGACCCTCAATCCGCGCGAAACCGCGACGATCCTCGCCGCCCTGCGCTGGTGGCAGGCTGGCTTTGGTATGCAGGCCGTTGGCTTCGACGCCATCGCTACGAACGAGTTTTCGTTTGCGGCACTGGACATGGGCGAAATCGACGCGCTCTGCGAACGGCTCAATGCCGCCCCCGAGGGCGAGGCGGTCAAAGTCGTGTCCCGCGAGGAATGGCCGCAGTTCCTCATCGACAACGCCGAGCACTTCATCAGCGAGTTCGGCCCCAAGTGGGCCGACATCTGCTTCAACGCGGCAAGGCACGGCGGGTTGATGGTGGGCGGCGGTGCCGCTCCCCTGGTTCGCGTGATGCTGCGCGACAAAGCGGAGGTCCGCTGACGTGCTGACCTGCCACGATTGCGATTACTACCGCCCTGGTGGCGTCGGCCATTGCGATGCTTTTGAAAAGCACGCGCGCCCGGCGAGCGAGGACGTGTCGGTGTCGTGCCCTATGTTCGAGTTCGCGCTATTCGGCGAAATCGACGTGCCGGCCGTCCGCGTGGTGCCGACATGAGGATCGTCGTCGATCAGATCGACCCGCCCGTGCCGTCTGCGGCGTTCGATTTCTGCGCCTATGACGCGGACACCTACGATGGTGCCGATGATGCCGGGGTGATGGCTCGGATCGTCGGCTACGGCAGGACGCGCGAAGAAGCCATCTTGGATTTTAAGGCCCAATGGGCAGAAGCGAGGGGCGAATGAGCAAGATTGAAGAACGGTTGCGCTCCGTCAACGCGCATGTAGCGCCGTATGCAAACGATCTAGTTCGCGGCTGGTGCCACGAAGGCGCCGACACGCTCAAAGCCTGCGAGCAAGCCCTGCGGGCAATACTGCCGCGCAATGTTGCGGTAAACAATCCGAACGTGGCCGACGACGAAGAAATGCCGCTGAACGTCACGATTGGCGAATTGCGCGCCGTTGCCGCTGCCCTCGCCAAGCTGGAAGGTGCAAAATGAACGGCCTGACGTGGCGCATCGCGCTCGAGGCTTTGGTGGGCTGGCTCGGCATCATCGCCATCTGCCTGCTCTTGGTCCTCTTTGCCGGTGCTGCTCATGCCCAGCGCTGGGGCGGGGCTCCGGTCGGCGGCGGCTTTGAGTGCGGGATTCCGCCCATTCCCCCGATCCCCCCGGCTGGGTGCCGGGATCTCGTTCCGATCTGCGTCTGCGACCAGAATGGAAACTGCCGAATCGTGTTTCAGTGTGTGCCCTGGTAGCGGTTCCCATACGGACCACGACGACAGAATTTAATTGACGAATCGCAGCGGGTCGGGCAGCTTCGTGGGTGGAGACGTGAAAATCTCCTGTTCACAAGCGGCCCGCCCCGCAAGGCGGTTTTTTCATGCCGGTTTTCCGAGTGCCCGACCTTCAACGGTTGAGGATTCGGCTTGGTTCGCCGCAAGGCGGACGACGGCGGGAGGCCCGGTATCCGTAAGGACCGGGGCCTGACTTGTGACAGGTTTTCACCCTCCCGCTGTTCGGCGGGTTGTGATTGCCCGTGCGGATAGCGCCTCAAACCGCTGTCACAAGGGCAAACCCATGAACGCCATCCAAATCTCTGATCTGAACACCACCATCAACCACGAGCCCCGCGTCCTTGATCTTCTCATCGCCGAACGCCTCGGGATGCAGAACCCGCACTCGATCCGCGCGTTGATCGACGCAAACCGCCCCGAACTTGAAACCTACGGCGAGGTTTCTCATCGCCGCCGAGAAACCTCCGCGCTGGGTGGCCGCCCTGGCACCGAGTATTGGCTGAACGAGGGGCAAGCCTTGGTGATCTGCGCCCTGTCCCGCACGCCCAAGGCGGCGGCGGTGCGCAAGGCCCTGATCGACGTGTACCTGGAATACCGGAACGGCGGGAAGAAGGTTCCGGTCCGCGCCCACCTTCGGCGCGTCTCCGGGTCGTCGGTCCCGGCCAAGCCCCGCGCGTCTGCCGAGGAACAGCGCAAGGCCATCATGGCGATCGGGGAGTGCCTTCTGGAAATGCTGAACGCCAAGGACAAGCTGAACGCCGCCGTCGCCCGGTGCGACGTGAAGATCGACGATTCCCTGTTCGAGAGCGCGTTCAACGATGTCTGGCGTCAGTTGCGGCGCCCCCTCATTGCGACCGGCCCCGCGCCCAGCCAATAACGCGGGAGAAAACAGGGAGAAAACAGGGAGAATATTGGGAGAAGCCCCGGATCACTCCGGGGCTTTTTCTTTGGGACTCAACCGGCGAAAGGGACCGCCGTAGATGCAGCGGCCAGGGTACTTTGGGTGCTCAAAGCAGGTGTCGCAGCCGTCGCATTTCATCGGCTTGCCGTAGTATTGATCCCAATCGTCTTTGGGTTTGCTCATTCGCCGGGCTTCTCCCATCGCGAGCACGCTGGCGCCGCAGCGCGCACGTCGCTTCCGGGCCCACCCGTCCAGAACTTTCGCATAAGGCCGCACTTGCGGTAGGTCTGCGCGAACCGGCGCAGCGCATAGTGGCGACAGGATTTGCAGGTTTCGCCGGCCGGTCCCGTCCCCGGTGGGGCGGCGTAGCCGCGCTGCTTGGCCGCCTTCACGCCTTGGGGCTTGGCGCCGACCGGCAGGGGGCCGAACAGGTCGGTGTTGCTCATTATTCCCCGCCCCCTTCGGCAAGCGCGGCGTCGATTGCGGCCGCAAATTTCTTTTCCCAGACTTTGCCGGGCGTCTCAGCCGTGACCATCTGTTTGAACGCTTCCCACATTTCGGGCGTCGGCTCGCGCATGGCCTCTATGATCGCCCGGACCTCTCCGACAGCGATCTTCCATCGGGTGATCGTGATGACCGGCAACCCCAACCCAGGTTGCAAGCAGTCGTCCAGTTTGATCTCGTCGTCGGGGTTCATGCCGCGATAGAGGATCAGCGCGCGTGCCGCCTTCTCGATCATGTTCATGGCGTCACCGTGATTTCGAGTTTCTTGACCGGATCGCCAAACACAAATGCGCTGGCGTGTTGGCCGATGACCATGCCGCAGCCGATCAAAAAGCCGACGACCACACAGGCGCCCAGGTTTTTCAGCAGTTCGATTGTTTCTTGGTACTTGCTCATTTCGCTTCTCCCTCGTCTCGGTTGGAACGGTCGTAGGCCATCAACAGCTTGGCGTAGTCGGAGAGGCCGTCGGCGACGAACTGCAGGGCTCGGGGATAGGACATCGACCACCGCGCGCGGGCCTTGCCCATCGATCGACGCCACACGACGACATCGAGCACGATGTCCAGATGCCGCTCGCCCCTGCCCTGGTATTCGCGTTGAAGGCTCGCCCAGGGCAGATAGACATCGTGGTGCTCGAACGCTGTCCGGTCGCTGATCTGGCCCCGCGTGATGCTCGAGCGCTGGAAGTTCTGCCCCTTGGCGGCGACCGCGCGCACAACGGATTCCACGACCTGTGCCATGCGGAGTGCAGCTCGGCGCTGCGCGTCGTCCAGATGGCCGATCTGGTAGAGCTTTTGGACCGGATCGTAACGGGACGGTCGGCCCACGGTTTCCGGGGTGCCGCCGTCGATATCGACCACATGGAGCCACGTCTTTTGGTTCGATTTCACCATGTCGTGCAGGATCTGTGCGCGGCGTTCGTACTCCTGCGCCCATTCCGGTTCATGATCTTTGGCTGCGGCTTCCGTTGCCTGCTTCAAGGCGGCCAGGGCCTTCGCCATCGCATCGGGCTTGTGCAGGGTGAACCCGTGCTCGAGGGTGCGAAGGACGATTGCCCAGGCTCGGGCGTCGCGGTCGATTGATGCCCCTCGTGCGCGTGCACGCGCGTGCCCGATTCCCCGTGCGGTGTCAATCTGCTTTCGTGCCGTCATGTTACGGTTCCGGTCAAAAAGCTGAGGTCGTCGTCAGTCGCGGGGGGTTGGTTTTTTTGGCTGTACAGCGGCGACTGCATCGGGGCGGCTACCCGTGGCTCACCCGACCCGCTCTCGCGATCAGGTGATGAAATTTCCGGCGGTTTTGACGGGACCTGATCGTCCTCGCTCGGCCGGTTGTCGTCGGCGTAGGGCAAGCGGACGGATTTTTGAGGCTTGGCCGGGGCGGGTTTGGGCTCGCCCGACGCCAGACCGGCCTTGAGGCGGGCCATCTGCGCGTCGAACTCGGCCTTCTGCTCGGCCGTCATCGGCTTTTTCCGACCCGGCCCCCGGTCAACGTCGCCCCGCTTCACCGCGAACGCCAACCGGCCGATCGCGTGCACCAGCCGGTGCCGCTCGTCCAGCTCGTCTTGGACCGTCGCCCGGATCTCGGCAACGAACGGCAGGCGCATGCCCAGCGTGTGCTTGGTCGTGATGCGCTCGAGGGCCAGCGCCAGCAGATCCGGGGGAAGGTCGGCCAGCGTCCGGTAGGCCGCCGAGGCAATGCTGGGCTGAAACGGGATGCCGAAGGTGCGCGCCCAGGCGAACAGCCCCGGCAGTTCGACCGCCAGCCGTTCGGGCCCAGCCGGGGCGACCGTCCGCTTGGCCGCCGCCAGCGCTGGGCCAATCTCAGGCACCAATTTCGCCGGGATCAATTGGCCCAGCCCTTGATACCCGGTCAAGGCCAAGTCCCTCAAGGATGCCGAGCATGTCGGCGTCGCGGATTTCTGGATCGGCATGGCTGACGTTCCGGGCCGGCCGGGTTGGGGAAGGTTGAGTTTGGCGGTGTCCGACATCGTTTGCTTCCTTGGAAATCCAGTTGACCCAGGTGGTGTTCCAGCTTCTCGGCTTTCGTCGGGTTCCAGCCCCCTTGCCCGTGGTCCAGTAGGCTTTGAACTTGATGGCCGCCCGTTCGGCCTCGGGCAACGTCAGGCCCATCGACAACGCGACATCGAGGTTTTCTTGGTTTGGCGTCCAATTCATCGGCAGGACCGCCGCAGCTTCGGCGCCGGGGCCGCGATTTTGTCGCGGCGCCGGTATCGTAGGGCTGGCTGCTTCAGGATGAATCTCTGATTTTTCTTTCTGAGATTCTTCCTTCTGGCATCTAGCCTCTAGCCTCTGGGCTTTATCCCCCCCGTTATCCGGTGGGTTAACCTGCTGGTTATCAGGGGGGTTAACCCCCTGGTTAACACCAAGGTTAAGGTCTGGGTTCCCACCCAAACTCCCATTTGCTTGATCTGCTTGATGTTTCTTAAAATCTCGCGTCATTCGACGGCTAAAGATTACGCCGCTTTCTGTTTTTGAAAACACATCTGCGGCGGCAAGTTCCTCAAGCAATAATTCTACATCTTTTTGTGTTCCGCCGAGGATTCCGGCGATTTGACGCACGGTTGGCGTCTTGCCGCGAATGAGCAAATGACCGTATGGATCAGCCTCGTGCATCAGCGTCATCAGATCGACCCACAGGCCGCGCGCTGCGAAGCTGCACATGCGCAAGGCGGGATCGGCCCGCCAATCAGACGGGTAGAATTTCATCCAGGGTTTGCGACGACGTTCAAGGCTCATTTGTTATCTCCAGTCAAAGCCAAAGGCATCGCAAAAATCGGAAATTGAACCAGTGGTGCGCGCCCTCGCTTCGATTTCCTCGAGGGGATGACCTTGCTCGATGTGAGCGTGATAAATCACGGGCACCAACCGAGCGTATTGGTTCTGAAATCTGTTGCGCAAAATGGCTTGGATGTAAGCGTAACGGGCACCATGATCGCCATACATGCGGCGCCATTTGCATTTGATAGGAATCCGCTTAAAGGCTTCGTTGAACTCGGCGCTCGATTCCACTGGCCCAGGAAACAGATCATCAATCGCCATCAGAATTTCACTTACCTCGTACTTTTTGCGAAACGAGCTAAGCTGCTGCATGCCGAATTTGGACAGCGATCGATGCGTGATAGATTCGATTTCTTTTGCCAGGATAGCTAGTTCATCCACTTCGTAATCGGTCGCGGCGCGGCGCCACTCCATCATCATTTCAAGCTGCTGGCGTCGCTCCTCCAAAGCCTCAATCTCGGCACGCTGTTTCGACAGCGCAGATTGATTCGACAATTTCTTGTCAGACTTGCCGACGTTGCACGCCACGCAGGACGTGACGAGGTTCATGATTTCGTTGCCGCCACCGTTGGCTACCGGGTCGATGTGATCGACATGCAAGACCACATCCGGCGCTTTCGAGCCGCAATACTGGCAGGTGAACTTGTCCCGTTTGAAAACCTCAAATCTGGTTCCCTTCGGAATCGGTTTCCGGTTGCTCATACCGCCGCCCCCACCCCTTCCGCCTGCCGCTCGACTTGCTCGGGCGAGGGCTCAAGCTCGCCGTACTGGCGCTCGAACTTGGCCGGGTTGGCGATTGCCATGCGGACCAGGGCCGCGCGCTGGCGCGTCAGCTCGCGCTCGATCATGGATTTCTGGTCCGGGGTCAGGTCGCCCGCCGACAGGAGCTTGGACCGGGCTCGGACGCGGAGATTGTCGGTCGCCTCGCGGAACAGGGGATCGGCCGCCCGAAGTTCTTCGATGCGCTCGCAGGCGTGCATGACGGTCGTGTGGTCCCGGTTGAAGGCCCGCCCGATGAAGGGCAGACTCAGCGGCGTCTCGTGGCGGCAGATCCACATTGCCGTCATCCGGGGGCGCGCGACCTTCTCGGCCCGCCGATCCGATATCAAATCGTTCCGGGTGATCGAGAAGTACCCGGCCACGACATCCTTGATGATGCTGATACGGCTCATGCGGCCTCGTCCTTCCTTGGGGTTTCGGGGTGCTTGGCAATAACCGAATCAATCTCGACCCGAACCCGGTCGTAACCCCGGCGCACGGGGTCAAGGTCCACTTGGGCGCCGGCCGAAGCCAGATCTCGACCAAACTGCTCAATCGCGTCGATGAACTTGAGCATCGCAGCGCCGATTTGCTTTCCGCAGGTGTTGTTCATGCCCGGCTCCGGTGGTTGTTTTTTACTTACTGCATGAAATTTGAGGGGGGGGGTAGCAATTTCAAGGTGTTACGCGAAATTCCTAAATCTTGAATGGTAGGTCGCGCCGTTATCCATATTTTGTGGTCTTGTTACTCTCGATTGCGAAATCCAGAAACATCCCGCCGTCGCTGTGCAAGCGATTTTCCGCAATTTTTGCGTATTCTTCGTTGAGTTCGATCAGCACGGCATTGCGCTTGAGGCGGTCGGCAACCAGCCCTGTAGTCCCGGCTCCCCCGAATGGATCGAGCACCGTTCCCCCTTCCGGGCAACCGGCCTTGATAAGCGGCTCGATCAGCTTGGGCGGGAAGGTCGCGAAGTGGGCGCCCGAAAACGGATGGGGGGCAACATCGAGGGCCAGGGGATTGCCCTCGGCGTCCGATATCAGGCCGTGGGCGCCGTCGATGCTCTCAAGCATCAGATCGGTGTTTCTGAAATTGCGGCCGTTTGCCTGCTGCTCGGCCCGCTCCATCTGGTCCCAGCGCTCGTTGAAGCCTTGGTGGCGGCGACCGTGGCCGCGCTGCTTGTCGGGCTTTGCCGGGGCACTGGCAACGGGTGCAGGCGGTTGCTCGTCGTCCAGACTGTCGAAGAACAGGTCCGTGTTGCGGAAGTTCCGGTCCAGCAAAACCTCGGAACTGCTCGCGGCTTCGAAACTGTGGTTGGCCTTGATGCCCTGCCCCGGCTCGACGGATTTCGGGGTGCGGACGACGGGCTTCTTGCGTCGCCCGTCCGGGTGGATGTTTCCATGCGACCCAGGCGCGGTGTTCCAACCAGCAGGCTGAGCAATGCGCGCATGCGTGTTGACCGATGCAGCTTTGCGCACGGCTTCCGCGTCGTACCAGTAGCGCGCGGATTTCGTGAACATGAACACATACTCGACCGCCGTTGCCGGCCGATCCGAAATGCTCTCGGGCATCCCGTTGCGCTTCACCCAAGGAAGGACCGACCGCAGCCACCAGCCATCGGCCTGCATCGCAATGGCGAACCGGAACGGGACCATGCACAAATCTTTGGACTTGAGCCCGCCCACCGCCGTCGAAAACGGCTTGTCGCGGAACGTCCGATCGTCGTTCCCGGCCGCCTTGGTATCTGCAGCGCTCCGACCGTTCACGCCGGTCGCGTAGCTGTCGCCGTAGTTCACCCAGCACACGCCGTCCGGGCGAAGGACGCGGCGGACCTCGCGGAACACATCGACCATCGTATCGACGTGCTCTTGCGCCGTTGGTTCGAGCCCGAGCTGGCCGTCAACGCCGTATGAACGCAATCCCCAGTAAGGGGGGCTCGTTACAACGCAATTCACGCTGTCCGCTTCCAAGTCGCGCAGCCGGGCGCGCACGTCGCCAAGGAGGATGCGAACGCTCATCGCGCAAACCCTGGCAGATTGCGATACTCAATCGGCACCCCCGCAGCGAGGGCAGCAGCGATTCCGTATTCCATGCCCCGAGATATTCCGTAGTCTTCGTAAACGACGGACGCCTCGGCAACGCGGCGCCACGCGAGCCCCGCGTCAATTCCCCATTGGCGTTCTTCGTCTATTTCGTCGCGCAAAATCCCCGGCTGCGTGTAAAGCAAGTGCGATGCAATGGGGGCCTCGCCACGGCTTAGGGAGTCGCGGACGCACGCCCGCGCATATTCGACGTTGCGCTCTATGTCGCCAGCATACGGACTTTCAAGGATGACCAATCTCATGTCACCACCTTTTGGGCGACATAGACCGCCAAAACGCCAAACCAGAATCCAAGCAAAACCCAGCCTGCGATTTTGCCCCATGTCGGCTCGGACGGCTTCGGTGTCAGGTCTAGGAGTGCGGCGGCCGGCGTGCCGACGCCGTTGATCCGGTCGCAAACCACTTCAAGTACCTCGATTGACCGCTTGCTGTTTTCGACCGGCCACACGGACACAAAATCCGACGACTGCCGAACGATTAGCGCGGGATCGCCGCGCAGCGTCCCGACCACGGCCATCAAGTGCGTCTGCTCTGCATCGCTCACGGCAGCACCTTCGGCATGAAGGAGCGCAGGTTCTCGTCGCACCAAGCCTTCTGGTTGGCGGTCAGGTCGCCAGGGCGCTTGCGCTCGCCCCATGAAACCGGCTCGGGAGCATTGTTGAATCGCTCCGACCAAATCCTATTGATGGCAGTTTGCACCTCTTGCTGACTCAGATTCTGAATGGCCGCCCGCTCTTGCACGGACCATTGCTGTGCAGAGCCGGGCGTCACGCCGAGAAAATCCATATCCGAAAAAATGCTCACGGCATGTCCTCCGGTCGCAGGGGCAGGAAGGTGACGACGCGCTCGATCGCGGTGTCGAACACCACGCGGTAGCGGGTCTTGTTTTCGGTTTCCACGCGCCACTGTTCGCGCGAGCTGGCGTGCCAATGGATGATGCGAACCGCTTGGATCTTCCGCGTGTCAATTTCATTCGAGTGGAACTTGTCGGCTTTCCAGCGTGCGAGGAACTTGCGTTCCTTCTTAATCAGGCGTTCGCAGTCCTTCACGACAGAGGGATCGACGCCGTAGCGCTGCGCAGCACGCTTCTCGGCGTGCCGCACGATGGCCTTGGTGCGCGAATAGTGGGGGCTGCTCATGGCGCCAAGCACCAGACGATCGCGGACTTGCCGCTGTCGTTCCTCGAGCGAACGCCGCTATCGCGAATGAAGCCCGCCGCACGGAGTTCAGAGCACCGGGGCCGAATGGCGAGGATGCTTTCGCCAATGCGGCGCGCGATCTGGTCGGCAGTTCCCGGCCCGTTGGCCTTCATGTCGCTGAGGACGGCGGCGCGCAGGTAGTGCGCCCGTCCCGCCATATCGAGGGCGGCACGCAGCGTCGTCGCGTCGTCCGACTTGACGCCGGGAGCCCCGCGATAGGCAAAGAGCGGCATGTCGTCCAAGGTACGGCTCATGCTGCGTCATCCATGCAAAAGCAGTCGATCCGGTTTTCGTCGGGAAAGTCGAAATTCTGCTGCTGCAAAACCGCCAGCTTCATTGCCTCATAGCCCATGCGGTCTTTGCGAAACCGCGCGCCGTCTGGCTTGCTTGCGCGCGTCGCGGCCTCGGCCTCGGCCCACCAATCGGCTAGATCGGGATTGGCGCGGATCAAGCCCGCAATGGTCGCCGCGCCTTTCAAAAAGCAAAGGTCGCAGTTACCGGCTGGCGTCGTGCCGCCAATGTTGAGCAAGCTCAGATCGAAATTCTGCCGCGCCCAAAACTCCTGAACGTCGCTCTTTGTGATGCCCGCCGTCGCCAGCGGCATTGCGTTTTCCCAAGCGTCGCGATTTACTCGCGCCCGCGCTACTCGCGCCCGCGCTACTCGCGCCGGTTCGTCTGCGCGCAAGCCGATCACATTCGTCCAGTTATCCCAACCCAACGAGCGGCAGAAATCGCGCATCACGCGGATTTTTAGTTCGCTTGTGCAAAAGCGCGTGACGGGGTTCGGCAGATACCCCTTGCGGTCAATCAGCGCTTTGAATGGCTCACCCTTGCGTGCCGCTGTTTCGTGCGTGACAATCTCCCAACGGTCTTTCGTTTCGTCGGCTTCCTTGTATTGCAGCCAAACGATATCGACGCCCCACCGATCTCCGCAGTCGCGCACGAAGTCCAACGTCTGCGGCGTTTCCTTGCCGGTGTTGGCGAAGGTAACGCGCACATCGGCGGGCAGCGTGCCGCCGTGGGCCTGTAGGATGCGCCAAAGCATGTATGCGCTGGTCCTGCCGCCGCTGAACGACACAAGCGCAGGCCCGTCTATTTTGAACGGGTCGCTCATGCGCGATACCGATAGTGCTTCGAGAGGCTCGCACCGACAGGCCGGGCGGTTTTCTTCTTGGTGCCCACGATCTCGATCACGCGGCTATCCGTGAATCGCTCGACGCGGATCAGTCCGTAGCTTTCGAGGCGGCGCACGATTGCCGCACCCGTCGAATGGGTCGAACAGCCCAGCGATGCCGCAAGCTCCACGTTCTTCGGGGCGACGGCGCCGGTAGCGGCGGCGCGCGTCAGCAGTTGCAGCACAACCTGCTCGTTTGCGCTGAGGGGCTTCATCGTGCACCCCGAGCAAGCTTGCGGTGCGCGTTCCGGCGCGCGGCGCGATAGGTGCTTGCCGGGCGCGGGCCGGTCTTCGGCAGGATCAGCTTGCGCGGCTCGTACCAGCGCCAAGCGGCGGTGAGTTCGCGGCGGCGGGCAATGGTGTTCGGGGACAGCGAACGGGGCATTGCCGCCGTCATGGAAGCGACTGCTGCCGCCGCTGCTGCGGCAACGGCGCCAATGAAGCCGGGCTTCATGCTGCACCTTCGAGGAAAGCGGTGTCGGGGTTCGCGGTCGGTTTCACGGCGACCGTGATCGGCGGCTTGGCGCTGTTGGCGATGTCCAGGGCCGACCGATAAAGCTCAACCAGCGAGTCGAACTCCTGCAGTTCGTCGCTCGGCTTCTTCCGCAGTTTGACGACCTCGCGAATGATCTTCGGATCGAACCCCGTGCCCTTGGCCTCGGCATAGACCTGGGCCTTGTCGGCGTTCATGTCCTTAATTTCGGCGTCCAAGCGCTCGATGCGCTCGACGAACGACTTGAGGCGCATTGCCGTGGTCGGATCGACGCCGGAATTGTGGCCGATCGCTGGGGCAGGGTTGGACTTTTTGGGCTTCGCCATCAGGCAGCATCCTTGTTTTCGTGGGGGGCGAGGAAATCGGCCGGCACCGCATGGCGGGCCTTGCGCAGAAGGTCGGCAACGGCTGGGCGGTAGCGCCAAGCGATGCCGCGCGTGCGCCAATTCTGGACAACCGACCGATTGACGCGATCGGCGCCAAGGGCGCGCAAAGCCCTAGCCGTTGCGGTCGCCCCGCCGAGGGCGTCAATCAGTAGAGCGTGGGAGTGCAGACTCGGAGACATCATGAAATAATTTAGTGTGACATTACGTTACGGTGGTCAAGACAAAAACGCAGAATGTGGAAAACTCTTTGCTATCTCCCCGGAGTCGGCGTAAAACACCGCGTATGGCAGCACCACCGCCCAGCCAGTACACCAAGGCCTTTGCCCGACGACTCCAAGCATGTCGCCTCGCAGCGGGCCACGATTCGGCTGAGCAATTCGCAAAACTGCTTAAAATCGACCCCCATCGATATCGCAGCTATGAACGCGGCAGTCGCGAGCCGCCCTTTGAAATCCTTGTCGAAATGGCCCGAGCCGTGAGTAAGAGCATCGATTTTCTGATTCTCGGCCAGCACGAATAGGCTCGCCGCGCGACTCCGGTTGCGCGCAAAACTTCCGTTTCAAATCAGCCAATTGACCTTCTTTGCAGACAATTGCCGTAACATAACGTTGACCACATGCGTTACGTTATGATACGCAATCGGAATGAACCCGATTGCAATCTGCGTCCTCGCCTATTGCCTCATTGCAGAAGGCCACACGCGCCAATGCGCGCCTGCGCATGAGGAAGATGCCTTGGTGAAGGTTGAGAAGCCTTTGGATTTTGCGCAGACCGCCGATCTGGGGCCTGGCTTTACAAGCATCGAACATCGCGCCTGCGTTCGGCTGGCAAACGATCTGTCGCCGCCGATCAATTACCGGCGCGTCGATCTTTTCGTCAAACACCCGTCCCGCACGCCCGCTCAGTCGGCGGCCAAGGAGCGCGAATGATCGACGACACCATTACCGTGCGCTGCTCGTCCCTGTCGTCCTGGCCGGATTGCCCGCGTCGGGGTGCTGCGCGGAGCTTCAAGCGTCTGATCGAGGCTGCAGGCTTCAAACTCCGTCAACCGGCCGGATCGATCGGCGCGTCGGTCGGATCTGCCGTCCACCGGGGCGCGGAAACGCTGCTCAGCGAAAAAGCTGGCGGGGCAGATAGCCCAAACCTTTCGGCCGCCCAAGATGCCGCCGTTGCCACGCTGCACGAGAAGATGCGCGAGGACGACGCGCGCATGGACAAAGAAACGCCGTCGCAGTCCGTGGCCGAGCGCCAAGTGATTCGCATGACGCAAGCCTATGCCGCGCACATCGTTCCCGAAATCGAACCCCTGACGGTCGAACAGCGCTTGGTGGCTCGCATCCCGTGGTCGGCAAACAACCTCGCCCTATCCGGTCAATCGGATGTGCTGGCGCGCGAGCCCGAGCGCTTGCGCGACCTCAAGACCGGCAAGCAGCGCTTCGGCTCTCACAAGCCGCAGTTCGGTGGATACAGCTTGCTTGGGCGCACCCACGGCTTTCCGATCAAGGAGATTGCCGAAGATTTCGTGCAGCGCTGCGCGATCGACAAGCCCCAGCCTGCCCCACGGACCTTCGCCTATGACGTGCAAGGGTGCGAACAAGCGGCGGTGTCCGTGATCCGCCACATGGATCTGTCCCTTCATACGTTCCTCAACGGCGATCCGGCCCGCAACATCGAGCCCGGCGACCCCGCTTCATTCCCGGCCAACCCCTCGTCGAAGCTGTGCAGCGAGCGCTGGTGCCCTGCGTGGGGAACGCCGTTTTGCCGTGAGCACGACGGCGGCCAAGAGGAACAGGCGGCCCCGTTTCTGGTCAAGGGAAAGCTCTCTTACGACGAAATCGCAAAGCTCAACACGCCAGGATCGGTGCTGGTTCTGGACAGCGCAACCAAGGTCGAGCGTTTCGATACCAGACCCCAACCAACCCAAGAGATAGCGGAGTTCCTCAAGTGAAAATCTTTGTGTTCGACTGCGAGACGAGCGGCTTGCCCAAGTTCAACCTGCCCGCTGACGATCCGACTCAGCCGCGCATCGTCCAGTTGGCCGGCGCCCTGTTCGACGGCGAGGCCGACAAGCCGAGCAAGTCGTTCTGCGAGAAGATCAAGCCCGATGGCTGGCGCATGGACGACGCACTCGCGGAAAAGCTCGGCAACGGTCTTACCCATGCCAGCCTCGAGGCCGAAGGCAAACCGGCCGCCGAGGTATTGCAGGCCTGGGCCGATCTGCACGACGCCGCCGATCTGATCGTCGGCTACAACATCACCTTCGACCTCAAGATGATGCGCGGCGAGCTGCGTCGCGCCAACATGGATGATCGGTACGGGGCGCGCAAAACATTCGACGTTCTGCCGCCCTGCACGGGCCTGTGCAAGATCGACCCGACCGAAGCAATGAAGGCCGCCGGTCGTCGGCATTTCAAGACGCCGAAACTCTCCGAGGCCGTCGAAATCATCTTGAAGGAAAAGCACGTCGGCGCCCACGACGCCATGACGGACCTTCTCGCGACCTACCGCCTGTTCCGCATCGTTTTTGACCCTGCATCCGTTCGGCCCACCAAAGCGCCGAAGCCGCAGGCCAGCGAAGGCGTGCCCGAATTTCTTGCTTAAACCAACCCAGGAAGGCTCAGAACAATGCACGCCGAAACTATTTCCGAAACCACCAAGGACTACTACGGCACGAAGCGCATCACCGCTTACCCGTGGGAAGCGATGGACGGTCGGCCCGGCTACCATGTGCAATACGCAGACGGATACGTTTCTTGGTCGCCCAAAGACGTGTTCGAGGCTGCTTATCAGCCGATCGATGCTATGAGCTTCGGCCATGCGATCGCCGCCCTCAAGGCAGGCCATCGTGTTGCGCGTGCCGGCTGGAACGGCAAAGGCATGTGGCTGGTCCTCGTGCCGGGCAGCATTCAACTCACTGTCGAAGAAGGTCGTCCGCTTGCACTCGCAGGCGTGCCTGTCGGCACCAAGTTCGACTACTTGCCGCACATCGACATGATGACAGTGCAGGGCGCGCTCGTCCCGTGGCTCGCCAGCCAGACCGACGTGCTGGCTGACGACTGGCAGATCGTCGCTTAACCCAAAGGAAGGCTCAAACAGATGAACGCCGCAACACCGGAATTGCTCGAACCTCTGCGCTCCGATCCCGCAGAACGGATGGCTGGAATGGGCGGTCTGCCTGCAGCCCTGCCGGATCGCACTGGCGGACTTACGGTCAACACCTATGGCGGCATTTTGACTTCGCACAAAATCGTGCAGCCGCGCGACGTTTCGTCCGTAATGAAGCGCTTGCAGGTCCACGCCAACACGTTCGGCGACGACTACGTTTATTCGTGGCCAGTGCACGACCGCAAGAACAAGCGCACCGAAATCATCGAAGGTCCGACCATCAAACTCGCGATGGATCTCGTGCGCGAGTACGGAAACTGCCGAATCGGGCAGCGCGTCGAAGATGTCGGCTCGCACTGGATCATCTACGCGCAGTTCCTCGATCTCGAAACCGGCTTCGGGCTTGAGCGCCCGTTCCAGCAGCGCAAGTCGCAGGGCACCGGCATGAAGGATGCCGATCGCCAAGCCGACATCGTGTTCCAGATCGGCGTGTCGAAGGCGACACGAAACGTCATCGTCAACGCTTTGCGCGGCTTCGCCGACTACATGATCGACGAGGCCAAAACCGGACTCCTGAAGAAATTCGAGTCCGACGACGCCAAGCAGAAGGCCCATGGCTTTATTGATCGCGTCATGGAGCGGCACAACATCGCGGAACTGCGCGTGACGGCGGTTCTCGGTCGTGCGCGCGACAAATGGACGATCCGCGACCTCGCGCGCGTCTACATGGAAATGAAAGGCATTCACGAAGGCCTTACGGTCGTCGATGAAATCTATCCGACGCTCGAAGACGCCCGAATCGTCGAGCGCGAGAAGTCCGAGAAAAAGGACTCCGGCAAGTCCTCGTCGGCCGAACAGAAGCCCGCTGCGACTGAGGTGAAACCGGCCGCCGAACAAAAACCGGCAGCGGCCAGCGCACCGGCCGGCGACGACATGCCGCCGATCCCCGAGAACTTGAAGGTCGAGAACCGCAAGCCGAAGGCGGCGGCACCGACACCGCCCGCCCAAGACGACGCGGAATCTCTGTTTGGATCGGAGGGCTGATCTATGTTGACCGTCGCTATTCGTGATTTCCGCGCGATCGAGCGTGCCGACTTTGCACTTGATCGCCTTACCCTCATTGCCGGTCCGAACGGATCTGGCAAGTCCTCGATCTGCAGCGCCCTGGCGCTTGCCGTCACCGGGCAGATAGTGCCGCCCTGGCTTACGAAGGGCGAGGCCGGGGCTCTGGTCCGCACCGGCCAAAGCGCCGGGGGCATCAAGATCAAGTCGCCCCAAGGCGAATTGACGGTCGCCTATCCCAAGGCTTCGGCAACGGCGAACGGCACCCAGCCGAACGTGTCGCCGTTTGCTGCGGGGTTGGTGTCGATCCCCGACATGGACAGCAAGAAGCGCGGGCTTGCCCTCGCCGCCCTGCTCAAAACCAATCCCGACAAGGATGATGTTGCCGCCGCCATGGGCGACTTGGGCTTCGACCAGAAGGGCATCGACGCCATCTGGAAGGCCCTGCAGGATAACGGCTGGGACGCCACGCACAAGAAGGCCGCCGACCACGGCACCACGCTCAAGGGCCAGTGGAAGCAAGTCACCAACGAGCAATACGGCAGCGCCAAGGGCGGGTCGTGGACGCCTGACGGGTACACGAGCGATCCCATCGACCAATTGAAGGCCGAACTGGACGATGCCCAGAAGGCGCTCGAGGCCGGGATTGCCGCAACCGCCGTGGACCAAGCGAAGATCGAAGCCTGGAAGGCGGAAGCCGATCAATTGGCGCCGCTCACCGAAGAACGCGCGGCGGTCCAAGCCAAGATCGACGAAGCCGAGGCCGAACTGTCCAAGGCCCGTGCGGATCTTGCCGCCCTTCCCCCGGTCAACGGGGAAGATGGCGGGGTCAAGTGCCCGCATTGCGAACAGCCGATCCTCGTCAAGTCGGCTGGTGGGGTGACGACGCTGCACGCCCCGCCCCCGGCCAAGCCCATGACATCGGCTCAGATCAAAGCAGCCCGCGAGCGCCGCGCCGAGCTGGAAGGCACGATCACCAACCGATCCTCGCTGGTGCTTCCCGGCCTGCGCGCAACCCTTGCCGACATCGAAGGCAAACTCGCCGTCGCCAAGAACGCCGGGCAAAAGCTGGCCGAGGCCCGCGCCGACGCCAAGCAGTCCGACGAAGCGCCGGCCGATATTGCCGTTCTTCGCACGATCCATGCAGACGCAGCCAGGATAGTGAAAGCGGCCGAGGACAAGCAGGCCGCCGACGCGCTGCACAATCGGATCGTCAAGAACCAAGCCATGATCGACCAGCTTGCGCCCGATGGCCTTCGCAAGCGCCGTACCGCAAAGGCGGTCGAGGCGTTCAACGAGAGCATCCTTCGGCCCATCTGGGAAGCCGCCAAGTGGAAGCCCGTGACGGTTAGCGAAACGCTCGATTGCCTCTACGGCGTGCGACCCTACGAAGCCTGTTCCGAAGGCGAACAGATGCGCGTCCGCTTCGTCATGCAGGTTGCGTGCGCCCAACTGGACGGCTCCGAAATTCTCGTCATGGACCGCGCCGACCTTCTGGACAAGGGCGGTCGCGGCGGGCTCGTCAACCTTTTGAACAAGGCGTGGGGCAAACCCGCACTGGTCGCCATGACCTACTCGGATCGCAACTCCCTGCCCCCGATTGATCGCCTGGGCGGCCAAGCGTTCTGGATCGACGACGGCTTCCTGCGTCCCGTCGAGCGCGAGAGGGCTGCGGCATGAGCACGAAAACCGGCATCGAATGGACGGATGCGAAGCTAGCTGCAAACGCCTGCGCCACCTTCGGAAAGGCGCTCAACCAAAAGCTCTGTCGGTTCGATCCCTTTTCGCGCCATCCACTCCCAAACGTCACTGTCGCGTTTGGAGCTATTGCAGCGCACACACGCAGGGACGATGTTTTCGGGCGTAGTCTCGCCGCCTCGCGCGACTGGAACAACGTGATCCCAGGTTTCGGCTGCAGCGGCGCAATAAGCGCACCTGCCCTCGAAATACTCCAGCAAACACACCCTGCCGATTTCCGGAACGCGCTCCACACCGCGCTTTCGCCGTACCGCATGTGCACGGCGCGCATCCCTAAACGTGGCGGAACAACGATAAAGCGCCCGCGCTTCGGCATTTGCGTGAGATCGACACACGCCCTTGTTCACGTCGAGAGCCGGAAGCCAATCGCTGCACGTTCTGCACCACGCCAGCCCTGCAGCACGGCGCGACCGTCTCTCTCTAATCGTTGGCCCCGCCATCACTCGGCTGCTTTTGCAATCCGCGCAAACGTAGTTAAGGCCGCTCTTTCGAGAAGCGTCTCGAGTGAACGCAGTCGGCTGCTTGAGCAGTCGGCATTTGCCACAACGGCGTTCTGCGGATTCAAAGAGGTCGATCATGGGTAAGACAAGTATAGAATGGACGGATCAAGTTTGGAACCCGATCGCGGGCTGCAGCCTCGTGTCGCCGGGCTGCACGAATTGCTACGCGATGGGCGAGGCGCACCGGCTCGGCGAGCGGCTCGACCAGGCCAAATACAAAGGCCTCACGCGCGTTGTGAACGGAAAGCCGGTCTGGACCGGCGAGGTGCGCGTCTGGGAAAAGGCGCTGCTCGATCCGCTGAAATGGCGCAAGCCGAAGCGCGTCTTCGTCAACAGCATGTCAGACCTATTCGCCTACGGCGTGACCGACGAGACGATCGACCGCGTGTTCGCCGTGATGGCGCTGGCGCCGCAGCACACGTTCCAAGTGCTGACCAAGCGGCCCGAGCGGATGCGGGATTATGTGCGGGCGACAGGTGCGGTGAATCGAATACTCGAAGCGGCGTGTCGCCATGTGGATATTGTCGATGGTGCAGAGCTAGCTTCTGCGTATCACGCTGGCCATGACGACGTGATGCCCCTGCCGAACGTCTGGCTTGGCGTGTCGGTCGAAGACCAGCGCCGCGCCGACGAGCGCATCCCGATCCTGTTGGACACGCCCGCCGCCGTGCGGTGGATCAGCGCCGAGCCGTTGCTGGGCCCGGTCGATCTGAACGGCATCGACACGATGAACTTTCGCGGCGCCGAAAATCTGCACGCGCTCGAAGGTTACGCCCGCGACTGGATGGGCGAGCCGACGGGCCGCGTACCTCGCCTCGATTGGGTCGTGGCCGGCGGCGAGTCCGGCCCCGATGCGCGCCCGATGCACCCTGCCTGGGCGCAGTCGTTGCGCGACCAGTGCGCGCACGCGGGCGTCGCCTTCCTGTTCAAACAGTGGGGTTCGTGGGCTCCTGTCGAGACGCCGGCGAGTGAGATCCAAGAAGACGAAGAGATTCGGGGCGTCGGCGTCTTCATGGAAAATCAGTATTTCCGAAAAGCCAGCAAGAAGGCCACCGGCCGCACGCTTGACGGTCGCACCCACGACGATTACCCGCAGGTGCGCGCATGACCGCCCTCACCGAAGCCGAAGGATCGTGCAAGACGTGCGGGCTTTACGTCTACACGTCCTGGATCGGCGACGAGCCGCCCAACGGCGCTTGTATCCACGGCAAGGACGGCGCGCCGAAGCTGTGCCACGAGGTGCTGTCAAGCATCGCCATCGCACGGACGAACCGATCGGCCGGGATAAAGCTCACCGACCGGAACCGCTATTGCGAAACGCTGCAGAAGGCGCTCGGCATCACCGACGCGGAACTCGATGCGTGGCGCGCAAAACAAGCCGAGGACAAAAACTATGACTGATCGCCCGATCATCTTCGCGGCGCCGATGGTGCGCGCCCTGCTCGACGGCCGCAAGACCCAGACGCGGCGCATCATCAAAGGCGTCCGGCGCGACAGCAACATGGTGCTGCGCGAGGCGACAAAGACGCGCATGGGGCTGACGACACACGTCATAGACGCCCCAAAGTACCCGAACCTGCTGCGCTTCGCCCCCGACGATCGGCTGTGGGTGCGGGAGACGTGGCGCACCGATGCCAGCATGGACGCGCTCAAGCCGAAGAAAATCGAGGCGGCATGACTGAATCCGCCCTCACCACCGCCCAGCTTGCCGAGCGCTGGGGCATCCGACCGGAAACCCTGCGGCGCTGGCGCATGCAGAACAAGGGTCCGTCGTGGTTCCGCACCAACGGCGACAGCGGCCACGTCCGGTATCCCCTCGGCGTGATCGAGGGGTACGAGTCCAGTTCTCAGATGCTTCGCAAAACACAAAAGAGGGTCAAGTGACATCGACAAACTGACGCCGGGGCAGTTGCGGGATTTGGCGGCGCTTTTCAACGATTGGAAGGTCAACCCGTACACGATGACCGAGATTCTTGAGCAAGAAGCCGCGCGCCGGGAGGGTGAGGCGAAGGCGGGGCAGAAGCAGGGTGTATCGCGCACAGTGCGTCACGGCACGCCAGAATACGGCCTTCTTTTGAAAGCGCGCTTTCCGCAAGACGCGCCCCACGATGACGCATTCATGTTCGACGGCCATCGCTGGCGCTACGAATACACGTCGTTTGATGACGACGGAAAGTTCGACGTTCTGTGGCGCCCAGCCAGCGCCGCCACGCCGCCCGCAGCCGACGCGACAAACGCTGCCGTTGAAGTGCAGTTGAAGTTGATGTCGGCAGAAGCGGAGTTCCAACGCAAGTTTGCCAACGCTGAAACGGCACGCGCAGACGCCCTTGAAAAGCGCGCGGCGGAACTGGAGGCCGAAGCGTGCGAAATAACGAGCCAGTATCTCGCGCTGTCCGAAAGTCAGGCGCGGCTTGTTGACCGCGTGGCGGAACTGGAAGCGGCGCTGCGCGCTATCGAATGGAGCAACGATAGCAAGTGGCAACAGGACGCGGCCAAGCAAGCTTTGAAACGGAGCGCGAAATGAGCAAGACGCCGACGCAACTGCTGCCGTGTCCGTTTTGTGGGGGCAAAGCACAATCTGCTTATATTCGAGACGGCAGAAAGATTTGTTGTTCCAACCGAGATTGCATGGGAAGCGGGCCGCCGAGATTTCACGGGCCGCCTGGCATGGCGTCCGCAGAAGATTGCGCCGCTATCGCGTGGAATATGCGTGTCCTAAATACCACTCAAGCCGAACATCAGCTTAACGCGCAAATCAAGCTTAATTCCAAGATTGCAGATGATGTGGTTGCCATGCGCGCCGAGTGCGACACGCTGCGGGCCGAGCTTGCCGACACGAACCTTGCGCTATCCGAACGACTAAAGACGCTGGCCGATATGCGCGCCCGCGCCGAACGCGCAGAGGCCAAGATTGCCGAGTTGCTCAAGGGCCTTGAAGCTTCCCGCGACCGATCAAACGCGGCATGGCGTGCCCAGCAAAACGCAGAGCGTGAGCTTGCCGAGGCGCGGGCCTTGCTGCATCGGCTAAAACGCGCGGGCGAAATGTCGGCGGCAATGATGCGCGACGACCGCCGCACAGGCGCATGGGAAGGCAGCGAGCGCGTTGCCCGCGCCTTTGCACGCATGTCCGAACTCGCGGCCAAAGCACTCGCAAAGGAGCAACCCCGATGACGCCCTACGATTTGGTTCGACGCTACAAAGACGCGCTGCTGAATATGGCGGCACTGGAGTTCAGGGGGCAGGAATACACCGCCGAATTTCCACCGGCGCGCGAGGCAATGAACGCGGCAGAAGCCGCCCTCATCGCCGCGCTGACCGCAAGGCCGGCCGTGTCGACAGCAGATGCCGTTGCGGCGGAACGTGAACGCTGCATCAAGATCATAAATTCAATGCGCGTCGTCCAAGGTGGACAAAGCGAAGGTGGCGGACTTCTGGAAATGTTTAAGGCCGAAACGATTTACGCCATCCGAGCGCGCGGGCAAGGCGGTGCGACGTGAGCAAAGCAGAATTTGCGCGCCCGTTCTATTGGGACGATGCCGAGGCCAAAGGAACAAGCGACGCTGTAGCCAAGATATCGCAAGCAAAAAAACGCGCCGACGCCTTCGCCGCCCGGTTGCTTGCCGAGCGCGAATGTCCGAATGACTTGATTGAATGGGGCCGCGCGCACGGCATCGCCAACTTTGCAGAGGCAACGTGGATGGCTGGTTTTGCTGCCGGTATGCGCGTTGCCGCTTTGGACAAGGAGCCAAAATGACCGACCCGAGCGAAGTCAATATCAGCGATGCGGAGCTTGATGCCGCGCGCGCTGCAATCAACTCCAGAACGGGGCTGCGCCAAGCCCTCTCCGCATTCTTGGCGCGGCGCGTGCCGGATGCGCTGCCGGACGATGGAATGATCCGCGATGCGTCATACGGATTCGCAGCAGCAGCGCACAACAAGCTCCGTACTTGCGTTCTGAACGGGCCGAAAGGTTGACCATGCTTCCCCGCAAACTCCCCAAGGAAAAGCGCCCCGCCCGCCCCCGGATCGACATCGGCCGGCGCGCAGGCCCGATCCGCTGTGCTCCCCATTTGAAATGGGTCCGCACCCATCGGTGCTGCGTTCCGGGGTGCGAGAACAGGGACATCGTTGCGGCTCACGTCAGGACCGGCACGGACGGCGCTCTATCGGTCAAGCCGGGCGATCAATGGACCTTGAGTCTTTGTTTCACTTGCCACGCCCAACAGCATGCCATTGGAGAATCGTCGTTCGAGGCCAAGCACGGCATCGACATGAAGGATCTCGCGCGCGAGTTCGCACGCCTGTCGCCCCATCGCCGGAAACTGGTGACGGCATGAACGGCTGGCTGATCGCGATCGCTCTGGCACCAATCGTCCTGCCAATACTGGCGGTCGCGTTTCTGGCGTGGCGAACCGCAGCGAGGAAGCGCCGTGGCGGAAAGTGAGCCCTCGCGCCTGATGCGCCGCCTTGAAGTGATGGCGTATCTAAAGGTCGGGAGTTCAACGCTTTATCGTTGGATAGACCTCGGCATTGTCCCCGCCCCGCTCCCCGGAACGTCGCGCTGGGACAGCCGCCAGATAGACCAAGCCCTTGACCGTATTGCCGGGATCAAGAATGGTGTCGCCCATGACGACTTTGAAGCCCGAAAAACCCGCTGGTCGAAACGTCGTCCGCAAGAAGCTCGCTGACGGCACGATCAAAGAATACATCTACCAACGCAAGGCGAAGGAGCCATCGCGCTTCCTGCAATCGACCGGGCACGGGTTTCGGTCGATCAACGCCGCCTACACCAAGTCGCCCGAGTTCAAGGCGCTCTCGCAATCTTGGCAGGCCGCGACCTTCTACTATTTGGGAATCATCGAGGATCGGCTTGGTTGGGCGACGATCGAGAACCTTTGCGACCACCGCATAAGGACCGAGTTCTACGCCCTGCGCGACGAGCACGCCGCGCACCCGGCCAAGGCCGACAAAATCACAGGCGTCTTGGGGACGGTCCTTTCTTGGGCCTATGAACGCCGGATCGTGACCGTCAACCACGCCAAGGGGATCGATCGGCTGGGCAGGGGCGGCCGGCGGGCCGACAAGATTTGGGACGAGGCGATGCTGGCGCAATTGCTGGCACATGCCAGCCCCGATCTGTCGCGCATGGTGAGGCTTGCCCTGTTGACCGCCGCAAGGCTCGGGGATCTGCGCCGCTTGCGCTGGTCGGACTATTGGGACGGCTGGATCACCTACACGCCGTCGAAAACCGCCAAAATGGTTCCGCCGCCGATCGTGCGCCTGCCCGTGATGGAGCTTCCGCAATTGGGCGAGCTGCTCGAGGAATGCCGCAAGAGTGGCGCCGAGACGATCCTTGCGACCGAGGCGCGAGGAATCCCCTGGGGCACCCCGAATTTCAATGCGCGCTGGAAAGAGGCCCTTGCCAAAGCCGGGCTCTTGGACGCCGACCGGCACTTTCACGACATCCGGGGAACGGTCACAACCCAATTGCTCGAGGCTGGGTGCACGGACGCCGAGACGGCGGCCATCACCGGGCACAGCATCGGCGGCCGGTCCATGTTGCGAGCGTACGCGGCGCGCACGGACGGGCTCTCGATCGCCGCGTACCGTAAATTGAAAGCGCATCTGGCTGCGCGGCCTGCGATCCTCGCGTTTCCGGTTGGAAACAAACCGCGCCGCCAGAATGACTAACTCATTGATTTACATCTCGGCGTACTTGCCGTCTTTGAATATTTTTGCGTTCAAAATCAATGTCTTTGCTGGCGACCGTGCCATAATGTTACGAAATATTCCTGTTTCTTCCCACCATTTCCCCGCGAAGAAAACCGTCACGGGGGCTCTTGGATTGAGCGTGCCATTATGATACACAATCCGTGACGCGGGCGGCGGTTGGCAGGGATACGGTCGTAGCTTAAAGCCATAAAGCGCCGCATCTTGCGGAGACTAGGGGTGGACGAAAAACCTTCGACCCGGCCCCTTTTGGGATACGCCTGCCTTCGGGCGTGGCCCGCGTCATCTACTCCCGCTTCGGCGGCGAGCACAGGGCCGGACTCAGGGCATCGAGATTATCGGCAAGCCCGGCGTTTACGCCAAAGACCCTGTGCTCTCCGACGCGGCGGCGTGCCCCGTACCGCCCGGCGAACAGCCGGTGACGACGGAAACGGCTTCCGAATGAAGGGGAAAGCAACTTCTCAGCCGGACCGCGCGTAGGCACACCGTAGCCCGTTATCGGACGGATGCTTTGGCGACGGACAGCCGGATCACACAATGCGGGGATGACGCCCCGCCCGTCGCCGCGTCACTGGTTTGTGCGTAGCTCAACGGTAGAGCACCGGGATGTGGCTCCGGTGGTTGGGGGTTCGAGTCCCCTCGCACAACCCCCTTCCCTTATTTTGGCGCCCCGAGATAGGTCAGCGCGACCCACGCCGCCAAGAACAGCGTGACGAAGGTGAGCGGCCTCATTTGCGCGCACCTTTGACCGCCCCGACAATACCGCCCACGGCCTGCACAGCTCGCCCGATCGTGCCGGCCAGCCCGTCCCCAGCCGATGCACCATTTCGCACCGTCTCAACCGTCTTGGCCGTGATGTAGGACACCACCACGACCGCAGCCGTGGGGGCGGCGAGGTTATACATCGAGGCGTAGAGCGACCCTTCCCCGAACAGCTTTTCCGCAAAAAGGTCGAAGGGGGCCAGATCCCGTTGGGCGGTCGCCATGCGGTAGAGCCCGTTGAACACCATCAACAGGCTGTCGAGAACCATCACATAGACCGGCAGAAGGATCACATGCGTCATGCGCTTGACCACCCAAGGCCGGGTTGTCATGCGCTCGATAGCGACCTTGGCCGCCGCAGGCTTGTCGAGCACGGCGAGGATTTCGGCCGTCACGTCGCCCTGCTCGTTCTGGATACGCGCGCTCTCGGCTTTGTAGAAGTCGATCTTGGCCTGCATGGCTTCTGCCCATGCCTTCTGTTGGTCGGCAGGAAGGGCTTGGACCTCGTCATTCAGCTCGGGCGCCGACGTGGCCGTGGACGGCTTTCCGCTGACTGTCTGGAAGATGGCCTTGCCAGCGTCGATCAGCGCCGGGATTCCGGTGATGGCCCCGATGATTGCTCCAAGCATGATTCAGTAACTCCAAATTGCCGGTTCTTTGCGGGTATCCAGGTGAAGGAATCGGGTGTCGCCCTTTTGCTGCACGCCGATGCCCCGGAAGCCCATGCTCAGCGCAAGCTCGAGCAACCGAACGGCGTCGGCACCGCGCACAGCAACATCCATGGCGATGCCTTCCGAGTGCGTTGAAAGCGGCGGCGGGAGGCCACGCCGAGCGCGGTCCTCGCGCTTTCTCACTTCTTCGGGGTGCGACGGGTCGCGATAGCCGGACGTGACGATCATCGACTTGCCGAAGGCTTCGCGCAGCGCGTCGGCCATCACCATAAACTCGTTCTTCATTTCGCACTTACCAGTGTGCTTGCACGCCATTTCAGCGCGAGAGAAATAGCGGTAGGGCCAGTCGCTCATGTCGATTTGTCCTTTTTGATGAGGATCGAGTGTCGCGCGTGATGAGTCGGCCGTCCGCGCACGTCGGTCAGCGGGCAAGAAAAAACCCATCCTTTTGGGATGGGTTTGTGGATGGGCCAGAACCGGAAAACCGCCGATCGATTGGCGACCGGCCGGAATTTCGGCTTCCTCTGTTTGGATCGCACTATCGGGGCTGCTCGCCGTAGATTCGCTCGATTTCCTCGCGGCGCGGGCGGGCCTGTTTGGGGGCGTTCTTGTCGCGCACCGCCGCCCCGGACAGTTCTTCCTTGATCCGATCCTTGAGGGTTTTCGGATTGACGATGACCATTTCGTGCAGCGGGCGGCCCTCGTTGAAGGCGCGGATCTCGTCGAGGGTGCGCGCGAACCGTTCCTCGAGCACCCGAGACTTGGCCGCGTCGTTGGCGGTGTCGGCACGCAGGATGTCCGCACGAAGGCGTGCCAGTTCCCCGATGTAGCGGTCCTTGACCTCTTTGGTCGCGGTGTTCGCCCGTGTCTGGGCGCGTTCGGACTCCCGTTGGTTGGCGATGGCGGCCGGGGTGAAGCCAATCGCCTTCTGTGCGATATCGCCCGCCGTGACTTTCTCGGGCGGAATAACAACGCGCCCCGATGTCTGGGATCTGACGCCTTCCGTGCCCCACGACATGGCGACGATCGGATTCTTGAGGAACGCGGGCATCATTTCGCTCAAAGCCAGCATCCAGTTGCCACGCTTGCCGTGTTCGATTGCCTGCGAGAGACGCCCCCAGGCTAGATCAAGCGGAATACCGCCAAGTTCTTGCGCATCATCCGGTAGGACGTTGCCCATGCCAATGCGCTGCAGATCGACGCCGGCCGCGCGCGACGTACCGCGCGAGAACGCTTCTGCAAGCCCCGGCGAGCCGGTCAATTCGACGACCAACTCGCGCAGTTCGGTATCAAGGTCGAGATCGGTCCCGCCAAACTTGCGTTTCATCCACTCCAAGATGTTTTTCAGATCGTCTCCGAACGGGGCGCCCCAGATGCCAGCCGTCAGCATCAACAGCAACCACATGGCGCCGACTGCGACTTTCGGGCGGCGGCCTGCATATTGTTGAACCATGCGGAACTGCAATTCGATCATCTGCATGGTGAAACCCTTGAACTGGAAGATCGCCGCCCCGGCGCCGCGCATCATCGCGGGACGGTTGACCTTGCCCATGCGCAATTGGGTTTCGTCGATCGCGAAGCCTGCGAACTTTTCCGGGGTGTAGCCGCGCAACAGCTCGTCCGACCGGGCGAGTGCGTTCTTCGCAAGGATGGTGCGGGCCGACTGCCGCACGGTTTCCTGCTTGCCCAAACGATAGGCCGCCATCCACGTCACAATCCGGTTCAAGCGCTCGGCTACGGTGAACCCAAGCGCGATGGCATCGACCGCCGTGCGGCTGACTTTCGACAGACGCCGAACCACTTGGCTGCGGGCCTGCGCGGTGCCCATCATTTCCCAGGTGTTCAACGGGACAAAGAAGCCCTCGTCCCACGCTTTCTGGAAGGCTTCGCGAACGTCCTCCGGCGCTTTGGCGGGGTCGAACACGTCCATGCCACGGCTTGCCGTCGTCATCGCGAAGGCGTCCTTGTAGGCCTTCGTGACGTGGTACATCACCTTGGGCCCAGGCGCGAACTGCGATAGCCAGGGCACCGTCACAAGCGGAACCTGGGTCGTGTTGACCAAGGCAGAAGCGGGTGAGGTAAGGTAGAACACGAACCCCAACTGCCGCAGCATCTGCAATTCTTCTTGGGGCGATTGCGTGTAGTCCCGGTATTTCTGGGCGTATTCGCGAAGCTTGGGCTTGGTGGTCGGAATCTTGCCCACTGCACCATCCCAGATCGAGCCGTACTTTCGACGGGCCAGATACCCGGCAATGCCGATCGTGTAGTCGGCGATCGCGCGCTCGAAATCGACCGAGTAGCCCGGCAGGTTCTTCGAGCCAAAGAAATGCTTGCGGAAGCCGCGCATCTTGATCGCTTTTTCAAGCTGCTCGCGCACCTGCTCCCAGGCCTTGTCGTCGATCCGCCCGACCTCGGCCAGCATGTCCAGATCGGACAGCTTCACGCCCTGCTCGAGCGGCCCACCCTCCCCGACTTGGAACACGCTGAACCGCACGTCGGGGTCGCCCTCGTACTTGGCCTTGAGCGCGTCCAACCGGGCCTTGACCTCGGGGAACTGCCCGAGCTGTTCGGCCGTCTTGCGGCCTTTCAGCTTCCGGGCGGCGCGCATGAGGCGCGAGACGGCCCCATCGACCTCGATCATTTCGTAGTGGATCGTGGTGTAGGGGCGCGAGGCTTCGCCGTCGATGCCGAGCGCCATCTGGCGGCTATCGGCCCTGCGAACCGCAATGCCGATCTGGCCCCAGCGCGTGAACGGGACGTAGCCGGTGCGCTGCGCCTGCTCGATTTCGCGCACGATCTTCGCAGCATCCTTGTGCTGCTCGGCTTCCCGGTCGCCGGTTTCGTCGGTGATGAGGGCGAGGATGTCGGCGCTCGAGCGGATCTCGGTCGGATCGTAGCCCCATTCTTCGATGATCTGGGCTTTGAACAGGTCCAAGGCCGTGTTCATCGAAGCCCGTGCAGCCTTGTAGCCCTCGATCTGCCGGTCGGTGAGCGTGACGGTTTCGCCGGGCTTGGTGAGGACGGCGTTTTCGGTGCGGCCCTCGTTGGCGCTGGGATCGTTGGTCACGCCGTCTTTCAGCGCGGCGTCGCCATAGACCGTCCCTTCCAGGCGACCAAGCTCAAGCAGCTTATCGACCTGGGCGCGGTCCTCGGGCGTCAGGTCCGTATAGGCTTGGGCCTTGCGGGCGATTTCGGCCGCAAACTCGTCGCGCGTCTCGAACTGGCGAACGGCGGCGCGATAGACCGGCACGAAATCCTTGTCGTAGGCCGCGATGGTGCGGGGATGCACAACCCAGCGCTTGACGAGCCCAGCGTCGTTGACGAAATCGCGCTCGGTGCCCGAGACGATTTCTTCCCCGGCCAGTTCCGCCATGCGCTCGGACTCTGCCGGCGAGGCTTGGTCCTTCGGCAGAAGGGAGTACATGGCGTCGTCGTTGCTGCCGTCCGGGTTGCCATCGGAGTCGGTTTCGGGTATATCTTTGCCCGTCGCCGCTCCCTGGGTGGGCGAGATGCCGCTTCGGCGGGAACCGCTAGCCGTACCTAGCCCGGTCGAAATACCGGGTCCAGTGTCGCCACTGGCAGCCGCTTTGGCTTGGTCACGTAGGTTCGCGCGAAGCTCACCCTGCGTAGCAACGGACGAGGCGCCCGAACCCCTCACCGTCGCATCGGCGATCAATTCCTCCGCCCGCTGTTCCGAAATCTGTTTGGCGCCGCTCGGCATTTTGCTCATGCCTTCGTGCGAAGTGATGACCCAGCGGCGATCAACGCCATCGATTTCAAATCGCAGCACAACCGTCTGGTTGTTCCAGACAATCGTGCGTCCAACGCGCTGCTCTGGCGTGACGAAGTATGGGTTTAGACGACCGCGCGCGATGACATCGGGGATGCGGCGCACCAATGTTTCGGCGTCGGCACGGGACATGCCGTCTTTTTCGATCCGCCCCTTGATGGCGTGCGCGATGCCTTTGGCGTCGTCGCCCCAGATGAAATCGATCCAGCCGAGTTCGGGACGCCAAGCGGCGTGGCGCACATCGGTCTGCTCGGCCAGCACCTTCGCAATCGCCGCCCGTCCGCGTGCGAGATTTTCGGCCATTGTCTTCGGCGCCGGTTCGCCCGGCACATCGGCATACATGGGCTTGAAATTCTTGCGCGGCCCATCGGGATCTGCGTGCCGCGCCTCGCGCCCACGGCGGCCGATCTTGCCCTCGTCGATCTTCTCGAACAGCCCTTCGACCGTGTTGAAGCCCCGGCCCCGGAACACGTTGCCGATCGCCTCGATGAAGCGCTTGATCTTGGCAAAGGCCCGCGCGATCAGGCCGCCCTTCATCGCCCCCTCTTGGCCCTCTTTCCAAGCCTCGTAGGCTCGGGCGATGCCTTCCTCGAGGATCAGGTTTTTGGGCAGGTTATTGTAGCCGGAGTCCTTGTCGGTCAGGCCGTATTCCTTGACCCACACGGCTTCCGACCGCGCAGCCAGCACCTTCCACTCGGCCGGGCTGAACAGGTTGAGCCGCTTCATGGCATGGACGGCTTCGTGGTGCAGAGTCGAGTTTGGATCGACTTGAACCTCGGCGCCGTTCGCTTCGGTCAAGGCAATCTCGATCAGCACTTGCGCGTCGCCCCAGAACCGCTGGCGGCCGGCCGAATACTGGACCCCGCCTTCCCCGTCCCCGCGCGCGATATAGTCGGGAAGGTTCAGGGCAACGTCGGTGAGCCCGATCCGGTCCAGTTCTTCGCGAAGATCCGCGTAGAGTTCGGCCCGCAGGGTATCAAGGCTGCGATCGACGATGGGCGCCCCGAGTTTGACCTTCTCGCCGTTGCGCGCCCGGCCCGTGTTGCGCAGCGACTGCATTTCTTCGCCGGATTCATCCTCGGCCTTGGTCGCCGCTTGCTGTGCCGCCGCCGCCGCATCGCGCGCTTTGGCGTCCGCATTGATGTCGGCTTCGAGACGGGCGAGCTTTTCCGCCAGTTCCTTGATCTTTTCGTCGCCGTCGAATTTCTTTTCGAGCTTCGGCGTGTAGTCCTTAATCGTGCGCTCGGCCGCCGCGATGTTGTTCTGATAGCCGTCCCGCTCGGACTCGAACTTTCCGAGCGCATATTCGATGCTGCGAACCAGACCAAGGGCAGATTCCGACTCTGCAATGTCGGTCTGGAAATCGCCGTTGCGGTCGAGGTAGACCGACACCTTCAACGGGTCGCCGGGCTTCGCATACCAAGCCTTTTGCGATGACGCCATGACCGGGAAGCCGCCGACCTCGGCAATTTTCTTGGCCTTGGTCGGACTTTCCAGTTCCGCGATGTCGTTCATCTGGGCGAGCAAGGCGTTGCCGAACTCGGGGCGCTCGTCGAATTTCTTGCTGTTGACGGCTCCCTTGAACGCATCGCCCTTGGTTTCGATCCGCTGGGCGATGTCCTTTTCGACATCGGGGATACGGCGCTTGGCGTAGGCAATCGAGCGGTTGGCGCCCGCGATCTTCTCTTTGACCGACCAGACCTCGGACTCGAACGCGGAACGGCGGCGCCGCGCCTTCTCCAATTCCTGCTTGGTTTCCGTCAACTGGATCAGGCGGGGATCGTTCGTGGTGAGCGCCTTCGCCTGCTCGTACAAGCTCGCCTCGCCCAAATCCTCGATCGACCGGATCGACTTGTCGCCCTCGAAGAAGCCCTGAATGAACCCGGCTTTGCGGGCCATCATGCCCCACATGGTTGAGTCGTAGGTGCCCTTGGTCGAGTAGTCGTTGATTTCGATTTCCGGGTTCATGTTGCCCTGACGCAAGGCGCGACCGTTGCGCTGCTCGTCGTCGGCCGGATACCAGAGGGGGTCGAGGTTGTGCAGCGCGTAGAGGCGGCGCTGGGCGTTGACGCCGGTTGCCATCTTGGCCGTCGAGCCGATCAGCACGCGCACCTTGCCTTCGTTCATGTCGTTGAACAGGCGTTGCTTGGCGACGTGGGTTTTGAAATCCGCGATCTGCGCAATCTCGGCGCGCGGCACGCCGCGCCGGGCCAGTTCGTTGACGATGTAGGTGTGCACGTTGAAGGGCCGCGATCCGCCGATGCCGAGATTGGAAAAAATCATCTGCGTGGCCGGGCCGTAATCGACGGGCTTCTCGGTGTACTTGCCGCCTTCGGCCTTGTGAAACGGCTGGCGCTTGGTTTTCTGCCAGATGTCGAACACCCGGTCGATCATGCGGCTGAGCTTCGACGTGGGATCGGCCGGAAGGTCGGGATTGACCAAGCGCATGTCGATGGCGGCATGGCGCCCGTCGTTGATGACGGACAGAATGATGTCGTCGCCCGGCTTCGGCGGCCCTTTCCGGTTGGCGATCGCCTTCATGCGACCGGCAAGCTGTTCCTGATAGTCGGCCAATTCCGGCGACTTTTCGGACATATGCAGCTCGCGCCGGCCGCCCTTGATCTTCGGGCGCACGACGTATTGCTCGAGCTGGTTGGACGTAACCACGTCCATCTGCTGCCGCACCATGGCCGACAGTTCGGGGATGTTGACGAACTGCGCAAAGCGCGTGACCGGCTTGTAGCCCCCGGCTGCGTCCTGCTCCAACTCCGTCGCCATGTCTCCGAACGCCGCCGCCCAGGCGTCGAAATGCGCCAAGCCGCGCTCCGCAAGTTCCTGCGGCTGCATGTACCGGCTGACGGTGTAAAGCTCGGCCATCGTGTTCGTGACCGGCGTACCCGATGCCAAGACGAGGCTTCGACCGGGATTGATGGTTTCGAGGTAGCGGGCCTTCACATACAGATCGAAGGCCGCCTTGCTCCCCTCGGGGCTGATTCCCTTCACGCCCGACATCTTCGTGGCAAAGTCGAGTTTGCGGAACAGGTGGGCCTCGTCCACGAATAGCTGATCGACGCCCATTTGCTCGAACGTGTAAACCTGATCCTGCTTCTTGGCCTTGCCCAACAAGCGCTGCTCGAGCCGTTCGATAGCGTTCTCGATGCGGCGGCGCGTGATGCGGTCGGTTTTGTCCAACTCCGAGAGAAGGTCGCGGAAATTGTCGATCTGCTCTTGGATCAGCGCGTCTTGGAACTCCGGGGATACGGGGATAAGCCCCATGGCCGAGTGCGTGATGACGATCGCGTCCAGATCGTCATTCGCCACGTTTGCCACGAACTGCTTGCGGCGGTCGGTGTGGAATTGTCGCTCGTCGGCAACCGCGATTTTTGCCGTGGGATACTGCTCGTAGAACTCCTTGGTGAACTGGCCGAGCATGTGGTTCGGGACCGCGACCATGGCCTTGCGCACGAGCCCCAACCGGCGCTGTTCCATGATGGCGCCGATCATTTCGGACGTTTTGCCCGCCCCGACCGCGTGCGCGAGGTAGGTGTTGCCGGATTGGATGATGCGGGCAATCGCGCGCTTCTGGTGCGGGCGCCAGGACCAGCCGGCCGCAATGCCGGGGGTGGTGAGATAGTCGCCGTCGTACTGGCGCACAACGAGGTTGTTGTAGTTGTCATTGTAGAGGGTCGCCAGACGATCCGCACGGGCGGCATCCGACCAGACCCATTCCGAGAACTTGGCCTTGATGGCTTGCAGTTTGTCTTGGGCGGCCTGGGTCGCGACGGTGTTCAGAACGCGGGTTTTCGTGCCGTCAGGCTGGCGAACCTCGTCGTAGATTTTCGGATCTTGCCGATTGAGCGCGTCGGAAATCAGTTCCGGCGCCGAGCGTTCGGCGGTGCCCCATTCGGTGCGCGCGGCCGACGAGCTATCGTCGCCCGAGACGTTCCACGACGCCAAGGCGGGCAGATAGCCGACTTTCAGTTTGGTCAGACCGATTTCCGTGCCGAAGGATTCGATCACGTCAGTCGGCAACCACGGCATGCCGAGATTGGCCGAGATTTCAGACGGGGTAAGCGGTGTCGGCTGGACAGCCTCGAGCGCTTCGACGTTCGGCTTGAACTCGGGATTGCGCTCGGCCGCCGCCTGGGCCTCAAGCAGCTTCTTGCGGACGTTGCCCGACAGATAGGCGTCGCGCGTTTCGTAGGCGTCCTGGGTGCCGGGCAGTTTGAAGATGCGGTCGCCAAGCTGTTCGATGGCCTGCGGGACGGTGATGTTGACCGCTGCCGCGATTTCGTCGATCGCCACGCGCCCACGCCGATTGAGGACGTAGAGCAAGGCGTCGTTGACCGATTTGATTTCGGGCTCTTTTTCGCGCGTGATGATGTTGCGCTCGAAGATCGGCCGCTTCTTGGCCTCTCCGGTGTTGTCGTTGTAGTCCTCGATCGCGCGCAAGCGATAGGACTCTGGGTCGTCCATGAACGCATCGACGTTGGGGCGCTTGTCGATGATGATGTCGGGCATGTCGTCGGGATCGAACGTGCCCTCGTCGAACGTCTTTCCGGCCTTGGCGTATTCCTCGCGCATCGCGTTCCGGGCACGCGCAATTTCGGCCAGCGACTTGCCTTGCACTATCATCTGGCGCGGATCGAACGTCCCTTCGTCGAACGGCAGACCGTTGAACCGGGCTTCTTCGCGCGCGTCCGAGCGCGCACTTTCCTGCTGCACGACGCTGGGGCGGCGCTCGGACAGTTCGGCCTTGTTGATGGGGCCGAACTCCGCAACAAACTCGTCGTAGGCGGCATTGAGCCGCTTGCGGGCCTTGGCCGCATTGGCGGAATCTTCGGACAGGTCCGCGTCCAGAACGGCGCGAAGCGCATCGCGGATCGGGACCAGCTTCTTGATGCGGGCCATTTCCGCGCCCGTCTTGCCGCCCGTGGCACCCTTCCCGCGCTGCGGAACGGGTTGGCCTACGCGGTCGCGCATCTGCATCAAGCGACCGCTGGCGTCGAGATAGAACGAGCCGTCCTTGCGCTCTTTGGTCCCGAAATCGACCTCGGCGCGTTCGGCCTGGGTTTCCTGCCACGGCGTCATCACGTCGGCGGGGAGCGCATCGACGGCCTTCTTGAGCTTGGGCGCAAAGTCGCCTTCGCTCGATCGCACGCCGTACCGGCCCGGATAGAGCTTGTCGAAAAAGCCTTCGTCGCCGAGCACCATTTCCGGGTTTTCGGAGATCCAGCGATTGACCGCACCGGACTGCTTGGCCCCGTCCTTGTTGGGCAGGGTGCGTTCGACGGTTTCGGTCCAAGCCTTGCTGCCGGCTGTCTCGCCGGGGAGCCGCTTGCGCAGAATGATGATGTCGGTCGTGACGCTGGTTCCGGCGTTCTTCTCGAAGGCATCGCCAGGAAGGCGAATGGCGCCGACGAAATCCGCCCGGTCGGCCATGTATTCGCGCGCGGCGGTGTCGATCTTGTTGAGGGTGCCCGCCGACGTGACGAACATCAGGAGCCCACCGGGGCGCACCGCGTCGAGAGACTTGGCGAAGAAATAGTCATGCAGGAGGAACGCATGCTTGGCGTAGGCGGGATCGGACTTGATCGCCACGTCGGCAAAGGGCGGGTTGCCGATCGCCAGATCGTAGGTGTCGGCGGGGATCGGGGCCTTCGTGAAATCGTCCTGCCGGATGCCGAAGCGCGGATAGAGCAAGCGCGCGATGCGGGCCGTCGTGTGGTCAAGCTCGAGCCCGTGATAGGTGCTGGCCGCCGAAACGTCGGTCGGCATCATGCCCGCGAAATTGCCCACCCCCATGCCGGGCTCGAACACCTTGCCGCCCTTGAACCCAAGCTGCTGGGCCGCGCGCCACATTTCGCGGACGATCGTTTCGCTGGTGTAGTGCGCGTACTGGATCGAGCGCTGAGCCGTCTTGTATTCGGTGTCCGAAAGCAGCTCGCGCAGCTTCTTGCCGATCGTCTCGAAGCCCTTGCCGTAAGCCCCTTGGGCATCGGGGAAGGCGTTGCGAATACCGCCCCAGCCGACATAGAGCGCAAGCTCGGCCTGCTCGGCTTTGGTCGCCGGGCGGCCTTCTGCCTCGATCTGGCGCATCAATTCGATGGCGCGGATATTGTCGAGTGCCTTCTGGCGCCACGGGCGGCTTTCGCCCAGCGCACCGGCTTCAATGACGTGGTTCTCGCCCTTGACCTCCGCGTCAGGGCGCTTGTCGGCTACCGCTGCATCGGCAGGTCGAACGTCTCCGCTTGCACCTGCTCGCGGATCATCCGTGCGAGGTTCTCGTCGCTCGGGTCGGCGTTCGCCATCGCCGCGCGCTCCGTCGCCTCGTACTCCTTCGCCTTGTCCGCGAGGTGCTTCGACATCTGCCCGCTGCGGCGCAGTTCCCGCGCTTGCTCCGGGTTCTGATCCTGCAGGGCTTGAAGGTACTGCGCTCGGCTGAACGACATCTTCATTCTCCGCTTGTGCCGGGAGCATATCGGGTTCGGCGGGTTTTGGCGAGGGGGCGGGCTTGGCCGCGTCGGCGGCGGCCTTCTTGGCACGCTCGATCACCTTGTCGATCCGCGCGCGTTCGGGTCTGCCAACCCACTCGTCGATCAGCTTGTCGCCGGGACCGAACAGCCGAACGGGGCTTCCAGGGCCATCACCGCCACGGTCAACCTCGTACCCCTTCGGCAAGCGGTCGGTCAGGTATTCGACCAGTTCTTGCTTGTTGTTGAAGAAGATGTCGTTCGGGCGCGGCGCCTTCTGAGGGGCGGCGGGGGGCGCCTCCGACGCCTTAGTTTGATCGGCCTCGGCCTTACCGGCATCCCATCCAAGCAACCAGTTCCTTGCGTTTTTCCCGTAGGGCTTAGTGAAGTAGGTGGGCATGACGCGCGGCTTGCCAGCGAGGGCATCATTGCGCCCGCTGGCGAAATCCGGCCCCTTCCCTATGTAGGCCGGTCGGGGTGCGGCTTCCGGCTGCGGCGCTTTGGCTGCCGTTTCCAGCCGTTTGCGAACCTCGGGGCTGATATTGTTCCACGTCACTTTGGCGCGGCGATTGACCTCGCCTGCCGTGAACCCAGCGCGCACATAAAGCAAGCGGCGGCCCGTCTCCGTCAGTTCCTTGTACCAATCGGGGGCCTGTTCCGGCTCTGCGAGGGTTTGCGGTTTCGGCTGCACGGGGCGCACGACGGGCGCCGGGGCAGGCTCGGGGGACGCAGCCGCCCCGTTTTCACGGGACGGCGCACCCTCGGCGGGCGCTTGCGGAGGCTCAGCCGCAGGCGCCGGCTGCGAGGCCGGAAGGTCGAAGGCGGGCCCGCGCTGGCCGCCACGGTAATTGTCGCCGGGGGCCTGCGCTGGCGCCGGGATGCGGTACTCGCGATACTTGGGCGTGCCGTTGTAGGCGAGCGCCTTCTTGGTGTTGCCGTTGGCGATCCACTGGCGCAATTGGGCAAGATCCATGCGCTCCACGGCGCCGATCCGGTCGATGCCGCGCCCGTCCGAGAAGCCGTCGATGTAGGCCTGCTCGGCTTCCTCGCCCATCTCGAACCCGGCCATGATTTTGTGTTCGTCGAACTTGCCGGTATCGGGGTCGATCTGGTCGATCACCCACACAACGCCGTTTTGCTCGGGGTTGGGGCCGATCGTGATGTCGAGCTGATCCCCGTCTGCGCCGATCGTGCCTTTGAGGCGTCCGTAATGGTGGGGCATGGTGACGGACCACGGCTTGCCGTCCTTGCCCACGCCGCTGCGCGTTCCGCCCTGCGGGGTTTCGATGGCGATGTCGAAGCCTTCCCATTCAAGATGGGCGTGCTTGTAGTTTCCGGCCTTGGCCTGGGCAGGGGTCGGGGCCTCAACCTGCTGGGCCGCGATGTCAACGTCCTCGGCGGTTTTGACAACCACGGGGTCCGCTTTGTCGCCGGTTCCTTCGGTGACTGTAAACTCGTCGGCCCCGAGGACGTACATCTGACCATCGGCGCCCCGGATGCGCGCCAGCCCTTCGGTGCTGGTCTGCTGCACGCCTTCCATGACGCCCTGGACGGTTTCGCCATCGGGCAAGGTGAACGTGAAGGCACTCCCGATCGCGGGATAGCCGTACTGGCTGGCGAGTTGAACTTGCTGCTCACGGGCCCGCTGCTGGCGCTCGGCGTCGATTTCCGCGATCGGGCGCGGGTCGGCCAAGTCGGCGGCAAGGTCGCTGCGCGAGCGCGGCGTCGAGAGGGGGGCGGGCTGCAGGACGGTATCGCCGGTCCCGAAGCGGGCACCTGCGCGCGGGTTGGGCGGGGGCGGGGGCTGGGTGGGAGCGTCGAACGTGGGCTCAACCCGCACCGGCGGGCCGCCATTGACCGCGATTGAGGGGGTAATAGGCGCATCCTCACGGCCGGAAAGGGCCGCGACGCCAGCGCCCGTGACGGCACCCGGCAAGGCGCCCATGGTGCCCTGTGCACCCACACCCTGCAAGAGCGATTGGTCGGGATCGATCTGTTGGACAGCGACGTTCTGGGCAAACCGGCCGCCGCCTTCTTCCAGACCTTCTTGGAAGCCTTCGGCCGCACCGCCCGTCAGGACGCGCCGGATGATGCCTTGCGTGCTCGCTTGGCCGAACCCCATGCGCTCCACGCCCGGCAATAACGTCGCCGTGGCCCCGGAGATACCGGCCCCTGCCGCACCGGCAAGGCGAGCACCCTCGAGCGCAAGCTGTTCCTTGGCCGCCTGCGGGTCGATACCGGACGCGACAAGGGCCTGGAACGCGGGCGAGGCCGCAAAAGTGGCGTCGGGAAGCCGCAGAATTGCATCGCGGGTTTCGTCGCCCACGGATGCGCCCTGCATCGCGGCACCGCCCGTGATGGCCCCGGCCTGCCCGGCGCGGGACAGTGTGGCCGCCGATACAGCACCGCGCTGCGCGACCTTGGCCGCAACCTGGGTGCCCCATTGCGCGAGTTTGCCGAAGCCCATCGTCGCCAGAAGCGACGGCAATTGTTCGACCGTGAAATTGGCAAGCAGGACCGGATCGCTGAGGTAGGTTTTGAGGACCGCGCCGACCTCGGCCCCGAAGCCGTCTTTCTCGGCCTCGGCAATGACGGCCTGGGCTTGGCGTTCCTTCTCTTGCAGCTCGGGCGATTTGAGGGATTGGCCGAATTGCCGAACGGCCTCGCCGCCCCGGGTGGACATCGTATCGAAATCGCCGGTTGCCAGCCCATAGACCTGACCGGGGAACTGCATGATGGATCCCGTGCCAGCCACGACAGAGGCGCCGGCATCCTTGCCGAACCGCATAATCTGCGCGCCAAGGCCGCCCGCTGCGGGCTGGGGTGCAGCCTGCGGCATGGTGGGCGGGTTGATGTCGGGCATTTCGGAGGGTGCGGGCGCCTCGGCGATCGGCGGCGGGGCAAGTGCTGCCACGGGCGCGGGAGCGGCGACAGGCTTGGGCCCTTCAAGGGGCGTCCCCCGGAATCGCGGTGCGCGCGGGGCGGCCATCGACGGGGCCTGCTCGATCGGGGCTTGGTCGAGAGGGATACCTTGGAAACGAGCCATACGGTCTGAGCCTTACGGTTTGACGTAGAGGATGCCGTCGTCGGGATCGACATAGACGGAGCCCGAGGGGAGCGCGTTGAACTCGTCCTCGGTCTGCGGCATGGCGGGGCTTTCGCGCGTGCCGCCCACGGCGGGCATGGCCGGGGCCGCCATCGGCGGCGGTGCGCCGGGCTGCGGTGCGGCCTGCGGCGGTCGAGCGGCGCCGGGTTGCGGCGCCTGCCCGCCCGGCTGCTGCTGGCGCCAGCCCTGGACGATTTCTTGCGCGCGGGCCTGCAAGGAGCGCTGGTAGGCTTCGCGCTGCGCCGGGGTTGAAAGAAGCGGATCGGGCGCGTTCCCCAATTCCACCTTGGCAATGCCCGAGGCGATGCGCAGTTCCGTGGCCGGATCGACTTGCTTGGTGCCCGAGGCGTAGGCCAAAGCACCCTGCACGTCGCCCGGGTTGGCGGCGAGCCACGCCTGCTGCTTCTGCTGGAACACGCTCGCCTGCGCGCCGCGCGCGGCGCCAAAGCGCTGGGCGGCAAGCGGCTGACCATCGACGCCCGTGACGGGTTCGGCCTGCGTGCGGCCCTGCCGCAAAAACAGCATATTGCCGTCGTTGCCGGTCACATACTGGCCCTGCGTGCGCTGCGGGCCCGCAATCTGGTGCTGGGGGTTTTCGAGGTCGTAGAACACGATCCCGTCGTCGCCCTGCACCGTGCCGTAGCGCCGACGCTTGGGCGGCACGCCGGCCGCCTGCACACCGGCTTGTGTCGAGGCTTGAACGTCGCCGCCCCCGCCCTGGACGAAGGCCGACACGAACTTTTGGCCCGCCGCCGGATCGTCGGGATAGAGCTGCTTGGCGATGGCCGTGCCCTGCCAGAACGCCGTGTTATTTGCCAACTGCGGGGGAACGGGCATGCCGATCTTGTTGGCAAGCTCGAGCCCCAGATGGGCGGTCGCGGGGTTCGACAAATAGTGGAAAGCGCGGGTTTCGGCCTCGTCGCGCTGGCGCTCGTCGCCCTGGCGCAAAGCGAGGGCTGCGCGCCCGCCGCCCGGCGTCTGGGCAAGGCGGTTGGCGACCTGAGTCCCTACACGCTGTTGGGGCGCGGCGGCGGCCTGCGGGGCTGCGGCGGGCTGGCCTTGCGTCGGCGGCAGGGGTGCGCTTTCGATCCGGCCTTCCCCCTGGCCCCGGACCTGATCGACCGGGCCCGGTGCTGGGGCTTGCGGACGGGGTGCGGCGGGCGGCGTCAGACCTTCGCGGATCGCCGCATCGACGCCCTGGTTTTCGGCGGATTGGCGCTGGGCTTCCGACAGATCGAACTCGCCCCGGCGCATCTGCAGATCCTGCGCGCGGCGGCGTTCGGTGCGGTCCTGCCCCTCGTTGTAGGCGGCCGACGCGGGATTGAAGGTGATGAATTGCAGTCCGCTTGCCATGGTTCAGCCCGCCATTGTTTCGGGTTCGCGGTTCACGGATTCCGAAGGACGGGCGCTGGCGCCGTAGTTCGAGCGCCGCCCTTCCTTGGCCGTGTCGTTGATGATCGAGGCGATGTCGCCGATCGCCCGGCCGCGCTGGGTGCCATCGGCAATGCTGTAGTCGGCGCCGATCATGCCGGTCTGGAAATTGGCCTGCCCCTGCGCCTGCCCCGAGCGAATGTCGGTGTTGGCGGCTTGGTTCCCGGCGTTGAAATACTGGCCCGACAGGCTCGAAGCCGCTTGATCGGCGCGGCGCTTGTTCTGGTCGAGCGCGTTGTTGGTGAAATCCGCCTCGGTCTTGCGCACGGCGGCGACGGCGGCCCGGCCCGATCCCCGCAATCCTGAGACGGCGAGCGCGTTGTTGGTCTGGCGGCGCGTATCTTCCAAGGCCGCCTGTTGCTGCGGCGTCAGCCCGTTGGCACCGGCAATGACTTCTTGCTGGTATTGAAGCGCCGGGGCGGTCTGGGATTGCACCGTCTCGAACCGCTGCTGCGCAAGCGCGTTCCCCTGCTTGATCGCATCGGCCTGGGCCTGCGCACCGGCCGAGGCTTTTTCGGCCGCCTGCTGGTTGGCGTTCGAGGAAATGACGGCGCCAGCAACCGACGCCACGCCGCCGATTGCCGCCCCGACCCAATCCCCGGTGTCGAAAAAGTCGGAAAACCAGCCCATTATCGCGCCCCCATCTTCATGCGGCTCAAGCCCGTCTGGGCCATCGGGACGGCGCCGGGCGGGCCCATGGGTGCGGGCGGCATGGGTGCGCCGGGCATGGGCATCGGCGGTGCGGCGGCGGCGCGCATCGCTTCGAGTTTGGCGGCGGGGTCCATGGGCGCCTGCTCGCCGTTCATCGCGGCTTGCCCCGGATCGTCGAACGGATCTTCCCCGGCCCCGCCGTACTCGGCCAGCACGCCAGCCGATTCGGGAAGCACCTTGGTCAGAAGGTCCATCAGCCGGGGCGTCAGAAGGCTTTGCAGCTCCTGCACTTCGTCGGCTGTGAGGTTGCCTTCCATGGGTTCGGCTGGTTCGGCATACATGGCGGTGCTCCGGGGTTGGGGTAGCGTAACATCGTGGTACGAAAATCGAAATGCGCGTGAGCATTGACACTCGCGCGCCATGTCCCTATTATCAGGGTCATAGCAGGGTCAATTGCGACCCGGCTGAACTTGGTTCCAAGGAGCCATTGCCCATGCCCCACGACATGATGCTTGCCGTTCGGCAGCAGACCACCCAAGAACTCGGCAATGCCATGCTGGCGTTGCTCGCCGCGCGCGACACGCTGGCCCGCAAGGCGCACGCGGCCGGGCGCCACATCACACTGGATACCATCGACGACGGGATCGACACGGTTTGGAAGCAACTCGAATGACAGTCCGACACGCCGACATTCGCGCCGCGATGGAACTCTTAGGCGGGCCATCTGAAATGGCCCGCGTGTGGAGCCTCAACGATCGTCTGTCGCGGCACTACTATGCGGGCACCCGCGAACTGCCGCCCAAGCGCCTGTTCCAACTGATCGAAGCCCTGCGCTTAAAAGCCGCAGAAGCCAAACAGCTTGCCGACGCTCTTGTGATGCAGTCCGGCCCGTTCCTCAAGGTCGCCATGTTCGACGGCCAGACCATCAAGCCCCTTTCGGAGACAGACCGATGAAAATCGCTTTCGTCCTCGTCGCCGCCCTGCTGCTGGGCGCGTGCCAGACCGACAATCTCGTGACCACGAGAACCGACGATCCTCGGCCTACGTCGGTCAATTACGTCGCCAGACCAAAAGGGCCGCAGGTCGCCAAGGGGGCGGTGATCTTCATCAACGGGATCGACTTTCGCAATCGGACCCATCAGTACGACGATCCGACGCCAGACATCCTGCAATGGTTTGTGCGCGGCGGCTTCGACGTTTACCGTCTTGACCTTGCGCCTAGTGACCAATCTCCGGCTGGGCGCCTATTTGCGGCGACAGAACGGGCAATCTCCGACATGCGGCGCCAGAACTACAAGCGCGTCTATGTCGTTGGGCAATCGGCCGGCGGCGTCGCAGCGCTCATTTCTGTCTCGCGCGAGAGGTCGATCCAATCAGACGGCGCGATTGCAATTGCTGTTGGCGGCATCAACGCCGTTGAGTCTCCCCAGCTTAATCTCTGGGCACACCGAGAAATCGTAGATGGCATTCGGACTGACAGACGCGCTGCCGTGTTCCATTTTCGCGACGACGAATTGCTTGGACGCTGGCACAACGAAGCTGTCGCAATTTCTCGCGCTAGATTGGATGGCCGCCGCAACGCCATGGTGAGAGTTCCGCCCGGTGTGACCGGGCACTACGCTATGGACGATGCCGCTTTCGTCAAAACCTACGGCGCGTGCCTCGCGGCGTTCCTTGCCGCCGACGATCCAGACGGATCAGTTTGCCCCCCGTGATTACCCGAGCAAGCGGCGCACGGCCTCGGGGCTGACCAAGCCTTTATTGAGCGCCATCATCACGTCCTTGCCGTAGCGACGGGTTGCTTCTGCGGTAATGACGGTTTCGCCCACGTCGAGCGCCGCATAGCCATCATCGGGACCGGGCGGATTTGGACCCTTTAGGCGATCTGCCGTGACGTGGCCGCCTTTGGCAAAGCCCGAGCCGCCGCTGTCATTGCTTCCGTCTGTCGCGCCGCCGGTAGCGCCGCCATCCGTTCCGCCGCCTGTGCTTGCGCCCCCACCTTCGCTCGGGCCACTGTAGTCGTTGCCGTAGCCGCCATCTTCGGACGGCGCTGCAGTTCCACCAAATGCTGTGCCGGTGTCCTCGGGATTGCCGACACCCGTTGTCGATTGCGACTGCACCGCCTGCCCCGGCGATACGTTGTCGCCCGTCCAAGACTGCGGCCCGTCAGACGGATTGGCATTGGTGCTGTCTTGGTAAGCGGCCATGTTTTCCGCTTCGACAGGGCTGTTTGCGAGCGTGCGGCTTTCCGCAGCGATACGGTCGGCAAACTGATTGGCGCCGCTGTTCGGGCTGTTCCTGCCGGTGAAAATGTTGACTGAATCCAAAACAGCAGCGCTCCGGTCAATCCCAGGCAAGCCGCGCTCCGAAAGCTGTCGATCGTATTCATTGGCGTCGATCAATGCGCCGCCTGCCCGCGCTGCGCCGCCAAGCGCAAGGCCGGGAAGCCCGCCGACCAAAGCGCCAACACCACGACCGACAGTGGAGATGATTCCGCCTGTCGTGGAAACGTTTGGCGTGATCGCATCGATGCCACGGCTTACGGCATCAGCCAATTGCCCCCCGCCATTGGGTGCGGGCGCCCCTGCCGGTGCGGTCGATGCCGAAAAATCCGACCCACCAAAGCTCTGCGCGTTGAGCGCGGTGCCGGGACGCGGGCCGGTCCAAGACTGCGCGTTCTCGGATGCCAGCGCTGCGGTCGCGGGATCGACGCCGCTATCGGCCTGCTGGCCGGTCGAGCGGAAGCCGGGGAAACGCGAGCCCCGGAACTGTGCGCCTCGGATCGACTGGAATACGGATTCGGCCATCAGATTGTCCTCATAATGAGCACGTTGAAGGTGACGCTGTTGCCCAAGCCGGGAGCGGCCTGGACGGTGAGCGTGAAGCCGGTTGTTGCGAGCAAAGTAATGGAGACGGGCACGAAGGCACCGATGCCCGGTGTTCCTGTGGACGACACCGCGCTCAAGAACACTTTGTAGGTCGTGTCGGGCTGCTGCTTGTCGGCGGGGAACGTGACGGCGACCGAGGCCGAGGCGCCGCTGACGGTCGCCGTGCCGCTGTACCAATTGTCGATGCGGTTGGCGTCGTCGCCCGCTGCCACAGCTTTGGCATAGGCTTCGTTTGCCGTCGTCTGTGCCTGGGCGATCGTGGTGCTTGCGGGATCGGGGAGCGAGCCCGGATCGAATGAACCACCTTGGCTCTGCTCTTGGACGTTCAGAAAGTAGCCGCCGCGCACGGCGGCCGTGTAGAAATCGTTGGCCCACTGAGCCAGTGCGGCGGCATCCGTCTGCGCGTTCCCCGTCGATCGCGGCGGCGGCGGCGGGACGTTCGCTGTTCCTGCCATATCAGCCCCGGCGCCCGAGCGGGGTAAGCTGGGTCTGCATCTTGACGATTTCGACTTCGCAATTGTCGGTCACTTCGACCTCGAATTGCCATGTCGAGGCGCAGCCGAACCCGCCGAACTCGATGAACATTTCGCGCTGGCCGGCGAGCCCGAGGGACTTGCGCACAAAGTTTCCGAAGCCGCGATTGTCGCGGTTTGCCCGGACTCCGATCATCTGGCTTGCGGTGTACGATCCGACCCCGCGCTTCACGCGAAGCCGCAGATTGTCGATCCGGGTTTCGCCCAGCTCGGCGAGGTGAGCCGTGCGAAGCAGCATCCGGGCAGTTCCGCCTGCGATGTAGTGCGTGCCGGTATCGACGCGATAGATTGCGTTCTCGGCCCCGACAAAGTTCTGGTTCCACATGCGCGTGAAGGACCAGACCGGGTAGCGCTTGGGCTTGCCCTCGTCGGTGTCCCAGGACCAAAGCGAGGTCCAGCGCTGTTGCCGATAGTCGAACAGGAGGGTGATTCCCGTCGAGCCGTACACGTTGGTCGCGTTGGGTGCGGCCAACAGGATGAACTTTTGGCCCTTGATTTGGATCTCTTGGGCCCAGGCTTCGTCCCAATTGTCGATGCCCGACAGGGTGCGCCCCAGATCGTCGGAAACCGATTGGCTGATCTGGCCCGAGAAGCGCACAAACTCCGCGTTCTGGTTCACGCCCCACGCCGCGTTGTCGCCAAAGGCCAGCGTGTAGGGGTGCGCGATGCCCTCGGCCACGGACCAGCGCCGGAAGAACGGGACATCGCCCGAGGAAAGCCGCTCGTACTGTTCGACCGACTGAGGACCGCAGACCAGAATTTCGCGGAACGGCGTAACAAAGAGCGCGGTCACGGGGTCGGACGAACCCGCCGCCGCGATCGTGTCGAGCGCATCCCAGATCCGCACGTCGCCCGCCGTCGAATAGCTGAACCGCCCGCTGTCCTTTTCGTTCGCCAGAAGAAACCCGTCGAGGAACCCAACATGGGTTGCCTCGGGCGCATCGTTGGAAAGCACGAACGTCTTTTTGCCGTCGAAGCCCAAAATCTGACTGCCGGCCGCCATGGCGAGATAGTCGTCGGTCTGCGCGAAGGTCGGCCGCAAACCACCACCAAGAACCACGTCCGTCATGTCCTGCGCGGTTCCGGCCCGGTTGATCCGGTAGAGCCGCCCCGCTTGGGTCTGGGCGATCATGTCGTCGCCCCAGAAGGTCAGGTAGATGCGGCCCTGCGAAGGCAGGGCGCAGAAATCGACGAGGCCGGGCCAGCGCGAGAAGCCCGCTGCTTCCGTGACAAACCCGTTCTCGAGCGTGGCGTGGGCGCGGGTAAGCGCCGTCTCGTCCACGTTCTGAAACATCTTGGCATCGAGTGGAACGTCGATCCAATCCGACATCAGTTCGAGATAACCCGCGCGTCGATCGTCCATTCGATCGTCGAAGCCGCGAGGCCGGTGACGCGGATCTCGATTTCGCCGCCGTTTGCTGCTGCGGTGAGCCCGCCAAAGCTGCTGGCGTTGAGCGTTGCCACGTTGGTCAAGGTGGGCGAGCCGACATTGTTGAGCGTGATCGTGCCGTTGACCGTGGCCGAGCCCCCGGCCCCATCGGTGATGATTTCGTTGTCGAGGAAGGTGCCGACGATATCGATAAGGGTGAGCGTGCCCGTCGCACCGCTGTCGCTGTCGGCTTGGATAACAGCCGTCGCCCCGGACGTGGCCCCGGTGATGGTGCGCCCTGCCGTGAAATTGGCGGTCTGCGTATCGTAGGCCAGGGAAGCGCCGGGACGCTGGGCCTGGATCACGGCCTGCTGGGTGAAGAACTGCGCCGCGTTGATCCGGCGGCCGATCGCGGAAACCCATAAGCACACGATCTGGCCGGGCTGCAGGGCCATCGCCCAAGCCTTCGTGGCCGTGGCGTCGCTGGTCACGCCGGTCGAAGCCCCGGTGTTGATGCGGTTCCAGCGCACCAGTTTGATGCCCTCGCCCGCGACCGTGACAAGGCTGTCCTCGGTGCAGTCGTAGAAGGCAATGCGGTTCGTGATCGGGGTTTGGAGCGTGAAATCCACGTCCCGAATGTCGATTTGTTGGAGCAACACGTCCTGGGCGGTGTCGCGGAAGATGGCCGTTCCCCCGGACATCTGGCCCTGGTCGATCACGAGGCCAATGACGGTGTTGGAAAGCCGGGCAATGTCCGTCGCGTCGGTGTCGTCGCGGACCAGAAGGTTGCCGGTGTTGCCAGACCACCAGCAGCCGGTGAGGCTGGTAAACCGAGCCCCGTTGACGATGATTGCGGTCCCGGTGTTGTCGGTGAACCCGACATCCTCGATCCGGTTGGCAATGCAGATCCGGTCCTCGTAGGAGAACTCGATGCCAGTGGTCGAGCATTGCTGGACCCGGCCGCCCAGCCAGGCATTGTGGCGATAGTCGCCGCCGTCCGATCCGCCGCCCGTGTTCAAGTCGCCGTGCGCCTTGAGGCCGGTGTCGCAGTCCGAAACATAGAGGTCGATCCACTCGGCGCGGGTGAGCCCCTTGAAATGGATGCCCGTCGCAAAGCGTTTGATTTCGACGCGCTCGAGGACGATTTCAGCGCGGTTCTTGCCGAACAGCCCGACCGAGCTTGCGACCTTGGAAACGCCGTCCAAGGTCAGGTCGCGCAGGCCCGCCCTGTCCCCGGTCACGGTCACAACCTCGGCGCCGGTCGAGGATTGCAGGATGGTCGAGCCCCGGCCCTGCCCGCGCAGCACGACACCCGACGACAGGCTGAGCGTCGTGATGGGGAACGTGCCATTGGGGAGAATCACTTCGACGCCGTTTCGGGCGGCGGCGGCGCCGATCGCGGCGGCAATGGTCGTGGTGTTGGTCGATGCCGTCGAGCCCAAGGCGCCGTAGTCCGCAGCGTACACGACGCGCGAGAGGATCGTCGCCAGCGAGGACGCCACACTCCCCCCGGTCGGCGTGACGAGGGCGCCAGAAGCGTTCTCGCCGGTCAACGTGGTGAGCGCTGGCCGCTGAATCCCGGTCTGCTCGGCGGTGTTGATGTTCAGATAGTAGGGCGACGACGTGTAGAGCGGGGCCGTGAACTTGCCGTAGGTGCGCCCGTCGCCATCGGTGAGGCTCGCCAAGGTCTGCGGGTTGGCCGCCGAAACCGAAAGCGCTTCGTCGGTGAACAGCGAGGCAGGCGTCGAGGTTCCGGCGATATAGACCGTAACGACGGCGCCGGCATAGCCGGGTTGCCAAAGCTCAAACTCGGAGACGTTATGAGTGGGCATTAGACTGCCTTTTCAAACACGTTGAGGATTGACGAGGGTTCAAGAGCTTCGATGGCGTGGAACCTCGGCGCGCGAAAAATCACGGCATTGTCGCCGGGGCCATACTCGAGATCGTCGCCGTCATGGGTCGTCACACGCACGCGACCCGCCAGCACGATCATCAGATGGTCTTGGTCGTGGTTGTGGCGCGGCAACCCTTCGCCGGCGGCAAACTCGTAGCGCACAAAATCGCACCCAAGAGCGTTGAAGCTCCGCTCGATCATGGCATGGCCTCGATCTTCGCGGCAAGCGCCGCAATCTCGGCAAGCAGTTGCTCCTTTGTCGGCGCGGGCGGTGCAGGCGTATTGGCGTTGGCCTCCCATTCGGCGCGGATCGCGACCGCCTCCGCTTCCGACATTTCGACCAGCGCGCCATCGACCATTTTGTAAAGCTTCTCCATTTCTTAAATCCTCCGCACGCCGTAAAGCCGGAAGTTTCCGGTCGAAATATTGCCGCTGTTCATCTGGAAACGAACGCCGTTGAGCACAGTGTTGGCTCCGTTCCACTGCGCGCCGCCGAAGACGCGGGTGATCCCGTTGTCGCTGGCGTTCCAATATGTGGCGTCGATCAAAAAGTTCTTTTTGCCTGCGGCGTTGTTCGGCCAAAACCGCAGAACACCGGAAATCCCACCGTCGGTCGCGGTGTTTTTCAGGGTGTTTGAGACAGAGCTTAGTGGGATGCCGTCGGTGCGCGACGTGGTGTCGATAGACATGGCGGCGGTGCCGACAGAGCGAGAGAGCGTGCCCCTGTACGTGGTGGCTTCCCAGGTAGAACCGGCGTTCGTCGTCACGCGCGCGAAAAGCTCGACGCTGTTGGTGGCGGGCACGACCGCGTCAAAATGGATCTCGTATTCGTCGTAAGTGCTGCTGATCCCGCTTGTAAAATCGACTGTTGCGACGTTCGACGCCGATTGAGTGGAAATGAAATCGAGCCCCGCGCTCGAAGCTGCTACCGCCTGCCCGTTGGCCCGCTGGTATTCGACGATGCGCCACGTCGAAGCAGCGGCCTCTTTGACCAGCATCGCCGTATCGCCCGCCGCCGTCGTAATGTTTGCACCGCCTGGGCAGATAAGCGTTGCGCTGTTTGTCATGATCAGCGCCGCAGCAAAACGCACGCGGATTGTGCGGCCCTCGCCGCCGGTATTGCCAAACGACGTGATGCCCGTCGTTCCCGTGATGAGCGCGTTGCGCGAGTTTACCGCACCGAGATCGACGGTCGCGGCCGATGCCACGCTCGCCCACGGGTCGTCGCTTTCATCTCGTGCTCCGACAATTGCTTTTGTCGCGAGCGCAGCGAGGCCAAGGTTTGTGCGCGCACCCGCCGCGTCTGTAGCGCCCGTGCCGCCGTTGGAAACAGGAATCGGAAACGTAATGGAGCCAGCGGCGGCAACAGCGATTGCCGCGCTATCTGCAGCGTCAGATGCACTGGTTGCAGCGGCCGATGCCGATGCTGCGGCGGCTGCAGTCTGGGTCGAAAGATCAGCAAACAGGGACCAGCGCACCGCCGTCAGATCCGTTGACCAAGTCCCCGACGTATGGCGAACCTCGCAGATGTAGGTGTTGTTGGTATTTGCGCCGGCCGCCCCGTCCCGAACGATGTCGCCCTCGGCATAGATGGTTGCCGTTGCCCATGTGCCGCGATTGCGGAAAGACGGCGCTTGGATGCCCGTCGAATGCGCGGCAACAGTGCCGCTCACGGCCATGATGACGGGCTCGGCCAGATAGATCGGCGCTGCGAACCGGCCTTCGCTGTTCAGCGTTTGGGGGTTGGCGAGCGTTCCTGTTCCCGTCGTGGCGTCGTAGATCGTGGCGAGGGTGGTCGTGGCCTGCCCCGATCCGTTGACCGTGTAGATCGTGACGGTCGCACCTGCGTAGAGCGGGTTGGCGGTGTCGAAGCAGGTCGGGTTGAAACGCGCCATGGGCCTAGAACTCCCTGAAATCGACGGTGTTCGGATAGCCGGTGTGCTCGCGGTTCTCGTTCAACAGAAGATCCTTGAGCATTTCGGTTGCCTCGATTTTGAGGTCGTCGATTTCCGATTTGGGCAATTTGCGAACGGGACCGGAGCCAAGCCGGATCGCGAGGGCGAGGACCATCCACAATTGCCAAGCCGTCCGCATTTCGTGGGCGACTTGGGCGCCGCGCGAAATTGTCAGGTCCTTCGAGAACGCCTGCACGACAAGCTGGATCGAATAGCCAGTGGCCCCTGTGCCGAGCACCGGATAGACCGACATTTTCGGCTGATCGAGGCGGTTGATGTAGATGCGGTCGGGAATGCCCGAAGTGTTCTTGTCCGCGATTTCCTCGTATTGCGACCGGCTCACGATGTCGATCGGCGTATCGTTTCCAGAGGGATCACGGAGCGAAGCCTGGATCGGAAACTGAATGCCGTTGTTGGGCTCGTCCGCTGCCGCCGTGTTCGTGATTTCGTAGTCCTTGGTGTCGGCGGCGATCGGGATTTCGATGGTCGAGGGCACCAGATGCAGCACGCGGTTGACGGCAACATGGTGGGCGACGAGAAGATCGAGCCATTGGATTGCTTGGTCGAGTTCCGGCCCCTGCGCGGCGCTTTCGGTGATCGGAATCGCCCCGATCTGCTGAAGCGCCAATTCGCAGATGCCGTGTACCGAATGCCGTTTAGGCATCCTGGAACATGCCCGCCAGTTCTTCGTCGCTCATCTCGATCACGCCAGAACCGGGAACAGGCGTGGGAACAGAGCGCGCGGCCTCGCGCACGCGGTTGGCCTTGGTCTTGTCGGCGAGGAAGGCAATGAGCTTTTCGCGCCCGTCCTGCTTCTTGAAGTTTTCGCCGCCGTCGATCTGCTTGGCGCGGATCACGAGGGCGTCGGTCGAAAGCTCGTCGATGCGCGCGATGATTTCGTTCGGCGCAAGCTCGAGCGAATTGCCCTGGGGCTCTTTGGGCGTCGGGTCGTAGCGCATCCCGGTCGCGGGATCGGTCACGATGAAGGCCGGGTCTTTGAGGAACTTGAGCGCGAGCGCAACGGGAAGGGCGAGCTTTTCCCCGACCTTGAACGTCACCTGTTGCGGCAGACCATCGACGATGTGCTCGTGGGTGCGCGTGGGATAGGCGGCGGTTGCGGTGGTGTCGAGCACCAAGAGGGTTTCGGGTTCCGACGACATTTGAGCCTTGTCCTTTCGGGAAAGAAAAAGGCCCCGCGCCTGTTGAGGGACGCGGGGCCAGTTTTGCGGCTGGCGGGGGACTGCCGGCCGCCAGGGTTTAGACGTGCGGCACGATGTAGGGGATCTGCGCGAACCCCGCGAACGTGTCCGAGCCCGCCGACGACGTGTAAGAAATCGAGCGGTTGGCCGCCGTGATGACGCGGGCCTCGGGCGCTTCGTCGCCTGCGTTGGCGCTGTCCTGCACCCACAACAGAGCGCCGAGCGTCGTTGCACCGTTCGCCAGCGTCGCCTTGACGGTGCCAAGCGTGGCAACCGACAGGGTGACAGCGAAGCCGTCCGCGTCGCCGCCCGATTCCGACGACAGCATGCCAATGTCGATGGTTTCGGTCGCATCGACCTCGGTGACGACGATCGAGATATTCGGCAGGACCATGGCGCCGGTCGGCAGATCGATGCCGGTGTCCTGTTCGACCGTTGCAGCGGAGTCCGTGAACGCGAACGGCACGACGGCGACCGTGTAGCGGTCGGACGTGTTGTAGATCAGTTCGTTCGGACCCGACGCCTTGACGCCTTTGCGGACAACGAACTGTCCGGTGGGCGTCATGATGTAGAGATCGACCGTATCCACGTCGTCCGACGTGTAGAAGTCGATCCGACCGCGATTGAGTGCGACCGGGTTGTTGGTGATGGCAAGCGAGCCGGTGGCCGTGGTCGAAACCTGGGCCTGACGCGCGGTGTTGACGGTGCAGATCGTGACCGATCCGCCCGCAAGGGCGACGATTTCGCCGGTCAAATCGGCGAGCTGGATATCGAAATGGCGGGCCATTGTGCCTGCCTCCTTTGCTTCTTGAGGGTTTGGTTCTGGGTCCGTAGGGGAAAGGGCTTGCGGCCCCTTCCCCTGCGGGTTGGCCTTACGTTGTCGACGCGGCGGTGCGCACCGAAACGATGCCGAAGTCCTCGCGCGTGCCGCCGTTCGACGGGCTCTTGAATCGGGGCTTCAAGAGGCCGAACCTGCGGCCGTAGCCGATGCCCGGACGGTTGCCGTAGTCCGTGTTGTCGGCTTCACGCCAGAAGGCGTTGCCGATGGTCGCAAAGCCGAGGCCCTGCGAACCCATCATGATCGCCTGCCCGCCTTCGACCGTGCCGCCCGAGCCCCACTTGGAAGCCGAGGCAAGGCCCGTCGTGTTGAACACCTTGCGGTGTTCGTAGATCATCAGGCCATCGACCGTCGCCATCGCGTTGTTGAACAGCGGGTTCGAGGAACCCTTCTCCGCTGCGCGCGAAACGATGGTCTGATAGACCGGATCGAGCACGAGGTCGCGACGCTGGGCGGGCGACATCACGACGGCGTAGTAATCCTTGCCGCGATCGCGGATCGGCTTCACGCCGTTGGACACCGCGTACTGGCGGCAGTTGACCAAGAGCGACCACGACATCTTGTCGGCCGCCGTGAGCGTGCCTTCCGACGTGGCCGAGCCGGCGAAGCGGCTGCGGTTGGTCGAAGGCGCGGTCACGTCGCCCGCAAAGCGCAGCGTGTTGAGCTGCGAGTTGGTGCGCGTGGCCCCGTTGGTCTTGAGCGAGTAGGCGCGACCCGATGCCGTGAGGAACATCAGTTCGTCGAGCTTGTCCGGGAGCCAGAAGCCGAGCTTGTCCTTGGCTTCCGAGCGGAACCGGATGACGGTCGCCTGTTCGGCCATCTCGCCCTTGTTCTTCACGCCTGCGCGAAGCTGGTCGATCTTGATGATCTGCGAGTCGTTGACGAGGGCTTCTTCGTTGCCTTCGAGCAAGTTGTCGCCGGTCACGCCGTCGCCTTCGAGGTCGAGGACGAGCTGCATGACGCACTCGAGGCCGCGTTCCGTCTCGGTGAGTTCGGTGACGCGATAGACGGGCTTGTTGGTGTCCTTCTGGCTGGCACCGATAAACCCGTTCGAGAACCAAAACGAGTTGTCGCGGTAGGCCATCCAGATTTCAACGGCCCAGGTACGTTTCACGGCGTCCGTGAGGGCGCCAAAGTCGGTCGCTGCCATTGGATTTCTCCATGCTGGCGACCGTCGCCCTGCAAAGCAGGGGGGTGGTGACGGTCGCTAGGGTGCGACCCCGGTAAGTTTGGCGCGAAGCTGCGGCGGCAGAGCGGCGATTTCGTCGTCGCTCATGCGTGCGATCGCGGCTTCGCTGAGCCCACCTTCGCCCTGCCCGGATTTCCCGGCTGCGGCGAGGTTGGGCGGCTGCTGGCCTGCCAGCACCAGCTTTTCGAGACGGTTTTGGGCCGTCTTGGAGATGGCGGGCTGAGGCGTAGCAGAGGTTTGAGTCGCTGGCGCGGGCTTGGGCTGGTTCGGAAACCAGATGGGGCCATAGACATCGGTGAGTCGGGCCAGTTCGGCGCGGTACAGAAGATCGGCGCGGGCTCCGGGCTGAATGCCGGGATTGGCCGCAACGACATTGGCGTTGGCTTCGGCCGCCAGGGTTGCGCGGCGGGCGTCCATGATCGGGTTGTTGTCCGGTTGGACCGGGAACACCAATTCCGAATAGGGATGCTGCGCCGCGATCTGGGCGGTGCGTTCCTCGAGCACAAGGTCGTTTTCGCTGGAAGCCTTCGGGAGTTTGGCGAGTAGTGCGGCTTCCCGCAATTCCTGCGCTTGGTCGTCGAGGGCTTGGCGCTTCTGCTCCCAATCCGCTGCGGTGAGCTTGCCGTCGTCAAAGTCCTTGGCGAGTTGAACCCGCTGGGCGTTGATGGCGGCGAGATCCGTTGGGGCTTGGGTCTGCGTCGATGACGGGGCATCGGCGGGCGGTTTGCCTGCCGGTTGGCGTCCGTCTGCAACACCCTTCCAATAAGCCGCCGCTGCTTCGGCGTCGGCTTTGGCCTTGAGCGCTTCGTCGAGACGGGGTTTCGGAATCATCGGCTGGCCGTTCGGCCGCTGGGGGGCGGTCGGAGCGGCCGGCGGTGTTTCCTTGCCGGTCGTCGGGGCGGGCGCTTCGGGTTGGGCGGGCGGTGTGGCCGTGTTCCCTTTTTCCTGGGCCTGCTTGTGCGCGTCCAGTTTCAGTTCATAGAGTTCGCGCAGATCGAGATCTTCAACCGAAGAAAGGTCGGTCGGGACCACGAGGCCGTCGATTTCTATGGTTGCTGGAAGGGCGGGCTGGCTTTGCTCGGCGCTGGCAGGCGGTGCGGCTGCGGCGGGGTCGTTACCCGCAGTCGTCGTCTGGGTTGCGTCGGGCGGAATCTGGGCACCAGTGTCTTGCGTTGTCACAGCGAGTCTCCTTGGATTTCGCTCAAGAGGCGGTCGCGCCCGTCATAGGTCGGCGGCACCTTTGGTTTGGTCGTCGTGCTGGTTTTGAGGGGTTCAGCAACCCAGCGCCCGAGATAACCGGCGGCGGCCCGGATGGGTTTACGGCTGGCGCGGCATGCGATCTTCGCGCTGCTGGCGGCGTCCTTCGGCATCGACGAGATACCCGATGCGGGTTTCGATCGTGGCGAGGCGCTGTAAAATCTGTAGGTCAGTCGCACTGCTGTCGCGGTTCTCGATCTCGAGCTTGCTCAGCCGGGTTTCATGGCCGCGAACCTCGGCCATGAGCGAGGCCCAAGCCACGATGCCGCCGAATACCAGCGTGCCGACCGTGAGAAGGAACTGAGGGCTGAGCCAAGCGTTTGGCGCCCGGCGATCAGTTGACGGGATATCGGCCATTGCTCGGCGCTCCTTGACCCTGGGCTTGTTTGAAGGTTGCGATCGATCGGATTTTGCGGTCGAGCACTTGGCGCATCTGCCGGTCCCAAGTGGACCAATGGCGCTCGCACTCGGCCATCCAGTAATCGGGGCCTTTTTCGAGAACCTCGTGGAACAGGCTTTGAGAGCACTCAACGGTGAACTGCGGATCGGCGTCGGCGTCGAGCCAGATGAAGGTGAAGCGGCCAAAGAGCGTGAACGTGTCGAGCACGGTCTGGCGCGGGTTGGGGTGGGTGTAGGCCACGATCCAGGCGCCGTCGTGGTGCAGATGGCGATTGAGCCCTTCAACCATGTCGTGCGCGAACATCACCTGCTCGGGAACGGGCGTGATCGAGATGCCCATCGAGGTTTCGACGCGGGGCATGCCATCGGCGCGCACCATGACAGCCCAATAGATGCCGGGGCCGTCCTCGAAATCCGCCTCGCCTTGAAGGCGGCGCCGTATCGCGGGGAGCAAGAGAAGGTCGGGGTTGTGGCGCACCGTGGTCATGGTCGCGTCACTCGTCCTGCGGGTGCGCTTGCGGGCCGTTGGTCGCTGGTTCGTTGCCCAGCCAGCCGCCCAGATTGTCGTCGTCGGGCGTGCGCCAAATGACAGCATCTTCGGGGGAGCTGGCGAGAACATGCGGGATGCTGCAGAAGCGCGGCAGATCGGGATGTTCGCCTGGGGCTGCATCGGTGAGCACGCGAATGTTCGCGAGCGCCTTGCCGCCTTTGAACGGCCCGCCGACGATGATCCCCGCCTGCACATAGGAGCCGTTGAAGGTGCGGCCGTCGCGAAACACGACTTGGACCGGGAACCCGATACGCATGATGCGCTCGATGCGCGCGATTTCGTTTGCGACGCTTGTTTCCGTGATTGCCAAGGGCGTGAGCGCCGCGTCGGCTGTTGCGGCGGCGGGCTGCTGTTCGGTCGTGTTGGTTTCGTCGGACATTTTAGCCTCTTGGGTTGGTGGTTAAGCCGTGACGGCGCGCGGGGCGCCGGGTTGAAGCGGGATGACGTTCTGACCGCCGACGACAGACGGATCGACGGGTTGGCCGCCGCCGCCCGGCGGCGGTGCACCTGGGGGCGCACCCGGCGCACCTGCGGGCTGCATGCCCATGGCCTGCTTGATGGCGTTGGCCCATTCCTCTTTGCGGGGAAGGGACGAAAGTTCGACGATTAGATCCGGGCGAGATTGGGCAACAGCCATACCGACCGGACCCATTTTCTCGAGTAGGGCCAGCATTTCCTCGAACTGCGCCGATGCGAACGAGGCCGAAAGCGGCGTTTCGTCGATTGATACCGTGTATTTGCCAACCGTGATGTCGTTGATCTTGTCGATCAACGTCTGTCCGGTCGGGTCCATCATGCGCTGGTTGATGATGATGGTCGAAAGGCGGCCGTCCTCGCCCATGATGCGGAACATGCGTTCTTCGGTGTAATGCTTCTGGATCAGTTCGAGTTTGCGGCGGCCAAGCAGCTCCTTCGACCGCGCGAAATTGTCCATGTAGATTTGGATCGCGATGACGGCCTGACGCTGGCGGGCCTCGATCGCGCGGCCCGACTGCACCCGATCCAGTTCACCGAGGGCGCTTTCGTTGATGCCGGTGATCACGCGCAAATCTTCTTCGGACTTTTGCTCGAGGCGTTCCATCGCCATTGCGGGCGGATTGGGTTGGATGCGCTCGGGCTTCTTGGTCGGATCGCCGCGGTACTCCCCGATGAAACCGGGCTTGGACGAGTGGCGCTTGAAATTGTCGGCCTGCTCGTTGGTCAAGCTGTCCCGGTTAAGAAGCCAGCCGGTGTTGGACGAGCGCGACACGATTTCGATCTGAGCCGACCGGCGCTTGTTGATTTCAAGCTGCGGGTCGATCATGTCCGCGACCATGCCCCGCGTGATTCCGCGACGGAAATACGGGAAATAGGCGTCGATGGTGTAGTTCTCGTAAGGGCTCCAATCGTCGTGCACCATCACGTCCCCAATCATCACGGTCCAGCGCACCCGCTTGTAGGGGCGGTTTTGGACAACGAGCGGATTGTTGATGCGCTGGGCGTGGTAGAGCACCTTGTCGATCTTGATCTGATCCCAATCGTCCGGAACGGGGTGCTTGTCGCCCGTCTCCAAGTCGATGAAACACGGTCCCCACGTCGTCACGCGATGCTGTTGGTCGATCACCCGCACGGATTTGCGGTAGAGGTCGATCAGTTCGGAGTGGAAGAAATTGCGGAACGTGTCTTGGGTCGGATCGTCGGTCTGGCCGAACGTGCGAATGGGCGTGATTTCCGGCCCAGACAGGTCGAGATAGGGGAAGCCGCCCCACGTTGCCCCGGCGCTGGTCCCGATGAAGGGCCGAATGAGCTTGGCCGCTTCGGGGCCGTAGCAGGTTTCAACCTCGTCGATCGAGATCCATTTGGTCGTCGTGACCGAGGCGTGGTCGTTGATGTCGTAGCTGCTGGCGTCGGGGTCGAGCACGACGGAGAACGGATCGACGGCCGAGATTGCGACCTCGCCCAGATCGTTGCGCTCGAAATCGAGGCGGCAATCGTAGAAGCCCCGGCCGGTGAGAATGCCGTCCATGAAAACCTCGGCATCGATCCACGGCAGTTGGTTCTGCTCCCCGATCTGCTTGGCGACGCGCGACAGGATCTCGGCGACGTTCTCGGTTCCCCCGCCTTCGTTACCCGGAAGGTAGCGGATGTCCGTGCGGTTGTTGCGCATGTAGCCGACGACAAGGCGCACCAGCGGGGCGATCTTGTTGAACACTAGGGCGGGCCGGTTTTCCTTGGTGAGTTTGGCAAGCTGGTCAGCCGACCACTGGCGCCCCTCGAAGAAATCGACGCATTGCTTGGCGCCCTTGGCCCAATCTTCCATGGCCTGCGAGCCGCGATACCACCGATCCACCATGAGGCGGGACTTTTGCGAGTCCTGCTTGGGCAGTTGTCGGGATGGCACCGGGCCGTAGGTCAATCAGCTATCTCCTTCCAAGCAGGCGGCCCATGTTCGACATGAACAGGGTGGGGATTCTGGTCGGCGTGACGATCGGCGGCGCGTCGGTCACGGGCGGGAAGAACTGCGGCGCGAAGAACGAGGCGCCGAAATAGGACTTAGGAAACATCTTTGGTCACGTTGGTTCGGTTGCCGTTCGTGTCCACATCGGCCACGACGCGATCCTTGGTGTCGTTGACATCGCGGAAGGTGATCGTTGACGTGCCAGCGCCCGAGACTTTGCCGACCATGACGGCCAACAAGAGTTTGAGCGCTTGTCCGATGGTCACGCCGCCGTCTGCGGACGTGGCGACGATCTCTTGCGCGATGTCGAACGCCGAAGGGCGGGCGCCGGCATCGATGGTGACGCGCCCGATTTCGGCAGGAGCGGCCCCGCCTGATCCGGCTCGAATCATTGCTCGATCCTCTCTTACGTCGCCGTGATGACGGCGACTTTTTGGCCGGGCGAAACGCCGTAGAACCGGACCTCGCCTGCGGCCATGCGGTGCCGGTTGTTGGCGGCAGTTGGGTTGTCGCCAAACGCCAGGGCGCAGATCGCGTCGGTGTGGATCATCACGAAGCCCGTCTTGGCGTTGAACGCTGCGGACTGCGTGGACGAGCCGCTGATCGCCACCTGCTGCTCGGCCACGTTGGGCTCTTGGCCTGCCGAGACAAACGGGCCGTTGTTGGCCCTCGCGAGGCTTTGGTACTCGGTGATGTAGAGCGGCATGGCGCCTTGCTCCCCTCAGCCTTAGTTGTTGAGCTTCTTCCAGCCAGCGGCGGCGGCGGTCGAGGCCCAGTACAGGTCGCCGTTGCTGGTGTCGTGGCAGAACTGGTGCTGGAACTCGGGCGTCACGTTGTTGGTCGGGTTCCCGGCGTAGGTGATCGGGACGTTGATCTTGGCCTGAGCGGCCTTGTCCACGTCCGGGGCGAGGTTGGCGTCGAGGAACGCTTGGGTGCAGGGCATCTGTGTCTCCTGTGGTTTTGGGTCAGGCGGTGAGCCAATCGAGGCTCGATCCGGTGTCGTCGGCGGAATAGTCGCGGCTGTCGTCGTCCTCGCGGGCCCAGCGGGCTGCGTCGGACGTGGGCTCGGGCTCAAACACGCCGAGCGCTTCGTCTGTGATACGAGCGAGGCAATCAAGCATGTCGTCGTGCGCGCAGACCGGGAACGAGAGGTATTCGTCCTCAATGAACCGGCGAACCAGATCGACGGCGTTCTTCTGCTCGTCGAAGCGGGTCAGCGTGTGCGGCAGATAGAACCGGCCCTGCTCGAAGATCGGGACAAGGCGCTTGATGCGTTCGATCTTGGGCATCGAACCGCCAAGCTCGATGATGTCGAAGCGGTAGTTTTCTTCGTCCTGGACGTACTTGATGTGCTCGATGTCGGCCTGCAGCCCGTAGCTCTCGTAGCCGCATTTGACGGGGCGGTACTGGCGATGCAGGCGCATGAAGTGCTTGGCGCGAGCCGTGAGGTTCAGCCGATCGCGCACGCCATCGACCACATAGCGGTTTCCGTCCGATCCGACCCCGACCACCCACATTGACGTGTAATCGTTGGTGTTCTTCTTGCCGCTGGTCTTTTGCCTGCCGGAAGCCGGGTCGCAGATCAGGTAGAGATTGAGCCCGGCGGTGCTGTTGCCCGACCAGTAGCGCAACCAACCTTCTTGGAAGCCCTGCATCTTGTCCGCAGTCGGATTCAGAAGCATCTGACATGCGAAAGTGAACGGGCCTTGCTTGCGGCGCTTCTTCGCCAGCTCCTTGGGCGTCAGGAACACCGGGTTGCCGGTTTCGGTCCCGTCGTCCGTTGCCGGGTAGATGCGCGTCTTGACCTCGCCGCTTTTGATCAGCGTGTCGTAGGTGTCGGCGGCGTGGTAGCGCGTGCCGATATAGCGCACCCGGCCATGCTCGGACCCGAGGTTGTCGGAAACCCCGAGGCGGTCTGTCACCTTGGCGATCATCTCGGGGCTGGTGACTGTCTCGGGCGTCACAACGTCGTCGTAAACGCGGAGCTTGAAGTGTCGGCCGGTCGGCTGGCCGTCCAGAAGCCCGTAGGCTTCGACGGTCTGTTCTTTCGGGTTGCCGATGCGCCGAACGGTGATTCCCTCGTCCTCGGACCACTTTGGGGCGTCGCGCTGGGGCTTGGCCCAAAGGATGTCGGGGAACAGGGCTTTCAGGTCGGCATTTATCTCGAACTCGGTCTTGATCTGGCGAAGAAACGCCTTCGCGACCTTGTTCGTGTCCGAGAAAATCCCGATGGTGATTTCGGGATCGACGAGTATCTCTTGGATCGTCAGGGCGAAAGTGACGATGGTGCTCTTGTAGTGGCCGCGTGCCCAAAGGTCGATGTGGTCGTCGGGCTCGGCCTGGACCTCGCGGCATCGCTCAAAGAGCCAATCCCGGTTCACGTCCTTGCGCTTCAAGGGGCCGACTAGCAGATAGAACAGATCCCGGCGGCATAGTTCGCGGCGGGCTTCGTGAAGGTGCTCGTCGGACTTTTGGGCGGCGGCCTCGAGGACGGTCCTATACCACTCGATCGCGGCGAGGCGCGTCGGCGGCAATTTGAGGCGGCTCATAGGCCAGCAATCCCTCTATCTCTTGGCGAACCTGGGTTACGCGCACATCGACGTTGTTGATCGTGACGTTGACGTTGGTGGGCGGCGCTGCAGCGGCCGGCGCCTCGCGGAACATGCCAAGCTCTTTGCCGATCGCGACTGCGGCGGTCGTTGCGGCCTTGCCGTCAAAGCGCCACTCGCCGGTCGGGTTGCCGTCCTCGTCCCGCACCGGCTCGGCCTGCAGGGACCGATCGACGACGGTTTTGAGGGTTTGGAGGACGTAGCGGCGATCCAGGCCAAGCTCGAGGGCGGCGTCTGCCGTCTGGTCGGCCTGCTTGCTTTCCAGCTTGGCGACTGCCCGTTCGGTCGAGCGCTTATCGTGCTCGGCGGCTAGGGCCTGCCATCCCTGCTTTGCAGACCAGCCTTTGATCGTGATGAGCGCAGGCGGTTTAGACCCCTTCGGCATAGTCGATGAATAGTGCCGGTATAGGGCTGACAATGACCGCTCTGGACCCATCGCCAAATACGCAGCACGCGCTTCTGGCTCGGTGATCCGCTTGGCGGACATCGGGGCTGGCCTCTGTTTTGGGTGGGGGTTGGTCGCTGACCTAGGGGTGGGGGCAACAGTTCGACCGTGCCACAATGGATATGCTTTCTGGACTGAGGCTGTCAATGGGCTTGCGTGCCATGGTGATACGGTGTTGAATTTGCTTATGGTTTGAGATTTGACCGGGATTTGATTTTCTTCGGTCGGAGTCAAGAATAATAGTGACCGTAACGTAATGATACGCTATGCTACGTTTTAGGTGGCGCGTTGGGCGCAACCGATTCTGAACGGGAGACGATCATGGGAATTGCTGGGAACGTGGGCTGCGATTACCGGGACTATCTGGTGAAGCAGAATTTGAACCGGGGCATGACGCTGCGCGCGGCGCGCGTGGCCGCCGATGCCGAGGACACGGAGAAGCGGGCCAAGATGGGCCTGCGCGAAGGTCAGGCCATCATGCTCGGGCCGAACCGCTCCCTCATGGTCGCCGAACGTGGGGAGGGCTGAGCCCATGGAACTGAGCCCCCGCGAAACCGCGACGGTCCTCGCCGCCCTGCGCTGGTGGCAGGAGAACAACGGGATGCAGGCCGACCGCTTCAACGCCATCGCGACGAACGAGCACACACTGGTCGAACTCAGCCTCGAAGAAATCGACGCCCTGTGCGAACGGCTGAACGCCCCCAAGGACAGCGATGAGGTCAAGGTTCTGTCCTTCGACCAGTGGCCGCAGTTCCTGATCGACAACGCCGAGCACTTCATCAGCGAGTTCGGCCCCAAGTGGGCCGACATCTGCACCAATGCAGCAAAACACGGCGGATTGATGGTGGGCGGCGGGGCCGCGCCGCTGGTCAAGGTGCTGCTGCGCCACAACACGGAGGGCAAGTGACATGACGCAAGCAGCACACACGCCGGGGCCTTGGGCCATCGAAGACCCGATGGGGCCGGATAGCCTCTGGATCGTGCAGGCCAGCAAGCCGACGCACGAGTGGTTTCCAATCGCCGTCTGCAACATGCCTGACGAGGACGACCACCTATTCACTAGCGCCAATGTCAACGCCAACATCCGCCTTATCGCGGCGGCGCCGGAATTGCTGGCTGCGCTCAAATCGGTTCTTCCAAAAAACGTCTGTCTCACCAATCGGAACGTGCCCGACCGCAGTGAGGTCGAGTTTACCATCACGATGGGCGAGCTGCGCGCGATCGCCGCCGCAATCGCCAAAGCGGAGGCCGGAAAATGAGCTACACCACCATCAAGGCTATCTGGCCGGGCGAGAAGCACGAAGATCTGGAAGAACTGCGCAACAGCCATGGAAGCGCGCCCGTAATTTGGGGCGAGCTAAGCCGCCGGTTTCTTGGCAACGAATACACTTGGCTGCACGACCCCAAAAAGCTTTGGCCGCTCTACAAGAGGGAAGACGTGCCGACCTGCATGCGCGCTTGCCTGATGATGACGTTCGACCGCGCATATGTCGAAAAAAAGGATTACGCCCGCGCCGCCGCCGACATTCGCGAATTTCTGCGCATGGCGCCCCCGAAACCGGGCTACGCAAACCACTGGCCCCGCTTGGCGGAATTGTTTGAGAGCAACCCCGACATTCCGGCTATCGGTCTGTACTGCACGAGCGTCGGCGAAGATCCGTTTCAAGGTCCATACAACGAAGAAAAAGAAGACTACGACGCTCCCGACTGGTCAACCTGTTGGAGTGTGTACGACGACGAATACATGTCACCGGCCAAAACGGAGGGTCGCTGACATGGACACCTTCGACGACGTGCTGCTCGTCTCCCTCTCCAACGTGGGGAACGAGCGCGAGTTCGCAATCCGGGTGGAATACGAGTTCCACCCCCCTTGTCGGGGAGCAAGGGACCGCATGGGCCTGCAGCTTAAGCCCGACGAGGGCGGCTCGGTCGATGTCCATTCCGTGCGGGGGCGGCTGCTCGAGTACCCGGCCGGCGCCAAGGTGCCGCGCGAGGTCGGGCCCGTCGTGGACCTGTCCGCGATCGTGGACAGCGCCGCCATCGCTTCCCACATCCTCGACTATGCGCTCGAGGAAATGGCCGAGGAAGCCATCGAGGCCGCCGAGATACGGGCGGAAAACCGGCGCGAGCAATTGCGCGATTGGGTGCAGGAGGACGCGGAATGAGGATCGTCGTCGATCAGATCGACCCGCCCGTGCCTTCGCAGGCGTTCGATTTCATGGCGTATGACGCCGACAATTTCGACTTGGCGCCAGATGCCCGCCCCCCAATCGTCGGCTACGGGCGCACGCGGGCCGAGGCCATCATGGACTTTCACTTTCAACTGTCAGAAGCGAGGGGCGAATGATCCGCATGACATGGCGCCAAGCCCTCGAGGCTTTGATTGGCTGGCTGGGGATACTCGCCATCTGCCTGCTGCTCGTCCTCTTTGCCGGGGCCGCCCATGCCCAGCGCTGGGGCGGGGCTCCGGTCGGCGGCGGGTTCGAGTGCGGGATTCCGCCCCTGCCCCCCATTCCACCGATCGGATGCCGGGAGGTCGTGCCCATCTGCGTGTGCGACCAGAATGGAAACTGTCGATGGGTCTTTCAATGCGTGCCCTGGTAGCCGCTCGTCTTTTTACAGTCGAACCGTCGTTGGAGAAACAAATGCCGAAGAAAATCACCGCAATCACGCCAGAACAGTCGGCTCGCTTTGCAGAATGGTCAAAGCAATGGATCGAAATCGGTCTATCGACAGAGCCTGCCGACTTCGACCGCGCGACGGCTGCCGCACTTGAAGCCTATCGTATCTGCAATCTCAAGAAGCCGATAGTCGTTCTCCGCATGGGATCGCCTTTTGCCGCAACGGTGGGTGGCGCAATGGCTTGGGCGATGCTGCGCGAGTTTTTTGGGTCGCAGGTGTGGTCGCAGGTGTGGTCGCAGGTGGGGTCGCTCAATCTGAATTTCATCAGCGAAGGCGTAAACAACGATCGCGGCGCTCAATTCTGGGCTTCTTGGGCCGCTTATGTTTCGTTTTTTCGCGATGTCTTGGGTTGGCAAAACGAAACCCTATCTGCGTTCAAAATCGACGAAGACCTCGCGCGGTCGTGCGGCTGGGTGTGGTGGCACGAGAACGTCCTTGCGATTTCCGATCGTCCGCGCGCACTCAATCGCGATGCCGAGGGGCGTCTGCATTGCGAAACAGGGCCGTCGATAGCGTATCCAGATGGCTGGGCGTTGTATCATTGGCACGGAACCGCAGTTCCAAAAGAGTGGATCGAAAACCGCGCGTCTTTGACGCCGCAGGCCGCGTTGACGTGGCAGAACATCGAACAGCGCCGAGCCGCGTGCGAGATTTTGGGATGGAACGCCATCTTGTCCGCTCTCGACGCAAAGACCATCGACCGCGATGGCGACCCGCAAATCGGCGAACTGGTCGAGGTCAGTATCCCCGATATCGGCCGCGAAAGGTTTCTGCGCGTCCGTTGCGGTACGGGGCGGGAGTTTGCGCTTCCCGTCCCGCCCGACATGAAGACCGCGCTGCAGGCAAATGCCTGGACGTTCGGCTTCGACGACTTCCGCCAGTTTCTTAAACCCGAAATCCGCACTTAACCCAAAGGAGAGAAAGACTATGAAGACCTTCGAAAAAACCTGCGCGCAAGGCGATGTCTACATCGAACGCATCGACACCCTGCCGGCCGGCACCGTCGCCGTGGCGCCGGAAAACGGCAAACTCATCGTCACCCATTCGGAAACCGGGCACCACCACGTCATGAACGCCGATGCCGTGACGATGCACCGCCTGCCGAACTCGATCATGGATTGCTTTCTCGTGGTCGAAAAACCAGCGGCGCTGGAACATCTGCGCCCCCACGACACCCACGAGACGATCGGCCTTGCGCCCGGTGTCTACAAAGTTCGGCGCCAGCGCGAGTACACGCCCGAGGGGTTCCGCCGCGTCGAAGACTGATCCCCGGTCCCTGGACCACTACGAGAGAAGCCCCGGCTCAGTCCGGGGCTTTTTCGTTGGGCTTCTCCCACCGCGAGCACGCTGGCGCCGAGGCGCGCACGTCGCTTCCCGGCCCACCCGTCCAGAACCGGCGCATGAGTCCGCACTTGCGATAGGTGCCCGCGAACTGCCGCAGGACGTAGTGCCGACACGATTTGCACGTCTCGCCTGCCGGTCCCGTTCCGGGCGGGGCGGCATACCCGCGCTGCTTGGCTGCTTTGGCGCCTTGCGGCTTGGCCCCGATTGGCAGGGGGCCGAACAGGTCGGTAGCGGTCACGGCGTCACCTTCGGCGGCTGCGGCAGGGGTTGCCAGTGGGTTGGGTAGCCTTGATCGCAGCCCATGGATTGCGAAAAATACCCCTGCTTGTGAACGCCGCCGACCGGAACAAAGCCGCCCTGCGTATCATCCCAATAAGCGGCCATCATGTATTCGCCGACGCGCCGTTCATCTGGCTTCCAAATTAAAATCGCCTCGCCATCCTTCGGCGCGCTCTCTATCGTTTGCCACTCCGACGCGGCGGCGATTGCGGCGCGGGCAAGCTCACCCGCGACATATTTGCGGTCTGTGACGTGTAGCGCACATTCTGGGCAGCGCTTCTCGTAAGGCTCCCACGTTTTGCACGGATGATTTAGCGCTGCGTCTTTGTCTTGCCCGCACGGAGCGTGCAGTTTTAGCAACGGCACAATAGCCCGCGCCACTTTCTCGATTTGGTCGTCTGTCATTTCACAATCCTTCCGCTGTAAACAATCGCGTGGCACTCGTATGCGTGGCGATGCGCCCTGCATTCATCGAACCGCTCGGCGCGCTCTTGGTACGAGAAATACGCGGCGACGCAACCCGCAACAATCGCGCACGCGAAAAGCGGCACACACATTCGGTAGGCAACACGATCAAGCCTTCGATACGCCTCACCTTGGAAAAACGGCCACGCTAAGGCAAAAAGCGTCGCCATTGTCGTTGCTGCGAACAAACCAACCGCTAACCATTTTGCTTCGCTCATACTGCGCTCCCTTTGATTTTCAGCATCGTAAGCGGGTGAACGTAGAGCACGCCGTCAAGCAGCAACCCGCCAGACATCGGCGCTTGGTGAAGATCGATGTTTTGGCGATGGCCTTGCTGTAAGCGGCGCGCAGCTCGGCCGGGGGACCGAACGCGCGACCAATCTTCGTGGCGCTCCGTCAGGAACGCGCTCTCACGGATAACTGGCGGCAGCGGGCCAAGCGCCCTGATTTTCGCCATGGCTTCTTCCAGTTTTGCCAGCGTGAACACGTTGTCCGTTGCCGCTGCATTGGTGGTGTCGTCGCTCATGGCGTCACCGTGATTTCGAGTTTCTTGACCGGCTCGCCAAAGACGAACGCGCTTGCGTGTTGGCCGATGACCATGCCGCCGCCGATCAGAAAGCCGACGACCAAACAAGTGGCCAAATGCTTCAGTTTGATTGTTTCTTCCTTCTCCATTTCACTTTTCCTCGTCTCGGTTGGATCTGTCGTAGGCCATCAGCAGCTTGGCGTAGTCGCTGAGCCCGTCCGCGACGAACTGCAGGGCTCGCGGATAGGACATCGACCACCGCGCGCGGGCTTTGCCGATCGATCGACGCCACACAACCACGTCGAGCACGATGTCCAAGTGCCGCTCTCCCCTGCCCTGGTACTCGCGCTGCAACAGGGCCCAGGGCAGATAGACATCGTGGTGCTCGAACGCTGTCCGGTCGCTGATCTGGCCCCGCGTGATGCTCGAGCGCTGGAAGTTCTGCCCCTTGGCGGCGACCGCGCGCACAACGGATTCCACGACCT
>Ga0315900_10000522_pt1 | contig 66685 bp, 63 predicted proteins | sample LakEriMetagenome_FD_203521 | JGI IMG/M metagenome (GOLD analysis project Ga0315900, IMG submission 203521) | Freshwater fungal communities from buoy surface, Lake Erie, Ohio, United States - Buoy 12 MA114 | ecosystem: Environmental > Aquatic > Freshwater > Lake > Lake biofilm | place: USA: Lake... | reverse complement strand
AGCGGCACTTTTGCTAGTGCCAATTAGCAAGAAATTCTTAAATGTGCATGTCAGGTTAATTGCTGGATGGTTGGCCTTAGCACTATTTGTTGCTGTTTTTCCAGCAAACATATACATGGCAATTGATTGGTGGGATCGTCCGATGCCAGAACCCCTGTATGCGCTTGCAAGGCTTCCGCTGCAGTTTGGACTGTTTTATTGGTGTTGGGCGCTGATTAAGGATTTTCGCCGTGAGATAAGCGAGACTCGTCCAAAACACTGATTTTCAAGTTCGTGCCGCCAATCTCAAAAGTCGCCCCCTAGCCCCTTTGTGGCTAGAATTCTAAGCAGTCCCGAAGGGGCTACCTGCCGAAGGAGTTTAATTTAATGTTCAAAAAACTATCTGCAGCTTTCCTGGCCCTGGCCCTAACCATTGTCATGGGTCCAGTAACGCCGACTGCCGCTGCTGAAAAAGAAATAACTTTAGCCCTGTGGGATGAAGTGCAAAAGCCAATCATTCAACAGTCAATTGACAAGTTCAATGTTAAGTTCAAAGGCAAATACAAGGCAACGATTGCCCAGACTCCATGGGGAGAGTTCTGGACAAAGCTTGACGCAACTATGCCAACCAATAAAACACCAGATGTAACTTGGATGAATGTATTTTTACCAAAGTATGCAAATGGTAAAGTTTTGGAAGACCTAACTCCTTACATTAAGAAAGACAAGGCGTTAAAGATGTCGGACTATGTTCCAGGACGTGTGTCTGCATTTAATTACAAGAAGGCACAGTGGGCGCTTCCAAAGGGCATGGACGCCGTTTTTGTGGCTTATAACAAGGAAATTTTCGATAAATATGGTGTGAGCTATCCACGTGCCAATTGGAACTGGACCAGCCTAGAAGCTATCTCGCAGAACCTCATGCGCAAGATGGCAGCAGCGGGTGCCACAACTGAATATCCAATCGCTATGGAACTAGATCTACAACCATCAACTGCTAACTTCTTAGCACAAGATGGTGCAGACTTCCTCACACTAGACAAAACTAAGACACTTGCCGCAACTCCAGCTGGAATTGCAATGTTCCAATCTTTGGTTGACATGATGAACACTAAGAGAATGGCTCCATACACAGTTCTTTCTGAAACTAAGGCATCTGACTTGTTCATTTCCGGGAAAGCTGCAATTATTTTCGTGGGCTCATGGAAAGCCAAAGTTTTGGAGAGTTCTACATTGGGCAAAGCTAAGAAAATTGGCCTAGTTCAAATGCCAAAGCGCAAACTTCATAACTACAGCGTTGCTGGTGGTTTGGGTTACGCCATGGCCAAGAACTCTCAGAACAAGGCTGGCGCTTGGGAATTGATCAAGTACCTAACAGGTCGCCAATCAATGACTAACGAAGCATTGAATGGAATTGAGTTTCCAGCCCGCGCTGATAGCCAAGGGGCATACGCTCGTGGATTCCAAAATATTGATCCGTCAGTAATTTTGGCAGCTACTAAGACAGCTGTTCCATATCCACATAATGGCAATCCAGCTTCATTGCTACCGCTTCAAAATGCGATCGCACTTGCTTACTCGGGCAAAGCTCCAGTTGCCGAAACAATCAAGGCCGGAGCTGAAGCGACGCAAAAACTTCTAGATGAACTAAATAAGTAGTTTCTAGAAAGATTCAAATATTTAATGTAGTGAGTAACTTTTAAGAAATTAAAAGTTACTCACTACATTATCTTTACAAAAATGGAGAGTGATGGCTAAATTCAGGGCAGGGCTGACCGGCTATTTGTTCATAGCCCCTCTCTTCCTAGGTCTAATAGTCTTTTATCTTTATGCATTTGCGCAGAATATTTTTTACAGTTTTAATGATGTTGGTGTCTTTGGTGAGCGAACTTTTGTAGGAATTGAGAATTTTCAAGAATTGTTCCAGGATCCGGTGTTTCTTCGCTCCTTGTCTAATACATTTTTTTATGCAGGATTAGGCGTACCGCTAGTAGTTGTGATTTCAGTTTGTTTAGCGTGGCTATTGAATCAAAAGATAAAGGGTCAGGTCTTCTATAGAACTGCAATATTTATACCTGCGATCACTTTGCCTGCAGCCATTGGGCTTCTGTGGCGTTGGATGTATAACTCACAATACGGATTGATTAACTTTTTGTTGGGTAAGTTAGGGATAGAACCTAAAGCTTGGTTAAGCGACGCAGACATTGTGAAGTGGTCCATTTTGATTGTTTTGGTTTGGGCGTCAGTTAGTTATATGGTAATCATCTTGCTGGCAGGACTACAACGTATTTCAAGTGTTTATTACGATGCAGCTCAAATTGATGGGGCGAATACCCGTCAGATCTTTTTCAAGATCACATTGCCGCTACTTAGCCCCACCATATTCTTTGTAACAATTGTTTCCATGATTGGAATGCTCCAGGTGTTTGACCTAATCTTCCTAATGATTAGAAGCGAATCGGTTGCCTACCAGTATGCAACTTCACTCGTAACCTATTTTTATGAAACTGCTTTTGCTCTAAATTTGAGAGGCTATGGAGCTGCAATCTCTGTAGTTTCCTTAATTTTGATTTTTGCGATCACTTTTGTCCAGTTTAGACTCCAGAGGCGCTGGGTTCATTATGATTAAGCAGGAAATGCAATGACAATTGTCAGGAAATATTGGATCCATGTAGTCCTTATCTTGGCATCAGTAATATTTATTGGTCCGTTTATTTGGATGTTTCTAACTTCACTTAAGACATACGAAGAGACCATTCAGGTTCCTATTGTGTGGATTCCAGATCAGATTCAATGGTTAAACTACCAAATTGTTAATGATAAATTTCCGTTTTTAACCTTGTATTTCAATACCGTAGCAGTTGTGATAGCAACAGTTGTATTCCAACTGCTAATAGCTTCTTTGGCAGCCTTTGCGTTCGCGCGCCTGCAGTTTCCGGGAAAGAATGCATTGTTTTTAATCATGCTGAGTCTGCTGATGGTTCCAGGTCAAATATTTTTAATTCCACAGTTTCAAATAATTGGAGTTCGGCTCAATTTAATTGATACACTAACAGCTTTAGTCGTGCCCAATGTCTTCAGTGTTTTTGGAGTTTTCTTGCTTAGGCAGTTTTTCGCAGCAATTCCGCAAGAACTTGAAGATGCAGCCAAGATAGATGGTTGTAGTAGCCTGCGAATTTATTGGCAGATCATGATGCCATTGGTTACTCCAGGGCTTGTTGCCTTAGGAATTTTGACAATGATTAATAGCTGGAAAGAACTTCTTTGGCCGTTGATCGTCAATCAATCCATTGACAAGATGACGCTTTCGGCAGGCTTAGCTAACTTGATTGGTGAGCACACCACCTATCACGAGCAGGTTATGGCAGGGGCAGTAATTTCCGTTTTACCAATGATCATTATTTTTGCATTCTTCCAAAGAAAATTTGTGGAAAGTATCGCTCAAACAGGGATCAAGGGCTAGGTGTTTTGCGTTACAAATCGTTCCAAACCACGTAAAAGCACAAGGAGAGTTAATGCGTAAGTTGAGAGTGGCAGCTTTTTACCCACACCCAGACGATATGGAAAGTCAGGTAGCTGGAACTCTCCTTAAGTATGTAGAGCAAGGGCATGAAGTTCATGTCATTATTGCCATGGATGGTCGAAGAGGCCGTGGACATTTGCCAGACAATGTTTCGTGGTCAGAAATCGTTGAGTTAAGACAACAAGAAGCCATTGCGGGTGCCAAGTATTTAGGGGTTACTCCAAAATTCTTAGGCATCGAAGATCACCGCCTTCTTGAGGATAGAACTTGCTATGAGACTGTAATAACCGAAATGGAAAATTTGAATCCAGATGTCATTTTCACATGCGCACCTAATGATTATCACAATGATCACCGCGCCTTGTCTAGATTAGTGATCAACGTTTCTTGGACCCCAGTGTTTTTCTCTGATACAAAAGCTGGGGTGGACTTTAATCCTGATTTTTATGTGGATATTACAAAGCAGTTACCTACGAAAATGAAAATGCTGATGGAGCATTCTTCACAAATGAAAGAGGATTCTGCTGAAGCCTTAACAACTTTAAATCGACTGCGGGGAATTCAATGTAGTAGATCAGACATTGTTTATGCAGAGGCCTTCAGGTTGTATAAGCGCGCTAACTGGGTAAAGGCATATGAGTTGCTCCCAGATGACAACTTTGAACCACCAATTCAGATCGTGCCGACCTTAGAGAAAAACTAAAACTTGAAGCAGCAGTCCAAACTTTGCGTTATTGGTGGGGGAGGTGTGCGCACTCCATTTGTGGCAAAGACCATTGCAACTCAGGCGCGAGAAGCGGGAATAACAGATGTAGTTCTATTAGACAACGATCCTTCTAAATTAGCCAAATATGGCCAATTGGCTAAAGAAATTGCCTTTAGGATTAATCCGGATCTTAATGTGAGTATGACTCAGAATCCAGAAAGCGCATTGCTAGATTGCGATTACATCATCACCACTGTAAGAGTAGGTGGTGATGCTTCTCGGCTATTAGATGAACAAATCGTTGAAGATTATGACCTACTAACACAAGAAACTACAGGTGCTTGTGGTTTTGCAATGGCTATGCGCTCAATCCCAGTACTTATTGAATACTGCGAGGTGGCAAAACGTGTAGCTAAGCCCGACCATCTCATATTCAATTTCACCAATCCTGCTGGACTTGTGACTCAAGCTCTAAACTCTCTGGGGTATCCAGTTTTTGGAATCTGCGATTCGCCAACTGAGTTAATTAAACAAATTACTGCAATGCTCAACGTCAAGGAATCAAGCTTTAGTTGTAATAGTTTTGGCCTTAACCACCTCACGTGGTTTGATGATTTCCGAGTCGAAGGCAAAGATGTCACCCAGGAGGTTATTAATCATCAGGAGTTGTTTAGTAAGACCGAAATGCGAATCTTTGATAGGGATATTCTGACCTTTTCAGAAAACTATCTTTTAAACGAATACCTATACTTTTATTATTACAATAAAAAGGCAATTCGACTTGGCGGCAAAAGTGAATTTTCACGTGCTGAGTTAATCAAAGATGTCAATGTGAAAATGAATATCGAACTAGAGCAAGTTGATGTCAAAAATGAATTTGATAAGGCCATACAGGTGTATTTTGACAATTACAATGTGCGTGAAAACAACTATCTTAAGAGCGAATCTGGCGTTGACCGCGTAAAGAAATATGAAACTCCCACTGCTGCGGAATTTATCTCTCGTGCAGATGAGGGGGGATACGCTGGTGTGGCCTTGAATCTTATTTCTGCTATGAATGGTGCTCGTAAAGTTGAAATGGTTCTTTCAGTTCCCAATAATGGTGCAATTCAAGAACTTAATGATGATGATGTTGTTGAAATCATGTGTGCAATCGATAAGGGAATTGTCACACCGAGAAAGCAGAAAGCTATTCCGACACCAATTTTGAACCTAATTTTGACCGTAAAGGAATATGAGCGCCTAGCTGTCAAGGCAATCTTGAATAGAGATTGTGACACAGCCATAAAGGCTCTAACTGTCAATCCGTTAGTCGCTAATCATGACATTGCTAAAGAACTAGTCGCTAAGTTTGTAGCAGCCTATGGTGATTTTGGTGGGACTTGGAAATGAAACATTATGTAGCGGTAATTGGGCAGATGAATATTGATTTTATCTTTCAAGGAGTGAAAGCTCTGCCCAATCCTGGGGAAGAGGTTTTTGCAACTGGCTTCAAGATTTGCTTAGGTGGTGGGCCGATGGTGATTCCATATCACTTAACCAGACTTGGAGTCCCCACTCGGTTTGGCACATTCATGGGTGCAGATTTTGAGTCGAAAGTTGCACAAGACTTGCTGACAAGCCTCGACTATGCAAACATAGAAATATTGCCAGTAGAGGCAGAGCATCCGGTAGTAGCTACGAGTGTTTTATCTACCAAAGACGAGCGCTCCTTTATTTGCTATAACAGCAATGTGGATGAGTCTTCTGTTGATTCAAAAGTGTTATTAGATTTCTTCGCAGAAAGTAAAATTGCTTATTTCCCAAAGAACCTTGAAGTTGCTGCAGCCCTTGCTGCTAATGGTTGTAAATTGATATTAGATGTTTCTTGGGTTGAGAACATGACCCTTGCCAGCTTTTTTGACCGTTTAAAGTTTGTTGAGTATTTCACGCCAAATGATAAAGAAATCAAGAAATTGTGTGCTGAAAGTGATCTGCTTAAATGCCTAGACATACTTGAAGAGCATTTAGCAAATCCCATAATTAAGCTTGGCGTTAATGGTGTACTAACAAAACACAATGGTGAGTATCTGCGCGTGCCGGCGCTCTCGCAGTTTGAGTCAATTGACCCCACTGGGGCTGGAGACAATTTTCTTGCTGGGTTGATTTTTGGTTTGCATGAAGGACTTACTTTCATCGATTCGCTGAAGATGGGTAATATCGTTGGTGGACTTGCAACAGAGGTGATTGGCTGTTATCGAAGCGATTTATCCAGAGATATGGTTCTTTCACTTTTTGCTGACTATCCAGAAGTGGATGTAGTCAAAGAGTCAAAGCAATTAGACAAACTTTTGAATCGTGAATGAGCGATGACTTCTACAAATCATCTCGAAGGATCTCTGATCTCGTTACGTCCATTAACTTTGAGTGATTCTGTTTCACTATTTGAACACACTGGCAATGACTTGGACCTTTGGCAATGGCTTCGATACGACACCCCCACAACTCTTAGCAAAATGGAAAACATTGTCTCGAGCATTTTAACTGAGGTTTCTAATCAAACTCGTGAGGCTTTTGCTGTGATCCTCAAGAGCAGTGGAGAGGCTATTGGCTCCACCTCATTTATGGATTTTTCTAATGATAATTCTCAAGTCGAAGTTGGTGGAACTTTTTATGCAAAGAAGTTTTGGCGAACTGGGGTCAACACCGAAGCAAAGATCTTGATGTTATCTGAGGCATTTGAAGTGAGAAGGTTTCAACGGGTAATCTTCAAAACAGACAAGTTAAATCTTCGCTCGCAGACAGCCATTGAAAGACTGGGCGCTAAGTTCGATGGAATTAAAGAGCACCATATGCAACGGCTCGACGGAAGCTGGCGGGATTCGGTTTACTACTCGATTGAAAATGACCAGTGGCCAGCCATCAAGAAGGTGCTCACAAAGGCTTGAGGGCGCAGTCAGAACTGTTTTTACCTCTGGCGTACCCTTGTCCTAGACGAGTTGGTTGGATGATCGCGGTGCTGTTCGAAAGAGCAGATCGAGGAAAGTCCGGACTCCAAAGAGCAGGGTGATGGCTAACGGCCACCCGGGGAGACCCGCGGGATAGTGCCACAGAAAACAAACCGCCTAGAAATAGGTAAGGGTGAAACGGTGGTGTAAGAGACCACCAGTACTTGAAGCGATTCAAGTAGCTAGGTAAACCCCACTCGGAGCAAGACCAAAACCGATGAAAATTGGTTCGTAAACGTTGAAGCTGCTCGCTGATGTTTACGGGTAGGTCGCATTGAGGTAAGTAGTAATACTTGCCCCAGATGGATGATCATCTAAACAGAATCCGGCTTATAGACCAACTCGTCTCTTAACATTGTATTAAGGGTGCGGATATTTACGCACGACATAGAATTTGTACATGGAATTAGGAATTTTCTCTTTTGGTGATATGCCAGCAAAAGGTGGAATCACTCAACATCAACGAATGAAGGATCTAGTTGATGAAGTAGAACTAGCCGATCAAGTAGGACTTGATGTCTTTGCAATTGGCGAACATCATCGACCAGATTTTCTTGTGTCTGCTCCTGTAATATTACTTGCAGCAGGTGCTGCAAAGACCAAGAGAATCAAATTAAGTTCTAGTGTGACTGTGCTTTCTTCGGAGGACCCAGTTCGGGTGTTTCAACAATTTTCTACCTTAGATCTAATTTCAGATGGTCGAGCCGAGATCATGGCTGGCCGAGGGTCATTCATTGAATCTTTCCCACTATTTGGTTTGGACTTGAATGACTATGAAGAATTATTCGTAGAAAACTTAGATTTGCTATTAGAGATTAGAGCAAAAGAAGTTGTAACTTGGAATAGAGGAAGACACAGAGCACCAATTGATAGCCGTGGCGTATACCCAAGACCGTTACAAGAAAAGCTGCCAATTTGGATTGCCGTTGGTGGCACTCCTCAATCGGTAGTTCGTGCTGGCACCCTTGGGTTACCGCTAGCAATCGCAATCTTGGGAGGTGACCCTGCACGCTTTGAGCCGTTTGCGCAGCTGCATCGAAGAACTGCTCAAGCACACGGTCATGGAACTCTCCCTCTTGGCATAAACATGCATGGATTTATTGCTCCAACTACTCAAGGTGCAAAGGAGCTCTTTTGGCCAGGACACGAACAGGCAATGAATCAAATTGGTCGAGAACGGGGATGGCCTCCGCAAACTAGAGCAGCTTTTGAACAGGAATGCTCATTAACAGGTGCAATTGCAGTTGGATCCCCAGAGGATGTAATTGCCAAAATACAAAGACTTTATGACATTTTCAAAATGGATCGATTTATGGTTCAACTTAGTGTTGGTCACCTACCACACAAGGACATGATGCAAGCCATTGAGTTATATGGAAACGTAGTAGCTCCAGCAGTTAGAGAGTATGTGGCCCAGTCCAAATTAGCGACTGCTTCAAAGTAAGCACCTTTGAAGGATCCTGGAAGGATCGACTCTAAGATTGTGCCTTCATGAGTAATTTATTGAATGTCGAAAACATTTCAAAGTCATATGGTAAAGGCCATGTGATCAATGGAGTTTCTCTAGGCATAAATATTGGCCAAAAAATTGGAATTGTAGGCGTTAATGGTGGCGGCAAGAGCACTTTAATGCGCTTGATGTCTGAGATAGAAATACCTGACTCGGGGCGAGTTACGCATAACTCAGGTTTGCGTGTTGGGTATCTCAAGCAAGTAGATAAACATGATCCTGATTTGACAATTAAGCAAGTTCTATTTGGCAATGAATCAGTTCATTCATGGGCCAGTGATGCCTCTATCAGAGATGTTCTTAATGGGTTATTTGATTCTCATGGGGAAGAGGTGCTGGATCGCAAAATTAAGGGTCTCTCTGGTGGTGAGCTGCGCCGAACTTCACTGGCTAAACTTCTAACCACTGATTTGGATCTGCTATTACTCGATGAACCAACCAACCACCTAGATGTGGAAGGTGTTAAGTGGCTTGCCGATCATCTCAAACTCAGAAAGAACCTGGCAATTGCGGTAGTAACGCACGATCGCTGGTTCCTAGATGAGGTCAGCGAAGTTACTTGGGAGGTGGTTAATTCCCAAGTTGAAGAATATGAAGGTGGATATTCCGCTTATGTTTTGGCTAAAGCTGAGCGAATGCGCCAAGCGGCAGCTGAAGATGTTCGAAAAAAGCAATTAATTCGCAAGGAGCTAGCTTGGTTAAGGCGCGGAGCTCCAGCAAGAACATCAAAATCTAAGTTTCGAGTTGATGCTGCAAATGACTTGATTTATACCGAGCCAGAGCCTAGAAACACAGTCGAACTGCTCTCGTTTGCAGGTGCGAGATTAGGTAAACGGGTATTCGAACTGCATGATGTGACATTAGCTGTTGGCGATCCAGCAGCACCCAAAATATTGACTGAGCATCTGAATTTAAACATAGCTCCAGGTGGTCGCTACGGACTAGTTGGACCAAATGGTGCAGGTAAGACATCCTTACTCCGACTACTTGCTGGCAAAATAAAACCAGTTGCGGGCTCAATCCAAACGGGATCCACAGTAAAGCTTGGTTTCTTATCTCAACATCTTGATGAGTTGGATCCGAAGATGAGAGTGCTTGAAGCGGTCGAAGACATTTCAATGCGAGTAGACCTTGGGAAAGGTAGAGACTTATCTGCTTCTCAATTGTGTGAGCGACTCGGATTTGGTGCTGATACACAATGGACTCCAGTAGGGGATTTGTCTGGTGGGGAGAGACATCGACTTCAACTCACTCGAATTTTGATGGCTGGCCCGAATGTTCTTTTCTTAGATGAGCCAACAAATGATTTTGATGTTGAAACCTTAGCGTCATTAGAAGATTTACTAGATGGCTTTGCTGGCACAATCATGGTTGTTTCCCATGATCGATACTTCTTAGAGAGAGTTTGTGACAACATGATTGCCTTAATGGGGGATGGTAATGTGCGAGATCTCCCAAGAGGAATCGATCAATACCTTGAGCTTCGTGAAAGTATGAATTTTGCGTCAGGAAGCTCTAAATTGAAAGTCAAGGGCGATTCTCGATCAGACCAAAAAGAGTTAAGCAAAATCGAAAAGCGGCTGCAAAAAGTCGATCAATTGATATCTGATCAAAACGCCTTGATTTCCGGAATTGTTGACGACTACCAAAGGCTTACTACCCTTGAAGGGAATCTTCAAGAACTGTTGTCTGAAAAGGAGCTCCTCGAGGAGCGCTGGCTGGTCCTGGATGAGTCGATCAGAGGGTAAACTCCCCCTCTCAAATAAAGGAATTGCTATGAATTATGCAGTTATGGCCAAAGACCTAGTAAAGACATATCGAAAGGGTGAGGTCCGTGCATTAGATGGGCTATCGCTAGACGTTCCTGAAGGAACAGTTTTGGGAGTACTTGGCCCCAACGGCGCAGGCAAAACAACTTGTGTTCGAATTTTGGCAACTTTGCTACAGCCGGACTCAGGCTCAGCCACCGTTGCTGGAATTGATGTAGCCAAACATCCTGACGAGGTTCGAAAAATAATTGGACTTTCTGGGCAATACGCAGCCGTTGATGAAACCCTCACTGGCTGGGATAACTTGGTCATGTTTGGTCGCTTGTATCACTTAGGTGCGAAACAAGCCAAAGTAAGAGCCGAAGAACTTCTAGATCAATTCTCATTAACTGAAAGTGCTCGCCGACCAATCAAAACCTACTCAGGCGGAATGCGTCGACGCTTAGATTTAGCTGCTTCATTGATTGTTAAACCAAAAGTGCTATTCCTTGACGAACCAACTACCGGCTTAGATCCAAGAGGTAGGCAGGATATGTGGGTTGTTATTGAAGAACTAGTCCAAGGTGGGGTCACTTTGCTTCTGACAACTCAGTACTTAGAAGAAGCAGATCAGTTGGCTGATGAGATAGCGGTAATAGACCATGGCAAAGTAATTGCGCGCGGTACTTCCGATCAGTTAAAAACACAAGTAGGGGGAGAGCGGCTAGAGGTGACGGTAGATTCAATCAATCTATCTGCAGCAACTTCTGTGTTAAAGCAGATTAGTGGCAATGAACCATTAGTTGATGCTCAACTTCGCAAGGTGTCAGTTGCCGCCTCTGGTGGATCATCGGTTCTTACCGAAATAGTTCGAGCATTAGATTCTGCAAACGTTCAAATCCTAGATTTAGCGCTGAAGCGCCCTTCATTGGATGATGTGTTCATGTCCCTTACTGGACACGTTGCAGAGGAAGAGAACTTAGAAACAGCAACCAAAAAGGGAAGGGGCCGTAAATGAGTGCAATCCACGACGGAATAATTATTACCAAGAGGCAGCTTCTCCAACTTTCCCGAGTTCCTGAGGTTTTGATCTTCTCAACAATTCAGCCAGTGATGTTTGTGTTGCTGTTTAGATATGTATTTGGGGGTTCTATTAATACTCCCGGGACAGACTATGTGCAATTACTCATGCCTGGGATCTTTGTGCAAACAGTTGCATTCACTTTGGCTGGAACTGCGGTTGGATTGTCTGAAGACATGACCAAAGGCCTAATTGATCGCTTTCGGTCTTTGCCAATTTCAAGGTCTGCAGTGGTGCTAGGTAGAACCTTGGGAGATGCAACCCTCAATATCGTGGTTTTGGTCGTGATGGCTCTAACTGGTATTGCTGTTGGTTGGCGTCCAGATTCTGGGGTTATCTCGGTTACTTTTGGGTTTGTGTTGCTGTTGGTATTTGGATATGCCATGTCTTGGATTGGTGTTTTGGTAGGTCTTTCGGTTAGAGATTCCAGAGCTGCAAATAATCTTGTATTTTTGATCGTTTTCCCTTTAACTTTTTTATCGAATGCATTTGCACCAACAACAGGAATGCCTAAACCGCTGCAGTATGTAGCTGAATGGAATCCAGTTTCAACCATGGTGGCCTCATGCAGGGAGCTTTTTGGTTTAGAGAATTTCTTTGGTGCAACTGCAGGATCTTGGCCAAGTGAAAACCCAGTGCCAATGTCTTTAATTTATATCTGCGTAATAATGTTGGTATTCATTCCATTGAGTGTAAATAAATATAAGAAGTCAGCAAAGTAGCAAATGAGTTCAACAGATTTGAAGTTTGCCAAAGGGTCTTCGGAAATCTATGCCTTCTTAGTTGCGGTTTTTGCAGGGTTGTTATTGATCTCAAATATCGGCGCCGTAAAACTAATTGAGTTTGGGCCAATAATTACCGATGGTGGAGCGTTTTTGTTCCCATTGGTATACATCGCAGGAGATGTGCTCTCTGAGGTTTATGGATTACGGGCGGCACGCCGAGCTATTTTTATAGGTTTTGCTCTGGCTGCTTTAGCTTCTTTGACTTTTTATCTGGTGCAGATCGCACCGGCTGCATCTGCCTGGGGGAATCAAGAGGCATTTGAAGCAGTTCTAGGTTTTGTGCCACGCATAGTCTTGGCAAGCATGCTGGGTTTTCTTGTTGGGCAGCTTTTGAATTCACTTGTACTAGTTAAGATCAAAGAGCGAACCAAAGAGAAAGCACTCTGGCTGAGATTAATTGGCTCGACTGCCGTGGGGGAATTGGCAGACACTCTAGTTTTCTGCACAATTGCTTTTTATGGGGTAATTACTGGATCTGAATTTTGGAGTTATGTAATCGTTGGATACTTCTATAAAACACTTCTTGAAGTTATCTTGTTGCCAATAACTTATAGAGTTATATCCCTAGTTAAGAGATTAGAGCCAACCTATTTGTAGTACCGGGTCATGAATTCTTCTTTAAGCTCGAAGAATGTGCCATCAATAATTGACTTTCGCATTTGATCTACAAGATTTACAATGAAATGTTCATTATGGATCGTTGCCAACGTAGAGCCAAGCATCTCTTTCGCTCTAAATAAGTGACTTACATATGCTTTCGTGTAGTGAGTGCATGTGTAGCAAGGGCAATCTATTTCAAGAGGACTAAAGTCATTCTTATAGGAAGCTAAAGTTACATTGACTCTTCCATCTTTTGTGTAAATCGCACCGGTGCGCGCAGTTCTAGATGCTGCAACACAATCAAAAGTATCTACGCCATTTTGGACTCCAACAAACAGATCATCTGGCTCTCCAATGCCAAGCAAGTGCCGTGGTTTGTCTGTTGGCAGCTCTTCATTCATCCAACTGACGATCGTTCCAAGATTATTCTTATCAAGAGCACCCCCCAGCCCAAAACCATCAAACTCCAACTGTGCAAGATCACGAGCAGCCTTGCGGCGCAAGTCTTCGTATTGGGCACCTTGAATTACTCCAAACAACATTTGATAGGGCTTACCAACTCTTTCTAAAGTGAGCTTCTGATGTTCAGCAATACACCTTTTAGCCCAGGCGAAAGTTCGATCAAGGGACTTTTCTTGATATTCCCGAGTATTTAGCAAAGTTGTGCATTCGTCGAAAGCAAAAATAATATCGGCACCAATTTGGTGCTGTACTTGCATGGACACTTCAGGAGTAAAGCGATGCATACTGCCGTCTAGATGAGATTTAAAGGTAACTCCATCATCATCGACTAATGCGAGCCGATCCTTATTATCTGCAATAACGTCGTCAGCTTGAACAGTATCGGCATCCATAGCCAGGACTTTTTTAAATCCGACTCCGAGGGATAAGACTTGGAATCCTCCAGAGTCAGTGAAAGTTGGGCCATGCCAATTCATAAATTTGCCAACTCCACCTGCTTGATCAAGTGTTTTAGGTCCAGGCTGCAAATAGAGGTGATAAGCATTTGCCAGAACGGCCTGTGCCCCAATTTGAATCAAGCTTTCTGGAAGCACTGCCTTAACTGTGGCCTTAGTACCTACGGGGATAAATGCTGGAGTTTGAATGACTCCATGTGGGGTAGTGATGGTGCCAACTCGTCCAAGGTGTCCATCCAAAGAGTTGGTCTGCTGGAATGACATAGTTTAAGTTTAGTCTAGGCAAAGTTTGGTCATTTCTGTGAGTGCAAGCGCACTATCGCGGTTTGGTCTAAAGTGAGACCATCATGAAGTTCAAATTATTGGTTCTAGTTTTCATTTCGAGCTTACTAGTTGCAGTGCTGCCTGCTGCTGCAGTTGTGCTTGAAGCGTCAAAGCCAGTAAAGGGAACTGATTTTCCTTGGGTAGTGTCCTTCACATCTGTTACTAACGGAGATCGTGATGCACATGTTTGCACAGGATCATTAATTGATGCTTACACGGTAATTACGGCCGCACATTGCATCCCAGCTGTTGGCGCAGGTGATTGGGTGATGTTGCAGGGGAGAAACTCAATAACCGATCGGGGTCGAATTCTTACTCCATTTAAAGTTGAAGTCCATCCCGACTACGACCCAACACTTACTCGCAATGACATTGCAGTGGTTTACTTGTATTACCCAGCATATTCACCACGCTATCTGACAATTCCATCTGCTAACAGCAAGTACTTAAAGGGTGACCTATTTCTATATGGCTGGGGAGACAATCAGTATGAAAGAGGTACTACCGAACTTCGACGAGCTTTGCAGCGAGATGCCTCTGCTAAAGCCGCAGTTGATTACAAATACTTTGAACCAAAAACTCAGATAGGTGCAAATTGGTTTGATAAAAAAAGTGGCAAATATGCAGGTGCATGTGCAGGCGATTCAGGTGGTCCGCTGGTTAAAACTGTATCTAAGAATATTTACTTAACTGGCGTTGTTTCGTATGGTTCTCGAGGTTGCAACAGTAAAGCCCCAACTGTTTACACCAAGGTTTCAGTATTTAGGGATTGGATAAAGTCCACCCAAACGGCTGCACGAATAAGCCACTCAGAGGAAATAATCATCTCCACCGATCCATTTTTCTTAACCAATGGCAAGTTCCTACCAAGTATCAATAGTATTGATAGCGCTGGATCTGCAGTAGTAACTACCACTGTTCAACTAGTAACTGGAGACTTGACTGATACCGCTATTGATATTTCTAAATTATCAGTAGCTTCATATGCAACACCGCAGCCTTTAGGAAGCGTTTCATTAACTGCAATCAATGTGAGTCCATTCAGCCCATGTGCTATCACCAAACAAGGTTATTTAGAAGTTCGCATCGACATTGATGACAAAATAGGAACAGATCGATTGTGGCGTTTTCAGTCATTAGACAAAGGTTGTTTATTAGATGGTGGCTTGATGCCTCAAATTGCGCCACTTCCAGATACGTTTGATAAGTGCACCGCCACCATGCTCGATGTACCAAGTGGCCCACAAGTTTGGTTTACCAAAGAGTGTTTTACGGGAGCGAAGACTCCACTTTTTAGAATGATGTTGTCAAATGGTGTTCAAGGAGATGTAGAACCTGGCATGGATAACTGGATGGGGCCAGTCACACTCTTAAACTAAAAGCAGTGCTGGCTTTTCCATAAACTGCTTAAAAGCTGCTATTAGCTTGCCCGCATGAGCGCCATCAATTAAGCGATGATCTGCAGTCACAGTCACGATTACTACTAATCTGGGTTCCACTTTTCCATCTATCACTACAGCAGCATCATGCGCTTCACCGATTGCCATATAGATAGGAGTTCTTGCAAAAGGAAGTGGGGCTAGATAGGCCTCGCGCATTTGAAATCTTCCAACGTTGCTAACAAATGCACTGCCCAATGGATGCCCTGCTTGACCAAAGGCTCGTTTGCCAAGGCCTCCGTTCCAAAAAGATAAAAACATCATCAAAGGTTTCATTAAAGGCGTTGGCACTGCTTTGGCCCAAGACACTGATCGTGAATAGTTCTCATCTTGATACTGCCTTAGATGCTCTGCTTTAGTTGATAATTCCTGGCTTATCTCAATGACATTCTTTTGATCTGCGTTACGAACCATGCACTGGGCCAGATCTGAACCATCACCAATGTCAACTGCAAAACTTATGTCTACCCTTGGGAAAGATCTGACTTTGCCAAAGACAACCCGAACGTTAGTTTCGGGGTTAAGAGCAATCGCTCGCGCGAGCGCAGCTCCAACAATATGAGTGATCGTGATGGCTTGGCTCTTGGTATTTGCAATAAATTCTGTAATTGGCGTCAAATCAACCTGGAGGTTGGTTTGGATCCGCGACTCCCGAGGGGCACGCCAAGTTCCGATGGCTATTTTTCTTCGATGGGCCAGAGGCTGATTCATTAGGGCTTAAGAGTGGCATGGATTTTGGCTACCCACAGGTTTGGGGCTCTCAGTTCGCAATAATTCGGCCAGCAGGGCAGACTTCCGCCCATGCCGATAGTTTCCATTTGCAGTCACAAGGGTGGGGTTGGGAAAACCTCAGTAGTGCTTGGGTTGGCTGGTGCTGCCATGAGTCGAGGATTAGCCACATTGGTTGTAGATCTAGATCCGCAAGGCAATGCATCCAGCATTTTGGGCCCAGAGTCACCAACAGCTTCTGCTCTAGATCTTTTTGCTCGACCTGGTTCGAAGGCTCTGCATGACGCTGTCACTGCATGTTCTTGGGAATCAGGTCCGGGTGAAGTAGATGTAGTGGTAAGTGATCCCATGTTGATCAAATATGACGCATGGAAAGAGATCAAGTCGGTAACACCGAGATTAGCAAAGAGTTTGGAACACTCCGCAGGTTATGACTTAGTTTTGATTGATTGCCCACCATCCTTAGGAACACTTGCAGTTGAGGCATTAGCAGCATCACACGGTGCACTAATTGTTACCGAGCCTACTTACTTTGGCGTTCAAGGCGCCTTGCGTGCGGCAGATACTTATGAAGAAGTCAAGAAGCATTTAAATAGAAAATTAAAAGATCTTGGAGTGATTGTAAATCGCTCAAAGTCAACAGCTGAAGAGCATGATTACCGAGCTCGTGAGTTAGCACGTGAATTTGGAAAACTAGTTATCAAACCTATTATCCCTGAACGAATTGCTATCCAACAAGCAGAAGGTTCGGCAATTGCAATCCAAAAGTATGGAAGTGCTGGATCAAGAGAAGTTGCACACTTGTTTGATACACACCTAACTAAACTCTTAAATCGAGTTCGTTAACTCCACCATTTTTCAATTTGAGAGATAGCGTCTCTAACAACTGCACGCTCCCCAGTTAGGTGATCAAACCTTTCATGCTCGATGTAATCCACTTGGACACCAGAAGCCTTCATCTGCCTTACAACTTCTCTGCTCTGAGTTGGCGGAACAGTTAAATCTTTACCGCCCTGCACGAACAGAATTGGTAACTCAAGTTCGATAGGCGCCCTATTGTCTTGAAGCATGGTCGCAAACGGCTCTGTTTGGAGTGGATTGATTGAGTGAGGTCGGCCCTGCATTGAATCTGTTGCGGACAATCCCACAATTGCTTCTGCACCAATAAAGCAGTGTTTGGCAGTTTCTCGCACCGAGGCAATCGCCTCTGGTTTGATAGCTGAACTAAGCGGCATACCTGTGAGTCGCGACCAGGACACTGCAGATAGCGCCCAGATGACTCGACTAATTGGTGAATCCATGCTTGCTTGAAACAATTGCCCTGGATCTAGTGCAGGAGATCCAAGAACCATTCCCTCTAATTTAACTTCTGGCGCATAATCTTGAGCCATTCCAGCAGCCCATGCTGCGGCATGCCCTCCTTGTGAATACCCCCATAAAATTGTTTTGTTGTTTATCTTGGCAACTGTGGCTGTTTGGACAGCCTTGATTGCATCTAATACTGAGTGTGCTGTTGGTTCCCCGATTAAGAATGGATGCACGCCTTCCGCACCAAGTCCTGGGTAGTCAGGAGCTAGGTATGCCCAACCCTTACTTAGTGCTTGTCTAACACCAGCGAGTGCTAAAGCAGGTTTTTCGTGAAGAGATGGTGCGCATCGTTGCTCGACTCCAGTTGCTTGATGGCAGTAAACAATTAGGTCATAACTTTCTTGAGTGTTTTTTGGTAAGCACAACAGAGCCGAAGCAGTAGTTATCTGTCCAGCAGCATCTAAAGTCGTATACAAGATTCGCCAACTGCGAGCTTCTAGCACTGTATCTACTGCCTGTTTTCTAATGATTACGCCAGGCTCCGCAGGTACAACCTCAGGAGCCAAATAAAAGAGTGGGACCTTCGGGTGGACAACCCTTTGATCTGCTGCGTTTAAGGCACGTTCGGCCAGTGACCTAGCCCGACCACCTATCTTGGAAGCTTGTTCACGAATCTGCTTCCCAGAGGGCTTGGGAGGGAGCTCAAACTTAGGCATTGCCCAAGCCAACCGCATCAGTGTTTGACTCAAGAATGCACCCCCTACCTGGCCAAACCCTGGTGTTTAGAGGGCTATTTCGTCAGTAACAGTAGAGAATCGGCACATGCCTGTTTTTCGTGATGAAGCGGTGGTGCTTCGAACCCATAAATTGGGGGAAGCAGATCGAATTGTCACCTTACTAACTCGAAATCATGGCCAAGTTAGGGCTGTGGCAAAAGGTGTGCGGAAGACAACTTCGAGACTAGGTGCTCGAGTTGAGCCATTTAGTTATGTTGATGTGATGTTTGCAACAGGTAAGAGCTTGCACATAATCTCTCAAGTGGAATCTATAAATTCTTTTGGATCACAAATTTCAGACAACTATCCCAAATGGACTGCTGGCCAGGCAATGTTAGAGACTGCCCAGAGATTAACAGTTGAGGAACATGAGCCAGCGCTTCAACAATTTTTATTGTTAATTGGTGGCTTGAAGTCATTAGTTACAGATGATCATGATCCAGGATTAATTCTGGATGCATTCATTTTGAGGTCTCTGTCGGTTGCTGGATATGCACCAAGTTTTGCCAATTGTGCTCGCTGTGGAACTGACGGACCACACCGCGCTTTTTCGCCAAGTGCCGGTGGGATGGTTTGTAGTAGTTGTCGGCCACCAGGTGCGGCAGCTCCTCGGGCAAATACTGTTGAATTAATGAGCGCATTGCTAACTGGAGATTGGGAAGTTGCTGACCAAGCAAATAAACCAGAGAGAACCGAGAGCAGATCTCTTACAGCTGCCTATTTGTCCTGGCATCTTGATCGACAACTTAGGTCACTTCGACTCGTTGAACGCACCTGACAGAATTAAGCCGTGCCTATCTCGCAACCACCAAACCCATTGGGGTTAAAGCCTCCTAAGTTAGCCAAACATTTAATCCCTAACCATGTGGCTGTGGTGATGGACGGCAATGGTCGATGGGCCAAGTCAAAAGGATTACCCAGAACCGCAGGACATGAAGCAGGCGAAACATCCCTAGCCGAAATGGTTTATGGGTCATTGCAATTAGGAGTCAAGTATTTATCAGCATATGCTTTTAGCACTGAGAATTGGAAGCGAAGCCCAGAAGAAGTAAAATTCTTAATGAACTTCAATAAAGATGTGTTACGTCGTCGACGTGATGAGTTCATGGACTTAGGAGTGCGAGTTCGATGGGCTGGCCAAGCAAAGAAGTTATGGAAAAGTGTCATAGAAGAACTAGAAACTGCAGAGAAACTCACAGCTAAGAACAGTAAGTTAACTTTAACTATGTGTGTGAATTATGGTGGTAGAGCTGAATTGGTTGACGCAGCTAAGTTAATTGCACACGAGGTCAAGGCCAAAAAACTAGATCCTGATCGCATAACTGAGCGGACTATTGCCTCAAGATTGTATGAACCAAATATGCCTGATGTAGACCTTTTCATTCGCTCCTCAGGTGAGCAGCGAACTTCTAACTTTTTATTGTGGCAGTCTGCATATGCAGAACTAGTGTTTTTAGATGAATATTGGCCAGATTGCGATCGACAAACTCTTTGGAAGGCAATTGAAATTTATGCCAACCGGGACCGTAGATTTGGAAATGCCAAATGATTGTGGCAACAATCCATGAAGTGAGTTCTGATCAAATTGAAAATTTCGTAGATACAGCTGAATCTTGGCTTACTGGACTCTCTACTTTGCCAGGTTGGATTCGAGGTTCCATATCTCGATCACCTGACGAACCAACAAATTGGCTGATTTATCAACAGTGGTCAGATGTTGGAAGTTGTCGACGGGGTCTTTCAAATTTAGGTTTAAGAGCATTAGCTTATAAATTAGCTTTATCAGCATCTTCAAATATAAGTACTTTTGAACCTTTAATCATTGCAGAGGGTGCAGTATTCACTAATCCACAAACCATTTTGGCAAAGGATGCTTTTACAATTGCTTTAGGTAATGCTGCTGGACCCGAAATCTTAGGTGAAAATGTTCGCTGATCTTTTTGACGGCGCTTTGGCGGTAGTGGCAAATGCCAAGAGTGAGTTGCCTAAAGAAATTAACTGGGAATTGTTAGTAGTGATACCTAATGGCGCTCCCGTAGGAGCAGAAATGGCCAAACTGTTAATGAAAAAGCCCAAAGCTATTCGAATAGATAAAAAACTTAATGATATGGGCTTGATTGAATCACTCAATATCTCAATACCAGATCTAATCTCAACAAATCACATAATTGTTTGTGATGATGGAGTTGAAACAGGTACTGCAGCACTTGGTATAGCTAAGAAGCTTGAGTCAATGGGTGCTAAACATTTAGTTTTGATAGCTCCAGTCATACCGCGTGAATTAGAGCCACGGTTGCTGGGCTCATATAAGCAGTTAATTTCTGCCAGTCGTCCAATAGCGAGAAGAGCCCTCAAATGGGAATATCGCGACTTTTCTACACTGACATTAGAGGCAGCAACAGAATTGCTTGGCCTCGAGCGGTAGGCTCACCCAACCTTCGACAGCCAGCCGAAAGGATCTCCCGTGGCCGATAAGAAATCATCAAACGTTGATGCCGTTGTAAATCTCTCAAAACGCAGAGGTTTTGTTTATGCTTCAAGTGAGATCTATGGAGGCACCAGATCTGCCTGGGACTACGGCCCACTTGGCGTAGAACTCAAAGAGAATATTCGCCGTCAATGGTGGAATTCCATGGTGCGCGAACGCGATGACATAGTTGGCTTGGATTCATCCGTAATTCTGGCTCCGCAAGTTTGGGAAGCCTCTGGACATGTAGGTGCTTTTGCGGACCCGTTAACAGAATGTAAAAATTGTCATAAGCGCTACCGAGCAGATCAGTTGATTGAGCAATATGAAGAAAAGCATGGGAAGTCACCCGAAGGTGGATTAGCTTCAATAGGGTGCGTCAATTGCGGAACCAAAGGGCAATTTACTGAACCCAAAGACTTCAATGGGATGCTGCGAACTACGGTTGGAGTTGTTGAAGACGAAGGCTCATTACATTATTTAAGACCAGAAACTGCCCAAGGAATATTTGTTAATTTTGCCAACGTAGTTGGAACTTCACGTAAGAAACCTCCATTTGGTATTGCACAAACAGGTAAGTCTTTTCGAAATGAGATCACGCCTGGAAATTTCATCTTTCGTACGCGTGAATTTGAGCAAATGGAAATGGAATTTTTCGTTAAGCCTGGTGAGGATGAAACTTGGCATGATTACTGGTTAGAGACACGTTGGAATTGGTACACCGGTTTAGGAATGAAACCAGAAAATCTCAGAAAATATGAACACCCTAAAGAAAAACTCTCTCATTACTCGAAAAGAACTGTAGATATTGAATATAGGTTCATGTTTGCAGGTTCAGAATGGGCTGAATTAGAGGGGGTTGCGAATAGAACTGATTTTGACTTGAAAACTCATAGTGAACACTCTGGCACAGATCTTTCCTATTTTGATCAAGAGGCTGGAGAGCGCTGGGTGCCTTATGTGATTGAGCCTGCAGCTGGCTTAACGAGGTGTGTTTTGGCATTCCTATTGGATGCATATGACGAAGACAAGGCCCCAAACAGCAAAGGCGGCGAAGATGTTCGTACTGTCTTGAGATTGGACCCACGACTTTCCCCAGTAAAAGTTGCAGTATTACCACTTTCACGAAACGCAGACTTATCACCAAAAGCAAAAGACTTATCCGCCAATCTACGTAAGTACTACAACGTGGAATTTGACGATGCTGGTGCGATTGGGCGCAGATATCGCAGGCAAGATGAAATCGGCACTCCATATTGTGTAACTGTTGATTTTGATACTTTAGAAGATCAAGCTGTTACGGTGCGTGAACGAGATTCAATGGCGCAAGAGCGTATTGGGATGGATCAACTTGTTGATTGGCTCACCAAGAGATTACCGATCGCGTAGATCCTTTTAATGAGTATTAGCGCTTCATTTGCTCCACTAACAACATCTAGATTTCAAGTTGATCCCCCAGTGGTGTTGGCCCCGATGGCTGGCATTACAAACTCAGCCTTTAGGCGCTTATGTCGCGAGCAAGGGGCTGGGCTGTACGTGTCTGAGATGGTTACATCCAGGGCTTTAGTAGAGCGAAATGAAGACACCATGCAGATGGTTACATTTGCAGCAGATGAAAAACCAAGGTCTGTTCAGTTGTATGGAGTTTCACCCAACGTGATGGCTGCTGCTGTCAAGATTCTCATTCAAGAAGATCGAGCCGATCACATTGATTTGAATATGGGATGTCCAGTTCCAAAAGTCACCAGAAAAGGTGGAGGTGCGGCCCTTCCGTTTAAGCGCAATTTGTTTAGAGAGATAGTTCGAGCAGCCGTTCAAACCTCAAATAGTGAGACAAAGAGGCTAGGAGTTGACCCTGTCCCAGTTACGGTCAAGATGCGGCTGGGAATTGATCAAGATCACTTAACTTTTCGAGAGGCTGGGCGCGCTGCAGCAGAAGAAGGAGTAGCTTGGGTTGCCTTGCACGCTCGCACAGCTGCGCAAATGTATGCACCTTCTGCGAATTGGGAACAAATCAAAGTACTAGTTGATGATCTTGCGCAGTTTGGAGTTCCAGTATTAGGTAATGGTGATATCTGGAGTGCTGCCGACGCTATCAAAATGGTAAATGAAACCGGGTGTGCTGGCGTGGTTGTTGGAAGAGGTTGTTTAGGCAGACCTTGGCTTTTTAGCCAACTTGCTGCTGCTTTCCGTGGAAAGGATATTCCTGCCAACCCGAACCTAGGTGAAGTGCTTCAAGTTATGCGACGACATTGCGAACTCCTGATAGAGCTTTATGGTGAGTTGAAGGGATGTCGTGACTTTCGAAAACATGTCTCTTGGTATCTGAAAGGTTTTAAAGTTGGATCAGAATTGAGATCAAGTCTGGCAATGGTTTCAACACTTTCTGAAATGGACTCCTTAATAGCCAGAATTGATTCCAATCAGGACTTTCCTGTGGCAGCAGATGGCCCGCGAGGCAGAACTTCAGGGGAGCGCCCAGTTAGCCTGCCAGAAGGTTGGCTTAACTCCCAAGATGAACTAGGCACCTTTGCAGCAGAACTTGCTGCAGCTGAACTTGATGTAAGTGGCGGCTGATGCATTTAGTCAAAACATTTATAGCCGTAAGTCTGGCTGCTGGCATGCTATTTGTGCTTGGAGTCGCTGGCTGGGTTGTCAACATTGGAACTAAAGATGTGCTTTATCGATCAGATGCAATTGTGGTTTTAGGTGCAGCACAATTTGATGGCACCCCATCAGATGTTTTGCAGTCAAGATTAGATCGTGCATTCGAATTGTGGAAGGCCCGAACTGCTCGAAAAGTTATAACAACTGGCTCAAATCAGCCTGGTGATCGAACTACTGAAGCCGCATCAGCTAGGCAGTACTTGCTAGACCTTGGCCTACCAAGAGCTGCAGTTATTCCTGTTCCAAAAGGAACAAATACCCTTGATAGTTTGATCGCTGTGGACAAACACTTAAGAATTTTGAAGGCAGAAAGAGTTACAGTTGTAACGGATCCTGCACACATGGTGCGCTGTCTACTTATCATGAGAAACTTAGGCTATGAAGTATTTGGCGCACCAACTCGATCAGGTGCTGGATCTAAGATGACATTTAGCTATGTAACAAGAGAGACGGCTGCAGTCATACGTTATTTGTTCTTACAAAGATCTGAGATTTCTGGATGAGTTCCTACAATGAATTCGACACGGCACGATTCATCGCTGAGTCTGGCAAAAAATCAAATCGCTCGGAGTTTGCAAGAGACCGGGCTCGAGTTTTGCACTCACTGTCATTTAGAAGATTAGCGAATAAAACACAAGTTCTGCCAGCAACATTGCATGATTTTCCGAGATCTCGTCTTACGCATTCACTAGAAGTGGCTCAAATTGCTCGCGAGATGGGCTCAGCACTTGGAGCAGATCCAGATCTGGTTGAGACTGCGGCTTTAACTCATGATCTGGGACACCCGCCATTTGGCCACAATGGCGAGGATGCTCTAAATGAAGTTGCTTTTGAAATTGGAGGCTTTGAAGGTAATGCTCAAACCCTAAGAGTTTTAACCAGACTAGAAACAAAAGTTGAACATAACGGGAAAAGTTTTGGGTTGAATCTAACTCGTGCCAGCCTAGATTCCTCCATCAAGTATCCATGGTTTAAACAAGATTCTCGAATTAAGTTTGGTGCATATCAAGATGATCAAGAGATTTTTGACTGGATTAGGACTGGTGTGATTAATCAAAGAGTTTCTTTTGAGGCTCAGATTATGGATTTTGCTGACGATGTTGCCTACTCTGTTCATGACGTAGAAGATGCAATTCAATCTAGCCAGATTGAGTTTGAATTATTGAGAAAAAAAGAAGAGCAAGAGTTAGTCGCCTCTTTGTGCATCTCGCGATATCTTCCAGACGCAACCGAAGAAGAACTAATTGTGGCGTTAAATCGCATTCTAGATTTGCCAGAATGGCCAAAGAAATTTGATGGATCTCGAACTGCTTTATCCCAAGTGAAGGCAGCAACCTCGAAATTGATTGGCAGATTTGCTGGAAGCGCCCAAGACGCCACTCAAGAAAAGTTTGGCAAAGCTAGTCTGACTAGATACAACGCAGATCTAATTGTTCCAAGGCAGACTCAAACAGAAGTAGCGGTTCTAAAGACGTTAGCTGTTGCTTACGTCATGCAACGATCAGTAATGTCGGCCCAATATGCAGTCCAACAAAAACTCCTAAAGGAACTAGTTTCAAAGTTGTTTGAGTGTGCTGAGCAAGAACTCGACCCACTGCACCTAGACGCTTGGGTACAAGCGACAAGTGAGATGGAACGTAAGCGCGCAGTAATTGATCAAGTAGCAGACCTAACCGATATAACAGCCGTGGAATGGCACCAAAGATTGTGCTAGATCTACACTAGCCCCATGGCCGGCCGAATTCGAGATGAAGACGTTGCTGCTGTTAGAGAACGTGCTCGAATTGATGACGTTGTTAGAGATTATGTAACGCTCAAGAACTCTGGTGGGGGTAGCCTAAAAGGAATCTGCCCATTTCATGATGAAAAGACTCCGTCTTTCCATGTAACACCAAGTAAAGGGTTATGGTTTTGCTTCGGTTGTAATGAAGGTGGAGATGTAGTCAACTTCCTATCTAAAGTTGATCACTTGTCTTTTACTGAAGCTATTGAGAAGCTAGCTTCAAAAGTGGGAGTCCAGCTTAGGTATGTTGAATCTGGATCTGTTAGAACTTCGCAACCAGGGCAACGAACCCGGTTAGTAGAAGCCCACAAGCAAGCCGAGAAGTTCTATCAAGAGCAGCTAAATAGTGCTGAAGCAGAAATTGGCAGAAATTTTTTGAAGTCTCGAGGATTTGATCAAGATGCTGCGAAGATGTTTGGTGTTGGTTATGCCCCAAATGATTGGCATGCATTAACTAACCATCTAAAAGGAATTGGATTTACTGAAACAGAGTTAAAAACTGCTGGCTTAGCCGCAGAAGGTTCGCGGGGGATTTATGACCGGTTTCGAGGAAGACTTGTTTGGCCAATTCGAGACAGTTCCTCAGACACAATTGGATTTGGTGCTCGAAAACTTAGAGAGGATGATGAGGGTCCAAAGTATTTAAATACCCCAGAAACTCCAATTTACAAGAAGAGTCAGGTTCTTTATGGCATTGACCTAGCTCGCAAAGAGATTGCTAAGCGCAGACAAGCAGTAATTGTTGAGGGCTATACCGATGTGATGGCGGCTTATTTATCAGGAGTTGAAACAGCAGTGGCTACCTGCGGCACAGCCTTTGGTGAAGAGCATGTTCGTATTTTGCGTAGATTATTGATGGATCAAGAAGAAATGCGTGGCGAAGTTATCTTTACATTTGACGGAGACGCTGCTGGGCAAAAAGCGGCCTTGAAGGCATTTAGCTTAGATTCTAAGTTCACCAGTCAAACATTTGTGGCCGTAGAACCATCAGGACTAGATCCATGTGACTTGAGGTTACAAAGTGGGCCAGAGGCAGTTCGAGAATTAGTTGCTAGACGTGTTCCGCTTTTTGAATTTGCGATCAGAGCTGAGATAGCAACTCATCCACTAACTACTCCAGAGGGGCGAATTGCAGCAACACGATCAGTGGCCCCGCTACTTCTTGGGATTAGGGATGCGGCCCTGCGCCCAGAATATCTACGGTTGGTATCAGGGTGGATTGGCGTGGAACCGGCTCAAGTTAAATCAGCGCTTCAATCGTCGAACAAACGAAATTCAGCAACAGAGAACTTTTCACCTGAGCCAGCACAACAAAATGAACTTGATCTAAATGATCCAGTAATTCGAGTGGAGCGGGAAGCGCTTAAAGTCGCTATTCAGCACCCAGAAATCTTGCCAGACTGGTTTAGTGCACTGGAGGTAAGCTCTTTTTCCGCTCAAATTCATAAGTCTATTTTTGAGGCTGTTTCAGCTGTCGATACTGCGTTGACTGAACAGGAAAGATTTGACAAAATCTTAAAGAATTGTGCAGATGAAATTGTGTCTCAGCAAGTGCGGGCGCTAGCAGTAGAGCCATTACAAACTTCGGAAACACAAATAGATAAATACGCACAAGCTCTTTATGCCAGAGTGATGGAATTGGATGCAACTAGAAGAATTGCTGAACTCAAACGAGAACTACAAAGAATTAATCCGCTTGATGACCAGGCAACATATGATGATTTGTTTGCTGACTTAGTAGCTCTGGAACAACATCGACGCACTTTACGTGAGCAAGCCATGGGAGTTCAGTGAGTAAATTTGGGAAAGGAAGTCTCCCAGATGATGTGCTTAAACTTGTTCCGCCAAATTCAAAAGTAATGGCTTGGCAGGCTACTGAATCGGGGCTTTTACTAGTTTGTGATTCATGTTTAGTGATTGAAGCAGAAACTTATCAATGGGATTTGATCAGTAGTGCAAGTTTTGATCCACCAGTTTTATCCCTAAGTATTGGTGGAGCTGTGCATAAGTTTGTGTTGAATCCTGCAGGTGTTAAAGATCAAAACGAGTTGCCCACTGCAATTCGAGAGCGAGTAACAAATGCGATCGTTGCTCAAAACACCATTGAATATCAAGACTCATTGAAGGTATGGATCTCAGCTAGGCGAAACTTCCTAGGCCAGATTAGATATGTAATTTCGGCTGATCAAGGAATCGACACCACAGACCTTGAGTTCAAGACTTGGTCACAAGAACAATTAAAGGAATTTAAAGAAGCTTTTGGAGTTTAAATAGTACGAAGGGCCACACAAACATTGTGGCCCCCAAATCCAAATGAGTTATTCAGTGCCAAGATAGAGCCTTTGGTCAACGAGCGATGATCTCCATGAACCACATCTAAATTCACTTTTGGGTCTAAATCAATTACATTAATAGTGGCTGGAATTATCTTATTAACCATCGACAAGACAGTGAGGATTGATTCAATTGCGCCAGCACCTCCAAGCGTGTGCCCAATTGAAGATTTAGGTGCTGTAACGGGTATTGAATCAGTATGAGAACCAAAGGCCCTTCTTACAGCTGCACCTTCTGCGATGTCACCTAGTGGAGTTGAGGTTGCATGAGCATTCAAGTGCATTACATCAGTCAAGTTAGCATCAGCATCTTTAACGGCAGCCAACATAGCTCTAGCAGCACCTGCTCCTTCAGGATCTGGAGCAGCAATGTGATGGGCGTCTGACGTCATCCCAAATCCCGCAACTTCGGCATAAATATGGGCCTTACGAGCAAGCGCATGTTCATATCTCTCCAAAACCAACGCTCCAGCGCCTTCAGACATTACAAATCCATCGCGACCAAGATCATATGGTCTGGACGCAGTTTGAGGATCATCATTTCTAGTGCTCATTGCTCGCATTGCAGAAAATGCTGCCATTGCTAGTCTGTTAATTACAGCTTCTGTTCCACCAACTACAACCACATCGGCTCGGCCATCTCTAATCATTGAAGTTCCCCAAGCAATTGCTTCAGCAGATGTTGCACATGCAGAAACTGGGGCATGTGCGCCTGCTTTCGCGCCGATTTCCAATTCAATCATGGCGGCAGCAGCATTTGGCATAATCATGGGAACGGTTAAAGGATTAACTCGATCAGGACCGCGTTCATTCAGAATTTGCATCTGCTCCATAACAGTGCTTAATCCGCCAATTCCGGTTCCAAATGCAACACCTAAACGCTCAGGATCTACGTTATTTGCAACATCAGCATCTGATACTGCCTGCTTAGCGGCAATCATGGCCAGTTGAGTCGATCTATCCATACGGCGAGCAGCAGTCTTATCCAAAACGGAAGTTATCTCCAAATTTATCTGTCCGGCTACCTTTGAACTTAAATCGTCAGCCCAATCTTGAGTAAGGGCTTTCACACCAGACTTTCCATCTAATACAGCTTGCCAAGTTGTTGGCACGTCATGACCGAGCGGGGTGACTAAACCCACTCCAGTTATTACAACTTTTGGCTGTGCTCCCACAAGTCCAATCCCAGTTAGGAAGACTTGATTATGAAATTGACAGCATCACCGACAGTGCGTAAGTTTTTAACTTCCTCATCTGGGATCTTTACCCCAAACTTGTCTTCAGCTGCCATTACAACTTCAACCATAGAAAGTGAGTCAACATCCAAGTCGTCAACAAAAGACTTGCCCATAGCTACCTGGTCGGCTGATACTCCAGCAACTTCATCCAAAATAGCTGCCATTTCTTTCATTACTTCTTCTGTAGTCATTTCTCTTCTATCTCTCGGGCCTAACAAGTTAGGCGATTTATGGCATTACCACCACTTGTGCGGCGTACGTCAGTCCTGCGCCAAAGCCCAAGAGTAGGGCCGGGGAGCCAGAAATTGCACGCCCCTCCGCTCTTAAGGCGTGTAAGGCGAGGGGAACAGTCGCAGCTGTGGTGTTACCGCTATTCCGGATATCCCTAGCAACCGCTACGGAATCTGGAAAATCTAAGGCCTTCACAATCGCATCTGTGATCCGATTGTTGGCTTGATGGGGGACAAAGGCCCCTAGGTCTTTGGCTTCAATTCCAGCGGCAACGAGTGCCTTTTGCACTACACCAACCATCTCGGATACAGCCCATCTAAAAACTACTGGCCCTTGCATACGCAAAGTAGGCGGCTCTTTAACTTTTCCTGATCGAAAGTCAAACCAAGACGAAGTCATTGAGATAGCTTCTGACTGCGAACCATCTGAGCCCCAAACAACGGGACCAAAACCATTAAAATCTGCTGGTCCAACCACCATCGCACCAGCACCATCACCAAATATAAATGCGCTGCCTCTGTCTGTTAGATCCAAAACATCTGTCATTCGCTCAGCACCAATTACTAGTGCATATTCGATGCTTCCAGACTTAACCATGTCAGCTGCAGTTGCGAGTGCATAAACAAATCCAGCGCATGCTGCGCCTACGTCGTACGCGCCAGGGTTTGGAATTCCAAGTTCAGATGCAACTTGCGGTGCAACTGCTGGAAATTGAACAGGGTTAGTAAGAGTCGCCATTAGAACTATTCCAACCTGTTCAGGTTTAATCCCTGCCTCTGCTAATGCCTCGACAGACGCAGATACTGCCATTCCAACCAAAGTTTCATGCTCACCAGCAAACCTACGTTCAGTGATGCCGGTTCGTTGTTGAATCCATTCATCTGAAGAATCAATTGCAGGTGCTATTTCATCATTACTTACGATTCGATCTGGACGATATGCACCAATACCTAGGATTCGAGCACCAGCTCTAGCGGGTGCACTTTTTATTTTAATCATGCAGCGCGCCTTTGATGGCTTAACGCAAATTCTTTGGCGTCTACTAAATCTGTAGGAGTCTTAAGTGGAAAGGTTTGTATCTCTTTAAGTTCACGTTTGGCTATTGCTGACAAAGTACCAGCAGGAGCTAACTCCAACATTCCTGTGACATTAATTCGACTCATACTTTTTTGACATAGATCCCAACGAACTGGATTACTAACTTGACCTACGATTCGAGCTAATGCATCTACACCTGTATCAACAATTGCACCATCACGGTTACTTAGCAATGTAAGTTGAGGGTCTTTAGCAGATAACTCGACTGTTGCACCACGTAAAGCTTCTACGGCTGAGTCCATGAACTTGGTATGAAATGCGCCAGCAACCGAAAGAGGCCTAAGTTTTGTTCCAGACAATGGATGTTCAGCTAGCTGTGCTAACTCTTCGAGAGTGCCAGCCGCAATTACTTGACCTGCACCATTGACGTTTGCAGCAGTTAGGTTCAACTTCTGCAAATGCTCAATGACTAGATCCAAATCTCCACCAAGCACTGCCGTCATGCCTGTTGCATGGTTATTAGCGGCAATTGCCATAGCTCTACCTCTGACTCCAACCAACTGCATTGCTTCTAGATCTGTAATCACTCCCGAAATAGCGGCTGCAACTAACTCTCCGACTGAATGGCCAGCAACCACATGAACATGGCGAAATATGTCTTTAGTATCTGGGAATAGTTGTCTAATAGACAGCAGCGAATTAGCCACCAACAGCGCTTGTGCGATCTGGGTATCTCGAATTGTGTCTGCATCAGACTTGGTCCCGTGAAGCACAAGATCTACTTTGCTGGCTGCACTCCAATCGTTGATTTTGGATTGGATATTAGGTAGCCCAAGCCACGAATCCAGCATTCCAGGGGTTTGGGCACCTTGACCGGGAGCAACTACGCACAGCATTTGTCCGACGGTACTTCATTACCGGTCAGTCAGCCCCATCCATAGACAAAAAAGCGAAGAATCAGCCCGAACCTTCAGTATTTCCAGCATCGGCAGCCTTTGGGTCGGCTAACTGATAGCGATCGACTGCTGATTGCAGCACCGAAGCCTCCAGGGCCCCCTTAACCACTAAGGCGGCAAGAGATTGAACCGTAATAGAAGCTGCATCGACCAGGAAATGACGACGTAATGCACCTCTGGTGTCGCTTAGACCCCAGCCATCAGTTCCCAATGAATAGAAGTCATTTGGTAGCCACTGCCTAATTGAGTCTGGCACGGCCCTCATAAAGTCGGAAACCGCAACTATTGGGTTTGTTACATCTTTTAGTTTTTCAGTCAAGTACGGTGCTCGAATCGACTTTGATGGATTCAACAATTTTTCACGATCAACCTCAAGGGCATCGCGGCGAAGTTCGCTCCATGAAGTGACTGAATAAATGTCTGCAGAAATTTTCCAATCATTGGCCAGCATCTGCTGGGCCTCCAATGCCCATGGTAGAGAAATACCTGAAGCCAGAATTGAGATTTGTGCCGGTGACCCATCTAAAGTTTTTGCATATTTGTAAATACCTTTTAGTAAGCCAGCAACGTCTAAGTTTTCAGGTTCTGCAGGTTGGGAGATGGGTTCGTTGTAAACAGTGAAGTAATAAAAGATATCTTCTGGGTGCTCGCCATACATGCGCATCAAGCCATCTTTAACAAGGTGCGCAATTTCAAAAGAAAAAGCAGGGTCATAAATTACAGCAGCCGGATTTGTTGATGCTAATAAAGGTGAATGACCATCTTCATGTTGTAAGCCTTCACCATTCAAAGTTGTGCGCCCAGCGGTAGCACCGAGAACGAAACCTCTGGACATCTGGTCCATGGCAGCCCAGAATTGATCGCCAGTTCTTTGAAAGCCGAACATTGAGTAAAAAACATAAACTGGAATCATTGGTTCATCGTGTGTGGCATATGCAGTACCAGCTGCAAGCCATGATGAAACTGCTCCAGCCTCGGTAATTCCCTCTTCTAAAACTTGGCCATCAGTGCTTTCTTTGTAAGACAAGAATTGCTCTCGGTCTACTGGAACATATTGTTGACCATGAGGCGAATAAACCTTATGCGTGGAGAACAAGGAATCCATTCCAAACGTACGTGCCTCATCGGGAACGATTGGAACAAACCTTGCTCCCGTTCCCTCAACTTTGAGTAGTTCCTTTAGTAATCGCACAAATGCCATAGTGGTGGCAACTTGCTGGTTACCTGAACCCTTCTTTAATATCTCATAACTTGCTTCTGGTGGTTGAGCCAGCGCTTTTGATTTTCCTCGGCGTTCTGGTAAGTAACCACCAAGAGCGCGTCTACGTTCATGCAGATACTGCATTTCTTCAGAATCTTGGTCTGGCACATAGTAAGGAGGAAGGTACTTATCAATAGCTGAATCAGGAATTGGTAGTTGTAAACGATCTCGGAAACCTAACAAGTCTTCGTGCGTAAGTTTTTTCATTTGATGAGTTGCATTTCGACCCTCAAAATGTGAACCCAGGGTGTATCCCTTGATGGTCTTAACCAAAATAACTGTTGGTTGACCTTTGTGCTCGGTAGCAGCTTTGTATGCAGCATAAAGTTTTCGATAGTCGTGACCACCACGCTTCAAATTCCAAACCTTTTCATCAGACCAATCTTGAACCATACCCTTGGTTATTGGGTTTCTGCCAAAAAAATGTTCTTTAACGTAAGCGCCATTTTCAGCCTTATAAGTCTGGAAGTCTCCATCTGGCGTTACATTCATTAAGTCAACTAGTGCACCATCGGTGTCTTGTGCCAGTAGCTCATCCCATTCACGACCCCAAATAACTTTAATTACATTCCAACCAGCACCTCTAAATAATGATTCGAGCTCTTGAATAATCTTTCCGTTACCTCGAACTGGCCCATCTAGTCTTTGCAAATTACAGTTAACAACGAAAGTTAAATTGTCTAAGTCTTCACGTGCTGCGAGTCGAATTGCTCCAGTTGATTCTGGCTCATCCATTTCGCCATCACCAAGAAATGCCCAAACATGTTGCTTGCTTGTGTCTTTAATGCCGCGATGATGTAGGTATCTATTAAATCGAGCTTGATAAATACTGTGTAAAGGGCCTAGACCCATAGAAACAGTTGGAAACTCCCAAAAGTTTGGCATTAAGCGTGGGTGCGGATAAGAAGAAAGTCCATTTGGTGATTGCGATAATTCTTGACGGAAGCCATCAAGTTGTTCTGATGTCAATCTGCCTTCAAGAAAGGCTCTGGCATACATACCAGGGGAGGCATGACCTTGGTAAAAGATCTGATCGCCACCTCCTGGGTGATCCTTGCCTCTAAAAAAGTGATTAAAACCAACTTCATACAAAGAAGCGCTAGATGCGTAGGTTGATATGTGTCCACCAACAGATATTCCTGGACGTTGTGCCCTGTGCACCAACATGGCTGCGTTCCATCGAATAACTCTGCGAAGTTTTTTCTCGATTACTTCATTGCCAGGGAAGTCTGGTTCCTTTTCTGGAGAGATCGAATTTATGTAATCAGTAGATCGAACTAAGGGAATTCCAACTTGTCGCTCACCAGCGCGGCGCAGCAAGGACAACATAAGGGCATGGGCACGGGCCTTACCCTTGTTTTCAATGACCGCATCCAGCGAATCCAGCCATTCGCTGGTCTCGTCTGGGTCGTTGTCGACATATTGGGTTGGTATGCCGCCAGGAAGCATTGACTCGTGATCTGCTTCAGTGCTCATAGATCCCTCTCAAGTTTGATGCGCTTATTCTCCCTCATTTGCTGCCCATTGGCCTGGCCCCCGTGTCTGACTTGCCAGCAAGCCTTATGTTGTCTTGACTTCTCTCACTCGGCCACATTTAGGTGGTCAGTTAACGAAGGAGATGCGGGTGACCGCTAGCGCTGAGAGCGCTACAGCTATGGCTGTACGCCTCGGGGTAGGACCAGGCCAGGTTGTACAAGAGCTTGGTTGGGGTGAAGATGTTGATCAATCTCTGCGCGAAGCGATTGAAGACATCATTGATAGTGATTTAGTAGATGAAGATTTTGATGACGTAGTAGACGTTGTGATCTTCTGGTTTAGATCTGGTGACGATGATTTAGTCGAAGCACTCATGGATGCAATTCATCCGCTAACTGACCATGGTGTAATTTGGTTATTCACGCCCAAACCTGGAAGGGTTGGACACGTAGAGCCAGAAGAGATTGCTGAGTCAGCTCCTTCTGCTGGGCTACAGGTGACCAGCACCATTAGTGCAAGCCAGTTGTGGCAAGGAACTCGCCTTGTTGCTCCAAGATCACGCCGATAGGAATTTAGATGAGTTTGTCAGTTGGAACCGTTGCTCCAGAATTTTCGCTTACCTCCCATGATGGTCAAAAAGTTAACTTATCTGATTATCGAGGTAAGAAGAACGTCTTGGTTTTTTTCTATCCATTCGCATTTACTGGAACTTGTACAGGGGAGGTCTGTGCAGTGAGAGATGCTATGCCAGCATCGAGCAATCCTGACACAGTTATCTTGGCGATTTCTTGTGATCCTGTTTACTCGTTAGCAGTTTTTGCTAAGCAAGAGAATGTGGATTATTTGTTACTTAGTGATTTTTGGCCGCATGGTGAAGTTGCAAAAAGTTATGGGGTTTTCTTAGAAGAACGCGGTATGGCTACTCGAGGATCATTCATCATTGACAAAGAGGGCGTTATTCGCTGGATGGTTATCAACGGCCCTGGTGAAGCTCGCGATGTTACCCAGTACCAAGAGGCTTTAGCCGCTTTGTAAGCGCCCTAATGGGCTACCGATAAGGTTTGCCCCGCTCCAAGTGGTTGGGGCCGCTAGCTCAGTTGGTTAGAGCACCGCCCTTACAAGGCGGGTGTCGGGGGTTCGAGTCCCTCGCGGCCCACAGAAATCCTCACTATTAATCGGTATAGATGTACGTAGCGTCCTTGGATAGCAGAGTAGTTAACGTCATGTAATAGTTCGCATCGTTGCTGTATCTATCCACGAATGGCAGATCTTGTGGGCCCGCAACTACTAACACATCCTCATTGAATTCACGCATCAATGTACCCAATGGTGGTTCATTGGGATTCTGAATTTCTTCCCATTTGCTCTTTGGTAAAACCCACAGGAAAGATGCGAAGAGCGGCTGGGCCTCATTAGGAACTTTGTAATAGATAAAAACTGCATGCTTAGCTTCTAAGTCTTTTGCTAAGTCATCCATAAATAAGGATGTCTCAACTCGATCAGCCAAGAACTTAGGTATTGATACTTGAAATGGAGAATCGCCAATTCGCACATCAACCATTTCCTTTTCAGATCCTACAACAATTGTGTAGCTAATTCCTAAGCCTTCTTTTTCAGCGTAAATATTGGCAATTCCATCTTTGAGAGCTCTCACTGAAAAGTTTGTTTGCATAGTTCCGTCATCTGTTGCCTTGATTAACTCAACTACATCTGGATTGTTGTTTCTAACTTTCCAATTCAGGGGATCATCAATTGAAATTACTGCTATTTCTCCCACGGATATCTGCCCTGCGGGCATGAAGGCATCCAAGATCAAAGGTGCTGAAACTGATGTATTGGGCTGGGCTTGATCAATTTGATCAACTATTTGCTTGCTCGAACAGGCGGCCAAGAAAGAAATTGCTATGAACAAAGATAGGAATTTTGTAATTATGATGCTTCTCCAGAGCTGTGTGGCGGGTTCAAATGAGCATCAGGGTTGATTCGTACAAAAGCATTATTGACGGCAGTAGCAGCCTCGCCAAATCCAACTGCAATTAGTGGAACTTTCCCGTCATAGGTTGTGATATCGCCAGCTGCGTAGATTCGATCCACTGCAGTGGCCATTTTGGTATCTACATTTATCTTTCGTCCTTGAACGTCTAGACCCCATTTCGCAAATGGACCAAGATTTGCGATAAAACCAAGAGCTGCTACCACTGTTTGAGCAGTGAGTCTTGTTACCTCTTTCGAAGTCTTATGAGTAACTTCAACAGACTCCACATTAGGACTGCCTTGTATCTGAGTTACCTCACTCGAGGTAAGTATCGAAACTCCAAGGCCTTTTACTTGCGAAACTGTTGTTGCATGTGCTCTAAATTCTTCACGGCGGTGCACAATCGTGATCGATTTAGCGATTGAATGTAAGTTAAGTGCCCAATCAAAAGCAGAGTCACCACCTCCAACGATGACCACATCTTTATCTCGGTGCTCTTCCAAGCTGGGCAAGAAATAAACTAAACCTTTTCCTAGATAATCTTCACCAACAGGTAATGCTCTAGGTTGAAATGTGCCGATTCCACCAGTAATGATTACTGCTTTTGCTTCAACTTCAGTGCCTTGATGAGATGTCACCGTTACCGAATCTGTGTTTAAAGTTAAATCTTGCGCTTGATGACCCAAGAGATAAGTTGGGTTGAATTGTCCAGCTTGCGTGACTAGATTTGAGATAAGTTCTCTTCCTTTTATTCCTGGATGCCCCGCAACATCGTAAATGGCCTTCTCTGGATACATGGCCGAGATTTGTCCGCCAACTTCAGGAAGAGAGTCCATCACCATGACCGTCATTCCGCGGTAGCCTGCGTAATAGGAACCATAAAGGCCCGCAGGACCTGCGCCAATTATCAGAATATCTGTTTTAAGCTCGCTCACTCCCACATTCTAGGCTGATACGGATATTTCTTCATAACCACGCAATACAAAGGTAGACCGCATTCTTGGTGTGTCCGCCAACTCAATGTCTGGAAATCTTTCAAACAGTGCAGGGATGGATTTAACCATTTCAAGTCGCGCTAATGGCGCACCAAGGCAGAAGTGAATTCCGCCACCAAAGCCTATGTGTGGGTTTGGATCTCGAGTTAAATCCATTTGCGCTGCATTAGAAAATACTGACTCATCGCGATTAGCTGATCCAAGCAAGGCTGCAATCTTTTGCCCTTCTTCAACCACTATTTCACCAATCTTGGTAGTAGCGGTGGCAGTGCGCTCAAATAGCTGAAGTGGGGCATCAAACCGTAAGAATTCTTCAACAGTCGAATTTGCTATCTCCCTAGGTTTCGTTATCAGCTTTGCTTTTTCAGATGGCGCATTCATTGCAGCCACAAAACCATTACCAAATCCATTTACTGATGCCTCATGCCCTGCGTTTAGAAGTAAAACACAAGTTGCAATTAGTTCGTGCAGAGTGAGTTTTTCTCCAGACTCTTCGACTTGAACCAGTTCAGTTACCAAATCAGGTGTTGGATTCTGTTTTCGTTGGGTCACCATCTGGGTTACAAGCTGTGCAAAATTGTCACTAGCCTGCCGGGCTTCAGTTTTTTGCTGCTCTGTTGGGTTGTATTCATACATTTTTACTATCGCCTGAGACCATGGACGGAGAAAATGAGAATTCTCTTTGTCCACACCTAACAACTCTGCAATTACCAAAACTGGTAAAGGTTCTGCATAGTCTGCAATCACATCGAAAGTGCCTTGATCCCTCAATTTCTTGGCACAGTTAGCCAAGAGATCATCAATTAGCAAATCAATTCGAGGCGCCAACCGGTCAATTTGGCCGCGATTAAAAGCTTTGGCAACTAGCGAACGTAATCTTGTGTGCTTTGGAGGTTCGCTATCCAAAATAGAATCTGCATGCAGCCAATTAAATGTTTCCCATAGTTGGTTTGGTTGTTTTTCGGTGTAAATACGGCCTAATGTTTTGGAACGAAGGACAGCACTTGCATCCGCATGTCCTGGGGCTAGCCACATTTTCATTGACTCATGCCAGACAGGTTCGCCAATCTCTCTCAATTTGGACATTACTGGATAGGGATTAACTACAAAATTTCGGTTGGCAAGATCAAAATCATTAATTGACATGGAAGTATTAAACTAACAAAGATGAGCTTCAGGCAACATTTAGTAATTTAATCAGTAGCAAGCTGCTAATCCCAATAATTATCCAAGCAAGAATGGCCAATAAAAGTGGTTTCCCTCCAATGTTCTTAAGGTTGCGCCACTTAACCCCGAGACCCATGCCAGCGATTCCAGCAGTTAGTAGCAATATGGAGATCGTTTTGCCAGCATCTTGAATCCCAACAGGTATTGTCAAAAAACTGTTCAGGGATACTACGAATGCAAAAAAAACTATGAAACCTGGAACTGCATTCCTGACCCCAGGTTTATCAGTGCTTGGAAACCGCAGACTTAAACCGATCAGCATTGGCACCAACATCAGCATTCGAGTTAACTTGATAATAATGGCCACAGTAAGTGCAGCACCACCAATTACCTCTGCGGCTGCAATAACTTGACCAACATCATGAACGGCAGCACCTGACCAAGCTCCAGCCTGTTCGTCCGTGAGTTCAAGTATCTGGGCCAAGACTGGCAGCACCGCAATGGATAAAGTGCCAAAGGCCGTTACCAATCCAACTGCATATGCAGTTTCTTCCCGTTTGGCATTTATGGCTGGAGAGATTGCTGCAATGGCAGAATTTCCGCAGATGGCAAAGCCTGCACCAATCAGAATTGAAGTGTTCTTCGAGACATTGAGAACTTTACCAAGTGCGATAGCACCAAAAAAGGTAGTTACTACGATTATTAAGACCAAAACAAGGCCTGGTAATCCGATCTTGCTAATCTGTTCAAAACTAATTCTTAATCCAAGTAGGACTATGCCAATTCTCATTAGGGTCTTACTCGCAAATTGTGCACCTAGATCGAACCTGGTTGGAAGATTTGTGAGATTACTCAAAATCAATGCCATGAGTAAACCAATAGTGAGCGGGCTTATGAATCCAATTGCGTTGGAACTGAAATAGGCGATAGCAGTTATGGCTATAACTAAAAGCAAGCCGGTAATGTGAGCACCTCTTAAATTCCTAATTTGTCGCTCCAGTTTTGGTCAAGAGCAGAGATCTCGAGTAAATGGCGCTAAACAATCTCAAGGATGTTTGGGCGCAAACGGTTAGATACTGAGATGTGTGGCCAATTTAAGTCTGATCCCAACTGCTTAACTTCGAACTTATTAGCAATCCAAGTGCTCTCTGCTTTTAGTCCTGATGCAGTGGGATTCCAGGCAAAAGCCTGGTTATCCAAGATCTCAATGTGAGTATCTGCATTCGCCACTAATTCACGAGGTAGATATCCAGTAGTACCGCCCTGATGATGGTGATGCCATTCATTGCTAGCGAAGCCTTGATTTGCATATTCGCTTGCACCCGCCTTGAAGGCATCCGAAAGCAATTTACCTGATTGGGTGTGTTCGAGAAGAGCAGCTTCAACATTCAGTAAGCGAACATACTCTTGCGAGCGCTCACTTGATATTTTCTCAAATGAAAAAATTCGTGTAGTACTAACAATCAAGCCCTTGCGTCGCGCACAAATAGAAACACTCAACTGCGTTCCGATAGTTGAATTCGTTGGCAGGGGATGCCTAAATTTGTTGACGCGATCGATGCCTGCAACACCCAAGAACACTGTTTCTAATTCATGCTCCCATAAAGCAGAGGTAATTAAGCCTGCAACCTGTAATTCAGTTTGAGTTGGTTTTATCTTGGGGGCTAATAAAAAAAGCGCTGCAGCGCTATCTGTCGCAATTTTGTCCAGTCGATTAATTTCATCTGGGCATACAGACATGCGTAGGAGATCTAACTGTGGGATGTACTCACGATCGGCTTCTTTAATATCCGACCCAACACCTTTGCCTTTTGGAAGTAACGAATCTCGAGATATCCACCAAGGGTGTGACCGGAGATCGTTATCGACTAACAATTCTTCAGCTCGAAGACGAGGAGCCTCAATATTATTTGTGTGAAAGTAATAACCATCTCGGCTAAGAACTATGTCAAAACATGATGAATCAAGACTATTAGGGACATGGACTCTTGATCCAGAAAACCATGCCGTATTTGGTGACTTACGCAAAACAACTGTGTCCAGATTTAGCTCATCAAGTAGTTTAACAACTCGTTGATGTTTTAGCTGCCGTTCAGATTGCAGCATTACTCTTCATCTTTTTTCTTCTTGCGCTTTCGAATCTCTTTTTCTAACTTCCATAAAAAGTCAGGATCATCATCTGGGCTATTAAAATTCTTGGTGCGATTTTGGCCACGCTGCGGTTTATTCCCATAAAAAAACCAGGCCAGTGGTCCCAGAACAGGAATCAAAATCACAAAAAACCACTTAATCCGCACTTGGGCAGGAGCTTTAGCCAGATCAACTAGTGCAGCAATGAACAGCACTAACGCAATGACTATTAAGAAAACTCGTAGCATCCAACCTCCAGATACGGCCCTTGATAGCCAAGGATACGCATAGAGTTCAGTCCTTGCTTGTCTTGATAGGGGAGTTATGGATTTAGTAGCGGTTGCACTTGGTCTTGGAGTGGGATTAATTCTGGGTGTGATTGGCGTGGGTGGGGTCATGATGACCATTCCGCTATTAATGATTGGTGTAGATTTCAATATTGCTCAAGCAAGCACCGGCTCCTTGTTAGTAGTAGCAGCAGCAAGCTTGGTTGGCGCAATAGCACGCGGGTTTCAGAATGTGCGCGTTCGTTACGCAATAGTCCTGGCCATTGCAGGAGCCCCTGGGGCCACGCTCGGTTCGTTGATTGCAGTGCAGTTAGCTGAGAAAATTCTTGAATCAATTTTGATAGTAATCATGTTCTACGCGGCCTATAGCATTTGGAATAGACCAACCAGTGACGGTGATTTACCAGAACTGCAGGTCAGTAATTCAACTTTGATCACAATTGGATTAGGTGTTGGTTTTGTTACTGGCCTAATCGGCATTAGCGGGGGAATTGTTCTAATACCTGCCATGGTGCTAAAGATGAGACTAAGTCTTTCTATTGCCACAGCTACTGGCTTACTGATTATGTTGACTAACTCCTTAATTGCGTTGGGCTGGAGGTTGATTGCTGATGATTCGATGAGCAGTCAAGATTGGGAAACGGTGTTTATTGTGAGCCTAATCGCTTCAGTTGGATCTTTTGTAGGAGCCAAGGTTGCAAATAAGATTAATAAGCAAATGTTACAGAGAGTTTTCGCAACGTTCTTGTGTCTACTTGCCCTAACACTTATTCTGGAGTTGCTAGGTGTTTGGACCTTGTAGTGCGCTCAGAATTACTCGAAGGATTTAGTCTTCGTCAGGAGATTTAAACTAGCTAATTTATCAGTTAAATCTAGGTCACTGGGTTCAACTAGAAATGACCCATCTGTAAATTGTATGACGGGGATATTTTGTCGGCCGCTGATTTCGATGGCTTTGTCTTTATTAGCATCATCTTGATCAACATCAAGATAGTCATAGTCAACCTGTAGACGTTCAAGAAGTGCTTTTGATCGGACGCAATCACCACACCAAGGTGCGCCATAGAGTTTAACTTCAGACATATTAGAAGTTTACAGCAATTCTCCCTCTAAGGTTAAGTTATGGCTAAAACCATCTACACATCTGCACAAATGTTAACTGCCCTAAGGTCGGTTTCGAAGACAGCTGGTAAACCATTAAGTGTTACCAAGTATGACCAAAATAGAGACAAGTCAACCCAACCAAGCTCCGCTCGTATTATCCAAACTTTAGGCAGTTGGAGTGAAGCTGTTCGAGCAGCTGGCCTTAGACCTAACCAGCCATCCAGGGAATACTTTGTGAATTTTGACGAAGAAGATGTACTGCTCTGGGTGCGTAGATATATTGCTAAATCTAAAAACCCTAGCTATCAAGACTTTAGTGAATGGCTGCAGCAGTATAAAAAAGCTCCAGCTGCCCAAACGTGTAGAAATATCTTGGGCAGCTGGAGCCAAATCCTAGATCTCGCAAGACGTAGCTAGTCCTTTTTCACCTTGAATCGTTTTATAAGTGAAAGCATAAGTATCAGCGCAACCAGGAATCCAATCCAAGGAAGTGCTAGCCCACTCCAAGTAGTTAGGTTGCTCAAGAAATCAACTATTGACTCCCAGCCTTTTTCTAAGCCGGCTAAGAACCCAATTGGCTTTATCGCATCCAGAGCAGATTTGGGAGCTAGAGTCAACCAGATAGTAGTCATCTCAACTTGATCAGTTAGATACTTTTGTTGTGAGACCAAAGAGTCTAATTCTGCTTTTCGTTGAGTGATCGCACCTTCAGCAGCTAGCAAGTCTGACACATTTGCGGCGGACGTCATTAATTCTTCTAATTTAGTTATTGAGTCAGTTAACGCAGAAATTCGAGATGCAAGATCAACAGCTTGTAAAGTCACATCTGAGGCTGAACTAGAGTAATTCTCTAAATCTCCCAACGACTTGAGATCCTCAACGGCACCTTCATAGCCATCGGTTGGAATTCTCAAGGTATAAGAGATAAAACTTATGTCATTGTTTGTTGGTTCCCGGTTCTCACTCTTGCTGTCAATCCGACCTCGATATTGAATTACCAAATTTTCGACGGCTTTGGCAGAGTCGCTTACTACGTCGACTCGAACCGACATAGAGTTGGTAATAATCTGGCTGTCACCAGGCATGGCACTTTCAACAAACCCTTTAGTCGAAGTCGAACTCATCGAGTCGAAGTCAGCTGCAGTATTTGTGACCGCCTCATCGCTTCCCGAGCAGCCAGCTAGTAGCAAGAAAGCAGATAGCAACAATGCAAACAGTTTTTTCATTTAGACTCCTTATTAGGATCGAGTGTAGCAACGAACTCTGCGCCCCCGGCAGGATTCGAACCTGCGCACATGGCTCCGGAAGCCACTGCTCTATCCCCTGAGCTACGGGGGCTAGGGGTAACGAAGGCTAGTCGATTAGAACTCAAGCTAGAAAGTTACGGGTGGTGTTCCAAACTTCTGGTTAAGTATCAAGACTTGGTACCACATGAGTCATCTGGAGCAATTTTTGTTAGGTGCTTAACAATTGTGGCATTCAAGTTACCAAATCCTACAAATCTCGTTCCTAATTGGTCGACTAAGTGTGCTCGAACGGACTCCACATGATCAGGTGCTGCCTTGGTTACTTTGGCTACACCTTTTTTAGTTAGAACTGCGAATTGTCCACGAGCGTCAATTTTGCAAGTTTCGCGATTAACAAAACCAAGAGACTCTAACCGATTTACCTGATGTGTTAATTTTGAGCGCGAAGCCCAGGTGGCTCGAGCCAACTCGTGCATGCGCAATTTTTGATCTGGAGCTTCACTTAAAATTGCCAGGATCTCATATTCGACCAAGCTAAGGCCATGCTCCTCTTCAAGATCTTTAGATAGTTGTTCTGGCAGTAACCTGCTAACTGCAATCCAATTCCGCCAAGCAGACTGCTCCTCAGGTGAAAGCCACCTTGGCTTTGTCATGGCTGCTCTGAAGGCAGTGTCAAGATTTCACACCCATCTTCGGTTACAACTAAAGTATGTTCGAATTGGGCTGTTCGTTTCTTATCTAGAGTAGTTATGGTCCATCCATCTGGCCAAACATCATATTCAATTGTTCCTAAAGTAATCATGGGCTCAATTGTGAATGTCATGCCTGATTGCATAATTGTGGTCGCAGTTGGTTCGTCATAGTGTGGAATTATCAAACCAGAATGAAAAACTGTGTGCACTCCATGACCAGTAAAATCTTCAACTACTCCATAGCCAAAACGCTTAGCATAAGATTCAATCACTCGACCAATAACGTTGATTGGTCTGCCGGGAGCAACCACAGAAATAGCTCTATCTAGAGCTTCTTTGGTCCGCTCAACTAGTAATTTAGATTCTTCATCTACGTCACCAATCAAAAATGTGTAATTGGTATCTCCATGAACTCCATCAATATAGGCAGTGATATCAACATTCAATATGTCGCCATCATTTATGACTGTTGAATCTGGGATTCCATGACAGACAACCTCATTGAGTGACGTGCAGCAAGATTTTGGATACCCTCGATAACCTAAAGTTGATGGATAAGCACCAAGATCACATAAGTATTCATGAATAACTGCGTCTATGTGGTCGGTTGTTACCCCTGGTTGAGCAACTTCGCCTGCTAATTGAACAGCATCTGCTGCAATGCGGCCAGCAATCCGCATCCTTTCAATAACATCAGAAGTTTGGATCTCAGACCCGGTGAATCGTTTAGGGCCACGTTTGCCAACATATGGTGGGCGGGTGATTGCGCTTGGAACTGTGCGCATTGGGGAGAGTTTGCCTGGGGTCAGAATCGCCATTGGGCAAGAATAGAGGCTCCTTGGAAATAGTTGAAATTGAAACTACCTAGATCAGATGCAGTTCACAGGCCAAAAGCTCAGAATTTGCTAGTCGATGCAGCACTACCACTCCAGCTGGTTCTAGGTTGGTTAATAAATCTTTGGCATCGAGTTCGAATGTGCCAATTAAGTCGATTACTGGTCGGTGAGAACAAACCGCCATGGGTTGATTGTTTTTACTCAGATTAATCCATGCAGCTCGGTTAAAACTTGGCTGATCTTCAAGCAAGAGATCATTTGATTTCACAGGTAGGTTCTGGAACAGGGCATAAGGTTCGACAGTTTGAACGCATCGAACAGCAGGGGAGCTAACTACCTCACGAACCCCATAAGCTTGCAAAATCTGCGAAAGTTCGGCTAGCTGCTTAAAGCCAAGTTCAGATAGTGGCCGGTCAAGGTCATCACCAGTAAATGTCTCCCGCTTTGTCGAGTTTGCATGTCGAACTATCAAGATTGTTGATGACTGAGCATCAACTAACCCAAAAGCCTCAGCAACAACTTTGATGTCTCTTGGGTAGGTGAGTAATTGCGAAGCTTCACTAAGCGATACCCAACGAATCTCATCCACCTCATCATTTGGAACAGTTGTTTGGTCATGGGATACCTCGGTTGCCAACCAATAGTTGACAGATTTTTGGGTATCTCCATGCAGGTAGTTGACTTTGGTAAGTGGGGTGCGCAATTGAACTTGATATCCAGTTTCTTCGGCGGTTTCGCGAACAGCGGCAATTGCGAGATTTTCGCCCACCTCTGCTTTGCCTTTGGGGAGAGACCAATCGTTTCGATCATGACGGTGAATTATCAAAACTTGCCAGTGCGTAGTTTTTCGAACTAGCACTGTTCCAGCTGCAAGAATCATTTACCACCACGTAACTCATATTGGCCAATTAGGGTCTCTTGATAGTCACTTAGTTTTTCACCACTTAAGCTCGTGGTGACTAGATTCCATAAGCCCTCAGAATTTAAGTGCCAGGCAGAGGTGCTGGGTGCCAGCCCCAAATCTAAAAGCTCAGATAGACGCTTTTGGTGTCTGAGTGTGGGAATAGGGACTAGCACCTCAACTCTGCGATCAAGATTTCGGTTCATCAAGTCCGCGCTACCAACTAAAACTATTGGATTCGAATCATTGTTAAATTCATAAATTCTGGAGTGCTCTAGGAACCTACCTAAAATTGAGGTTACGGTTATGTTCTCACTTAAACCAATAACACCTGGGCGAAGAGTGCACATACCTCGAACAAGCAACTGAACTTGGACACCTGCTTGAGATGCCTTATACAAAGCATCAGTAATGCGCTCGTCTACGATCGCATTACATTTAAACCTAATGCCAGAAGTTAGGCCCGCTCGATGATTGTGAATCTCTTGATCAATGAGCTCCAACAATTTGGGTCTAATTGATTTTGGAGCCACATAAATAGAGTCATATTGAGCTTCATGGGCATAACCTGAAAGTTGATTGAAAAGTAAAGCTACATCGCTAACAATTTGTGGATTACAGGTCAAAAGCCCCAGGTCTTCGTAGTAACGAGCAGTTCGTGGGTGGTAGTTCCCAGTACCTATGTGGGCATACCGCCTGATGCCATTTTCTTCTTTTCGCACTACTAGCGATAGTTTGCAATGGGTTTTTAACCCAACCATCCCATAAACCACATGAACTCCAGCGCGCTCAAGTCGTCTTGCCCACTGGATGTTATTTTCTTCATCAAAGCGTGCTTTGATCTCCACAATGGCTAGCACTTGCTTGCCAGCAGCCGCTGCATCAATGAGGGCCTCAACAATTGCTGAGTCACCGCTGGTTCGGTACAAGGTTTGCTTGATTGCTAGAACTCTTTCATCCACTGCCGCTTGTTGTAAAAAGCGAGTGACGGAGGTTGCGAAGGAGTCGTATGGATGATGCAACAAAATATCATTACTGCGCATAGCCTCCAGTACGTCTTGAGCACTACTTGATTCAATTCGCGCAAGTTCGGGACTTGTCCTAGGTTGGAAATTAGGATCTTTCAGCGCATCAAATTTTAGATCTGCAATTAGGCTCAAACCTCGCAGGTCTAAAGGCCCAGGAAGCCTGAATAATTCATCTGAATCTATCTCTAGTTCATCAACTAATAGATCCAAGATGTGCTGGTCAATGTTTTCTTCAACTTCTAGCCGGACAGCATTGCCAAAGCGTCGCCTGGTTAACTCCTTTTCCATGGCATCAAGCAAATTCTCGGCATCATCTTCTTCAACTTCCACATCTTCATTTCTGGTAACTCGGAAGGCATGGTGCTGCAGGATCTCCATACCTGGAAATAACGAGGTTAAATTTGCAGAGATCACATCTTCGAGGGGAACAAACCTATTTGGATTAACTTGGATGAATCTGTCTAATAATGGTGGCACCTTGACCCTAGCAAACATCTCGTTTTTAGTTTCAGGGTTTCTAACCATTATCGCCAAGTTAAGAGACAAGCCGGATATGTAAGGGAAAGGATGTGCTGGATCCACGGCAAGCGGAGTCAAAACTGGGAAAACTTGATCCTGGAAAAATCTCGTTTGACCCTCTTGCTCGGCAGGGGTTAGTTCATTCCACCTTAAGATCTCGATGCCATGCTCTTTTAGCTTTGGTCGTAATGTGGTAGCAAACAAATCAGCATGACGCCCCATTAAGTGCTGGCTAACTTGCAGAGTCTGAGAGAGAATTTCGCGAGGCAATCGCCCTGTGGGAGATTTAACAGCGATACCTGCATTGACGCGGCGCTTTAAACCCGCAACCCGCACCATGAAGAATTCATCCAAATTAGACGCGAAGATGCTGGCAAACTTAACGCACTCCAATAAGGGTCTAGTCGGGTCTTGAGCCAAATCCAGTACGCGCTGATTAAAACTAAGCCATGACACTTCTCGCTCAAAGTACCGCTGTGGGATTGGAAATTTCTCGGTTAGCCCCGAAGCTGGGTGGCTCGACTCGACTGGTTCTAGGTTCATCAGAGGCTTAGGGTGCCACACCTATTAATAAGGTGTCAGCCCCTTTCGGAAATAGCAGAATTAGCGGGAATTGCCTAGTCAAAAAAGAAGAACCCCCGCCTCACGGCGGGGGTTCTTAGGCCTGAATAGAACTTAAGCCTTTTTTGCAGCTTTTTTACGACGACGCTTTGGTGCAGCCTTCTTGGCAGCAGCCTTCTTACGACGCTTTGGTGCAGCCTTTTTGGCTCCAGCCTTCTTCGCCTTCTTACGACGCTTTGGTGCAGCCTTTTTGGCTCCAGCCTTCTTCGCCTTCTTACGACGCTTTGGTGCAGCCTTCTTGGCAGCAGCCTTCTTGCGACGCTTTGGTGCAGCCTTCTTGGCAGCAGCTTTCTTACGGCGCTTAGGTGCAGCTTTCTTTGCAGCCTTCTTAGCAGCCATGGTTACCTCCCTGGTTAAGTGCGTGACATCCGGACCATCACGCTCTGTGCATAGTTTTGCCTATCACACGTAGATAAATCCATCATGCAAGTGTGAATTTCAACGGCGTGTCGCGTTTTTTAGCAAAAAACATGCAATTTTTATTGTTTTTTCCGGTTTTTTTAGTTTTATTAAGAAAAATGTCGTCAAAATATATTTATTGATAAGTGTGTTCAGTAGAGGGAAAATCTTTGTTTTTTACCTCTTGAGCAAACTGATTAACTGCTTGTGTCAGTGTTGTTCTCATGTCTGCATATCGTTTTACGAACCTTGGTAGCGGGCTTTTGGTTAGTCCGGCGAGGTCTTGCCAGACCAAAACCTGGGCATCGACATCTATGCCCGCACCAATTCCAATAGTTGGAATCGATACGGCTTCGGTAATGGCTTTGGCAGTGTCAGCCGGCATGGCTTCCAGGACAATTGAAAAACAGCCAGCCAATTCCAACTCTTTCGCTTCCCTAACTAACTCAGCAGCTGCATCTCCTCGACCTTGAACTTTGTATCCACCAAAGACATTTACTGATTGGGGGGTTAGTCCCAAGTGGCCCATAACCGGGATGCCAGCTTCAACCAAGTGCTTAACTGTTTCAGTTACCCGCGTGCCCCCTTCGATCTTTACAGCCTGTGCGCCACCCTCCTTAACTAATCTAATTGAGGCACGAACTGCATCAGCAACACAGGCTTGGTAACTGCCAAATGGGAGGTCAGCCACGACTAATGCGCGAGAAGTTGATCTTGACACAGCACGCACCAGCGGAATGAGCTCATCTAGCGTTATTGGCAAAGTTGAGTCGTAGCCGAGAAAAACCATGGCTGCGGAATCACCAACCAATAGAACTGGGACTCCAAGTTCATCGAAGAGGGACGCAGTTAAAGAGTCATAGCAAGTTAGCATTGGCCATTTTTCATTACTTGGTTTGGCATTCTTGAGTGAACTAGTTGTAATTCGAGACTGGCTTCCACCATAAAGTGGGATGGCAGAATTATCTTGAGCCATAAAAATCCTCCAAGGACTCGAAGCTTCATGCGAAGTCTCCGTTCAGGACAAATCATGTCATAAGCCGGTGTTAGTCAATCAAGCTGCCTATGTCAGGGCTAACCTTGGCTCCACATCAAATAAAGGTCACAAATGAGCTCGAATATAAGTTCTTTCCATGCCGAGCAAGCAAACCCAAAGCGATGGGGAATCCTGGCAGTTTTAGTCACAGCTCTAGTTGTGGTAATTCTTGACAACACAGTTTTGAATGTCGCTTTAAAAACGATTCAACTAGACCTTGATGCTTCTCAGAGCGAGCTAGTTTGGGCAATTAATTCCTATACATTGGTATTTGCGGCTTTGTTGTTTACCTGGGGAGTTATGGGCGACCGTTATGGGCGCAAAAAGATATTGATGATTGGTTTAGTTTTGTTCGGATTGGCTTCAGCACTTTCAGCTTGGTCTAGTAGTCCTGAAATGCTGATAATTACCAGAGCCTTAATGGGTATTGGTGGTGCATCAGTAACGCCGGTGACGCTAGCCATTATTACTGTGGTTTTTCCACCTCACGAGCGCGGTAAAGCGATTGGTTTTTGGGCAGGAGCAGTTGGTGGATCAGTGGCTTTGGGTCCAATTGTTGCTGGATTGCTATTGGAGCAGTTCTGGTGGGGTTCAGTTTTTTTGATAAATGTTCCAATAGTTATTGTAGGATTAATTGGTATTTGGATCTTGGTACCAGAAAGCAAGAATCCAACTCCTGGGAAGCTGGATCCACTTGGAGTCTTACTCTCGGTAACTGGCTTGCTGCTTTTGGTCTATGGAATTATTCATGCAGGCGATGTTGGCTGGAGCAGCCCAACAGTTTGGCTCACTGCCGTGGCTGGAATAGCAATTCTTTTTCTATTTGGATTTTTGGAAAGTAGATCTGATCACCCATCACTTGATTTAGCTTTGTTTAGAATTAAGTCATTTTCAGTGCCATTGTTCGCCACTACCTTAACTTTTGCTGCCATGAGTGGGTCACTTTTGTTTTTAGTTTTTTATCAACAAATTGTTCGAGGGCTTACCCCCCTTCAGGCTGGGGTTCAAACTTTGCCAGTGGCCATTGGACAAATACTTGCTGCTCCAAACTCATCGCGGTTGGTAAATAAGTTTGGTAACCGAAAAGTGATTATTACTGGTTTGTCGATCGCGGCAACGGCATTTATCTTGTTTACGTTTCTAACTCCAGAAACTCCAACGTGGCAAATATTGGTTATTTTCTTCTTACTAGGATATGGCCTGGGAAACACCATTGCGCCATCAACCGCGATGATGACTATGTCAATTCCAGTTGAGCGAAGTGGTGCTGGGTCTGCGGTTCAAAACACTATTAGACAAGTTGGAGCAGCACTTGGGACGGCCATAATTGCAACCTTGGTTGCGACAATTTACTCTCGAAATATGAATTCGGGCCTTGTCAACTCCGGAATTAACTTAACCCCAGAGATGCTAGAAGGTTCAACTGAATCTGTTGGGGGAGCATTTGGTGTTGCAGAGATGGCCGCAGCAAATTCACTGCTACCGGCTGGCACTATTGATCAATTACAGACAATTGCAATTGAATCATTTATGACTAGTTTTCAAATTGCTTGCATCACTGGGGCAGTTGTGGTTGTGGTGGCGCTAATAGTGGTAGCGCTCAAGATGCCTGATAAAACTGAAAATGTAGCCTGGGGAAAACCGAGAGCGTAGATAGCGAATTGCAGTAGGACTCCAAAACAGGCGTAGTGATTACTCTTGCCACTTGTTTGTAATTGGTAATCTGCGATCTCGACCAAAGGATCTTTGACTAATTTTGGTGCCTGGCGGGTACTGTCGTCTTTTATATTCAGCCTGGTCGACCATTTTGAAGATTTTTCTTGTGAGGTTTTCTTCAAATGAAGTTAACTTGGTTTGGTCATTCTCGACGTAGGCTTCCAAGATTTGATCCAACAGATGGTAGTCAGGCAGAGAATCGGTGTCCTTTTGATTAGGTCTTAGTTCCGCTGAAGGTTCTTTCTCGATGCTAGAGCTTGGAATTGGCTCGATCTCACCCCGACTTTTCGCTAGCTGGTTTCGATACTTAGCCAACTCCCACACCAAGGTTTTTGGGACATCTTTAATTGGAGCAAAGCCACCAACAGCGTCACCATAAATAGTTGAATAACCCACAGATAATTCTGATTTATTCCCTGTTGCTAAAACTAGGTGTCCTTCTGCATTACTAATCCCCATCAGCAGTGTTCCACGAACTCTGGCTTGTAGGTTCTCCTCAGCAAGCCCCTTAAAGTTTAATTGCTGCAAATAGCTCTGCACCATTGCTGCAATTGGCTCAGTTCTGAAATTCAACCCAGTGCGATCTGCCAAATCTTTAGCGTCAATTAAGGAGTGATCAGATGAATATGTACTTGGCATGGCCACTGCATAAACATGCTCTTTACCAAGTGCATCTACCGCCAAAGCTGCAACCACTGCAGAATCAATTCCACCAGAAAGTCCTAATAGAACAGACTTCATCTTATTTTTACGTACGTAACCTTCAAGCCCTAAGGTGAGCGCATTCCAAATTTCGGCTAGTGGCTCTAACTTTGACTCAATTCGATTTTGACCATTGTGACTAACCACTTCGGTAGAGATAATCAAGTCTGGTGACTTGGCTGATTGCGGTTCAAGGTGTAGATCTGTGATTAGAAGATCTGTTTCAAATGCTTTTGAGCGTGAAATTAAATCACCATCTTTCGAAACAACAATTGAGCTGCCATCAAATACCAACTCATCTTGACCACCGACTAAATTCAAATAAGCAACTGGCGCATTAATTTGCTTGGCACGAGTCTGAACCAGGCTTAATCTTGTGTCAGTTTTTGCTTGTTCGTATGGGGACCCATTGATGACCACCATTAGGCCAACACCAATTTCTTTAATTTTGGAGACTGGCCCACCTTCTTGCCAAATATCTTCACAGATGGCAATTGCTACATCAATGTTTTTAACTCTAATAACACATGGGTTGGTTCCGGGTGTGAAATAGCGGTACTCATCAAAAACACCATAGTTAGGAAGATGGTGCTTAAAGTATTTTGTGACCACTTTCCCTTGATGAAGAACTGCTGCGGCATTATGGGAGTGATCTAGATAGCCCACGATCACTGGCAGATTAGAGATACCCTCATTAGCTAAATCAGCTGCTAATTTCTCCAATGCAACTAGTACTGCATCTCGAAAACTTGGGCGCAGGCTTAAATCTTCTATTGGATAACCGGTTAGCATCATCTCTGGCAGCGCTAAAAGGTCACAGTCTTGCTCTTGAGCCCTTTGGGCTGCAGATTTGATCAACTGCGCATTGCCAGCCAGATCGCCCACAGTTGGGTCTAATTGGGCTAAAGCCAGCCGGAAATTACTCATAGTGCGAGGGTAATACGCCACCTGGCAGACATTCTCAGGGGCGTGTTCCCCTGAGTGGAAACTCAAGGCAGAATTAGCCCATGGACAAGCAGACTGAATATGTTTTAAGGGCGATCGAAGAGCGTGACATTCGTTTTGTGCGACTGTGGTTCACCGATGTATTGGGATTTCTAAAATCTGTAGCAATTGCACCAGCCGAGTTAGAGTCAGCATTTTCAGAAGGTATTGGCTTTGATGGCTCAGCCATTGAAGGGTTCACCAGAGTCACCGAATCTGACATGGTGGCTATGCCTGACCCAAGCACTTTCCAAATGCTGCCATGGCGCGGGACTCAGCAAGGTGTTGCGCGTATGTTCTGTGACATTAAATTGCCAGATGGCTCACCAGCTTATGCAGATACCAGACAAGTTCTGAAAAGATCTTTAGAAAAAGCTGCCAAGATGGGCTTCACTTTTTATACGCATCCTGAAATTGAGTTTTTCTTGTTTAAGGGAGATCGAGCAGAGGGCTCAACCCCAACGCCTTCTGATAACGCCGGTTTCTTCGATCACACCCCACAAGGTGCCGATAATGATTTTAGAAGAGCTGCAATAACAACTTTGGAGCAGATGGGAATCTCAGTTGAGTTCTCACACCACGAAGGTGCTCCAGGCCAGCAAGAAATTGATCTTAGATATGCAGACGCTTTAACAACTGCTGACAACATCATGACCTTTAGGTTGGTTATGAAAGAAGTTGCATTGCAGCAAGATTTGCATGCATCATTTATGCCTAAGCCATTTAGAGAACACCCAGGTTCTGGTATGCACACTCACATGTCCTTATTTGAAGGGGATGCCAATGCATTTTATGAAGCAGGTGCTCGCCATTCATTATCAAAAACTGGGAAACAGTTCATTGCAGGACTACTTGTGCACGCAGCCGAAATTACTGCTGTTACAAATCAATGGGTAAATTCATACAAGCGCCTAACAGGTGGCGGTGAAGCACCAAGCCACGTTTGTTGGGGCCATAACAACAGGTCTGCTTTGGTTCGAGTGCCTATGTATAAGCCAGATAAAGCGCAATCAACGCGAATTGAATACCGGGCATTTGATAGCGCAGTTAATCCGTACCTAGCATTTGCAGTTACCTTGGCGGCTGGGTTAAGGGGCATCGAAGAAGGCTATGAATTGCCAGCTGAGGCCGAAGACGATGTCTGGTCATTAACAGATGCTGAGCGTCGAGCTATGGGAATAGCCTCTCTGCCAACGTCTTTATCTGAAGCATTGTCACTCATGGAGAAAAGTGAGTTAGTCGCAGAGACTTTAGGTGAACATGTTTTTGACTTCTTCCTCAAAAACAAGCGCGCTGAGTGGAATGACTACCGTCAACAAATCAGCGAGTGGGAGTACAACCGCTACCTGCACCATTAAAGGTGTTTAGTGTCTAGAGATATCGGTTTAGCAACAAGACTAATCCAAGCAGGGCTTTTAGAGGTTTCTGCTGGGATAGAAACAATTGAGAATTCCGACTTAATAAAACTCGACCCAGAATTATTGTGTCAAGCCCTAGCCAAGTCTGCAAACCCTGATCAAGCACTCAAGTATTTGTCCCGTATGAACTTAGATCTAGTGAAAGACCTTGATCTAACTGCAATGATATTTGGTTCTTCCGCGGCCTTTGCTGAACACTTGATCCTTTATCCAGCGGATCTAGGAGTATTACACCTAGATCCTCCAATAAATGCAGTCTCACTTAAGGATCAGTTTTTAACTTCCATATCTGAAGTAGATTCCACAGCTGCCCTCAAACGCAGATACCGTCGTCACGTAATCTCGTTGGCAGCCCGGGACTTAAGTTCAAAATCAGACTTTGCACACACAAGTCTTGAGTTGAGCTGGATAGCAGATGCTGTGTTAGAAACTGCACTAGAAATTGCAAAGGCTGAACTTCCGGTAGAAGCAACACATGCCATGATTGCAGTGATTGCCATGGGTAAAACTGGCGCTCAAGAACTTAACTACATTTCAGACGTTGACGTAATTTTTGTAGCTGAGCCAATAAATGGTGTTAGTGACGAGCAAGCAATGAGCTCAGCCACCAAGATCTGTTCAACATTAATGAAGATCTGCTCGGAACAAACCGAGGATGGAACTATCTGGGTGGTGGATGCAGCCCTTCGCCCTGAAGGTAAAGCTGGAGCATTGGTTAGGCCGGTGGCTTCACATGTTTCCTACTACCAACGCTGGGCACAAACCTGGGAATTTCAGGCACTTTTGAAGGCTCGAGCGGCTGCTGGAGACATTGAGTTGGGTGAGAGATATTGCGAAGCTATCCAGCCCTTCATCTGGGATGCATCTACTCGTGAAAATTTTGTGGACGATACCCGCAGGATGCGAACTAGAGTTGAAAGCACAATTCCTGACAAGGTTCAAGGACGAGAATTGAAGTTGGGCAAAGGCGGATTAAGGGATATTGAGTTTGCGATACAACTACTACAAATGGTGCATGGAAGAAGTGATGAAAGTTTAAGGGTTCCAAATACCTTGCAAGCCATATCGGCATTGGCTGCAGGCGGGTATATCGGAAGAGTGGATGCAACTGCCTTAGTTCAGGCATACACCTGGCTTAGAACTCTTGAGCACCGAATTCAGATGCAGCAGATGCAGCGCACACACACTCTGCCCACAAATGAAGTTGAACTACGAAGCCTTGGTAGATCCATGGAAGTGTTAGGTGAGCCAGCTGCTGGGCTTAATCAGGCCTGGGAAGAAAGAGCTATCCAAGTTAGAAGTCTTCACCAGAAACTCTTTTATCAGCCTTTGTTAGATGCGGTTGCAGTTCTTCCCACAAATTCTGTTCGGTTAGACACCAAACAGGCACTTGAGCGCTTAACTGCTTTGGGTTATCAAGATGCTGCGGCAGCACTACGACATATTGAAAGTCTAACCACTGGTTCACAAAGAAGAGCAGCAATTCAGCGAACGCTGCTGCCGGTGATGCTGGCTTGGTGGGCCGATGGGCCAAGCCCAGATGTTGGCTTATTGGCCTTTCGGCGGTTGAGTGAAGCTCTTGGAGACACTCCTTGGTATTTAAGCTCACTTAGAGATGATGCACAAATTGCGCAAAGGGTGGCAACGATCACTTCAGGAAGTGAGTTTTTGGTAGATCTACTTCTGCGTGCACCAGAATCATTAGCTCTCTTAGCGGATGATGAACAACTTCAACCTAGAGACAATGCAGCACTGCAAGCCGAAGTCGACGCGCTTATTGATAGAAACATAGATGATCCAGTTAAATCAGTTGGAGCGTTGCGGGCACTGCGCAGAAGAGAATTAGTTCGAACTGCGGCAGCTGTCATGCTTTTGAATCAACCAGTTGATCAAACTGGCAAAGCACTGACGATTGTGAACTCAATAGTCTTAGATGCAGCACTTCGGGTAGCAGTCAAATCTGTTGAAAAACAAATTGGGCAATCACTTCCAACCAAATTTGCAGTCATGGCTCTTGGCAGGTTTGGTGGAGGAGAATTAGGCTTTGGATCTGATCTTGATGTGCTATTTGTTCATGACCCACTTCCTGGAGTTGCTGAAACAGATGCCACACCAGCGGCTCTAGCGGTTGCAACCGAACTTAGAAGTTTGTTGATGGCACCTCACCCCGACCCAGCTATTGAAATCGACGCGGATCTTCGACCAGAAGGAAAGAAAGGGGCTTTGGTTAGGAGTTTGGATTCCTATCGAGCCTATTACGAGAGGTGGTCGATCACCTGGGAAAGTCAAGCCCTCCTTAGAGTTGAGTTTGGAGCTGGGGACCCAGAATTAATGTCTCGATTTATCGAGTTAGTCGATCTGGTCAGGTGGCCGGCGAACGGATTATCAAACGAACAAATCAGAGATATACGTGTTTTGAAAGCACGCATGGAATCTGAGCGACTACCCAAAGGAGCAGACCCAAGTACTCACCTAAAGCTAGGGAAAGGTGGCCTAAGTGATATTGAGTGGGCTGCCCAACTAATGCAACTTAAATTTGGATATCAACACCCACAGTTAAGAACTACTAAAACAATCGAAGCACTACAGGCCTCAGCAGAATTGAAATTGATATCTCAGGCCGACTGCAATCTCTTAATTGAGGCTTGGCAAAATGCTGCAAATATTCGAAATGCCCTGATCTTAGCTTTGGGTAAACAGCAAGATCAGATCCCACGAGACATTCTTGAGCTAAAGAAGTTGTCATTTGTGCTGGGGTATCCAGCTGGAGAACCAAATTTAGTGGTAGAGAACTATTTGAAAACAGCACGCAGAGCCAGGGAAGTCTTCGAAAGAATCTTCTACGACAGTTAGTTCTTGATTTGTTCGAGCAATTCTTCAGAAAGCGGAGTCTTTAGTGCCAGAATCGATTGCAATCTAATTGGCAGTGGAAGTCTGGTGTATCCAATTCCCTCCAAAGCACCTTGGCCTTCGCCGCGAACCACAAATCGCGCAAATGGCAGTGCGCCCAAGTCCTTTGAATTTTCACAAGCTAAAACGTGCCCAATGCCTAGAGCGGGCCAGCCAGATTTGAAGTTAGCTGGATCAATTAGTGGATCGGATAAGTTTTCATTAACTTTGCCACCAAAAGCCACTGAAGCTGTTAGTTGTCCTAGTTCATTTTCAGATAACTCTGTTGTGGCAATTCCGCGCATCGTGTAAACCGGTTCTGGAGTCAAAATATCAGTCTTGGTCACCTGCAGTCTGGCGGTATTTAACCCATTAATAACTGCAGTACCTAGTGGCACTATCCCAAACGCACCCTCTACGTTAAACAATTCAGCGGCTAGTTCATCGACGGTCTCGAAAGTTTGATCACCACGAATAACATCAGAGGGCTTGGCTGCATAATCTCCATCTCGCTTAGCCCAGGAGGTAATTGCCAAAACTGCAGCAGACTTCTCATTGGTGACGAATCGAATTACTGGAACTGGATCCAAGATAAATTCTGGGTTCAGGTCTTGAATGACTTGATCATCCCAACTTTTAATCGACCCATCGATTAATCCAGAAATGGCTCGTGCATCAAGCACTAATCCTTCAAGGCCTGTAACCTGCAAAGAAATAGTTGCTGCCATGCCAAAGGCAGGGGCCACTAGGGCAGTTCCAGATTCGCATCTTGCTGTGAAAGCTTTAACCTCTACAGGACTTGGGGTGTGATCTAAGATCTCTACTTCTGCAGACAAGTCATCTGGGACGTATTCAATGGAATGATCTGGGCAGACGCCAATTAACATTCCAGCAATCGCCTCAACTGCGGGGGCAAATTCAGCTGGGCCAGAAACTTTGGTAACAGCCGTTGCGCAGTCGATTGTGGCCTCAGCTTGGCCGGCTAAAACTTCTGGGGGTAGCGGGGGAGTGCAGGCAGATAACAAGGTTAAGGCTGAGACCAGCAAAACTATTCTGCGCACTTGTTGCCTTTCAACTAGTCCTAAGTCTAAAGAGAGCGGGTCACTTTTGGCGACCCGCTCTCTTTAGCGATTCAAAAGAGGTTGCTAATTATGGACGCTTTGCCTTAGCAACTTGCTCTAGTGCAAACTTCTTCATCTTGCCATCTAGGGCTGTGTACTTAACTGCTGCAGCACGAGTTGGACCGCAGGTGTTGAGCACGTAGTTTGCAAACTCAATCACGCCAGCAACTGGGGCTTTTGGCATGATGTAGTAGGTGTATCCAGATAGCTGGTAGGCACCCTTGACGTTTGAAGTCTTGTAGCGAGGGTAAACGTAACCTTTACTTCCTGGTACCGGTTGAGCTGACAGGAATCTTGAGGCAGCTTGCAATGATGGAGCAATGAACTGTTTTGCACCATTTTGAAGCTTCGCCATTGGCTTACCCGATGTGGATGCATCAGCGAAATCTACATACCCAATTGCGTTGGGTGTGTTCTTCACGGATGTCATAACACCTTGGTTTTGTGGAGAGCCGATGCTGCCGGCTGGCTGGAACAAAGTATTGAACACACCAACCTCACGGGCTAGCGGATCATGATCGCGCAAGTACTGAGTAAAGATCTGAGTGGTTCCAGATGAATCTGAACGATAAACCACAACGATTGATGCGTCAGGCAACTTAGCGTTCTTATTGTTTGCCTTGATTGTTGGATCATTCCATTTAGTAACACGACCGCTAAAGATGTCTGTTACGTTTTTGGCGGTCAAGTTCAAGCTAGTAACACCAGCCACATTGAAAGGAATTGTTAGAGGGGCACCTGCGAACGGTGCGAATACGTAGTCGGCAACGTTGATCTTAGCTAAGTCTGAAGAACTCCAGTAACCATCGCTCATTGCGAAGTTAACAGTCTTACCGATCAGCTGTGAGCGACCAGAACCGGAACCAATTGATCCATAGGCTGCAACTTTGATGGCGGGACTCGTGGCGTTGTATTGGGAAATACATTCATCCATGAACCCTTTGGCAAAAGATGCACCGGAACCTTTAATTTCGGTGTTTGCTAATGCAGAGGTCGTGGTCAATCCAAACATGAGGGCAGATGCTGCCAACACACTGGTTAATTTAGTTAAACGACGCATTTATGCGTTCTCCTTCGTCTTTAGCCTAGATGTTTAAGGCTCACCCAAAAGTACTTCTGAAAGAAGGCTAAAGATCGATCTTGAAGCAAACGACTGAGAACCTAAAAGTGAACACTAAGTAAACTAAATTCAATTTAGCTTCTTGTCTGGCGGGACTTAACCAAACCTGCCGTTGACGTAGTCAGATGTTCGAGAATCGACTGGAGTAGCAAATACATCCACCGTCGGGCCATGCTCAACTACATAACCTGGATTGTTGTCTTCTGATAAGAAAAAGGCAGTGAATTGAGCCACACGTTGAGCTTGCTGCATGTTGTGTGTAACGATCACAACTGTCATGAATTCGCTCAGTTCTCGAATCGTTTCTTCAACGCGTAGCGTTGAACCTGGATCTAGGGCCGAACATGGCTCATCCATGAGCAAAACATTTGGATTGACTGCAAGAGATCTAGCAATGCAAAGCCGCTGCTGTTGGCCACCCGATAAGGAGCCCGCCGTGTTCCCTATGCGATCCTTAACTTCGTTCCACAACCCTGCCTGTGTAAGAGATTTTTCAACTAACTCCGCTGGCTTTTCATTCTTTATTTTGGCCAAACGCAGCCCAGATAAAACATTCTCTTCGATGGTCATCGCAGGGAATGGATTAGGTTTTTGAAAAACCATTCCTATCCGAAGTCTGACATCAACTGGATTTACTGTTGGACCATAAATGTCATTACCTTCAAACAGAACTTGTCCAGCTAGCGCAGCAGATGGAATCAATTCGTGCATTCGATTTAATGTTCTGATGAAGCTCGACTTACCGCATCCAGATGGTCCAATCAGAGCAGTCACAGATTTTGCTGGAAATTTGAGGTTGACGTCTGAGAGAACCATCCTTTGGCCAAACCAAACATGCATACCAACTGACTCAAGAACTACATTCTGGGAGTCGGACCCAGATCCTTTGGTTTTTGGAACCCGAAAAAGACTAGATTCTGTTGAGTTGGTGGTCATATTGGCTAGTTTCGCTTTCTGTCAGAGGTTAAGAATCGTGCCAAGGAGAAAACAATCAATACAAGTATTAAAAGGACAAGAGCTGCTGAGTAAGCCCTTGCTTGCTCTGGTGCAAATGGCTGTCGAACACCATTAAAGATATACAGTGGTAGAGCTGCCATACCATCACTAAATGGATTTAGGTTAGTTCGAGCAGATCCAAAAATGGTGAAAACTAGTGGGGCAGTCTCACCGATAACGCGGGCAATTCCTAGCAAGGTTGCGGTAACAAGGCCAGCCTTGGCGGTTGGCAAAACAACCATACTGACCACACGTGCTCGACTGGCACCAAGTGCCAATGCTGCAGATCTAAGATCATCTGGAACTAGTCTTAAGACTTCCTCTGCAGTTCTAGCAATTGTTGGCAGCATCAAAATACTGTAAGCCAAAGCCCCCATGAAGCCGTTGTAAGCGCTGACGCCACTGATAATGAAAGTTGCGTAAATAAATAACCCCGCAACCACAGATGGCACACCACTCATGGCCTGTACCAGACTTTGCACAATCACCTTGCTGCGACCACGAACTTCTGTGATGTAAACAGCAGTTGCAATTCCAATTGGTAAGGAAATTAAGGTCGCAATAGACACAATAATGATCGTTCCCAGCAGTGCATGGCCAATTCCACCGTAACCCAGTGGGCTTGTTGGGGTGATATATTCATTATTTTGAATTAGGAATTGGAATTTCAGTGCCTCAAGTCCCTTGTATAGGACTGACCACAAAACCGATCCCATAATGATGCCAATAGTCGCCAACGAAAATCCAATAAGCGAAATTAAAATTCCGTCCCCAACTCCGCGCTTACCACGATGAATCAGCCCTGCTACGCCGCCTGCAACAATTTGAGAAACAATAAAAAGTAAACCTGCGAGCACTGGGGAAAGTATTCCAGATTTTAAGGCAATATAACTTACAAGCATCGGTAAAGTAGAAGTTGCAATTACCAATAAGTAGTCGTTTGAAGTCCGCTGTTTCCATGGTTTGCTCGCTGTGACTGTGGCTGTGCTGTTCATGGTCACTTATCCGTAATCGTTAATCTAGAAATTGCAGTTGCGATGGCATTCACAATCAACGTAATTACGAAAAGAACCATGCCACCGCCAAGCAAGGCACTAATTTCTAGTGCGCCTGCTTCACTAAATTTTGCAACAATCAAAGATGCAATTGATCCACCCTGCGGACTTACAATTCCAACCCAGTTAATGGTGCCATATGTCAAGTTCAAAACATAGAACACAGCAACTGTTTCACCTAACGCTCGTCCAAGGCCGAGCATGGTTGCAGCCACAATTCCACTTTTAGCAAACGGGAAAGCCACATATTTCAAAGTTGGCCAAAGTGTGCCACCTAGGGCTAAAGAAGCACTGACCAATTCAGCTGGAGTACGGCTCAAAACTTCTCTGGTAACGGAAGTGATGATTGGAGTAATCATTGCGGCCAATACAATTCCAGCAATCAATGGTGTTCCAACCCAAATTCCAATATCGTTCTTAAATATTGGGATAAAACCTAGATTGGTGGTTAACCACTCGCCCCACTCGCGCCCTTTCAGCGTCAGAGCTGAAATTGCCCACAATGCATAAACGATGGAGGGAATTGCTGCTAAGAAGTCGACTATTGCACGTGCGATCCCAGCAATTTTCTCAGAAGCAATGAACACAATAAAAATGGCCAAACCTAATGAAATAGGGAGCGCAATAATTATTGCGATAATGCCAATTAAAATCGTTCCCCAGAGCATGCCCGCAATTCCAAAGATCGGTTCTATTACCTCTTGTTCAGACTCGCCGATACTTCCCGAATCCCAGCGTGCATCCGTTAGAAACTGAATTAGACCTTGATCCCTCAGCGCAGGCAGTGCTTGGTAAACCAAAAAGATGGCAATTAAAGAGAGAACGACCAACGAAAAAAATGCAGCAGCAGTCATAACGCGGGCAAACCTTCGATCAGCCTTAGTTAGCTGGGCATTTCGAGAAATAGTTTTCGGCTTGGGCATCTGCAATGTCACTGGATAAGCATGGCCTAATTGCCAGAGAAGTGAAGGTTTCCTGGCTAACTGAAAGCAGAATAGAAAGTGAACGGAAGGTTAACTAAAAGCTAGTTTCCTAGAATTTCCCGGCGAGCCGCACCTTCAAGATCTGGGCCAGGCTCCCCAGTCACTGTGTAGTGAATGCTTCTTGACAAATTTACAGCATGATCGCCAATTCGCTCCATAAATCTACCCACCAAGGCCACTTGTAGGGCCACTTCAATATCACAGTTTCCAAGTCGATGAGCTGTAAATATGGCCTGCAATAAGTCCTGATGAGTCGCATCCAAAACCGAATCCGTTGTCATGACTGAGTTCGCGAGGGTCTCATCTTTTCTGGAATAAGCATCAATAGCGTGTTTGAACTCAAAAGTAGCTTGCCTGGACATGTCACCTAATAGGTGTGCGATGGTGGGATCAATTAATAGTCCAGCAGTTCTCCTGGTGGCTTTTGCAATGTTAACAACTAAATCATGGGAGCGCTCTAAGTCTCCTACTATTCGCAAAGAAGAAATAGTCCTGCGCAATTCAGGGCCATTTGGCTTTTGAAGCGCTAAGTGGGTATGGCAAAGGGTTTCAATTTCTTCGGCTCGAATATTTACGTGGTCGTCTGACTTCACTATTTCTTCTGCGGCTGTAACGTCTCCGGCTAGTAGCGCCAAGGTAACCTGCGGGAGGTTAGTTACAACGTAGTTACCAAGCTCAACAACTCCGGCTTCAACTTCTTCTAGTTTGCTATGAAAAGGTGTGGTCATTGGCACACCATAAACCACAAATATCTATTTTGCAGGCAAATCTTGGATATTGATCGGAGACAAGTTGGGGCGCTTGGCAGTTCGGTGATCCCCTGAAGAGCGACCTTTGGCTCGCCGAATCGCCCAAGGAACCATATGATCTTTAAGCCAATGAAAGTCAGCTAACCGTTTTTTTAGCCAAGTCGGCGGATCTGGTAACTGAACTTTTGGGGATTTCCAGGATTCATCTCTTAAGTCCAGTGCATGGAGCACGGCTTGCAAAGTTGCTTCATGGCCGGCACTAGAAAGATGCAAGCGGTCATCTGACCAGAAATAGTCATGGTCATAAGCATTGATTGGCCAGAAGTCAACCAATCTGCAGTTATATTTCTTGGCAATTTTGACAGTCTCTTTGTTAAGAAACATTAAGCGATCTCTTACAGTTGCCAACGATCCTCGTTGTTGTGGATCTCCAAAGGCAATTACTAAAACGTCTATGCCTGCTTCTCGTAGTTGCTTGATGCCATGTTCAAATTGATTTATCACCTTAACCGGATCCCAATTCTTGCGCAGTGCGTCATTTACTCCGGCTGCGATGCTGACTAAATCTGGGTTCATCTCGAGGGCTAGTGGGATTTGTTCATTAACAATACGATTCATTTTTCGGCCACGAACAGCCAAATTGGCATAAAGCAGGCCCGATTGTCTTTGGTTTAGCTCACATGCAAGAAGATCTGCCCACCCACGGTAGCTACCATCTGGCTGAAAGTCGTCTAAGCCTTCAGTGAAAGAGTCACCAATTGCTACATATCGAGTCCACATGCAGGAAATCTTAAGCGAGCATTCGATCGAATTGAACGGGCCTATCTAATTAGGCCATCTTCTACTGCTTGCTTGTACAGCTCAGTCTTAGTTCTAGCTTGGATCCCAACAGCTGAATATTTATCTCTCACTCGATCCAAGTATTCCTTAACAGTACTTGGCGCAAGCCCCATTGCCGCTGCAACTTTTTCTAGAGTTAAGCCAGATGCATAAAGCGTTAAGGCTTTCTTCTCCTGCGAAGATAGTCGTAAATTCATAGCCACTGGTGAACTAAGCGCACCAGCTAGCTCAGGAGACATAAAAGATTCACCTTTAAGGACACTTCTAATTGCCTCAACCAAGACTGCTTCGTCAGAGTTCTTAGACACGTAACCCAGTGCACCACAACTCATGGCAGTTTGAACAGTTTTTGGTCGCGTTAGCATACTGACCACCAAAGTAGGAATTGATTTTTCGACTAAAGCAGATACAAGATCGGCCGGAGAGCGGTTGTCGCCCAAATCCAAATCAACGATGGCACAATCTACTGGGCGCAACTTATGAGCTTCTATTGCGTCATCCAAGCTTGAACCTGAATAAATTAATCGGGCCTCTGGAAAGTGGTCTGCTAACTCTTGTCTGATGCCTGCTAGGACGAGCGGGTGGTCCTCAAGGACTATGAAATTAGGAGCCTGAATATTCATTGGCATTTCCAGAAACAGGAAGTATTCTCTATTGTGGCTAAAACCAACCCAAACAAAAGTCTTGGTCGAGATGTTGATGTGGTGGACATTTCAGATTCAGTAAATCGGGCGTTTACAAGCATCGTTCGCTATCTGCCACTAGCTCTTTGGCTGCTGGTCATCTTGTCTGCTTGGCTCAATGGAATTCTCTCTAAGGGAATCTGGGTATGGCTGATTGTCCTCCTTTTTGCGACAGTCTTTGACGGTTTAGTTCGTGTCGAAGGCCCGAACGCAAACAATCAAATCCTAATTCTGTCCCTCCTGGGGGGGACGCCTTTATTCTTGCCTCAATCTCAAACTGTGGACTGGCTACCACTACCAATGTTGGTAACTGTCATCTGTTTAATCACCGTATTCTCAAAAAACACCAAGATTATCTTTACTCTTACTGTGACCTTAGCAGTCATTGAGATCCTTTTAATCCGCGCCGATTTTCCAGGATACCTATTTGGCGGAGCCGCGTATTACGATGGTTTTTTTGCAGTCATTTTTCTCATGGCGAATGTACTGCTCTTCAGTGCATTTGCTCATTTCACTAGATCTGAAGCAGCAACTCTTGACGTGCAGATAAGAAATAGTTATCAAAGTCAATCAAGTGCACTGTTACAAACTTATGACCTTGCGATTAAAGAAAAAGCTATGAGAAAAATTCATGAGTCGGTACTAAATACATTGCGTGCCCTAGCCAATCCAAGAATTAAGTTAAAGTCAAGTGAAGTTCTTCCAGTTGTAAAGGCAGATTTGGAAACAATTCTAAATTTGGAAAATAGTAACAGCCAGAAACAAGTTAGTACAGTGATATTCAATTCACTGGCTAACGTAGATCTTCACGGCATTGAGGTTAAGCAAAACATCGAAGAAGATTTTAGAGTTGAAGGGGAGATTATCGATGCGCTCAGTGATGCACTTACGGAAGTATTTCGCAATGTAGAACGGCATTCAGCTGCCTCTAGATTGGAGATATCCACGCGCAAAGTGCGAAACTTGACCTATTTAATATTAGAAGACAACGGTATCGGCTTTCAGAAAAGTTCCAAAACTAACTTTGGTCTGCAAGTCATAAACAATAACACCCTTAGAAGTAATGGCCGCCAAGTTCTGGTTCAAAGTAACCCTAATTCTGGGACAAAGATCACATTCACATTTGATTCCATTTATTCAAAACACCTAGATGCCGCTCATGAATTCCTACCTCTAAATTCACCCAGATTTCGAAATCTATTTCTGGTGCTGCCTTCGGTAGCTTTGATATTTCTACCAGTTTTAGTGGCTCAGATAGAAAATCAATTTCAGGCATCCATAGCCTTTATCGCTTACTGGTTTGTCTTATTGATTCTTGTGAATATAAAGTTGGTTAAATTTCGAAATTTGTTTGCCATTATAAGTTTTGGGTTAGCTATGGCCTCGATGGCTACATTTGGATCTAGTATCGATGGGTGCCAGCAAGCACAGAGTTTTCAGTGGGTGGGGAGCGCATTCTCAACCATGCTGTTGTATCTCGCGGTTTCTCCGATACTCAATGCATTAAAAGTTATCTTTGCGTTTGTCTATTTTTCAAACGCACTCTTGATCTCCATAATCAATTTTAGTGACTGTCAAGATTTGGCAGTGGTGCCCGGGTTAGTCAATGGATTAGGTGCCCTAATTCTAAGTTTTGGATACTTCAAGATTTTGAGATTAACAACTCAGAATGTTCAGCAACAAATCGAATTGGAAATTCAAGCAGAGAATTCTCTGCTTGAAAGAGGTCTCATTCAATCGAATCTAGATAAGTTCAAAAACATACTTCAGCCAGCTCGAACTTTCTTTGAAAACCTAAATTCTGAGAATTTTCAAGAGCGAAACCCCGCTTTAACTGCTCGGGCTGCGAGAATTGAATCTAACCTGCGAAATTCACTTAAAGTACTGGTAGCGCTCCATGAGTCCATGCAGACAATATTGTTTGAGAGCATAGAATTTTGTACATCAAGAGATATTAATTTGAAGATAGAAATCCACTCTGAGAATGCCAGAAAGTATTTATGGGCTCCGCAAGTTATTCTGGAAGTCAGAGATCTAGTAATGTTAGAAAAATACAAATTTCTTGAGTTCAATTTCTTTGAGGAAGAAAGCTACTGTCAATTGCAAATTATTGGGTTAGATGAGAATAGGAATAAAGAGACTGAAGTTAAATTAAAGTCGTTACGACTTAACCATGTATTTCAATAAACTTAAATACAGCATCAGATATCATCTGGATGGCAATCGCTGCTAGGAGTAAGCCTGCGAGCTTGGTTGCAATCATCACACCGGCAGTTCCAATAAGTTTCATGATTGGAACTGCAAATCGAAGTACTGCATAGAGAACTAGATGAACAGCTATAATTGCAACAGCGATCGCTAGGTAATCCATGGAACCTTCTGCTCTTCGAACAAAAACTATAGTCACTGCAATTGCACCAGGGCCAGCCATTAATGGAGTTCCAAGCGGAACAAGGGCCACGGAAACATCAGAAGATTTCTCGGGCTCAGAGTCTTTGCCAGTAAGCAATTCAAGTGCTACTAAAAGTAGAAGTAGCCCACCAGATGCTTGGAGCGCTGGAAGTGAGATCCCAAGAAACTCCAAGACCTGGTCCCCGAAGACGGCAAAAGCTACGATTACTGTGAAGGCA
>Ga0315900_10000521_pt1 | contig 66687 bp, 59 predicted proteins | sample LakEriMetagenome_FD_203521 | JGI IMG/M metagenome (GOLD analysis project Ga0315900, IMG submission 203521) | Freshwater fungal communities from buoy surface, Lake Erie, Ohio, United States - Buoy 12 MA114 | ecosystem: Environmental > Aquatic > Freshwater > Lake > Lake biofilm | place: USA: Lake... | reverse complement strand
TCTGGGTGATGGGCGAAGGCCACCACGGCGGCGAGGAAGAACCCATGCATGAGAGTCAGCCAGACGGGGACGGGCTGCTGTGCATGGGCCTGGGGTTTCACGGCGAGGATTTCCTTCCGGAAGAGTGCGGCGACCAGGGCGGTGGAGGCCAGGCAGGCGATGGCGGCCTTCCAGCCGAAATGGGTGAACATGAAGACCGTGTCCCACTGCCATTTGGCCGCCACCATGAGCACCGGCGGGGCGGCGAAGTGCGTGAGCGTGCCGCCGATGGAGACATTGACGAACAGCAGGCCGAGCGTGGCGTAGGCAAGCCGGGGGCTGATGTCGCGGTCAAAATAGCGGCGCTTCAGCAGGATGGCCAGCAGGGTCATGGCCGCCGGCTCGGTGATGAAGGAACCGAGCAGGCTGCCGAAGGACAGCGCGGCGACATAGAAGGCCATGCTTTCCTGGAGCGGCATGGCCCGGGCGATCCCGGAGATGAAGGCCTCGGCCAGCCTGACCACCGGCCGCGTGGCCGCCACGACCATGACGACGAGCACAAACTTGGGCTCCGTGTAGTTCAGGCTTTCGATGTAGTGGACCGCCTCGTGGACGCTGCCCTTCAGCGCGGCCACGCCTGCGAAGAGGGCGGCGGCCCAGAGGCCGAAGACGACCTCGGTTTCCGCCAGGAAATGCAGCAGGTTCTCCTGGACCGACCCCTTCGGGAACTGATGCGCCCAATGGGCGAAGCGCTTCACCGAAAAGGTGTGCAGCACCGCGAGGGCGAAGAGGCTGGTGGCGAGGATCTCGACGGGCGTGGCGGTCATGGGTGCGGGGCGTTCTGGTACAAGGTCAGCAGGACGTAGGCGCCATAGGCCGCCAGCAGGACGACACCGCGCCAGCGGCGGAGCTCGCCCGAGCGGGAGGGCAGGATCAGCAGCACGGTGATCACCCCCCAGACCAGGCTTGGCTGGATCTCCGGCAGGCTGACCTTGTAGGGCTGGATCAGGGCCGCCAACGAGGCGATGAAGAGGGCGTTGAAGACATTGCTGCCCAGGATGTTGCCGAGGCCGACATCATGATGGCCGCGCAGACGCGAGATCAGGGTGGTGGCAAACTCGGGCGTGCTGGTGGCCACCGCCACCACGACGGCACCGACCACAAAGGGGCTCCAGCCCAGCGCTTCGGCGACCCCCTTGCCTCCGGTCACCACCAACTGGGCGGCAACGATCAGCAGGCCCAGGCCGCCCAGCAGGAAAAAGCCGGGCTTGTAGGGAGGCTCCTGGCGGGCATGGGCGGGCTGCCTTCGGGCATGAGCCCTGGCCTGACGGATCACCGCCCACAGCCAGGCAAAGAAGCCGGTCATGAGCAGGCAGGCGTCGAGGCGTGAAAACCAGCCGTCCTGAAGCAGCGCATAAACGGCGCCGGGCACCAGCAGGGCAGCCGTCCAGTCCCGCCACAGGCCTTCGCCCTCCGCCTTCATGCCCGAGGCGGCCAGCACCACCGCCAGCACGAGGGCGATGTTGACGACATTGCTGCCCAGGACATCGCCCAGGGAGATCTGCGGCAGTCCGCTCATGGCGGCGTTCACGGCCACCATGAGCTCCGGGGACGAGGTGCCGAAGGCGGCCACGGTGACGCCCACCACCGCGGTGGGCCAGCGCGCCCAGCGTGCCAGGCCGACGCCACCCCTGACGAACCATTCGCCGCCAAACCAGGCCAGCAGGACGCCGACCATCAGCAAAAGCACGGAAGCAAGCATGAGGGGGGAGGGCAGGTTCAGCCGCGCACGACCAGCACGCTGCAGGGCGCCTGACGGACCACTTTTTCCGCCACGCTGCCCAGCAGCAGATGCCGCAGCCCGGTGTGGCCGTGAGTGGGCATCAGGATCACCCCGGCGCCTTCGTCCGCCGCCGTCCGGCAGATCACCTCGGCGGGGTTGCCGGCCCGCACGAGGACGGTCACGGACTCCGGATGGCTGAAGTGCTCCTGCACCAGGCTCCGCAACCTTTGTTCGGCCGCCCCCTCCGCCGCATGATGCAGCTCCGCCGTCTGGATGCGCAACCCCTCCAGGGCGGGCTCGGTCACATGCAGCAGCAGCACCCGGCCCTTCGTCTCGCGCTGCCAGTCCGATGCGGCGCGGACGCCGGCCAGGGAGGCCTCGGAAAAGTCAGTGGGCACCAGGACCTTGCTCCAGAAGCCGGGGATGGACGGGGTGTTCATGCGTCAAACCATGAGGCCTCAGGCGTCGCCGGGCAAGGTTTTCCGGCCTGGATGACCCTGTTGTGGAGGCTGGCGCTACAGCTCCGTGACCAGGTCGGGGATCCGGGCGTCGTGCGGCTCGCAGGGCACGTCGGGCAGCAGCTGCATGTGGTAGCCGACACCCACGAGCTGGGCACGCATGGCGGGGTCGGCAAGCAGGCGGTCGTAGTAGCCGCCGCCACGTCCCAGCCGGGCGCCGTCCCGGGCTGAAAACGCCAGGCCGGGCACGAGGATGACGTCCAGGTCCCCGGTTCGCACAGGCTCGTCCCCGGCGGGCTCCCAGACACCCAGCGTGCCGCGCCTGAGATCCTGCGGGCCCCGCACCTCCACAGGGACGAGCCCGGCCTGACCCACCTTGAAAAAAACCGTCCGCCAGCCGCGCGCCTGCAGCCATGGCAGGAAGGTGCTCACCAGGTCCGGCTCGTTGCGCAGGCCGCCAAAAAGGGCCGCCATGCCGGGCCGGGCCCAGAGGTCCTCCCTTGCCTGGAGCCGGCCAACCAATTGTTCGGACCAGCGCCGCAGCGTGCCCTCCGGCACGGCGCGAAAGCGCTCCCGGATCGAACGCCGGACGGCTTCCTTGGTCCATGTGTCTGTCGCTTCCGCCATGATTCCTGCCGACAACCTGCTCCTCCCGGCCACCCCTGCCAAGCTCCGTGACCGGGAAATTCGCGGTTGTCAGCACCGATGAACGGCCTTTTAGTTAACAACAGTCAGGCAATTCCCTGCCACGATGATCCACGACCCCGCCCCTGACCACGGAGGGCCGGCCCTTCTCGGCCGCCCCAGGAGGAACCTCTTCTCCCGCCGTGAACGTGATGAAAACCGCATCGGCCTCCTGCCCACGGAAGGCTGGCGGCAGCGGAACCTTCAATTTCTCGGAGAGGTGCTCATCCCTAGCATTCTCGCCCCCCGCAAGCCGGGTCGCATTCCCGACGGCGGCCTGCCCCTTGCCGAGACGGACCAGCTTGGCGTGACCTGGCTGGGACATGCCGGCTTCTTTGCTCAGGTCGGAGGCGTTAACTTGGTGATCGACCCCAACTGGGCGCTCTGGCACGGGCCGGTGAAGCGCCTCCGCCATCCCAGCGTCTGGGCCAGCGACCTGCCGCCCATCGACCTGGTGCTGGTCACCCACGCGCACTTCGACCACCTTCACCTGCCCAGCCTGCGTCGGATCGCACACGGCCAGCCGATCGTCGTCCCCAAGGGTGTCGGAGCCGTGGTGAAACGCTGCGGCTTCGGGCAGATCGTCGAGCTCGACACCTGGCAGGGGGCGCACTTTCGTGACCTGCACATCACGCTCACCCCGGCGCGCCACTGGGGCGCCCGCATGATTCACGACACCCACCGCGGCTTCGGCGGCTACCTGATCCGCTCGGACGAACGAACTTTGTTTCATTGCGGCGACAGCTCGATGTTCGACGGCTTCCAGGAGATCGGCCGCCGCGCTGACATCGACCTCGCGCTCATGCCCATCGGCGCCTACCAGGCCCCCAGCGGCCGGCCCGTCCACATGAACCCCGAGGAGGCCCTGGACGCCTTTGAAATGATGGGCGCCCGCCACATGGTGCCCATGCATCATGACACCTTTCCGCTGGGCGGCGAACCGCTGCATGAGCCCGCCGAATGGCTGGCGCGCTCCGCCTCCCAACGCGGGCTCGACGCACGCGTCCGGCTCCTTCACGAAGGCGAGACGGCGCTCTATTAAAGCCTGCGGAACACGGGTTCGGAGCCTGGGTGAGGCCTTGAACCTCCGGCTTCCATTCATGTCTCGGCGCATGCCCTGGCGAGGCCGGGCGTGATTTCAGCCTTGTCCCGGAGCGGTTTTTTTGGTGCAATCACGGCCGTCGGACAACCCCGATCCCCCCCCGCCATGAAAATCCATGTTCATTGTCTCGTGGTTCGTACGGCGCTGGCCCTGGTGGCCGGTGCATCCCTTGGGGTCGCGCCTCTGCGCGCGGCTGATGACATCGAGAACCTCTTCAAGATGGGCCGCGCGGCCTATTACAAGGGCGACCTCGAGCAGGCGCACCAGCTCCTGTCCATGGTGGAGGCGCAAAACCCCCGCCATCAGGAGACACGCATTCTTCTCGCCGACGTGCGGATGAAGCTGCGTGCCACGGGCACCTCGCTGAAGAAAAAATACCAGGGGGTGATGATCACCAGGATCGAGTTCGCCGACGTCACCCTGCAGGAGGCGCTGGAAGGTCTGCGTGCCTTGTCGAAGAGCGCCAGCAACGGCCAGGTGGTGCCGAACTTCATCGTCACCGACTCGAAGGTCGCCGGCAACAAGGTGTCGCTGAACCTCACCGACGTGCCGCTCACCACCGCCATTGATTATGTGGCGCGCGTGGCCGGCGCACGTGCCAGCTATGACCAGCGCGCCGTCATGTTCACCAGCGCGGCGGGTGGCTGAAGAGGCTGCTTGCGTGCCTCGTGCCAGGCATGGCGCGGGATCCCTGTTTTCCGCGCCATGCGATGTCCGGGAATTCTCCTCAAGCCCTGTCCAAAGCCGCCAGTCTTTCGGCCAGCGGCGGGTGGCTGTAGTGCAGCCAGACCGCCAGCGGATGGGGCTGCGGATGGCTCAGATGATCGTGGGAAAGTTTCTTGAGGCTCTCCATCAGCGGCCTGCCTCCTCCCATGGCCTTTTTGGCAAAGGCATCGGCCTGAAACTCGTGCCTGCGGCTGACGGCCAGGCCGAGCAGTCCCGTCAGGACACCCAGCGGCCGGTAAAGGATGCCGAAGAGCACGAGGCCCATGCCGACGGGCGTGCCCTGGACTCCGAAGGCCGAAAAGAAGCCCGGTGACTTCAGCACCCAGCCCAGCAGGGAAAGCATCAGCCCCATCTCCGCCAGCCCAAGCGCCAGGTTCACCGGCACATGGCGGCATTTGTTATGGCCGATCTCGTGGGCGAGGATGGCCAGGATCTCCTCCTGGGTGTGGTTGTTCAGGAGCGTGTCAAACAGGGCGATCCGACGTGTGCGTCCAAAGCCTGCGAAGAAGGCGTTCGCCTTGGAGGAGCGGCGTGAGCCGTCCACGATGCTCACCTCGTGAACGGGAAACTGCAGCTTCTCCGCCAGTTGCAGGATGGCCTCGCGCAGCGGGCCCGCCTCCAGGGGGGTGAACTTCAGGAACAGGGGCATCAGCAGCCGGGGGGCCAGCCAGGTCATCAGCACGCTCACGGCCGCCAGAAACAGCCAGGCATGAAGCGGGGCATGGGGTTCATGATGGAAGAGCCACACCACCACCCAGGCCGCCGGCAGGCCCAGCACGGTCATGAGCGCGAGGCTCTTGAGGTGATCGCCGAAAAAGGTGCCCCAGGTCATGCGGTTGAAACCATGCCGCTCCTCCACCCCGAAGGTGTCCCAGGCGGCAAAAGGCAGGCCTAACACGCTTTGCGCCAGCATCATCACGGCGATGACGGCGACCCCGGTCATCACCGGTCCCGTTCCCAGCAGCTCCAGCCTGGCCTGCAGGGCGCCAAAGCCGCCGCACCACCAGAAGAGAAGCAGCGCCGCCAGTCCCGTGGCGTCACGCATCACGTCCACCCGCGCTCCATCCGAGATGTAGGCCTGCAGCTTTTCGCGCGTTTCCTCCGGATAGATGTCCTCCAGCCCCGGAGGGACCGGACAACCCAGGCGCGCCAGGTTGAGCAGGCGCACCACGAGCTCCAGGTGAAAAACTCCGATGACGGCGGCCAGGGCGGTGGCAAACCAGGGATTGGAGAGGCTCATGGTGCGGAAGAGGGGACGATGTCGGACAAAACGAAACAAGCAGGCGGGGGGACCGCCTGCTTGTTGAAAGGGGATTCAGGATGAACGCGCCGGATTATTCGGCGTTTTCCTCGACGTAACGGACGACATCGCCGACGGAGAGAAGCTTCTCAGCCTCTTCGTCAGGCACGTCGATGCCGAACTCCTCTTCGAAGGCCATGACCAGCTCCACCGTGTCCAGGGAGTCAGCACCGAGATCCTCGATGAACTTGGCTTCCGGCGTCACCTGCTCAGGGTTCACGCCGAGCTGCTCGACGATGATGTCACGGACTTTGTCTTGGATGTTGTCTGCCATAATGGGGAGGGGGATGTGCGGCGGAGAGGTAGCGGCTCGTTTTTCTTTGGCAAGAGCGAATTCGTGGATTTTTGACGGGGCTCAAACCCTTGTTTTTCAGGCCTCCGAGGGCGGCTCAGCCGCAGGTTCGGGCGTCTGCACCTTTTCGATCAGCTCGCCCTTCATGTTGGCCACCACCTGCGCAAGCACCTGAACGGCGCCTTCGAACTTCAGATCGTCCACCACCACCTTCTGCTCGGAACCGCCCTCGGGCCGGTGCCAGACATAGGCGAGCCCCTTGTTGTCCCAGAGCCGCTTGTCCACGCGGAAAACATCGGCATGACGCACAATGACCCCCTCGGGTGAGACGAAATGATCCTCCTCTCCGCGCAGCACCTTGTGCCTGTTGCGCAGGAGGGTCAGGCCGACGAACAGCGCCGCGAGCAGCGTGCCGCCGCCCCACCAGAACTGCTCGTCGATCTCCTTCTGCGTGTAGCGGTGCGGCTTCTCCGGCCAGCCGTTCTGCGCGGCGTAGGACACCCAGCGTGGAGGTTCGCCGTCGCGCCCCGTCGGCCAGCCCTGCTGGCGGGCGTTCTCCACCCAGACGTCCACTTTCCCGGCCGCCTTTGCCTCGTCAAAGGTCCGCAGCACCACCTCCTCAAACCAGAGCTGCTTGTCCGCGATCCGGTTGGCGGCGGGATAACCAAACTTGCCGTCATAGAGGAAATACAGCCCGAAGGCGGCCAGCATCGCGGCCATCATGCCCATGCGTTTGAAGTACCACGGCGTGACACGGCAGAGGATGGGAAAGTCAGGCGGCCTGGCGGTGGCGTCGGTCATGCCCTATTCCAAGACCGCGCCCGCCCCCGGCGCAACCAGACTTTGCACCTCCGCGCAACCGTCCTGCTCCTCCCGGGTTCTGGCTGCACCCAGGCCTTTTTTGTCATACAGGTCTGCGCCCGGCCTCACTCACTCCGTCCCCATGAAACGCTTCGCCGTCGCCTTCCTTCTGATCTCAGCCGCCGCCGGCTTCTACCTGCGCGCCCAGTCCGTCGGGCTGCGCTCCAAGTTTGACGCCTTCGACGCCAACAAGGACGGTGTCATCGCCGGCGAGGAAATGAACGCCAGCCCCGTGCTTGGCCCCCTTGACCTGGATGGCGACGGCCGCCTGACCTTCCAGGAGGCCGCCCGGGCCCTGCGCCGCAAATCAGCTCCGGACTCGTCTCCCGCTTCAGCCGAACCCGCCCCCGGCGACCGCAGGCTCTTCGACTTCCTCGACAAGAACAAGGACGGCAGTCTTGTTGAGGACGAACTGCCGCGAAAGCCGTGGTTTGACCGCCTCGACACCAACAAAGACGGCGCTGTCACCTTTGAAGAGGCCGATGCCGTGGTCGCCCGCATGAAGGAGCTGGGTGAAAAGATCCCCGCCATCCCCGGCGCGCCCGGGCCGGAGTCCCCTGCGGATGAACCGCCGGCCGAGGATCTCACCGAGGCTCCCCGCATCCTCAAAGCCGGCGAGCACGGGGTGGGAAGCCTGGTCGCAGATGTCCTGCTCAAGGACTTGTCCGGTCAGGAAAAGCATCTGCGCGACCATGTCGTCGGCAGCAAGGGGCTGGTGATCGCCTTCTTCGGCGCCACCTGCCCCATCAGCGGCAAGCTCGGTCCTGAGCTGGCACGGCTGGAGAAGGATCTGCACGCGCAGGGCCTGCGCATGACCCTCGTCTGCCCGGTGGCTGCGGAGACCCGGGAGGACATTCAAAAGTTTGTTAGCGCGCATGCGTTGGTCTCGCCCGTCGTTCATGACACGGAAGGCAGGCTCGGCGCCGCCCTCGCCGCCACCACCACGACCGAGGTGTTCCTGCTCGACGCTGCGCGCACCCTTTTCTACCGGGGCGCCGTCAATGATCAGTACGGCCTTGGCTATGCCAGGGAGTCCGCCACCCGGACCTACCTGCGCGACGCCGTGAAGTCGCTGCTCAAGGGCGTGGAGCCGGAGGTCGCCGCCACCACCGCACCTGGCTGCGCCCTGGATTTGAAGGCGGCTGGCCCGGTGGTGAAGTCGGACATCACCTATCACAACCAGGTGGAACGCATCCTGCAAAACCGCTGCGTCGAATGCCACCATCAGGGCGGCGTCGGCCCTTTCAGCCTGGAGTCTTATGAAGATGTCATCGAAAACGCCGGCATGATCCGCAAGCAGGTCGAGCGCGGGGCCATGCCGCCCTGGTTTGCCGCCGCTCCAGCCGGGGACGAGGAGAGCCCCTGGATCAATGATTGTTCGCTGTCGAAACGGGAAAAGTCTGACCTGCTTGCCTGGCTGGCCGGCGACCGTCCGCGCGGCGATCCGGCGGAGGCTCCGTTGAAGCGCTCTTTCACCTCCGAATGGCAGCTTGGAAAACCGGATGCCGTCCTGCAGCTGCCGCATGCCGTTTCGATCAAGGCCGAGGGCACCATGCCCTATCAGTTTCTCACCGTGGAGACGGACTTCACGGAGGACCGGTGGGTGCGCGGCTACGAAATCCTGCCCACCGACGCGAGCGTGGTTCACCACGTCATCGTCCAGGTGCATCCCAAGGGCAGCAAGGTGCGCAACCGCGGCGAGGGAACCGAGGGATACTGGGCCGCCTACGTGCCCGGCAACACGCATCACCTGTGGCCGGAAGGTTATGCCAAAAAGCTGCCTGCGGGCGCCATCGTCAGCTTCCAGATACATTACACGCCCAACGGCCGCGCCACTCGGGACCAGCTTCGCCTGGGCCTGCATTTCAGCACGGAGGAACCCCGCCACATTGTGCACACCGCCGCCGTCGCGAACCTGCGGCTGAACATCCCGCCAGGCGCTCCGAAGCACGTCGAGAGCAAGGAGCAGGCCGTTCCCTTCGACATGAACGTCATGGCCTTCATGGCCCACATGCATCTGCGCGGGAAGGCCTTCAAGTTCGAGGTCACCCGGCCCGACGGCGGCCAGGAGGTGCTGCTCGACATCCCGCGCTACGACTTCAACTGGCAGCTCCGCTACGACTATGCGCGTTCGCATTTCCTGCCGCGCGGCAGCAGGTTCCGGATCACCGCCGTCTTCGACAACAGCGAGGGCAATCCCGCCAACCCGGACCCGTCGAAGACCGTCCGCTGGGGTTCTCAGACCTTTGACGAGATGATGATCGGCTACATCGAGTACTCCACGCCGAACAAGCGCGACGTCGCGGCCCGGTGACCGGCGTGTTTTGAAGAAAGGACGGATGCAGGCTCAGGGGGCAGTGCATCGAGGCAAGGCATCCCAAGTCATGATGCTTGATGTGATGACATCGGTGCCTACGAGGTGATGTCATGGTTTTTGAACTCAAGCTTCGCAAAATCGGCAATGCCGTCGGCCTTGTCCTGCCCAAAGAAGCTCTTGCACATCTCAAGGTTGAGGAAGGAGACACGGTGACATTGACCGAATCCCAGGACGGCATGAGGCTGACCGCCAGCAACCCTGGGTTTGTCAAAACCATGGAGGTTTTTGAAAGCCTGAACCGTCGTTATCGAAACACGCTGCGTGAGCTGGCAAAATGAAGCCGCCATGCTGCTGATGCGTGATGAGTGTCTTGCACTGGATGGCATGATGCCGTCGTTCCATGGCGGAGCTGGCAGCCGCTTGCACGGCGGGAATCGTGAAGAATCATCCGTTTGTGGATGGACACAAACGCACGGGCATCATGCATGGTGCGGTTTTTTGGAACGTAATGGCCATGAATCCCATCCCTCTTTGCCCCGAGCCTTTTTCGCCTGGCCGCAAGATGCACACCTCCGGTTCCTTCGAGCCGGAAGCTCGAAAGAGACAAGCCTGGGGTGAAACGAGCGCAGCGAGTGAAAACCCCAGGGCGATATTGCCACACCCACATGCAATCTTCACCGCGTCCTGGAAGGACGCGAGAGGCCATCGCCAATCCTGTGCAACCGCCATGCCCCAGCCGTTTCCTTCTCGCGCCCTTTCAGGGCGCTCCCAGATTCGGTGATCGTCGTGCCTCGTGGATCCGGTGGTTCTCACTCGCTTCGCTCGTTTCACCACCGGCTTGTCTTCCGGCGAGCCTCTGGCTCGATGAATGCAACCTCATGACCGAATGCTGAATCAGCCGGTTTTCCGGGTGAAGTGGATGCGCTTTCCAAGTGCCGGAGAGAGGCTCCTTCACGAACCGCGGCGCAGCGGTCCGCCGGGTCGTGACTCCGTGAGCCGGTCGTTCTCGATCACCGGCACGCCGTTCACCAGCACCTGGGAAAAGCCCTCCGCGTAATGATGCGGGTCCTTGAAGGTGGACGGGTCCGACACCCGGTCGGGATCCAGGACGACGATGTCCGCCCACGCCCCGGGCTTCAGCTCGCCGCGTCCCTGCAGGCGGAAGGTCCGCGCCGGCAGGCTGGTCATGCGCCGCACGGCCTCCTCCAGTGAAAGCACTTTTTGTTCGCGGACGTGGCGTGCCAGGATGCGCGCGTTGTTGCCGTAGCTGCGCGGATGCGGCACGTCCTCGCCCAGCCGCCTGGGGCCGCCGTCGCTGGCCACCAGGGTCTGAGGATGCTTCAGGAAGACCCGGAGATCCTTCTCGTTCATGCCATGGTAGATGCCGCTTCCGCCACCCCGGGCCTCCATGTCCAGAAGCAGCTCCACCTGGTCGTCCAGGGAGTCGCCGCCGCGCACCTTCCGGGCCGCCTCGGGAATGCTCAGGCCGTTCAGGGACGGGTCGGCGGCAAACCTGGCGACGACGGCATAACCATAGTCCTTGCGGCCTCCGCGCGCCAGGATCGCCTTCATGCCCTCGACGATCCTCGCCTTCTCCGCAGGATCCGCCAGGCGTTTGAGAAAGTCCTCCTTCGTGCCTTCCAGGGCGCTGTCGGGGATGGTCTGGCGCAGCCCGGTGCTCGAGGCGGTGTAACCATAAAGGTCGTGGGTGATCTCCAGGCCGCCGGCACGCGCCTGGTCGAGCTTTTCCAGCACCTCCGCCGCCCTGCCCCAGGCGGTGGGTCCGGTCAGCTTGATGTGGCTGAGCTCCGCCCGCACCCCGGCTTCTCGAGCAATCTTCAGAAACTCATCCACCGCCTCGAAGATGCGCACGGTCTCATGCCGGATGTGGCTGGCATAGACGCCGCCATGCCTCGACACGACCCTGGCCAGCTCGATGATCTCGTCCGTCCTGGCAAACGAGCCCGGCACATAGATCAGGCCCGTGCTCATGCCCACCGCGCCGTCCTTCATCGCCTGGTCGACGATCTGCTTCATGGTTTCCAGCTGCGCGGCGCCGGGCGCGCGGATGAATCTGCCGCCCATGCCCTGCTCGCGCACCGCCCCGTGGCCGATGAGCGTCGCCACATTCAGCGTCATGCCCGCCTTGTCGATCTCGTCAAAGAAGGCCGCCACGTCCGTTCGCGAGTTGCCGCAGTTGCCGGTGATGATCGTGGTCACGCCCATGCGCAGGAAGTTCTCCGCCGCGGGGTTCTCAGCGATCTTCTCGGAGTGGGTGTGCACGTCGATGAAACCCGGGGCGACCACCTGGCCGCCGGCGTCGATGATCTTCGTCGCCGTGCCGGAAACCTTCCCCACGGCGGCAATCCGTCCGCCCTTGACCGCCACATCCCCCTTGCAGGCCGCTGATCCGGTGCCGTCGACAATCCGGCCGCCGGTGATCAAAAGGTCATAGTCGGCGGCGCCAAGCAGGCCGGCGCCAAGAAGCAGAAGAAGGACGGGGCGCATGGGTTGGAGAACCTAACAACGTCTGTCGGCGCCTCGTCTGAGGAGATTTCAGCGCCACCGCATGCAGCGGAAGGGATGGTCGTCGATCAGGTTGGCCTGCACGCCCTCGAGCCGGTCGGCATGATAAAACTGCACGCCGACATAGTGATAGACCGGGATCACCGCCGCCTCGCGGCCCACCAGAAGCGCTTCAGCCTGCTGGAAGATGCCGTTGCGCCGGACGGGATCCGCCTCCTTGGCCGCCGCCTGGATGAAGGCGTCATACCCGGCGTTTTTGAAGCCCGTGCGGTTCTGGCCGTTGCCGCTGGTGAACAGCTCCAGAAAGGTGCTCGGATCGTTGTAGTCGCCCACCCAGCTGGACCGGCAGAGGTGATAGTCCAGCTCGCGCATCGACTTCAGCCAGACCTTCTGCTCCTGCTTGGTCAGGTTGACGGTGACGCCCAGTGCCTGCTCCCACATGCTCTGCAGCTCGATGGCGATGCTGCGTTCGATCGGCAGCGGAATGTAAAGGTATTCCACCCGGGGGAAGCCCCTGCCGTTCGGATAGCCGGCCTGCGCCAGAAGCTCGCGGGCCCTTGCCACGTTGAGCTCCAGGCCCGGCGGAGGCTGGTAGTTACGCCCTGCTCCCGGCGGCGTGATGCCATGCGCGACCGGCTCGCCAAGCTGGGTGATCTTTTCCACCAGCCGCCTCTTGTCCACCGCCAGGGCGAAGGCCTGGCGAACCCGGGCGTCGTTGAAGGGCGGGCGCGTGACGTTGATGCGCACGAACCAGGAGCCCAGGAAGGGGCCGGTGTGAAACCAGGGCTCGGCCTTGAGCCGCTGAGTGAGTGACGGCGGCACCATGCCCTTGTCCATCATCAGGTCGCAGCCGCCGGTGTGGAAATAGCTGAGAGCCGTGTTGGCGTCCTGCACGGGCCGCACCTCGACCGTGGCCATGCGCACGTTGGCGGCATCCCAGTAGCGCGGGTTCTTTCTCAGCCGGATGCGGTCATCCAGAAGCCATTCATCCAGCACGTAGGCGCCGTTGCTGATGATGTTTCCCGGCTTGATCCAGGCGCTGCCATGCCTGCGCACCACCTCCAATGGCACGGGGCTCAGGGTGACGAAGGCGCAGAGATCGATGAAGTACGGCGTCGGGCTCTCCAGCTCCACCCGCAATGTTTGTTCGTCCAGCGCGTGCACGCCGACGTGCGAGAAGTCCTTGTCAGTCTCCTCGGCAAAGGCGCGCGCGCCCTTGATGACAAACATCAGGTTGGCGTAGTCCGACCCCGTTTCCGGAAGCAGCGCCCTGCGCCAGGACTCGACAAAGTCGGCGGCTGTCACCGGCCTGCCGTCCGTCCAGGTCACACCCGGACGCAGATGGAAGGTGTAGGTTTTCTGATCCTCGGAAACCTGCCACCTCTCCGCCATGCCCGGCTCGGGCCTGCCCTCCTGCGTGACGCGGCACAAGCCTTCAAAAAGCGAGGTCGAGATTCGCATCGACACCTGGTCGGAGGCCAGCGCGGGATCGATCGTCTCCGGCTCTGCGCTTTGCAGGAACACCAGGTCGGCCCGCGGACGCTCCGGCGTGCAGGCGCAGGGCAGCAGGGCCAGGCAGGACGCAATGACGCAGGTTCGGACGTGCACGGGCGGCGGGAGCAGGGGTCAGGGTTCGGTCTTGAGCCTGCCTGTGACGCCTGCGGGCCAGGACGCGCCCTGGGCGATCCAGCGCTGGAGCAGGGCGACTTCCTCCTCCGTGAGCACCTCGCCGACGGGGGGCATGGCCTTCACGCTGGCATGAGCCTTGCCAAGGTGGGTGATGAATCGGCTCTGGGCCGGTTTGCCAGGAAGGATGAAAACGCCCAGCGTGCCGGTCTGCACCGCCTCCGCCTGGCTGGCGAGGCTGAGGCGGCCGGGTTGGGCCTTCGAATTGTGACACATGGCGCATTTGGCCTCCAGCACCGGCTTCACGTGCTCGGTGAAGCTGACCGTGCCGCTCTGCGCCGCCTTCAGCGCCGTTGCATCCAGGACGTTGCGGCCCGGCAGACGGGTTTCGCTTTCATGTTCGGCGGATGAGCAGGCCGCGAGGACGGCGGCAAGCGGGACGAGCAGGAGGGATCGGATCATGGTGTCGGCAAAAGGTTACCGCAGCTTTGCCCGGCGACAACGCCCGTCTTCAAGGCATGAACGGAGGCGAGAAGTGATTCTAAAAGGGAGGTCAAGAGCAGTCATCATGGGTTGGGAAGTGATATTCATCCTGTCTTGATGCCATCCACGCCCCTTAGAACGTCCGCCCAAGCGATCCATTCATCATGATGAACCCTACTTCCTTGAGGCGGCAAATCTTTGTCGGCGTCACCATTCTCGTTTCGGCGGCGACTTTGATTTTTGCACCCTGGGGGAATCCCCGGAAATCCAACGCAGCTTCCGAGAAGAAAGCGGCTCAAGGGACTGCCGGCAGGATCACTTCCTCCGCATTGCCAAGACCTGCGGAAATTTCGGATCATGAAAGTGAAGATCTGCTTTCTGAGATGCTTTCGTTGCTTGCGAAGAAGCCGGCCAAAGCCATGCCCTTGTATTGCGGCCAGCGAATTCATCATGTCATGGCCGAGGACATCTTTGAGGATGAAATCTCGGGCATGATTGTTGTCACCGGCCTCAGGCGCCTTGAACTGGACAATGGTCGCTGGGTGGAGACCTCGTCGGATGCAAAGCTGATGGTCAATCCTGACTCAGGTGAGATGGTATTGACAGCAACGTCGATGTCCATGACTGACCCGCAGCAAAAGAAGGAGATGCCAGATTGATGCCTGGAAGGGGTGACCTGCGTGTCTTCGGTCCAGCCCTGGAGGCGAGACTGCCCGGTGTTCAGGCCTCCAGCCGGTAGCCGACGCCGGGTTCGTTGAGGATGCGCACGCCGCGGTCGCCGAGCTTTTTGCGGAGGTGGTTGATGTGGACACGCAGGCCTTCGCCGGGGTCGCTCACCTGGCCGGGCCAGACCTGCCGGATGATCTGGTTCTGGGTGACGATGCGCCCGGCATGCGCGGCCAGCGCCTTGAGCAGCTCAAACTCCGTCGGTGTGAGCTTCAACGGCTCATCGGCGATCCGGGCCTCATGATGAAGCAGGTCGAGCTTCAACGGTCCGGTGCTGATTTCGGGCGTGTGCCGCGTGCCCCGGCGGCGCTGGATCACCTCGAGGCGCGCGAGCAGCTCGGCCGAACCAAAAGGTTTGGTGACGTAGTCGTCGGCGCCGCCTTCGAGGGCCTGGACCTTGACGGCCTCCTGGTCGCGCACGCTGAGGATGAGCACGGGCGCGTCGCTCCATTCACGCAGGCGCTTCAGCACCTCGAGCCCGCCGATTCCCGGCAGGCCGAGGTCGAGCAGGATGACGTCGGGGCGGTGAAAGGCGGCATCCTGAAGGCCGCGCTGTCCTTCGTCGGCCTCGCAGACTTCATAGCCGCGGGACTCCAGCACCATGCGCAGCAGGCGGCGCATCTGCGGCTCGTCGTCGATGATCAGGGCCTTGCTCATGGCTGGCGGGTCTTCACGGGCAGGCTGAGCAGGAACTCCGCGCCGCCTTCAGGATGGTTGCGCACGGTGATGTCGCCCTTCATCGCGCGCATCAGGCCGCGTGAGATGGCGAGACCCAGGCCGGTGCCGCCCGCCGGGGCGCCGCGGGCGCGGGAGAACTTGTCAAACACACGGTCCTCCAGTTCCGGCGGCAGGCCGGGGCCGTGGTCGCGGACACGGAGGTGCAAAAGCTGGTTAGGCCGCTCGCCCGGCCCGGCGGCGGGCGTGTCCGCCTGGATTTCGATGTCCGTGCCCGCCGGGGCGTGCTGGGCGGCGTTGTGCAGGATGTTGGACAGGGCCTGGGCAAGCAGGCGGCTGTCGAGCCGCAGCAGCGGCAGGCTGTCCGTGCCGGTGACACGCAGCGGATGGGCGGCAAGCTCGCGCTGAAGCGGCGCTGTGGCGGCATGCAGCACATCGCCGATCTCACACCAGTCGGGCGCGGGCTTCACGGCGTCGGATTCCACCCGGGTGATCTCCAGGAGGTTCTCGACGATGCGCTGAAGCCGGCGCGTGGCGGTGTCGATCTCGGCGGTGAAGGGGTTGGAGGTGTCCAGTCCGTCGAGGGCGGTGCGGATGATGGTGATCGGAGTTTTCAGCTCGTGGGAGACGCTGTCGAGCAGGGTGCGGTGCAGGCGTTCAGCCTCGGCGGCGATCTCGGCGCGGTGCCTGGCCTGCAGGAGCAGTTCACGCTCCTGGTGATAGTGTTCCAGGGCGGCCTCACGGGCGCGCAGCCGGGTGATGAGATGGCCCATGGCCATGGCCACGACAAAGAACATGCCGAACATGACCACATCCTCAGGTCGTTCGATGTGAAGGGTGAAGCGCGGAGGGATGAAGAAGTAGTTCCAGACCAGCGCCGCGGCGGCGGCCATGGCGAGGACGGGCCCGCGGTTCCAGCGCGTGCCGGCGAGCACGATGGCCAGCAGGAAGACCAGCGCGGACAAGATCGAGCCCGTGTACGGAAGCAGCACCCAGCACAGGGAGGCCAGCACAAAAAGCACGGTCAGGCCCCAGCTGAACTGGCCGACCACATGCACCGGCACGGGCGGGCGGTGCGGCCCGTGGGCGGGGTCCGGGCCATGGGTGGGGTCAGCGTTCATGGCTGCATCCTGCTCCTGAAAATCCGCTCCGCCAGTAAACAGGCGGCGGCGGGGTGTTAAGAAGGTGTGAATCTCAGGGCGTGGCCCGGGCGGCGTCAAGGCCGCCAGCGTGCCTTGATCAGGCGCACGAGGACGACAAACAGGACGATGCAGGAGATGCCAAAGGCGTTCTCCTGCAGGGTTGGCGGGAAGATCAGGAAAAAGCCCCCGCCCTTGGCCAGGGCGGAGAAGCTGGAGACGCAGAACGGCATCAGGAACAGCCGGAACACCACCCATGAATCCGGCCTGCCTGCTGGTGCCGAGCCCTGCGTGCTCAGCAGCAGCGCCACGCCGATGATGGCGCTCAGCCCGAGCGAGGTGAGCCAGAGGCGCGGGCTTGGGTCAAAGCGCCCTGCAACCACCAGCACCCACCAGATGAAGTAGCACCACAGGATCGTTCGTGCGGCGCTGAGGGAGGCGAGGTAGCGGAGGACTGGCATGCAGGTGACCCTGGCAGGGAGCCAGCTCCGGACCAGCTTTGGGCAAAGATTCCAACAGCGGCAGCTGCAGGCTTGAAGCCCCTTCATATCTCCACCTGCTGGCCGAGCTCGATGACGCGGCCGACGGGGATCTGGAAGTAGGTGGCGGGCTGCTGGGCAAGCTTGCTGGCGAGCGAGAAGAGGTGCTTGCGCCAGCGTGCCATGCCGGGGGCCGGGTTGGGAACGATGATCTCGCGGCCGAGGAAGAAGGTGGCCTTGTCGGGATCGACCTCGAGTTCGTGCCCCGCGCACTGGCGCAGCAGTCGGGGGACGTTGGGCTTCTGCATGAAGCCGAAGCGGCCGGTGACACGCCAGAAGTTTTCACCGAGCTTTTCGACCTCGACACGCCTTCCCGGCGGCACCCAGGGTTCGTCCTCGGTGGTCAGGGTCATGAAGATGACGCGCTGATGGATGGCCTGGTAATGCTTCAGGCTGTGCAGCAGGGCGACGGGGGCGCGGCCCTGGGTGCTGGTCATGAAGATGGCAGTGCCTGGCACCTGCACCACCCTGCCGCGGGCGAGGCTTTCAATGAGAGTCTCCTGCGTCAGGGCGCTGCGCTCCATGGAGGCGCGCACCAGCCTGCGCCCGGTGGCCCAGGTGGTCATGACCAGGAAGATGAGCGCACCGACCGCGAGCGGGAACCAGCCGCCGTCGAAGAACTTCACCAGATTGGCGCTGAGGAAGGCGGCCTCGATCAGGCCAAACACCAGGCAGAGCGGCACGACCTTGAGCAGGGACCATTGCCATAGGTGCCGGGCGGCGAAGTAGAACAGCACGGTGGTGATGAGCATCGTCATCGTCACGGCCACCCCATAGGCGGCGGCGAGGTTGGAGGAGGTGCGGAAGGCGAGGACAAGGGCCAGGCAGGCGAGCATGAGCAGCCAGTTCACCAGCGGGATGTAGATCTGGCCGCGGGCGTGCTCGGAGGTGTGGCGGATGTTCAGGCGCGGCAGGTAGCCCAGCTGAACGGCGCTGAGCGTGAGCGAATAGGTGCCGGTGATGAGGGCCTGGGAGGCGATGACGGTGGCGGCCGTGGCGAGCAGCACCATCGGCAGCGCGGCCCAGGGCGGGGCCATCTGGAAAAACGGCGCGTGCGCCAGCTCCGGACGCTGCATCAGCAGGGCGCCCTGGCCGAGGTAGTTCAATGCCAGCGCGGGGAAGACGAGCATGAACCAGCCGCGGCGGATCGGCCCGGCGCCAAAGTGCCCCATGTCCGCATAGAGAGCCTCGCCGCCGGTCACGGCCAGGAAGACGCTGCCGAGAATGACAAAGGCGGCATGACCTCCGGTTGTCAGGAAATGCCAGCCGTGCCAGGGGTTGAAGGCGGCCAGAATCTCCGGTCCGTCCACCAGGTGCGACAGGCCGAGCAGGCCGAGGCTGACGAACCAAAGGCCTGTCACCGGGCCGAAGAAACGCCCGACCCGGGCGGTGCCGAGAAACTGCACCGAGAAAAGCACCACGAGGATGACCATCGTGATGGCGATGATGAGCCACTGAATGCGCTGCCCCCAGGCCTCGGCAAGCAGGGGGTCGGCCGGCGCAGCGCCGAGCAGGCCGCCATCCTTCAAACCCTCCACCGCGCTGAGCACGGAGATGGCCGGCGTGATGATGCCGTCGCCGAACAAAAGGGAGGCTCCAAACAACCCGAGCAGCACCGTCACCACGCGGCGTTTCATCGTCTCACCCATGCCATGCGTGGCGAGCGCCATGAGCGACAGCACGCCGCCCTCGCCCTTGTTGTCGGCGCGCAGGATGAAGACGAGGTATTTGACGCAGATGAGCAGGATCAACGACCAGAGCACCAGCGAGACCACGCCGAGAACATGCGCGTGGCTGGCGGCGATGTGATGCGGGCTGTGCGGGCTGAAGCACTCCTTGAGCGTGTAGATCGGGCTGGTGCCGATGTCTCCAAAGACCACGCCCAGCGCCGCGATGACGAGGGTGGTGTCGGAGAGCTTGTGGAGGCCGTGACGGTCTTGTTCCTTCATGACAGCCCAGGCTCCCGCAGGCTGTTGAGGCCGCCAGTGAAGGAGGGGCCGTGCCGAGTTAAAAAGGTGTTAACATCAGGAGGGGGTCATTCCTGTCTGAGCAGCTTCAGTAGGGAGCGACCGTCCTGGTAGCGAATGTTCGCCACCCGCCATCCAGCCTGGGTGGCCACGCAGTCGTAGGTGATCACGGTCCTTTGGCCGCTGTTGGCAAAGCTGGTTTTGACAACGCTTTTGTTCTCCTGCTCCATGACCTTGCTGACCCTGAAATCCGTGAGCTCCCAGTCCTGGGCGTCGAAGATCGGGCTGAAATCGATGACGCCTTCGCCCTCCTGGGATTTTTTGGCATCCTTCACCAGCAGGCTGACCAGCTCCTGGGTCAGAAACCTCCTCGCCACGGCCGCATTCTCAGCCACCTGGAACACGGCGCCGCTTTCCATCTCCACCTGGTAGAGACGCTCGACCAAGGCCTCCGGCGTGCCGGGCTCGGCTGCATGGAGGCCGGCGAAGAGGAATCCGAGGAGAAGCAGGCGGAGGGAAGGCAGGCGCATGAACCGGAGTTTCACCCCGACGAGCCTGCGGGGTCAATCCAGAATGCCGTCTCCTTGCCACGGGCTGGCGCTCTTCATCCGCGGAAGGATCCTGCCGATCCAGTTCGTTATGCGCGGATGTCCCTCCTCCGATCCGCCGGCCTCTGCCTGATTGCCTCGGGCCTTCTGCACGCCGAGCTCACCCCCGAACAGCAGCAGGTTCCGCTTGAGCAGCTCCCTTCCGATCCCTCGGCGGCAAAGATCGTGCTGATCGCCGGCGGCACCAGCAACAAGCCCGGCCAGCATGAGTACTTCGCCGGTTGCGCCCTGATCATGGACTGGCTGAAGAAGGTTCCCGGCGTGGCGCCCGTGCTCGTCGCCGAGGGCTGGCCGAAGAACGAGGCCGTGCTCGACGGCGCGAAGTCCGTCCTGCTGTTCCTCGACGGCGGACCCAAGCTGTCGTTCCTGGAGCCCGACCGCTGGGCGAAGATGCAGGCCCTGGCTGAGGCCGGCACCGGCTTTGTCGTGCTGCACCAGGGCATCGACTGCCCGGCGGACCGGGCCGAGGCCTTCAAGCAGTGGTTTGGCGCGGCCTTCCAGTCCGACATCGGCTGCCGAGGCCATTGGGACGTGAAGTTTGCAGCCGTGCCCTCGCATCCGGTGACGCGTGGCATCCGGCCCTTCGAGCTGCTCAAGGACGGCTGGCTCTACAACCTGCACTTTGCCTCACAAGGTGTGACATCGGTTCTGGCCGGCGTCATGCCGGAGGACAGCCGGAAGACGGCGGACGCGAAGGCTCATGCCGGGAGGGCGGAAACCGTGGCCTGGACTTATGAACGTCCGAACGGCGGTCGCAGCTTTGGTTTCACCGGCTGTGACCTGCACGCCAACTGGGCCGATGCCAACCAGCGACTGCTGGTGCTCAACGGCCTGCTTTGGACCGCAAAAATCGAAGTTCCCGAGGGCGGGCTGGTTTCAGAGGTGAGCGATGCCGGTCTGAAAAAGAACTGGGACCGCAAGGTCTTCCTCAAGAAGGTCAAAGGGAAGGCGAAGTGAGGGGCGCAAGGGGAGGAGCGCAGCCGGCGGTTGCATCCCGGCGTAATATCGGCTCTGTCCGCGTTCCATGGTCAACGTCATTGTCATCCTCGAAGTCGATCCCTCCCGGGTCGATGAATTCCTGCAGGTCATCACCTACAACGCCGCCGAGTCCGTCAAGGAGCCCGGCTGCACCCGATTCGAGGTCAACCGGCAGGCCGACCAGCCGAACCTTTTCGCCCTGAGCGAGCAGTATGTCGACGCGGCGGCCCTGGAGGCGCACACGAAGACGCCGCACTTCGCGCTCTGGAAGGAGAAGTCGGCGACCGGCTTTGTCATCAAACGCTGGGCGGTGAAGGGCCCGGTGCTGGAGTAACACGCCCGTGGAAGACGCCTTCGGCCATCGCATCTCCTACCTGCGCGTCTCGGTCACCGACCGGTGCAACGAGCGCTGCCGCTACTGCATGCCCGAGGAGGAGCAGGCCTGGTTTCCGCGCGAGGAGGTGCTGGGCTATGACGAGATGCTGCGCGTGCTGCGTGTCGGCGCCACGCTGGGCATCAAAAAGGTGCGCGTGACCGGCGGCGAGCCGCTGACCCGGCCCGGCGTCACCCAGTTCTGCGCGGATGTCGCGGCGATTCCTGGCATCGAGCAGGTGGGCATCTCCACCAACGGCACGCTGCTTAGCCGGATGGAGGACGGGGAAACCCTGGCCGCGCGGCTGGTGCAGGCCGGGCTGCGCAGCGCCAACATCTCGCTCGACTCGCTCGACCGCGAATCCTACCGGCGCACGACCAGCCGTGACCTGCTTCCGAAGGTGCTGGAGGGCATTGACGCCGCCATCGAGGCCGGCTTTCCCTCCATCCGTCTGAACTGCGTGCTGATGAAGCGCCAGACCGAGGCGGAGATGGTGCCGCTGATCGAGTACGCCCGGGAAAAGGGCGCCCTGCTGCGCTTCATCGAGCTGATGCCGGTGAGCACGCAGGAGGTGCTGAGCGAGGACAACTTCCTCTCCGCAGGCTCGGCCCTTCGGATGGTGGAGTCCCATTACGGGGCGCTGAAGCCGCTGCCGGACTTCAAGACCAACGGCCCGGCAACCTATTATGAAATCCCGGGCTCCTGCCAGAAGGTCGGGTTCATCGGTGCAATGACCAACCTGCACTTCTGCGAGGCCTGCAACAAGCTGCGGCTGACCAGCGACGGCAAGCTGCGGCCCTGCCTGGGAAGCTGCCTGGAGTTCGACCTTCGGGAGAAGCTGCGCGGCGGCTGCACCGACGAGGAGCTGGCGCAGCTCATTCACAACGTCGTGGCGCGCAAGCCGAAGGAGCATGACTTCCGCCACAACTACCAGCCCAACCGCCGCATGATCGCCATCGGCGGCTGAGGCGGCGCTCGCAGGCGTGCCCAACTAAAAGTGGAATCACCCGGGGCGGGCTTCGTGCTGAATAAAGCGGCGGCGGGAAGCGCGGAGTTCCGACTCCGCAGCCGTTCCGAACACGGGCAAATTCCGTGTGCTTCCCATCCGGCTGCTTCGATCCCTGCGCCCTTCATCGGGCTGCGGGAGATGGAAGGGACTTCCGGCCCTGCCTGGGCAAAGCACCTTGCTGCGTTGGAAATCCGCGCTCCGTGCGCTGGCGCGGGAAGCACAGCCGGAGGATGAAAAGTTGGACGGGCCTTTGGAACGCCACGCTTGGCGTGCAGATTGAAGGCCCCGGCCTGCCCGAGGCTACTCGGCCACGAACTGCACGGCGTCGATGATGACGTGGCCCTTCGTGCCTTCGTTGGAGATCTGCACCCAGCCCGACCTGCCCGCTTCAAAGCGGAAGGTGCCCAGCGTGTGAAAGTTGAACTTGCCGGCTGGCTTCTGCTTCTGGTCCACGAGGATGACCTTGTCACCGTCCGCCGAGCGGATGGTAACGGGCACGTTGGCGGCGCGGTTGCCCAGGGCGCCGTAGCTGACGGCCACGGTGTAACGGCCGGCCTTTGGCAGGTTCGGGATGTACTTCGCTTTTTGTTCGCCCTTCAGGCTGTCGCCGTCATGACGGTAGCCGCGTTCGACAAAGCCGCCGGTGGTGTGGCCTTCAGACTCGAATCCGGTGAGCTCGGCCTCGTTGTCATCGACGACGAGCCCGGGGATCTGGTCCTTCTTGAAGGAGCTGACCTCGGGGGCGGCAGGCGATTCGAAGTCAAGCACCTGACCGTCCTTGCGCAGGCGCTCCTTCAGCTTCGCATAGTCGATGCCCTGAATCGTGGTTCCCTGTTCGATGGCGTGAACGGCCGCGGTGGCGGCGCTCTGGCCGAGCACCATGAAGACCGGCTCCATGCGGATGCTGCCGTAGGCGATGTGGCTGGCGCTGAGGCAGACGGGCACGAGCAGGTTGCTGCACTCGGAGGCCTTCGGGCGGATGCTGCGGTAGCTCACCGGATAGGGGCGGCTGCCGACCTGGACGTCGCCCTCATTGCGCACGAAACCCTCCTTGGTCACGTAACGCTGGATGTTGTGGGAGTCCATGTTGTAGGCGCCCATGCCGACGCTGTCCTCGACGATCTCGCGGCGCTTGCAGTTCTTCTCGGTCATCACGTAGTCGCTGATCATGCGGCGCGCCTCGCGGACGTAGAGCTGGCGCGGCCAGTTGTCGTTGTCGGTGAACTCATCCTTCGCCAGGCCGAGCTTCTGGAAGGCCTCGCGGATCTTTTCCGGAACGCGCGGATGATGGGCGTAGGTCCACATGAGGCCCTTCTGCCAGTCCTCATGAGCCTTCCAGATCTTCGCGCGGGTTGCGTAGTCCGCCTCGGGGTAGTCCCAGTTCTGGCCGATGAAGTCGGTGCTGACGGCGAAGTTGTTGTTCGTGTCGGTCTTGCGGTTGGGCATCCAGCTCGGAGCCCAGGAGATGCGCATGTCCCCGGCCTCGACGTTGCGCAGGGCGAGTTCAAACCAGCGCTCGTCGTAATTCGCCGGCTTCTCCCAGTCGCGGCGGTTTTCCGGCACGTCGGTGGTGCACATGCGGAAGTTGTAGGCCTGCACCTTTTTGTCGCCGCTGAACTCCTCGCCGGGCTCCTTCTCGATGCCGGGCAGCAGGCCGCTGGAGGGATCGCCGGGCTTCACATAAGGGTCGACGTTTTTGGTGAACTGATGATGGATGCTGTGGCCGGCCTGCACGCCGTTGAGGGTTTCGTTGTAGACGCTGTTGGCCTCGCGGCCGACATGGTAGCCGACGCCGGCCTTTGCCATCAGGTCGCCCTCGTAAGTGGCGTCGATGAACATGGGCGCTGTGAACTCACGGCCGCTCTCCATGCGGATGCGGGTGATCTTCGCACCCTCCTTCACGACGCCCTTGTTCAGGTCGAGGCGTTCGCCGTACACCACGGTGACCTTGTCGCCCGCCTCCTTGAGCATGGTGTCGTAAATCTCGGACGCGGCATGGGGTTCGAAGGTCCACATCGTGGACTCCGCGCCGGAGTTGCCATGCGGCTTCTTCGCATAGTATTCTTCACGGGTCTGGTGCTTCCACCGGGTGGCGTCGGAGTAATGGCGGAAGATGTTCGCGTAGAACTCCCGGGAGAGGCCGCCGATGGCCTTTTTGTTGCCGATGTCCGTGGCGCCCAGTCCGCCGGTGGTGAGGCCGCCCAGGAAGCGGGTCGGTTCGATCAGGATGGCGGTCCGGCCCATGCGGGCGGTCTGGATGGCGGCGGTGATGCCGCCGGAGGTGCCTCCATAGATGACGACATCGGCGGAGTCTGCGGCTGAGAGGCTGGCGACGGCCAGAAGAAGGCAGGCGGTGGGTCGGAAAAGCATGGGAACGGAGGGAGAATGGCGGACTGAGATGTGGCCGTCTTTCAGGAGGTGGAAAACAAAAAGTGCGGTCAAAGGCAAATTCGGCCCTATGCCGCGGCCTCCTGCCGGGCTTGATTCCGCGCCATGTTTCCCGACCATGGCGGAGATGAAACCTTCCTCACTCCTGCTTTTTCTTGCGATGATCACGGCGGCCCCCTGCCAGGAAAAGTCGGCGCTGGAAACGCTGCTCATGCTGCCTGAGCCCCGGGCGATGCGCACCGAGCGCAGCCTGGTGCCCGAAGGGGCGCAGGCGACGGTGTTCAGCCCCGCCCGCGAGATTGTCGAGAAGCCGTTCATCGAGGCCTATCCCAAGGAGGATTTTGCCAGGCTGGGCCTGAGCCCGGAGACCTTTGCCGAGCGTTCCAAAAAAGCAGCCGACCGCCTGCTCACCCTGCTCAAGCCCGACCTGGTGAAGGATGCGGAAGGCCGGGTGATCTACGCGGTTTATCGTGGTGACCGGCCGGTGATGGCCTGCCTGCTCATCGCGCCTTCACTGCCGGCGCTGTTTGAAAAAGTGCTGGGTGAGAAGCTGTGGGCGGCCCTGCCTGACCGGCATTCGCTTTATCTTTTTCCGGCCAGGTCCGGAGCCCTGGAGGAGTTTGCCGCGGATCTGGCCGACCGTTTTCACGAGGACGCCTACGCCGCCAGTCCGGAGATCTTTGAGCTGTCGAAAGGGATGGCACCCCAGGTGGTCGGCGCGTTTACAAAGTAGGCGCAGACCCGGGCTGCGCAAAAGCGCGGCAAGCGGACGTACAGTTCTGCCATGCGTCTGCCCTTCCTCATCATCGCTCTTCTTTTCAGCGGCCCCGCCCTGGCGGAGACCGCCTTGTCGCTGACCTTGCAGACGAGATCCGCCACAGGCCGTCCGGCCCTGGTGAAGGAGCAGTGGCTGCCCTCGCGCACGGCGATGATCGTCTGTGACATGTGGGACCTGCACCATTGCCGCAACGCCGTCATCCGCGAGGGCGAGATGGCACCGCGCATGAACCAGGTGCTGGAGAAGGCGCGCCAGGCCGGTGTGCTCATCATCCATGCGCCCAGCAGCTGCATGAAACCCTATGAAGGCAGCCCGGCCCGCGAACGTGCCAGGACGGCGCCCGCCGCCGCCCGTCTGCCGGACAAGATCAGCGAGTGGTGCCGGCAGATTCCGGCCGAGGAGCAGGCCGTGTATCCCATCGACCAGACGGATGGTGGCGAGGATGATGATCCTGCGGAGCACGCCCGATGGGCGGCGGAACTCACGGCGAAAGGCCTCAACCCCAAGGCGCCCTGGACCAGGCAGATCGACGTGTTGCGCATCGACCCGGAGAAGGACGCCGTCAGCGACTCCGGCACAGAGATCTGGAACCTGCTGGAGGCGCGCGGCATCGACAACGTCATCCTCATGGGCGTGCACGTGAACATGTGCGTGGCCGGCCGTCCTTTTGGTTTGCGGCAGATGGCGAAGAACGGCCGCCATGTGGTGTTGATGCGCGATCTCACGGACGCCATGTACAACCCGGCACGCTGGCCGTTTGTCAGTCATCGGCGCGGCACGGAGCTGTTCATCGAGCATGTGGAGCGCCACATCTGCCCGACCGTCACCTCCGACCAGATCCTCGGGGACGGCAAGCCCTTTGCCTATAGCGACGCCACGGCCGGACCGAAGCGGCTTCAGGTCATCCTGCTGGGTGACAGCACCACCGAGGCGAGCATTCCGAAGAAGCTGGACCCGGACGAGCCTCAGTTTGAGGACACGCTGCGCATCCTGCTGGCCTCGCAGCCCGGCACACCGCCCTGCGATGTGTACAATGAAGGTGTCAGCGGCGAGTTCATCCGCCGGTTGCTCGACACGCGCTATGACAAGGCCGTGAAGACGAAGCCGCAGGCCGATTACATCTTCATTCGCTACGGGCTCAACGACCGTGCCAAAAGGGAGAAGTTTGACGTCAACTTTCCGGCGGACTTCCGGGAGCTGATCGGCCGGCTGCGCAAGGATCATCCGAAGGCCATGCTGATCCCCATGACCGTGATCCCCTACCTGGAACCGAAGGCGGGCCGCGCTTTGAACGCGATGATCCGCAGCATCGCGGCCACGGAGAAACTGACCGTGTTCGACATCTATCCCCGTTATGCCGCCGAGCTGAAGAAGGGACCCGACATGCTGAACTACCGCCGCTATTCGCTGGCCAGGGTGCCGGAGGCCCTGCGGCCGCTCGCCACGCCTTATGTCCAGCCAGAGGGAGATGATCCAAAGATCGTCGTTTCGGACAACCGCCTCGACGCCCATTTCGGCCACCTGCCGGGCTGGTTCTCCGACCGGCACCCGAACCAGGCGGGTTATCACGTCATCGCCAGCGAGACCGCGAAGTGGCTGGGGGACGTCATCCGCAGGAGGCAGGGGGCGAAGTAGGAGTCACTCGTGCCAGGTGCGCGCCACGCGCTCGACGGCCGTGGCTTTGCCGGTGGCGGGGTCGATCGTGACCAGGATGCCGTTGAGCCGGACAGCGCCCCTGCCGACGCCGAACTTGGCGGGCAGGGCGGTGTGGAAGCGCTCCAGCACGGGCTGGATTTCACTGCCGATCACGGACTCCATGGGGCCGCACATGCCCGCGTCGCACTGGAAGGCGGTGCCTTTCGGCAAAATTCGTTCGTCCGCCGTGGGCACATGCGTGTGGGTGCCGACCACGGCCGAGACCAGGCCGTCCAGGTGCCAGCCCATGGCGACCTTTTCGCTGGTGGCCTCGGCATGAAAGTCCACGAAGATCACGGAAGTCTCACGGCGCATCTCCTCCACGGCCCGGGTGATGGCGACGAAGGGGTTTTCCATGCCCTCCTTCATGAAAACACGGCCCTGGAGGTTGATGACACCGATCCTGCCCTTCTTGGTCTCGAGGACGATGGAGCCCTGTCCCGGAGGGTTGCCCGGGTAGTTGATGGGGCGGAGAAGCCGGGGTTCCTCGGCCATGAAGGGCAGAAGCTCCTTCTGGTCCCAGATGTGGTCGCCGGTGGTGATGACGGCGGCCCCGGCGCGCATGAGGCCGATGGCGATCCTCGGGGTGATGCCGCGGCCGCCGGCGGCGTTTTCGCCGTTCACGATGGCAAAGTCGACCTTCAGCTCCTCCTTGAGCAGCGGCAGCAGGGTGGCGACCGCCTTGCGTCCCGGCTCACCCACGACATCTCCGAGAAAAAGGATGCGGATGGGTTCGGCGGCGGTGGCGGCAGGTTCGGACATGAGGGCATTTCAGGCAGCGGGAGGGGCAGGTCAAGCAATGGTCGCGTGACAGCGGAGAGGCGGGCCCTGACATCCGCCGGAGCGAGCGCCCTTGACCAGCCGTTCCGCCACGCCTTCATGCGGGCATGATCGCCTTTTTACGCGGGAAGCTCGCCGAAGCCATGCCACATCAAGCCATCGTTGACGTCGGTGGGGTGGGCTATCTCGCGAACATCCCCCTGACGACGTTTGACCGGCTGCCGCAGGCCGGAGCGGAGGTCACGCTGCTGACGCACCACCATGTCACGGAGCGTGAGCACACCTTGTTCGGCTTCCTGAGCCATGACGAGCGCGACCTGTTCCGGCTGCTGATGGACCGCGTGTCCGGCATCGGGCCCAAGATGGCGCTCTCGGTGCTCAGCGGCATGCCGGTGCCGGCCTTCAAGGACGCCGTCATCCGCAATGACACTGCGGCGCTGGCGCGGATCAAGGGCGTGGGCAAGAAGACCGCCGAGCGCATCGTGCTCGAGCTGAAGGACAAGGTGGGCGTGGTGGACGCCTGGCAGGCGGCCAGGGTGGCGCGCGGCACGCAGGATCCGAAGCAGGAGGCGATGAGCGACGCCGTGCTGGCCCTCATCGCCCTCGGCTTCAAGCAGGGCGAGGCGCAGAAGGCGGTGAACGAGGTGGTGAAACAACCCGGCTTTGAACCGGGCAAGGGCGCTGACCGGATCATCCGTGAGGCGTTGCGCGAGCTGCAGTGAAGCTGACTCAGAAGCCGAGAATCATCGGGCCGGGGATGATCTTGACACCTCCAGTGCCCAGCGGGTTGCCCTTGGTCTCCTCGACGCTGTCGACCACGTTGTCCTTGAGATTGACCGCCAGGCTGCCGGTCTCGACCTTGATGTAGGTCACGGTCTGGAAGGTCCTGCCGAAGGCGTCCACGCCGGTGGTGTACTGCGGCACTTTTTCGTAGATGACGTATTCGAGCTTCTCCTCCTTGCCCGAGGCGTTGAGCTTGCTGCTCTTGCGCGTCGGCCTGCCCATGGAGGCGGCGACCTCCTCGGCGGTCATGCCAAGGGCGATCTGATGCGCGGCGATCAGCTCCTCGACCTTCATCTGACGCTCATGAAGTTTTTTGAGGTTGGGCACCAGGTTGGGGTCGGGCGTGGCGACGGCCGCCGCAGGCAGCCAGCCTGAGACGTCGCCGTGGCGGGCACGGCCGCGGACCCGGAAGGCATTGTCGGAAAGGGCCACCAGCCTGACCACGGTGCCCGGCGCCATGGTGCCGATGGCGCGGTCCATCCTGGAGGCAATGTAGACGGGCGAGTCCTGCACCACCTTCAGGAACACCGGCTTCGGCAGGATGTCCTCGACGTGAATCGTTCCTGGCTCGACGGCGAGGCGGGAGGTCGGCCGTTTCGCGAGCTGTGCTGACCCCGTGGCGGCCGCTGATAGAAGAATTGCAAGGCAGGGCAGGAGCAGGGGGCGGGTTCTCATGGCATCATCAAAGGTTAGACCCTCAGACGCATCTGGGGAAGCCTTTGTTCGAGCAGGCGCTCGTCAGCGGGACGCCCGTTCCTCCAGCAGGTAGCCCAGGAGGTCGGCAAAAACGGCTTCATCCAGCATCTGGCCGAAGGTGGGTGGCATGAGCGACACGGGCGTGACCGTGCTTTTCTCCACATCGCGTTTTGAGATCCGGTGCTCCTGCCCGGCGGCGTCGGCGAGGATGCTGACCTGGCCGGCCTCGGCCTTCAGGAAACCCGCCAAAGTGCCGCCGTCCTTCATCGTGAAGCTGTGCAGGTGGAAGTGGGCGTCGACATTGCGGTTGGGATCCAGGATGTCCTCCGTGAGCCGTTCCGCGCCGCGGGCGCCGATGCCGTCGAGCTGCGGACCGATCAGCCCGCCCTGGCCACCGATGCGATGGCAGACGGCGCAGCTGGCCTGAAACGTCTGCCTGCCCCTGGCGATGTCCGGCTTGCGGGCGCGGTAGGCCTTGACCCGGTCCGAGATCAGACGGTCAAGCTGACCGCGCTGCTCCGGCGAGACGGGCAGGGGTGGTGGAGCCGGACGCGGGGGAAGGTGGGCAGCGAGCCTTTCTCGCAATCCTGCAGGAGCGCTGTGCTGAAGGATGAGGGCCAGCGACCGGAGTTCCTCGCGCGCGCCGGACTCGGTTTGGAAATCCTCCACGTGGATCACGGACGGCTCGATGCGGGTGACGCCAAGCCAGGCATAGGCGCTGCCGTCATCGCCATCGACAATTTCCAGCCGAACTCGCTTTCCGGCATGGCCAGAGAGGTCGAGGCGCGTGGACTGGCAGATGTCGCTGCGCGGCGGGAAGGCTCTGGCGAGCACGGCCCCCGAGCCTGCCTCCACGATCCTGACGAGATTCCTGTCGTGAGGGGCCGCCTTGGGAAAACCACGGTGGCCGTTGATCCAGAGCGAGAGCGTGGCCGGCGCGGTGAAGGGCGACGACTTCAGCACGCCCGTGCGCCGCTCTTCATCCCCGCCGCCGGCGTTCATGCTCTGCAGCACCCTGGCCTGGACGCCGTCGGCGCATGGGCGCTCGCGCAGCGTCCAGGCCGGGGGCTCCGTCGAGGCGGCTTGGGTCCATGCGGGTGCCGGTGCGGCTTTCAGGGCGTCGAGTCGCTCCACGGCCAGTGTCTGCGCCCATTCGACAAATTCGGGTGGCGCGGGCAGGCCGCGTTCGCCGAGTCCGTCATGGATGGCGGTGACAGTCGGCACGGACCCGGGGGCCACGCGGCGGGCCCGCAAGATGAAAGGTGCCAGCAAAGTTGGTTCGGCGTGGCGGGCGATGTGCGCGGCTTCCGCAGGCGTCGACGGCCTGTCTTCCAGGGTGCCCGTGATGTAGGCGGCGGCTTCGGCGGATGGCACGGCCAGCGCGATGCCGGACAGCTCTGCGGCAGCCGGAAGATCTTTGAATCCGCCGGGCATGGCGAGGTGGTCGCGAAGGGTGACACGCAGATGATGGATGAGAGATTCATCCTCCGGTGGCGTGGTTTTTAGTCGCTTGAGCAGGGCCGGGACGGCAGAGAGGTCGGGCTTTTCCTGAAGATGCGCGAGCGCCGCCCGAACCAGCTGGGGCGAACCCGTCCTGACGATGGCGGCGGGGTCGGAGATGTCCGGCGCCACGGGCTTCTGCCGGGCCTGGGTGCCGGATGTTTTCACCACCTTCCAGATGCGGCCGCGTTCACGGTCCCTGCCCGGATGGTCGAGGGGAACCTCGTAGTGGCCGATGATGCGGTTGTAGAAATCGGCGATGTAGAGCGCGTTGTCGGGGCCGATCCGGAGGTCCACAGGCCGGAACCAGGGGTCGTCGCTGGTGATGAAGTCCGGCTGCTCGACCGCCTTCGGGGTGCTGCCTGTGAATACGACGCGGTCATGGTTGACCCTGGAGGTGACGACGTTGCCGACGAACAAATGATCATTCCATTCCGCGCCCCAGACGCCGCCGTCGACATAGGCGATGCCGCAGATGCCGGTGCTGCCGTGGGTGTGCTGGCACATGACGGGGGCGAAGCCGAGGCCGTCATGAGGTTTGCCAAAGCTGGGGTAGTGCGCGCCGCGGATGAGCTGATAAACCGGCGAGCTGTGGCAGTCGGCGCTGTAAAGGTTGCCGCGTTCGTCCCAGGCGAGGCCGAACGGGTTCACCTGGCCGTGCGTCCAGCGTTCGACACGCGAGCCGTCGGGCAGGAATCGGAACACGTTGCCGCTGTGAAGCTCCAGAAACGGCGGATCCGCAGATGACGCAGATTTGGAGCCTGGGTTATCCGCAGATGACGCAGATTTTGTGGATGGTTTTCCGGATTTTGCATCTGGGACATTTGCAGATTTTGCAGATGATTTTGTGGCTCCTGCATTTGAGCCATCTGAGCCATCTGCGGATCTTGGGAAGCGGCTGGTGTTGTTGAATCCATGGGTGGCATAGACCCACCCGTCGGTGCCGAGCCGGAAGCTGCTGCACATGCCGTGCGTGTCCTTTTCATAGCCAAGCGGGCCGAAGAGCACTTGACGGATGTCAGCACGGTCGTCGCCGTCGGTGTCGGCGAAGTACCAGAGGTTGGGGATGCTCCAGGCGATGCAGCCTGCCTTGTGCTCCGGCTTGTGCCAGGGCAGCACGCCGGTGGGGATGTTGAGGCCGTCGGCGAAATCCACGACCTTGTCGGCCCTGCCGTCACCGTCGGCGTCCTCCAGGATCTTGATGGCGTCGCGGCTGTCCCTGACATGTGTTCCCTGCGGGTCCGACCAGCGTTCTTTTGCGGCCGCATATGGATACTCGACCGTGGATGACACCCACAGCCGGCCGCGTTCATCAAAGGCCAGGTTGATGGGCTTGTGGATCATGGGTTCGGCGGCGAACAGCCGGATTTCAAAGCCTGGGGGCACGTGCAGGGCCACCTGCTCCTGCTCCGGGGTGAGGGCCCCGGTTTCCCGCACCAGCCGGGTGTCAGGTTCGGCGGCCCGGACGTGCATGCAGAGAAGCAGGAGAAGCAGGAGGGGCTTGGCGGACATGGTCAGGAACATTACAGGTCCGCGATTTCGGCTCTTGCACTTGCCGGGCGCTGCGTCCTCATAGCGACGCCATGCGTTGTTCATGGCCCAGCCTTGAGTTCTGACAAGCCCCCGGTTTCAAAGCCGGCGCGGCCGCGCAAAAAGCCCGTAGCAGCGCCGAAGCCAGCCCTTCCTGCTCCCGTGATGGAGGAGGAAGGGGTGGAATGCCACGCCCTCGTGCGCGGGACGATGGCGGCGCCGGAGTTTTTTTCCAGGCTCTGCGCGCTGGGCGGGCCGGAGGTGGTGCTGGACCATGTGACGCCCGAGGCCGACGGCTTTGCGGTGGCGCTGGTGGCCGCCCGCGCCCGGCAGATGCGCCGTCGTCTGTGGGTGCTGGCGCCGGACCCCCGGACTCAGGACCGTCTCCAGGCCGAACTTTTGGTTTGGCAAACCCCGGCCTTCTATTTTCCCCGGCACTCGCAGTCGTTCGGTGAAGAGGCGCTGCCCGACCCCGACCTGATGGCGGAGCGTGTGGCAGTGCTGGAGCGCTGGGCGGGCGCTGCGCAGGAGGGGTGCGGTGGCGCCCTGCTTCTGTGTGCGGACAGCCTGGAGGAGCCGGCTCCCGCCGCCCTGGAACTGGCGAGGCAGCGGCGGCAGATCGAGGCCGGGCAGCGGCTCGACATTGAGGACTTCATCAGCCAGCTCGCGGCGGCGGGCTACGAACGGGTGCCGGTGGTCATGGAGCGCGGCCAGTTTGCCAGGCGCGGAGGCATCGTCGACTTCTACTCCTGGCAGGCCGAGGAGCCGCTGCGGGTGGAGTGGTTTGACGACGAGGTCGAGTCCATCCGCGCCTTCGACCTGCATAACCAATCCTCCGTCAAACGGCTGGAGCGGGCGAACGTCATCCTGCAGCTGGCCGAGCAGGCGGCGGAGGCCGGCAGGGTGAAGGATCACCTTGGCGGCGATGACCTGGTGCTCATCATCGGTGATGAATCGGCCGACGTGCCGGTGCATGTCCGGATCCTTGCCGGGGCGGCGCCGGGGGAGTGGCCGGAGGATTTTGGTTCCGCGATTCATGAGAATCCTCTGGGAGTTTTTGATGCCTCGGACTTCGTCCTGCACGAGGCGCGGCGGAAGCAGTTTGAGATGCAGGTGGCCGAGTGGCGGAAGCTGGGCTGGCGGACGGTGGTCTTCTTTCACAACGAGGCCGAGCGTGAGCGATTTGCGGAACTGCGAGCGGCGAAGGTCGCGCCTGTGGAGGCGCAGCTGGGCCTTCTCTACCGCGGGTTCACGGTGCCGGCGGCGAGGCTGGCGGTGCTGACCGGCGCGGAAATTTTCGGCCGGCACCAGGTGTCGCGACGCTCGCGAGGGGCGAAGCTGGCGGACCCGGAGCACCTGCGCAGGGCGCGTGACATGCTGAGCGAGCTGCGTGACGGTGACCTTGTCGTGCATGCCGAGCACGGCATCGGCCGGTTTGCGGGCGTGGCGGTGCGCACGGCGCCCAACGGCCGGAAGGAGGAGGTGCTCAGCATCCTGTATGCGGACGAGGCAAGGTTGTTTGTGCCCGTGGCGCAGGCCCATCTGGTCAGCCGGTATGTCGGGGTCGGCGGACGTGCGCCCGCCCTCAGCAAGCTGGGCGGGAACGCCTGGCACAAGACGCGCAAGAGCGCCGAGAAGAGCGTCGAGGAGTTTGCGGCGAAGATGCTCAGCATCAGCGCCGAGCGGCGCAGCGTGAAGGGTTACGCGCACCCGCCCGACACGAAGTGGCAGGTGGAGTTCGAGCAGTCCTTTCTTTACCGGGAGACGCCGGACCAGCTGCGCTGCGTGGAGGAGATCAAGCGTGACATGGAGGCGGAGAAGCCGATGGACCGCCTGCTCTGTGCCGACGTGGGTTTTGGCAAGACCGAGGTGGCGATCCGCGCGGCGTTCAAGGCCGTGATGGGCGGCAAGCAGGTGGCCATCCTGGTCCCGACGACGGTGCTGGCGCGGCAGCACTGGCAGAACATCCGCGAGCGCATGAGCGAGTTTCCGGTGACCGTGGAGATGCTCTGCCGGCTGACGCCGAAGAACCGTGAGAATAAGATCCTGGAAGGCGTGCGTGACGGCACGGTGGACATCGTCGTCGGCACGCACCGGGTCATCTCCAAGGACGTGCGCTTCAAGGACCTCGGCCTGGTGGTGATCGACGAGGAGCAGCGCTTCGGGGTGAAGCACAAGGAGAAGTTCAAGGAGCTCTTCCGGCTGGTGGACGTGCTGACGCTGAGCGCCACGCCGATCCCGCGCACGCTCTACCTGGCGCTGATGGGCATGCGTGACATGAGCACGATCGAGACGCCGCCGCCGAACAAGCAGGCCGTCGGCACTGTCATCACCCCGTATGACGAGCGGGTGATCAAGCAGGCGATTGACGCCGAACTGGACCGAGGGGGGCAGGTCTTCCTGCTGCACAACCGCGTGATGACGATTGAGAAGACCGCGATGCGCGTCCGCGAGCTGTGCCCCGGGGCGAGGGTGATCGTCGGCCACGGCCAGATGGACGAGGAGATCCTGGAGGATGTCATGCACAAGTTTGTCGACAATGAGGCGGACGTGCTGGTCTGCACGACCATCATTGAAAGCGGCGTCGACATTCCGAACGCCAACACAATCATCATCGACCGGGCCGACCGCTTCGGGCTGGCCGACTTGTACCAGCTTCGCGGCCGGGTCGGGCGCGGCGGCCAGCAGGCGCATGCCTACCTGATGCTGCCGCGAGATGCCGTCACGGCTGGGGATGCGCGCAAGCGGGTGAACGCCATCAAGCAGTACACCGGGCTGGGCAGCGGCTTCAAGATCGCCCTGCGCGACCTGGAGATCCGAGGGGCGGGCAACCTGCTGGGCACGGAGCAGAGCGGCCATATCGCCGCCGTGGGCTTTGACATGTACTGCCAGATGCTCAAGCAGGCCGTGGGACGCATGCAGGGCAGGCGGGTGCCCCGGCCGGTGGACGTGGCGTTGAGGGCCGACTTCCTGGTGCAGAGCGAGGCGCTGATGGCCCAGGCGGATAAAGGCGCGACCGGGGCCTTCCTGCCGTCCGGCTTCATCGAGGACACCCGCATGAGGATCACCGCCTACCGCCAGCTGGGCGAGGTGATGACGAGGAGGGAGCTGGACGAGCTGGAGGCCCAGTGGCGCGACCAGTTTGGCGACAAGCTGCCGCATCCGGTTCAGAACCTGCTGGCCTGTGCGGCCCTGCGCCTGGCGGCGGCCCATGCCGGCATCAGCGATGTGGAGATCAAGGACCGCAAGCTCATGCTCAGCCGCAACGGCAGCTATGTCATGCTCAACGGCAGGTTCCCGCGTCTTGCGGAGCGTGCCGGGCACCGGCAGCTGGCCGAGGCGCTGGCGATGGTGAGGAGCCTGTAGGCTGGCGGGGCGACCGGCGATTGTGCGGCTTCGCGGTTGTGTGACGGGCCGTGGCGGTGCAATTCAGCACCTGCCCTGCCTTTTCTGATGGCCGATCCTGACGCATCTCCGGTTGTTCCTTCCATGCCCCCGTCCTGCCGCAGGGAGAGCACCCTCGCGTTTGTGCTCAGCCTGCTGCCGGCGTCAGGTGTGATTGCCGCGTTGATGCTTGGGCATCCCGGTGTCGCGGCGGTCATCTTTGGCACGACCTTCTCCGTCATCGGCATCGGCGCCGTGGTGCCGCGCTGCCGGTGGTTTGGCGCACATGTTTCCAGGCTGCCGGACGGTGCGCGAGGGGTCTGCCTGACGATCGATGACGGCCCGGATCCGCGGACAACGCCCATCCTGCTCGACATCCTGGATGAACATCAGGCGAAGGCGCTGTTCTTCGTCATTGGCAGCAAGGCGCTGCGTCATCCGGAGCTGGTGCGTGAGATGGAAAGACGAGGCCATGTCGTCGGCAACCATTCGCAGACGCATCCGGCCGCCCGGTTCTGGTCGCTGCGTCCCTGGCGGCTGTGGCATGAAGTGGCGGGCTGCCAGGAGAGCCTGCGAGGCATTCTTGGCAGGGCGCCGGGCTGGTTCCGGCCGCCGGTGGGGCATCACAACTTCTTCCTGCCGCCGGTCCTGCGGGCGCTGGGCCTGACGATGATGATCTGGAACTGCCGCGGTTTTGACGGTGTGAGGCGTGACCCGGGCCGGATTTTAAAAGCCATCGAGAACGGGCTGGCTCCCGGCGCCATCGTGCTCCTGCATGACGCGACTCCGGCATGCGCGGAGGTGCTGAGAGGCACGCTGGAGCTGATCCGCAGCCAGGGGCTGGCCGTGGAGCCGCCTCCGGCACCGGTATTGAAAGAAGCGTGACCCCCACCTTTTCCATGGCGCGCCAGAGAAGCGTTGGTAACTTCCCTCCCCCCGTTTCACCAAGCTCGCATGGTCCGAATCCTCACCCAGCAAGGCCAGCTCATCGACTGGAATGATGACAAGGTTCGTCCCTTCCCGGACAACCTGGTCTTCCTCGACCTGCTGAATCCGTCACGTGCCGAGGAGCTGGAGTCGGAGAGCTGGCTGGAATACACGCTGCCGACGCGCGAGGAGATGCAGGAGATCGAGGAGTCCAGCCGGTTGTACACGGAAAAGGGGACGCTCTACATGACGGCATGGATTCCTGTCGGCCTGGACACCCCTGAGCCGGACAACACGGCCATCTCCTTCGTGCTCGCGCCGGACTGCCTCACCACCGTTCGTTACGCCGACCCGATGGCCTTCCGTGTCCTTATCGACCAGGCCAAGCGCCAGTGCCACTGCCCGATGAGCAGCGACGCCGTCTTTCTGGTGCTGTGCGAGCTCATCATCGCCCGCATCGCCGACGCGCTTCAGATGGTGGAGGGCGACCTGAAGAAGCTGGCGCGCGAGGTGTTCCGTCTCGATCCCCACCGTGCCAACGCCGCCGTGGAGAAGGACCTGGGAGACGTCGTGAAGACCCTGGGACGGCGCAGCGCGCTGGTGGCCAACCTTCGTGAGAGCCTGCTCAGCGTCAGCCGCATGCTGCAGTTCTTCCTCAACAACGCCGCGACCTGGATGCGCGGCGACCTGGCCGCGCAGTTCCGCTCGGTGATGCGTGACGTGAAGTCCCTGGACGACTACACCAACCAGCAGACCCAGGAGATGACCTTCCTGCTGGAGTCCACGCTGGGCCTGATCAACATCCAGCAGAACCAGATCATCAAGATCTTCACGATTGCCAGCGTGCTGTTCATGCCGCCGACGCTGATCGCGAGCATCTATGGCATGAACTTCGAGAACATGCCTGAGCTCAAGGCGCCCTGGGCCTATCCGGTGGTGATCTGCGCGCTGGTGGTCTCCGCCCTGATCCCCATCTGGTGGTTCAAGCGGAAGAAGCTGCTCTGAGATGGCGGCGGCCCGGGCGCTCAGCGTTCGATGACAAAGCCGCGAAGCCCCGCCGAAGGCGTGACCGCCGTGATTTCACGCTCCTTGATGAGCGAACCCAGGCTGCTTTCATCAATGGCGGCCAGGAAGGCCTCCAGCTCCTCACCGTCCTGGGCGCAGGCCAGCAGCTCAACACGCCCGTCCGGAAGGTTTTTCACGCTTCCCGTCACCTCGAAGCCCGAGGCGATCTGCTTGGTGCTGTAACGGAAGCCGACGCCCTGGACGCGGCCGGAATAAAGGATCTTCTTGGCTGGCATGGAACGCTGCCTCAAACACGCGGAGGAGGGAAAATCAACCTCTTCGGCAGGGCGTCCGTGACATGCCGCAACGGAGGTGTGGACGAACCTCCGCCAAACCGCTAGAAGCTCGCGCCATGAAAACGCCGCCGCGCCGCGCCTGCCTCCTGCTTCTCACGGCCACCCTGACGGGAAGCCTTGCCGCCGCCGAGCCGGGCTATCCGGGTTTTGCCGCCGCCACGGTTCATCCGCTTGCCACCGAGGCCGCCCTGAAGGTGTACCAAAAGGGTGGCAATGCCGTTGACGCAGCCGTGGCCGCCGGGCTGACACTGGGCGTGGTGGACGGCCACAATTCCGGCATCGGCGGCGGCTGCTTCTTCGTCATCCGTGCTGCCGACGGCAGCATCACCTGCATCGACGGACGCGAGACGGCCCCGGCCAGGGCTCACCGTGACATGTATGTGGTGAACGGGAAGGTGGACGAGGAGGCGAGCAAGACAGGCGCCCTGGCCTCCGGTGTCCCGGGGGCGTTGAAGGCTTATGAGCTTGCGGTGAGAAAACATGGCAAGCTTCCCCTGGCCGAGCTGCTGAAGCCGGCCGCGGAGGTTGCCGAAAAGGGCTTTGAGCTGGACGAGGTCTATGCGCGCAAGCTGGCCGCCACGGCGCCGAAGCTGAAGAAGTTCCCCGGCAGCGCGGCGCTGTTTTTCAAGCCTGACGGAAGTCCGCTGAAGAAGGGGGACAGGCTGGTGCAGAAGGATCTGGCGGCGACGTATCGCGCGGTGGCGGAGCAGGGCGTCTCCTGGTTCTACGAAGGCGAGCACGCCCGGAAAACGGAGGCCTGGATGAAGGAGAACGGCGGCATTCTCACAGCCGCCGACATGGCGGGCTACAAGGCGCTGGAACGTGAGCCGGTGCGCGCCCGTTACCGGGGTCACGAGGTGGTGGCCATGCCTCCGCCAAGCAGCGGCGGCGTGCACGTGGCGCAGATCCTCCAGGTGATGGAGCATTTTTCGATAGGCGGGATGAGCGACGCCCTGCGCGTGCATGTCATCACCGAGGCGATGAAGCTGGCCTTTGCCGACCGCGCGCACTGGCTGGGCGACCCGGATTTTGCCCGCGTGCCGCGCGGGCTGGTCGATCCCGGTTATGCGAAGGCCCTGGCGGCGAAGATCGACCTGGGGAAGGCGGTCCGGGTTCCCTCCCACAACATGCCGCCGCGCTGGGAGGGGGATGTTTTCGGCAAGCACACGACCTTCCTCTGCACGGCGGACGCCGAGGGCAACTGGGTGGCGCTGAACCAGACGATCAACACGGCGTTTGGCAGCAAGGTCATCGTGCCGGGCACCGGCGTGCTATTGAATGACGAGATGGACGACTTCGCGGTGCAGCCGGGCGTGCCGAACGCGTTCAAGCTCATCGGCGCCGAGGCAAACGCCGTCGCGCCCGGGAAGCGGCCGCTTTCCAGCATGAGCCCGACGATCCTCTTCAAGGATGGCAGGCCGGTGCTGGTGACCGGCGCGGCGGGAGGGCCGACCATCATCACGCAGGCCCTGCTGCTCATCTCCAACGTGATCGACCGCGGCATGGAGCCGAACGCGGCGCTGAAGCAGCCGCGTTTTCATCATCAATGGGCGCCTGACGAGCTGAAGATCGAAAAGTCGTTCGGTGACGCCACGCTCGCCGAGCTGGAGAAGCTGGGCCATCGGCTGGAAAGGTCTGCAGGCTTCGGCGCCTGCCAGGCGATCACCTGGGATGCGGAGCGCAGGCTGCTGGTGCCTGCGCATGATCCCAGGGTTCCCGGCAGGGCGGCCGGCCTGTGATGGGTTTTTCGGACGTGGATTTTGGTGGGATGAAAGTGGAGCTCCCGGCTTGAGAAGTGGCTGTCAGTTTCGTTCACTGGAGTCGTATACTCCCAACCCCCCATCCGTCTCCCGCCCATGCCCACCGTCGCCATCCTTGGCACCTTCGACACCAAAGGCCCCGAACATGCGTTCATCGCTGAAAAAATCCGCGCGCGCGGGCTGGATGTCCTTCTGATCAACGCGGGCAGCCTGTCGGCTCCGGGCCTCAAGCCTGACATCGGCAGTGAAGAGCTGGCCGCCGCCGCCGCGGAAGACTGGAAGGAGGTGCTGGCGCGGCAGGATCGTGGGGAGTGTGTGACGCTCATGGCCAGGGGTGCGGCCCGGGTGGTTTCCAGGCTGGCTGCCGAAGGCAGGGTCCAGGGCATCCTTTCGCTGGGCGGCGGTGGTGGCACGGCGATCTGCACGGCGGCGATGCGGGCGCTTCCCATCGGTTTTCCGAAGCTGATGGTGAGCACGCTGGCCAGCGGCAACACGGCTCCTTATGTGGGCACCAAGGACATCGTGATGATGCCGGCCATCGCGGATGTGGCGGGCATCAACCGGCTCACCCGGGTCATCTTTGAAAACGCCGCCGGGGCGATCTGCGGCATGGTGGACGCGGCCGAGGGGCGCAGGCAGGCTCCTGAGGCCGACAAGCCGCTGATTGTGGCGAGCATGTTTGGCAACACGACGGCCTGCGTCACGGAGGCCCGGCGGATCCTGGAGGAGGCGGGCTATGAGGTGCTGGTGTTTGCCGCCACCGGCAACGGCGGCCGGGCGATGGAGGCGCTGATTGAAAGCGGCATGGTGGCGGGCGTGCTCGACATCACCACGACGGAATGGGCGGACGAGCTCTGCGGCGGTGTGCTTAACGCGGGGCCGGAGCGTCTGGACGCGGCGGCGAAGGCGGGGGTGCCTGCCGTTGTTGCGCCGGGCTGCCTGGACATGGTGAACTTTGGCGAACCGCAGACGGTGCCCGCGAAGTATGCCGGGCGGACTTTTTATCAGCATAACCCGCAGGTCACCCTGATGCGCACCACGCCCGAGGAGTGCGCCGAGCTTGGCCGGATCATCGCGGGCAAGGTGAACGGCTACACCGCGCCGGTGACGGTGCTGATTCCAAGGAAAGGCGTCAGCGTCATCAGCGCCGAGGGCGGGCCGTTTTACAGCGCGAAGGCCGACGAGGCCCTGTTCAGTTCTCTGAAGTCCGGCCTGAATCCCTCGGTGCCGGTGGCCGAGATGGAGGTCGGGATCAACGATCCTGCCTTTGCCGCCGCCTGCGCCAGGGCTCTGCTGGAAAACATCGCCCGGGCCGCCGCATGACCCTCGGCCTGTTCATTCCCTGCTATGTCGACCAGCTCTACCCGCAGGTGGGTAGGGCGACGCATTCTTTGTTATGTCAGCTTGGGCATGAGGTGGTCGTGCCCGCCCGTCCGGCCTGCTGCGGGCAGCCGATGTCGAACTCGGGCTACGCCTCCCTGAGCGAGGGCTGCGTGGCGGACTTCAGGGCGGAGTTCGACCGCTTTGAGCGCATTGTCTCGCCTTCGGGAAGCTGCGTGCTGCATCTGAAGGAGAGCCTGGAGGCCGCGCATCATCCGCTGGCGCATCGCTTGCACGAGCTGTGCGAGTTCCTGCACGACGTTGAGAAGGTGACTGCCCTGCCCGCCAGGTTCCCTCACAGGGTGGGCCTGCATTCGAGCTGCCACGGCCTGCGCGGGCTTGGTCTGGGGAAATGCAGCGAGTGCATGGCACCTGAGTTCTCCAAGCCGGCGAAGCTGCTCGGGCTCGTGGAGGGGCTGGAGCTGGTGCCGCTGGACCGTCCGGATGAGTGCTGCGGCTTTGGCGGCACCTTTTCCGTGTTTGAACCCGATGTCTCGGTGTCGATGGGCCGGGACCGGATCCGGGATCATGCCGGCCATGGGGCGGAGTTCATCACCAGCGCCGACATGTCCTGCCTGATGCATCTGGGCGGCCTGCTGGCGCGCGAGGCACCCCAGGTGAAGGCGGTGCACATTGCCGAAATCCTGGCCGGAACCGTGGGGGACGGGCTTGGCTGAAATCTGAAACCCGAATTGAGAGAGCCGAGAGCAAACCTCCATGTCGCACGCCGCCAACGCCCATGAATTTCTCCGTGATCCAGCACGGGCGGCCTGGCATGACCAGACCTTGTGGATGGTCAGGGTCAAGCGTGACCGGCAGGCCGCGAAGGTGCCGGACTGGGAGGCGCTCAGGGAGGCCGCCTCGCAGATCAAGGAGCACACGCTTTCCAGGCTTGCCGAGTACCTGGAGGAGTTTGAGAGCCACGCCCTTGCCAACGGCATCCAGGTGCACTGGGCCGCCGACGGTGAGGAGCACAACCGCATCGTCCACGACATCCTGGCGCGGCATGGCGTGAAGAAGCTGGTGAAGAGCAAGTCGATGCTCACCGAGGAGTGCCACCTCAACCAGCATCTCGAGAAGCATGGAATCGAGGTCATCGACACCGACCTGGGCGAGCGCATCGTCCAGCTTCAGCGCAAGCCGCCGAGCCACATCGTGATGCCGGCCATTCACCTGAAGCGGGCGGAGGTGGGCGAGGTTTTTCATGAGCATCTTGGCACGCCAAGGGGCCTGGATGACGCCCAGGAGCTGACCGAGGCGGCGCGACAGCACCTGCGGCGGCAGTTCCTGACAGCGGACGCGGCGCTGACCGGTGTCAATTTCGCCGTGGCGGAGACGGGCGGCTTTGTCGTGTGCACGAATGAAGGCAACGCCGACATGGGGGCGCATCTGGCGCCGGTGCACATCGCCTGCATGGGCATCGAGAAGTTGATCCCGAAGCAGGAGCACCTGGGGGTTTTCCTGCGTTTGCTCGCGCGCAGCGCCACCGGCCAGCCCAGCACCGTCTTCAGCTCGCACTTTTACAAGCCGCGTCCAGGCCAGGAGATGCACATCGTCCTGGTGGACAACGGCCGCAGCCGCCAGCTGGGACGAGAGGACTACCGCAAGAGCCTCGCCTGCATCCGCTGCGCGGCCTGCTTCAACACCTGCCCGGTTTACCGCCGCAGCGGCGGCTACAGCTATAGTTTTTTCATCGCCGGACCCATCGGCAGCATCCTGGCGCCGAACGTGGACAAGGCGGCGCATGGCGACATGCCGTTTGCCTCGACGCTCTGCGGCTCCTGCACGGCCGTGTGCCCGGTGAAGATCGACATTCACACGCAGCTCCTGAAATGGCGGCAGGAGATCACGGCGGCAGGGCATGCTCCCTGGTGGAAGACTCTGGCGATGCGGGTCACGGCCCTGGTTCTGAAGCGGCCCGCGCTTTATGCGCTTGCAGGTCGCCTGGCGCGACAGTTTCTGCCGCTGGCCGACTTGTTGAAGCTGGATCCGTGGACTCGCTCCAGGGGGCTGCCGCAGGCTCCCGCGCAGTCGTTCCGTGAATGGCTGGCCACGACTGAGAGGTCCAGCCCCGCCAAAAACACCCCGCCATGAGCCGTTCGACCATTCTTGAAGCCATCCGTCGGGCACAACCGGCCTTGAAGCCTCTGCCAGAGCCCGCCGCCCTGGGGGTCGGCGGCCGGATGGAAAACTCGACCGCACAGTTTGTCGCCACGCTCGATTTCATCGGCGCCCGGGTCATCCGGGGGCGAAGGCTGGAGGAAGCCGCCCTGTGGCTGAGGGAAAACCTGCCCGCTGGAGCCCGGGTGGCGTCCACGGTGCCTGAAGTGCCAGGGAATGTCGACCTGCGGGCGGTGACCGATCCGCACCAGCTGGAGGGCCTGCACACGGCGGTGTTTCCCGCAAGGCTGGGCGTCTGTGAAAACGGGGCGGTCTGGGTGGAGGAGTCTGACCTGGGGCATCGGGTGCTGCCGATGATTGCCGAACAGCTTTTCATGGTGATCAGGGCCGCTGATCTCGTGGCTGACATGCATGAGGCCTACAGGATGATCGGGCTGCCAGGGACAGGGTTTGGCCTGTTTCTGGCAGGTCCGTCCAAGACGGCGGACATTGAGCAATGTCTGGTCATTGGTGCTCACGGCGCCCGTGGAGCCACTGTTTTTATCTGGGATGAAATATTTTAGAAGCCTTAGACAAATTCAGAAACGGCGAAAAAATGACGGATTGATAAGGGAAATGAGGCAAAAAAAGATCAAAGAAGAAGTTGGCGATTGGAACTAGTCATGCTGTACTCCTGGTTGTAGGAACATAAGCTTAAGTTTTCGACTCCAATGAAAAACAAACTCTCGATCATGGTGATGGGTGCCATTGCACTCACCTTTTCTCTGGCGCCTTCCGCCAGTGCCCAATTGGGTGCTCCTGGCGGATTTGGCTGGGGACCCACGCTGATGCGCCCGTCGTCCTATCACAGCTTCTACACCTCCAAGTACGGTCTTCTCGGCAAGGTGAAAATTGAGGGGGACGTCAACTACGACACCATCATCGGTGGCTATGACCGTGCCCTTGGCAATGCCGCCAAGCGCAATCCTTACGGCCTGATCATTGGCTCAGGTGAGCTCTCCAAGCTCCTTCTGAGCTGCCAGCCGAATGCAGATCGTCAGCCCGGCATTGGCACCCCCAAGGTGAAAATGCCCTTCCACCAGCTTGTCGCCTCCCTCGACATCCGCGGTGTCAACCTGTCCCGTGGCGACGGCAAGTTTGCCACCTTCGAGGATGAAGTCGCCTATTGCGGCCGCATCCTGGTCTGGCTTGACCACACCCGCCGTTATCTGCTTCTGGATTCCGCCGACCCTGAGCGCCGTCGTGTTGAATGGCCCTATTCCAACAGCGTGCCGCCTGAGCGTGTCTTTGTTGAAGGTGTTCAGCCTACCCAGCCTGGCGGAGCCTTCATTGTGACGATGACTCTGGATGATTCCAATCGCAGCGGCTTTAGCAAGCTTTTTGGTGAGCCTGCCATCTGGGACCGTCAGATGATCAGCATCAAGCAGCCCGGAGTCACACCGAAGCCCTGGAAAGACACCAGCCCGGTCTGGACTAATTCCGGCGGTGTTGCCATGGGCAAGTAAACTGTCGATTGTTCATTTTGGAGGCGGTGGTGCTTTGTTCACCACCGCCTCTTTTTTTTATTCAGCATCCCCGGCCGATGTTCTGTGGAAAGACTGGAGGAAGTTTTTGCGATTAGCTCGCTGCCGCATCCATGAGGTCAATCCTGAAGCATCTGTTTTCCCGGCTCATTTTCTGTGTCGGCGCGACGTGCGTCCTTTCCGCTGGTGCCGTCCATGGGGAGTCGGCAAAAGTTTCCTATGCGGAGCTGCTGCAGGTTCAGGGCAGCGTTCGGGAGTTGTTCGCCAGGGTCAGGCCCTGCGTGGTGGCGATTCAGATTGGCAACGGGACGGCCAGCGGGGTGATCGTCCATGATTCAGGGCTGGTTCTGACGGCCGCCCATGTCGCTGAAACTCCGGGGCGCGAGGCGTGGGTCGTGCTGGACGATGGCCGCAAGGTGAAGGGAACGACGCTCGGTCTGGACAAAACGACGGATGCGGCGCTTGTGCAGCTTCATGACACGGACCGGCGCTGGCCTTTTGCGAAAGTTGGCAGGAACGTGGCCAGGATCACGCCCGGCGACTGGTGCTTTGCCCTGGGGCATCCGGGTGGCTTCGACAAGGAGCGCGGCGTGGTTCTGAGGGTGGGACGAGTCATCCGGCAGACGGCGAACTCTCTTCAGACGGACTGCGTTCTGATGGGGGGCGACTCAGGAGGACCGCTTTTCAATCTCCAGGGTGAGGTGATCGGGATCCACAGCCAGATCTGGGAGGCGCGGGATCACAACATGCACGTGTCGATGGCGCCGTTCCTTCGCTCCTGGGAGGAGATGAAAAACAGCCTGGTGATCCGTGTTTGGGGCACGGGAAGCGGCGGGTTTCTGGGGGCCTCCGTGGATGTCAACGCCGCCGGCCGTGTCGAGGTGCTGCAGGTGCTCGATGGATCGCCGGCCAAGACCGGAGGGCTGCTGGCGGGAGATGTCGTGGAAGCCGTGGATACCCGGGAAATGCGTTCGGTGACACAGTTTTCCAACGCCATCCGTGCGAGGGCGGCAGGAGATGAGGTCATGCTGAAAATCAAACGCGGTCCGTCCACGCAGGCCATTCGAATCAGGCTGGCAAACCGCCCGAAGGAGGATGAAGGATGATGCGCTGTTTTTTTCTTTCCATCCTGGTTCCCGTGCTGCTCCGGGCGGATGCGCGTCCCACGCTGACCGGTGAGGAGAGGACGAACGGCGAGCAGGTGCTGAAAGAAGTGACGCCGATGCTGCCGGAGGCCGGCAGCTCCTGCGCCAAAGTGGTGGATGAGAAGGGCGGCGTGCTGGCGTCCGCGACCTGGGTGGGGGTCGACGGTTACTTTCTGACCAAGGCGAGCGAGACCCCGGAGATTGAAAAGACGCGGATCTGCTGGGCGGAGGCAAAATCCGCCGCCATCCGTGAGATCAAGCGGCTGCCCGGGCACGACCTGGTACTGGCCCAGGCGGTGGGGGTTGCTGGCGTCAGGCCCGCTGTGTTTGATGCGGCCGCGCCCCTGCCGGAACATGCAGAATGGGTGGCGGCGCCGGTGAAGGGAGGCGAGGAAATCCGCATCGGAGTCATCAGCGCCAGGGCGCGCGGCATTCCCGGACTGGGAGCGGCGATGGGGATCCGCATGGATGAAAAGCCCGGGAAGGCCGGGGTGCGCATCCTGAGCATTGCCGAGGACAGTCCGGCCGGCGCCGCAGGGCTTCAGGCGGGGGATGTGATCCTGAAGATCGACGCTGAGGCGGTGGCTGATTTCAAGGCGGTGCATGAGTCGATCAAAAAACGCCAGCCCGGGGACCCCGTGCAGGTGACTTACAGGCGCAAGGACAAGGTGGAGGTCGCCCGTGTGCGGCTCGCCAGCCGTACCCGGGTCATGATGAACTGGGAGGGCGAGGATTTCGCCAACGGCGGCATCTCCATCCGCACGGATCATTTTACCAGGGTGCTGCAACATGACCTGCCGCTGAGCCCCCGGGACATGGGCGGGCCCCTTTATGATCTCAAGGGCCGGGCGCTGGGCGTCAACATTGCGCGTGTGGACCGGGTGACGACCTTTGCCCTGCCGGCCGCCGCCTTCTGGAAGGAGGTGGCGCCGCTGATCGAGGCGGACCGCCATCCTCCCAGGGCGATTCGCCCCTGAGCGCGGGGAAAGTTTGGCGGATGAACGCTGGGAAACGAGGGGCGGCGGTGTTATGGAGGCGGGAATGACAGCCGCCATCGAAATCATCCGGATCCTGCGCCGGGCGGGGCATGAGGCCCTGCTGGCGGGCGGTTGTGTTCGTGATTATTTGTTAGGCCGCGAGCCGAAGGATCATGATGTCGCGACCAGCGCCACGCCACGGCAGGTGCTCCTGCTGTTTCCCGGCGCCCTCACGGTGGGGGCGCATTTCGGCGTGGTCATCGTCAGGCGGGGGGACGAGCAGGTCGAGGTGGCGACGTTTCGAACGGACGGCAGCTACAAGGACGGGCGCAGGCCGGAGTCCGTGACCTTTTCAACGGCCGAGGAGGACGCGCGCAGGCGGGACTTCACGGTGAACGGGCTTTTCAGGGATCCTGTGGATGACCGCATCATTGATTATGTCGGGGGGCGCGCCGACCTGGAGGGGCGGATCCTGCGCGCCATCGGCGACCCCGTGAGGCGGTTTGAGGAGGACCGGCTGCGCCTGTTGCGGGCGGTGCGCTTCGCCACGGTGCTGGGCTTTGAGATCGAGCCTGAGACCTGGCGGGCCGTGAAGGCCTTCGCGCATCTGCTGCCGGCGGTCAGCGCCGAGCGCATCCGTGATGAGTTCGTCAAGATCCTGCTGCATCCCTGCCGTCAGCGCGGGTTTGACCTGCTGGTGGAAAGCGGCCTCATGGCGGGGATCATGCCGGAAGTGCTGGCCCTGAAGGGGGTTCAGCAGCCGCCGCAGTGGCATCCGGAAGGGGATGTGTTTGTGCATACCCGGCTGATGCTCGGCCTGCTGCCGGAGGATGCCTCGCTGACGCTGGTCCTGGGCGTGCTGCTGCATGACATCGCCAAGCCCGCGACCTTCACGGTGGATGAAGACGGCAGGATTCGATTCAACGGCCACGACAGGCTGGGCGCGGAGATGGCCGGGGAGATCCTGCGGCGGCTGAGGTTCTCCAACGAGGTGATCGAGGCGGTCCAGCCGGTCGTTGAGCATCACATGAGCTTCAAGGACGTGACCCGCATGCGTCAAAGCACGCTCAAGCGGATGATGGCCCGACCGACGTGGCCGGATGAGCTGGCGCTGCACCGCGTGGACTGCCTGGGATCCAACGGGATGCTGGACAACTACGAGTTCATGGTGAGGAAGGCGGGGGAGTTTTCCAGCGAGCCGCTGATTCCCAGGCCCCTGCTGAGCGGTCATGACCTGATCGCCCTGGGGTGGAAGCCTGGAAAGGACGTGGGACAGACCTTGTCAGCGCTGCAGGACGCCCAGCTTGAAGGCCTGGTGTCGACCCGGGAGGAAGCGCTGGAGTGGCTGAAGGGCCGTGCGGCGTCAGAGTGAATCGTGAGCACGTCAGCAGCCGGCTGTCGCCAACCAGGTCTTGCCAGGCCATTGTTTTGGTGACAGAAAGCCGCTCAGACATCCTCGCAACAACGTGCAGGGTGCATCTGCCGCCCCACCGCATGTCTCACCCTCCATTCCTGTTTTGGAAGAGCTGGCCGTCCGTCCTTTTGCTGGTCAGCGTCTGCGCGCTGCTGCTGCTGCCGGGCCTGGGATCGAGCACCACGGCTCGTCAGCAGGAGCTGCGGGTGCTGCTTTGTGCGCGTGACATGGCGGACGGAGGGGATTGGGTGGTGCCGCATTTCCTCGGGCAGGAACGGCTGCGCAAACCTCCCTTGATGTACTGGCTGGTGGCGCTGGCCTTCCGTGCGGCGGGCACGTCGGAAAACCTCGGGGCTGCACGTGCGGTGTCCGCCGCATGCGCCACCGCCCTGGTCGTGGTGACCTTTCTCCTGGGACGACGGATGATCGGACGCAGGGCGGCGCTGCTGGGCTCGCTGGTGCTGGCGACCTCCATAGGCTTTCTCTATCACGGCAGGCTGGCGGAGACGGACATTCCTCAGGCCTTGTTCTGCTCGCTGACGATCTTCATGCTGCATCAGGCGCTTGTGGAGGGCAGGTTTTCCGCCTGGGTGATGGCCGGGCTCTTTGGCGGGCTGGGGTTCATGATCAAAGGCCCGGCTTCCCTGGCCATGCCGGTGGCGGCCGCCTTGAGCTACGTGCTGGTCACGAGAAGGTGGCATGCTCCGGCCTCTGGCGCGGCCCTGGCCGATGTTTCCAGCCGGAGGGTTGCAGCGGGCGTGGTGCTGGCGTTGATGCTGGGGGCCTGTCTTGTGGCGCCCTGGTACCTGATGGTCGCCGCCAGGACGGCCGCCACCACCAGCAGCCAGGTGTCGAACGAGATGACGCGCCTGCTGACGGACTCCTCGCACGGCGGCCCCTTTGTCTTCTATTTCTACACCCTGCCCGTTCGGATGGGAGTCTGGGGCCTGGCGGTGCCCGTGGCTGTTTTTGCCGCATGGAAGAGGCTGAGGCATCATCGTGGCGCACGCTGGCTTCTTTGCTGGCTGGGTTCGTCCTTCCTGATTCTCAGCTTCCTGAGCAGCAAGCAAAACCATTACGCGCTGCTGCTGTTCGTGCCGGCGGCATTGCTCACCGGCTGGCTGCTTTCCTGTGCCGGCAGTCGCAGGGCGCGGGGGCTGCTGCCGACGGGACCGATGCAGCGAACGAGGCTGGCGGTGTTTTGCGCCTCCTTCGCCCGGCGCTACCTTCGGACGCTTCTTGTTCTCCTCGGTCTGGCGGCCGGCACGGGTTTTGTGGCCTGGCTGGCGGGTTTGCCCCAGAAGATGCCGGTGATCCTGGCGGTCGTGTCCCTGTCGCTGGCGGTTTTCATCATCGTCATGCTGCTCTGCCAGAAGGCGCGTGTTTCACCGTTGTCCCATGCCGGTGCCGTGGCTCTGGCGCTTGCCCTGGGCGGGTTTTGCTACCACTTCGGCCTGGAAAAGATGCTGGATGGTGACTCGGCGGTGCCTGCCCTGATCCAGGCGCATCAGCGGGTCATTCAGGGGGCGGGACGCATCCTGGTCAGCGGGGATCATCGTGCGCCGGTGGAATGGTACACGCGGCGGCCTTGCGTGCTGGTGCCCCCTCTGGCGGTCGGCGCCCTGGACCAGCTCAAACCCGGGGAGGTTCTCATCGCCAGCAAGCAGCAGGCTCCTCTCAAGCCGCGTGCGACGGATCCCGCTCCGCTTGAAAAAAGGCAGCTCGGCGATGTCGAGGTGGCGATCTATGTTCGCTGAGCTGCCTGTCGCGCTCAGGCGGCCAGCGGAAGGCCGTAGGGCAGCTCTTCGGGCAGCTTGACGAATTCGGAGATCCTGTTCCAGAGGGCGCTGTAGTCCTTGTTCACGTCACCGGACAGGCAGTCGGTCAGCTCCGCCCCGGCTTCGGGATGCTTCATGACCACATCCTTGAAGGAGAAGTTCGGGTCGTAGAACGCATAGACCAGCTTGCGCATGTTCTCGACGCCAATCCGCATCTGCCGGCCGTATTCGGCAAACCGCTCCGGGGAGACATCGTTCACCGCCAGGGCCTCGTGAATGGAGTCGCCGGCGAGGACGCCGCTTTTCAGGGCCAGCATCACGCCGCTGCTGAACACCGGGTCAAGGAAGGCATAGGCGTCACCGACCAGCAGCAGGCCCTGGCAGGCGCCGAACTTGGAATGCTTCGAATACTCGCTGGTGATCCAATATTCACCGGTGCTGCGGCCGGCCGAGAGGTGGTCCTTGATCCACTGGTTCTCCTCGATCTCGCGCTCAAACATGACCTTGGGATCACGCACTCCGTCGCGGCTCAGGTACTTGCCTTCGGCCACCACGCCGACGCTGACCTGGTCGTCATGCATGGGGATGTGCCAGAACCAGCCCTTGTGGGGGATGAAGGCGATGGTGGTGCCGCCTTCATCAATGCCCTCGGCCCGCTTGGAACCCTTGTAATAGGTCCAGACGGCGACCTTGTTGAGGTAGGGATCACCAACCCGCCAGCCGAGACGTGTCGAGGCGAAGGCCTCCTTGCCGGTGGCGTCCACGACAAGCTTGGCCAGCAGCGTTTCACGACTGCCGTCCCTGGACTGGGCCTCGACGCCGATGACATGGCCGCTGTCGTTGCGGACCAGGGAGGTGACCGTGGTTTCCTCACGCACCTCGGCCCCCTTGTCACGGGCATTGTCGAGCAGCATCAGATCGAACTCGGAACGCATCACCTGCCAGGTCTGGGCCACGGTCTCGCGGTCGTAGCGGGTGTAGAAATAGAACGGCTGGGAACGGCGCCCGTCCGGTTGGACGAAGTTGACGCTGTATTTCTTTACAAAGTGCGAGCCGCGCATGCGGGGGATCATGCCGAGGCGTTCCAGCGGTCCAAAAGTGAAGGGAATGAGCGATTCGCCGATGTGGTAACGGGGGAATTTCTCCCGCTCCAGGATCAGGACACGGTGCCCTTTTTCGGCCAGGATCGTGGCTGTGGCGGCACCGGCGGGGCCGCCGCCGATGATGATGACGTCGTGGGAGGAATTCATGGCTGGGGTGACAATCACCATTTAGAACGACCCCGACAAGCCGGGTGGAGCAACCAATCTGGGCATGATCATAATGCCGGTCCGGCATCATTCACGCCTGGCGTGAACCCACGATGAGATAATTGTTGAAGGGAGTGCCTCCCCACATGGGTTCGATGCGCACCTCCAGCCCCGCCACCGTCAGCACACGGCGAAACTGCTCGGCGTCCGGATAACGGGTGGGGCCCGCCTTCATCCAGAAGGTCAGCCTGGCCAGATGGTCGCCCAGGACCGTGAGACGAAAACGCCAGGTGTCATCCTGCAGCCCGGAGCGGATGATCAGTTTGCAGCCCCTGGCCACGCGGGCGGCGGCATCGCTGAGCAGCCGGTCCTGCTCGGCCTCGTTGAAGAACTGCAGGATGTCGAGGATGACCACATGGCCGGAGAACGCCGGCAGGCCCTCGCGTGCGTCGCCTGCGGTGAAGATCAGCTCGGGGCGCCCTGCCTTGGCGGCCATGGCCTGGGCCGAGACGATCTTGCGTTCGTCGTAGTCGAAGCCCGTGAAAGGCACTGCATGACCGCAGGCGTGCAGGTAGTGGGACAGCAGTCCGATGCCGCAGCCGATGTCGAGCAGCGGGGCGTCGGTGGCGGCGATCTCGCGCATCACGGCGGCGTAGACCGGGTCGCTGCGCAGCTTGGCCCGGGTGTAGTAGTGATCCCAGTTTTCGTCGCACAACCCGGCGATGGCATCCAGGTCGGCACGGGTTGGTGTGACCGGCTTCATGGCTTCAGGGGGTTGCGGGCGCGCAGCAGCAGGACGGGCAGACGCAGGACAAAGCCGAGGAGCAGCCGGATGTGCATCCAGGTCAGAACGGAGTTGTCACGGAAGTAGCGGAACTGGGAGACGCCGCCCTCCTCGGCGCTCAGGTAGCGCACCCGGGTCGGCACGGCGAGCATGGGCACGCCCAGCCAGGCCAGGCGGACGGCGATTTCGGTGTCATAATCAAAGCGGCGCGCCCAGAAAGTGCCGCGGAAGGCCTTCAGCAGGGCGGGAACCGGGTAGAGCCTCATGCCGAACAAAGAGTCTGGAATGCCCCAGTTCAGGGTTTCCAGGTTGGCCCAGCCGTTGGAGATCTTGCGGCCCTGCACGCGGACGGCGGGTGCCTCCGGTCCAAAGACCGGGCAGCCCATGATGGCGGCCTCGGGATGTTCTTCGGCCATCGACAGGAACCTGGGGATGTCCTCCGTAGGATGCTGGCCGTCGGCGTCCAGCGTCAGCACATGGGTGAAGCCCGCCTGTTCGGCCTGCCGGGTGCCGTGCAGCACGGCGCTGCCCTTGCCGCTGTTCTTTTCAAGCCGCAGCACCTTCAGCCCGGGGTGCTCCTTCTGAAGCGGCTCCAGCAGGGCCTCGCTGCCATCGGTGCTGCCATCCATCACCACCCACACATCCGGCCAGCGGGCGAGGGCATCTGCCACGGTCCGGGGCAGGATTCGGCCGGTGTTGTAGCTGGGGATGAGGACGAGGGGCTTCAAGGGCGGTTTTGTCCGGGACAAAGGACGCGCATGGTGGGGAGAAATCCCCGCCTGTCCATCACCTGGCGCGACTACTTCCCAATCCGGTAAAGGGCCTTTTCCGTCCTCAGGTAAAGGGCGCCATCCACGGCCACCGGGCTGGCCATGATCGAGCCTTCGAGGCTGTTTTGGGCGAGGATCTTGAACTCCTTGGAGACGGGCAGCGTGGTGACGACGCCTTCGCGGCTGGCAAAATAAACTTTTCCATCGGCCACGATGGGGGAGGCGCTGAACTTGCCACCAATGCGCTCCCGGTAATGCGCTTCACCGGTTTTGGGATCGACGCAGCTGACGATGCCGCCGTCATCGACATAAAAAAGCAGTCCGCCGCTCAGCACAGGCGAGCACATCTTGGGGGCGTTCTTGTTGTTCCTCCAGGCGATCTCAGGCGTGCTGCGGCCGGTGTGATTCAGGGCGATGACCTGGGATTTGCCAAAGCTGGTGCTGAAATAAACGCGCTCGTCATCGGCCACGGGGCGCACGCTCATGGAGAAGCCGAGCTCACCATAGGGGATCTTCCAGAGCTCCCTCCCGCCGGCGGGTTCGTAGCCGTAGATCCAGTTGGCGGCCGGGCTCACCACCACGGGGGCGCCGTTCATGGTGACGACCAGGGGCGTGCCATAGGCCTTCCTCTGCTGGGGCCGCGAGTCCATTTCACCGCTGCGAGCCGTTTTCCAGGCCACCTTGCCGGTCGCCGTGTCAAAGGCGGCGATGAACTGCTGGTCGCTGCCGTCAAAGTGAACGATGAGCCTGTCCTGCCAGAGCACGGGCGTGGAGCCGGGGCCGTTCTCATGCATCACCTGCAGCTCCTCGTTTTTCCAGACGACCTGGAGAGTGCCTGTGTCCAGGCAGGCGGTGCCAAAGCTGCCGTGGCTGGAATAGAGCCGTCCTTCGCTCAAGATGGGCGACGGGGAGGCGTAGCTGTTGAGCTGATGCACCCACTGCGGCTCCTGGACATTCAGCAGCTCGATGTCGTGCAGCAGCCTGCCGGTGGCCTTGTCAAGGCACAGGGCGCGGATGCTGACGCTGTCCATGACGGTGACGGGCTGGTCGCCGGTGTTGGCCTTGAGCTTTTCCTTCGCAATGGCCTCGCTGGCTGGTTTTTCCAGGGCGGTGGTGATCCAGATCTGCTCACCGGCGATGACGGGGGTCGAATGGCCGCGTCCCGGAAGCTCGCTGCGCCAGGTGATGCTGCTGGTTTCGCTCCAGGTTTCGGGCAGGTTTTGGGCGTTGCTGGCACCCTGGCCGCCCCGGCCGCGCCACTCAGGCCAGTCTTCGGCCGACAGTGGGTTGAGGAGGATGAGTGCGGACAGCGGGATCAGCAGGGGGCGCAGCATGACGAAGGATTCTGGGGGAAGGGGTGCATGACTTATTTCGTCAATGCGGCACGCTTCTGTCGATAATCCTCACGCAGCTTCTTCAGCGCGGCGGGCAGGCCTGGGTCATCGGTGGCGGGCAGGGGCTCGTTGTTTTGAAGGCGCTGAAGCTCCTCCTGCAGGGCGGGCAGGTCGTTGAGCCTGACTTTGTCGAGTGCGGCGGTGGCCTCGGCCTGCACGGCAGCCTTGTAATCGGCCTCCAGGGCGGCCAGGGCGGAGTCCTTGGGAGACGGGGCGGCCGGAACCGGCTTCATGGGCGTCGGCAGGGTGATCGGAGCGGACATCGGGGTCACGGGAGCCTGGGTCAGCACGGGTGCTTCAGGCAGCTTGCCCAGCACCTCTCCTGGCAGGGCGGCCTCGGCGGGCTTGTCCTTCTCCGCGTCCGGGTTCAGCACGATCTTGTCCTTCATGATGTGGAACACGAGGAGGACGCTGGCGGTGACGAAAAAGATGGTCAGGTGCATCCCGGCCTTGAGGCAGGACCAGAGGAAGTCGTCGAGCTTGCGCAGGAACGAGGGCTGGGCGCGCACCACAGGCGCCGGAGGCCGGCCGGGGGCGTAGCGCGGAGGCGCATAAAGGGGCTGGGCGGGAGCCTGGGGGGCGGGTGCTGCCGCGGGTGCGGCAGCCTGCGGCGGCGGCTGGGGGGTTGGTGTTCTGTTCTCTGCGGCTGCTGCTGAACGGGAGGTGGCTGGCGGCGCAGGGGCGGCCTTGGCCGTCGCGCCCTGCTGCTGGGTGCGGAGCGCCAGGACCAGGGCGGCCTTGACCTCCTCGGCGCTGGCAAACCGGCGTGCCGGATCGGGATGGACGCAACGCCGGATCACCGCGCCAAAGGCCGGCGGCAGGTTGCGCGAGACCTTGCCGTCTTCCGGAAGGGGTTCGCGTCCGAACATTTCATGCAGCACGAGGCCAAGCGCGTAAAGATCCTCCTCCTGGGAGGCCGTGCCTTCGTGCAGCCAGGAGATTTCGCCGCTTGGAGTGACGCACATGCCGATGCCGGTGACCTTGATCTGGCCTTCCTGGTCGACCAGCAGGGTGCGGGTGTTCAGCGCACCATGAGTGCTGCCCTGCCCGTGCAGCAGTGTCAGCACGTCGCACAGCTGCAGGGCCAGGGTGAAGGCGAGCTTCGGCGGCACCTGCCTCCCCTGGATCAGCTCGTTGAGCATGCCGCCGTCCACGTGCTCGGTCACCAGGTAAAGGCTGCCCGCCATCGTGCGGCCAAAATCATAAACCGCCACGACGCGAGGATGCACCAGGCGTGCCCTGGCCCGGAGCCGTTCCATGAGCCGTGCGGCGGCCTCGGCCGTGGGCTCGGCCATCACGCGAATCATCACCGCCCTTTCCAGGGCGGGCTGCCTGGCGCGATAGATGGCGCTCTCCTCGCCGACGCTGAGGCACTCCTCGACCTCATACTGGGGCAGGGCCGCACCGAGCTCCTCGGCGGTTGGAAAAGGGGCGGCGTGAGTCGTGTCCGGCATGGCTTGAAAGCACGTTTTGAGGGCAAAACACGCTCATGGCAAGCTCGAAGGATGCCATCCGGGCGCGCCTTTTCCGGTGACGCCATTCAAGGTTAGACCTCGAACTCGTCAGTGGGGTCGAAGGGAGGCATGGGGACGTTGATGATCTTCAGCCTGCCGACGGCGCGGTGCACGCAGCCGGGGCGGATCATCACGGTCGTCATCGGTTTCAGCGGGATGATCTCGCCGTCGGCCTCCAGATGGCCCTCGCCCTCCAGCACGATGTAGATCTCCGTCATCTTCTCATGGTAGTGCGCCCGGCTGTCGGCGTGGATGTCCGTGAGATGCACGGTGGCCAGCGTGTTCCAGGGCTCCTTGAAGGCTCGCCGCGCCTGGCCGCAGGGACAGGGCGTGGGCGTGATCTCATCCAGCTGGGCGACGGCAAAGCGCGGTGAGGACATGATGGTCTCTGTTTTGGGTTAGATCGCGGCCAGCGCCTCGGCCGCCACCTCGGCCGTGCGCTCCATGTCAGCCCTGGCGTGGGCCATGCTGATGAAGCCGGTCTCGAACTGGCTGGGGGCGAAGTAGACGCCGTGGTCGAGGCAGTGATGGAAGAACTTCCGGAACGCCGCGAGGTCGGAGGTCTTGGCGTCCTGGAGGTTGTGCACCTCCTTCTCCGTGAAGAAGAGGCAGAACATGCTGCCCTTGCGGTACCAGCGGTAGTTCAGACCCTTCTTCTTCAGCACCTCAAGCACGGCCTGCTCCATGACCTGGCCGATCTCCTCCAGGTAGGCGTAACCTTTCTGACGGTCGATCTCCCGCAGCTGGGCCAGGCCTGCGGCCAGCGCGACCGGATTGCCGCTGAGCGTTCCCGCCTGATACACCGGACCCAGCGGAGCAAGGTGGTCCATGATGTCCGCGCGTCCGCCGAAGGCGCCCACCGGCAGTCCGCCGCCGATGACCTTGCCCAGGCAGGTGAGGTCGGGCGTGATGCCTTCCAGCTCCTGCACGCCGCCCTTGGCGAGGCGGAAGCCGGTCATCACTTCGTCAAAGATGAGCACCGTGCCGTGCTTCGCGGTGATGTCCCGCAGCTTCTGCAGGAAACCGGGCCGCGGCAGGATGAGGCCGGCGTTGGCGGGATAGGGCTCGACGATCAGGGCGGCGATCTCATGGCCCTTTTTCTCAAACAGCTCCTCAAGCGCGGCCTCGTCGTTGAAGGGCAGCACGGTGGTCAGCTCGGCGAAGGCGGGCGGCACGCCGGCGCTGTCCGGATTGCCATGGGTCAGGGCGCCGCTGCCGGCGGCAACCAAAAGGCTGTCACTGTGGCCGTGGTAGCAGCCGTCAAACTTCACCAGGCGATGCCTCCCCGTGAAGCCTCGGGCGAGGCGGATGGCGCTCATCGTCGCCTCGGTGCCGCTGCTGACCATGCGCACCTTTTGAATCGAGGGCACCCATTCACAGATGGTCTGCGCCATCTTCACCTCATAGGGGTTCGGGATGCCGAAGCTCACGCCCTCCTTGGCCGCCGTGTGGATGGCCTCGATCACCGGCACCGGCGCATGACCCAGGATCGCCGGACCCCAGGTGCCGACAAAGTCGATCATCTCGCGTCCATCGACATCCCAGATGCGGCAGCCCTTGGCGCGCTGAACAAAGAAGGGGTCGCCGCCGACGTTGCGGAAGGCGCGCACGGGCGAGTTGACGCCGCCGGGGATGACCTTCTTGGCAAGGTCGAAGAGCTTGGTGGAAATGGGTCCGTTGGGCATGGTTTCGGAAGGGCGTGAAGGATTGCCAGGAATGGCGGGATGAACAGGAAAAAGGCGCGGTTTTCCAGACCCGCGGCCGCGGTCTGCCAAGATTCTGTTAGGCCAGCCTCGTCTGGGCCGCCGCGACGATCTCCTCCACGGGCGCCAGCCTTCCGACGCCTTCATAACCGCAGGCCAGCAGGCCTTCCGCAGGCTCCACAAAGCTCACGCCCCAGCCCTTCAGGGTCTCGACATTTCTCACGGTGGCCGGATGCTGCCACATCTTGCCGTTCATCGCCGGGGCGATCAGAACCGGCGCCCGGGTGGCGAGCGCGATGGCGGTGAGGGCGTCATTGGCAAACCCGTGCGCCAGGGCGGCGAGCACGTTGGCCGTGGCGGGGGCGATCAACAGCAGGTCGGCCTCATCGGCGAGCTGGATGTGCCCGGGCTGCCAGCCTTCCTTTTCGGCAAAAAGATCGGACACCACCGGACGGCGCGACAGCGTGGCCAGCGTCAGCGGGGTCACAAACTCCAGCGCCTCGCGGGTCAGCACGCAGGTCACCTGATGACCCGCCTTGGTGAGCTGGCTGGCGATGTCCGCCGCCTTGTAGGCTGCGATGGAGCCGGTGATGCCGAGGACGATGTTTGCCATGGATGAAGCCGCACTGAATGCGGGAAGCGCTGCTTGGAAACGGAAAAGATGGCGCGCCGCAGGCCTACCAGCGCGACTTCAGCCAGGAGTAAAAGCTGGCGCCGACCTGGGCGTAGCCCGCCGGGTTGGGATGGACGCCGTTGTTGACGGGATAACCGTCGACGGGATCCAGGTTCAATTCCGTCGGCACCAGGTGGATGCCCTCCTTCTCGCGGCCGGAAAGGCGCTCCAGCATGAGCTGCACCAGCCGGTGCTGGATGCGCTTCCAGCCCCAGCGCGGGTAGCGGTCCTTGTAGTTGGCGGTGAAGGCCTCCTGCCGGGCGTTCGGCGGCGTGGTCAGGCCGACCGCCAGCAGCGCGTCCGGGGCGGCCTTGTGAAACGCGGCCAGCAGCAGGTCCGCCTTGTCGAGCACCTCGTTGATCTTCTCGTCCGGCTTGTCCGGGTTCGCGCCGAAGCAGTCGTTGATGCCTAACAAAAAGGTCACCACGTCCGGCGGGCGGCCCTCGGCGTGCTCCTTGAAGTAGCGCGCCAGGTCAAACTCGCCCGTCTTGCCGTCCCCGGCCGGGAAGATGAAGGGGCTGGTGGCCTTGCGGGCCAGAGGACCGGCGGTCACCTCCGGTGGCTTCGGGTCAAAGCGGGTGAGGAAGTCGTTCCACTTCCAGCCGCCATAGCCTTCATGACTGACCTTTGGCAGGGCCGCCACAGGATGATGCGTGCCGATCATCCGCCACGACGGATTGCCCGGGCGCGACAGCAGGCTGGCGATTTCATTCGGGTAGATGCTGGCGTGCGTGAGGCTGTCCCCGACGATCAGCAGCCGCAGCGACCCGCCCTCGCCCGCCTTGCGCGGCGAGACATGCAGGACGGTGCGCCCGCTTTCCAGCACCGCGCCGCCGGCATCCCTGACCTGCACCTCGAGCGGATGGTCGCCGACATCGGCGTCCGCCGGTTTCACGGTCCAGCGACGCGCCTCGTTTTTGCCGACGTCGCATTTGAACTCGAAGCGGTACTTCTCCGGCGTCTGGGTGAGCACCAGGTTGTCATGATACAGGCTCATCTGCACGTCCGGCGTCGCATGGACCACGGGCGGAAGGGTGAGCTGAAGTTCGCCGGCGCGCGTCAGGGCGGCGGTGAGGAGCAGGAGCAGCAGGGGCTTCATGGCGCGGCGGTCAGATCGTCCAGGGGCCGCGCATCGGGCGGGTGAGCAGGGCGTTGGCGGCCTCGCTGCCTTCAAAACGCTCGGCCTTCGGGTCAAACTTCAGCGGCTGCCCCAGCCGGGCGGCGATGGAGCCCATGTGGCAGATGATGGCGGCACGCTGCGCGATCTCGGCGGGCGCGGCGGTGCGGCCGCGCTCCAGCACGGCGTCGATGAAGTTGCGGTGATGATGCTTCGACACGTACAGGCGTGTGTCGCCCTCCTTCATCTTGATGCGCAGGATGTCCATGGAGCTGGCCTTGAGCTGCTCGGACTCGCTGAAGATCCAGCCCTCGCTGCCGATGAAGCGTGTGCCGTACGTGGCCTTGTCCGTGGTGCTGAACATCGTCATCTTCACGCCGTTGGAATAACGGTATTCAATCCGGAACTGCTCCGGCGCGTCGTAGAGACCCTTGTCACGGCGTTTGACCTCGGTGGCGCTCACCTCGACCGGCGTGGTGTCGTCCATGCCCGCGCCCCACTGGGCGACATCGACAAAGTGCGCGCCCCAGTCGGTGATGTAGCCGGGCGCGTATTCGTCGATCCAGCGGAAGTTGAAATGACAGCGCGCCGCCGTGTAGGGGCGTTCGGGGGCGCTGCCCAGCCACAGGTTGTAATCGAGATGGGCGGGCACGGGTTCGGGGCCTTCCATGCCGGTGAAGCCGCCGCGGATGGCAAAGGTGCCGGGCACGCCTACCTCGATCTCCTTGAGCTCGCCGATGTAGCCGTTGCGGACGAGCTCGCAGGCCATGCGCACCTTCAGGCCGGAACGCCGCCAGGTGCCGCATTGCAGCACGCGCTGATGCTGCTTCACCGCGTCGCAGATGGCCCTGCCTTCGCCGATGCTCGCGCCCAGCGGCTTTTCCGAATACAGGTCCTTGCCCGCCTTCGCCGCCGCCACGGCGATGTGGGCGTGCCAGTGGTCCGGCGTGGCGTTCATGATGGCGTCGACATCGCCGCGGGCCAGCACTTCACGGAAGTCGTTGCAGCAGTCGGCCTTGGTCAGCTTGGCCAGCTCCATGGCGCGGTCGCGATGCTGGCCGTCCACGTCACAGATTGCCACGACCTGCACGCGCTCGTCGGCCAGGAAGGCGCGCAGGTTGCTCGTGCCCTGGCCGCCGACACCGATGCAGGCCAGGCGCACCTTGCCATTGGGTGAAGCAGCCCCCGCGCGGCCCAGCGTGGCGGCGGGCAGGATGAGGGGGGCGGCGGACTTGAGGAACTGGCGGCGGGAGGTGTTCATGATGGCTGCAAACCAACGCCGGATAGCCGCACGATTCTTCAGGCCTGCGCCCATCGTCTGTGCGTTCCCGGCGGCGACAGATACGCTTGCACGACCAAATGATTGATTTGTGCCTTAAAGGCCGGACAGTACTCGGAGTCCGATTGAAAACGCCTCCGCAGACACACCCATCCCCAGCCCGCAGCCAGGCCTTCAGCGTGGTTGAGGTGCTCATTGTCATCGCGGTGATGGGCGTGATGGCCGCCGCGGCGATCGCTTTTTACGGGCGCTACCACCGGGATGTCCTGCTCAAGGTGCGCAACCAGCGCAACGCCCAGGAGATCACCGCCCTGACCATGGGCGCCTCGGCGGCCGGGGCCACGGTCATCGAGCCCGGTGACATGGATGGCACCATCCGCAATCTCATGGAAGGCTGCAACGGCACCCTCGGCACCTTCAAAGGCCGTGTTTTCCGGATCAGCCAGCTGACTGACGAGGAGATCCAGGGGGCGATGCGGCACCTGAACTGGCGTGATGGGTTTCCCGCCTACACGCCCGACCCGGATTGACGTCAGGCGGCGGCAAAGCGGTTGACCGGAGAACTTCCGGGCGTCAAAGATCGCGCCCTCAGCGTTCTATCTCCCCCTACCCACACAAACTTATGGACTCATGCAGCCTCACCGCCTCCGTCGGCGCCGTCGTGCCCGACTTTGAAATGGAAACCTACGAGCCCACGCACGGCGACTTCAGCAAGGTGTCCCTCGCGGACATCAAGAAGGCCGGCAAGTGGACGATCCTCGTGTTCTACCCGGCGGACTTCACCTTCGTCTGCCCCACCGAACTGGCCGACCTGGCCGACCAGCAGGAGCGCCTGGCCGCTCTCGGCGCCCACGTGATCGCGGTTTCCACCGACACCAAGTTCGCGCACATGGTCTGGCGCAACACCGAAGGCCTGATGAAGAACGTGAAGTACACGCTGGCTGCCGACCCGACCGGCACCGTGAGCCGTCTCTTCGGCGTCTATGACAACGGCACCGGCCTGGCCCTGCGCGGCACCTTCATCATCAATCCTGAAGGCAAGCTGGTCTCCTCCGAGGTCAACTTCTACAACGTCGGCCGCAACGCCGAGGAGCTCGTCCGCAAGATGGAGGCCAACGTCCATCTCATGGCCAACCCGAGCGAGGCCTGCCCCGCCAAGTGGACCCCCGGCGCAAAGACCCTCAAGCCCGGCAAGGACATCGTCGGCAACGTCGCCTCCGTGCTGAGCTGAGGCCTGCGTCACCCGTCACCTTCAAGGCCATGCAGGACTCGTTCCTGCATGGCCTTTTTTCCAATTCCGGGGCGTTCAGACTCCACATGGACTGCGGCAGCCCTGCTGCCGCTTTCCTGAGCCAGCCCTGCTGGCGTGAACGAGCCTGGAGCTTCGAGTGCATGGCAGATCTGCACCCCGGTGGTTCGTAGACTGGGGGTGGAGCGCAACCTTGTGCCATCGCAGCAGGGCTGCGGAAGGAAAGCGAGCGGGCTGCCGCAGTCCAAGGAGGACATTTTCTCGCGGCTTTTGCTGGCGCGTCTGCATTGCAATGTTTGTTTGGCTGGCATGAAGCGACGCCAGTTTATCCCCTGTTTGGCCGCCACCCTGGGTTCGGCGGCGGAAGTCATGTCGCACCAGGGGCTGCATGTGGCCACGAACTCCTATCCCTGGGGCACTTTCGCCAAACGTGAAAACCAGGGCTTCAAGCTGTTCTCGGACGAGGCGCTGGAGGCGGTAAGCTCGGCGGGCGTCCAGGGTTATGAAGGCATCTTCAGCAGCCCGGAGGACTTTGCGGGCCTGGGGGCAAGGCTCAAGGCGCACGGTTTGGAGATGAGGTCGCTTTATGTGAACAGCACGCTGCACGATGAGGGGCAGGGGCCTGAAAGCCTGGTGCAGGTGATGAAGATCGCGAGTCAGGCCGTGGAGCTGGGCTGCCGGATCGTGGTGACCAACCCCTCGCCCATCCGCTGGGGCGGCACCCAGGACAAGTCGGACGAGCAGCTCCGTTTCCAGGCCGTCCTGCTCAATGATTTAGGGGCCAGGCTGAAGAAGATCGGCCTGACGCTGGCCTACCACAATCATGATGTCGAGCTGCGCGCCGGAGCCCGTGAGTTCCATCACATGCTGACGGCCACGGATCCTGCGAACGTGAAGTTCTGTCTCGACGCCCACTGGATCTACCGGGGCTGCGGCAACTCCCAGGTGGCGCTGTTTGACGCGGTGAAGCACTATGGCGACCGCATCGTCGAGCTGCACCTGCGGCAGTCCAGCGGCGGTGTCTGGAACGAGGTCTTCACGGCGGAGGGTGACGTCGACTACGCCAGGCTGTCGATGTGGCTGAAGGAGCGCGGCATCCGTCCTCACCTGGTGCTGGAGCAGGCGGTGGAGGAAGGATCGCCTCATACGCTGGATGCCGTCACGGCCCACCGGCAGGGTCAGGAAAACGTGCGTCGGCTGTTTGCCTGGATGCAGGCCTGAGGTGAGCGTCTGCGGCGATGCAAGGCAACTTTACCAGGGCTATGGCCGAGAAGCGGTGTCAGCCAGTTCCGGGATCAAGAATCCTACATCAGGATGAGCCGCCACGAATCCTGCATCCAGTGTGGCAAGCCGAATGCTGTGGCGGCGTGCGAGCTGGGCCAGCCAGGCATCCGTGACTTGTTTGTGGCCTTGAATGCCCTTGGTGGAGACATTCTTGTAACTGAAACCCTCATCCATGAAGTTGTGCATTGGATCCGACTGAATGATGGCCAGATTTTTCCAGGCTGCCGCAGGGGTCGCATCTGTCGCGAGCATCATATGGAGGCGGAGAAATGTGCCCTCAGTTACTGAGCAGGCGTGAAAGACATCCGTCAGAGCCTCAAACCAAGCCTTGGCCCGTGCATGGTGCGGATGGCTTTGGATCACCAGCGCGATGATGCCATTACCATCCACAAGCCAGCTCACGGCAGGCCATCCTCCTCCAATAGGCGGTCAAGCTCAGCCTGAGTCAGGGGTTTGCCGGCGGCCACGGGAAACCGATGACCTGACGCGGGCTTGGGAGTGAAGGCTGGGCCTGCAGCGGGCTTCATGCCGCGGATGAGATCCGCGAGCACGCTGCCGAGGCTGCGTGATTCTTGCTTCGCCACGGCATCCGCCTTGGCGAAGGCGTCATCGGGGAGATCAAGGGTGACTTGCATGCTTGCAAGATGCTGCCTCGCTCCTGGGCTGTCAAATCAGGCTTCGCCCGGCTCCTCCGAGGCGCCCCTTCACCTGCCGTGTGGTTCAAAGGCGACGTGTTCGCAGCCGGGCTTGGGATCGGTGTTCCGGCAGCTCCACTGCCAGCGGCTGGTTTCCTGGACAAAGGGCTGCGGAGGTCCCTGGAGAATGCGGAACCTGCCGCGCAGCTCGCCACCCTCCTCCACCTTCAGCGCCCGAGCCGCCACCGTGCCGTCGAGCATGCCGCCCGGCAGCAGGGTGACGGTTCCTTCACAGACAAAGTCGCCGGTCGCGTCACCGGCCACGCGCAGCTCGCGGCAGCGTACTTCGTGAAGGAAGTTGGCCTCGGCACCTTCGGCGATCAGCACGCTCTCCGCCTGCACATGATCGGCCACCAGGCCCACGTGACGGATCACGCTGGTTTCGCGAACCCGTGAACGTGAGGTCAGGTCCTCCCGCTCCAGCTTGCGCAGGCAGACCGGGCAGGTGGGGGTGCGGCACTCGCCCGCCGTGGCGATGTTGAAGAAGAAGTCGCTGCGTTCCGAGGGCAGGCTGAGCAGCACCTGGTGCAGGGTGTCGGCGTCCACGGCTTCAATCTGATGCTGCTGCGCGGCCAGCAGGGCGGCCGGGCTGAAGCCTCCGGGCGCCACCAGGACGCCGCGGGCCCGGTCTGCCGTGCGCACTTCGCGCGCAAAGCGCATGACGGTCTCCGGCGTGGCGCCCCATTCGTTCCAGGCCGCCGTTTTCACCAGCGCGCGGCGGGGATGCGGGGTGTTGACCTGCTCCAGCATGGCAAACATCACCGAGCCGTCCTCCAGCACCATTGACCGGGCCAGCTCGCAGCCGCTGTGGGCGGCGATGGCGCGCACCAGCTCGGCCAGGCGCAGCCAGTCGAGCCCGGCGATCAGCTCCGGCGTCCAGTGCCCGTCCTCCGCTCCGGCCGTGATCAGCCCGGCCTGCTGGGAGAAGCCGGCCTCGGCTAGCGTGCTGAAGGGGTCGAGCATGATCAGATCTAGGGTTAGGCCATGCTACCCGCCGGAACCGGGCCGGGCAACCGGCCTCTTCACCCGTTGGCAAGACAGTCCGTGCATCCCGCCGCCAACGGTGCCATGTTGGAGCATGGAATCAAAAATCCTTCAGCTGCTCGGCCTGCCGGACTATGTCCCGGCCAACGTGCCCGAGCTGCTTCAGCATCTCCAGCTTCAACCGGGGAGCCAGCAGGAGCTTCAGCATCATCTCAAGGACATGGCGCGGCGTGGACTCATCGTGCGCACCAAGGGCAACCGCTACATCGTGGCACGCGAGGCGGACCTCGTCCCCGGCGTCATCCAGATCACCCGCGGCGGACGCGGCTTCGTTCAGCCTGAGGAGCCGGGCCTGGGTGAGATCAGCATCCCCGAAAAGGCCACCGGCACCGCCCTGCATGGCGACCGCGTGCTGGTCCGGCGTGACGTGAAGCCGCGCGGGCTCCGGCCGGTGGGGCCCGAGGAGCAGACCGGCGTCGTCGTCCGCATCCTGGAGCGTGGCCGGAAGCACTTCGTCGGCACCCTGCAGAAAGGCAGGCAGTTCCTCTATGTCGTGCCCGATGATCCAAGGCTGCCCAGCGCCATCCATGTGCCGCCGCCGCGCGATGTCGGCCGCAGCCCGAACCCCGGTGACAAGGTGGTGGTGGAGATCCTCGCCTGGGAGTCGCCGCAGGTGCCGCCCGAGGGCGAGGTCATCGAGGTGCTCGGCCCGCCGGATGCCGAGGGAGTGGACATGCTTTCCGTCATCCGCCACTACGACCTGACGCTGCATTTTCCGAAGGCGGTTCTGGCCGAGGCCAACGCCATCGCGCGCTCCCGCCCCGACAACCAGCCCTCACCCGAGGAATGCCAGGGCCGCGTGGACTGCCGCAGTCATGACGTCATCACCATCGACCCCGACGACGCGAAGGATTTTGACGACGCCATCTGCCTCCAGCGGCAGGGCCGTGACTGGCGCCTGTGGGTTCACATCGCCGATGTCTCGCATTATGTGAAGCCCGGCGGCCCGCTCGACGTGGAGGCCAGGAAACGCGGCAACTCGACCTACCTCGTGGACCGTGTCATCCCCATGCTTCCCGAGGCGCTGAGCAATGAGCTCTGCTCCCTCAAGCCGGGCGTTGACCGCCTGACCAAATGTGTGGAGTTTCACCTGAACGACGCCGGCCGGGTGCTGGACGCGAAGTTCTACCCCGCCGTCATTCACTCCAGGCGCCGCTTCACCTACAAGGAGGCCTTCGCCGTCCTCGGAACACAGCCGAAGGACGCCATCGAGCAGATGCTGCACGCCGCCAACGCCATCGCCCAGAAGATCCGCGCCCGGCGTTTCCAGGACGGCTCCCTCGACCTCGACTTCCCGGAGAACAAGATCCGCCTCGATGAAAAGGGCCGCGTGCTGCGCATCGAGCGCATCGAGAATGACATCTCCCACCAGCTCATCGAGGAGTTCATGCTCCTGGCCAACGAGGCCGTGGCGGGCCGGCTCATGCAGCTTGACATCCCGGCCGTCTACCGCGTGCATGAAGCGCCCAAGGAGAAACGTCTCAACGACTACCGCGAGGACGTGCTGAGCCACGGCATCCGCTGCGGCGATCTCAACCACCGCCTGGAGATCCAGAAGCTCCTCGCGAAGCTCGGCGAGCTGCCCGCGGGGGACGCCCTGAAGATCGGCCTTCTGCGCTCCCTCATGCGCGCCCGCTACGCCGTGGAGCCGCTCGGCCATTACGGCCTGGCCAAGAAAAAGTACACGCATTTCACCTCGCCCATCCGTCGTTACGCCGATCTCGTTGTGCACCACGCCCTCTTTGACAAGACCGCAGTCCAGGCGGGTGATGCCAGGCAGATCGCCGAGCACATCAGCCTCACCGAGAAAAACAGCGCCGATGCCGAGCGCGACAGCAAGGAGGTGAAGCTCTACGCCTT
>Ga0315900_10000520_pt1 | contig 66865 bp, 80 predicted proteins | sample LakEriMetagenome_FD_203521 | JGI IMG/M metagenome (GOLD analysis project Ga0315900, IMG submission 203521) | Freshwater fungal communities from buoy surface, Lake Erie, Ohio, United States - Buoy 12 MA114 | ecosystem: Environmental > Aquatic > Freshwater > Lake > Lake biofilm | place: USA: Lake... | reverse complement strand
GACCGGCAGGCCGTTCCCCGGGCTGGCCCGGTCGAGCCGGCCACCACCGCAGGCTCCCTTAGCTCAGCCGGATAGAGCAGCTGCCTTCTAAGCAGCCGGTCGTTGGTTCGAATCCAACAGGGGGCGTTTCAATCAGGACCTGCATTCTCAGCCCAAAAGCCTTTCTGTCACTGGCTTTTGGGCTGGCAGGCTTTGCCGGCTTCTGCTCGCCCGTGCCAGGCTGTGAGAAGGACCTTCTCACATACCTTCTCACATGCCAGCGGCCCCGGAATGGGATGTTCTGCTTCGTGGCGGAGTACTGCGGGCCCTCACCCAGAGGGGCTGCCGCAGTGGCTGGACGGTGTCGAATTTCAGGGGACGTGCCCGGCTTCACATCACCGCCCGCGCCGTCGATGGGCATCGCAAGCAGCTGCTCCTGCCCTACCCGTGGGAGTCGGACCAACTAGAAGCCATCCGCGACGGCGTGGTGGCGGTCTATGAGGCCTTCCGGATCGGAGTCACACTCGAGCAGGCCATTGCAGAGCTGGCTGCAGCCAAAGCAGAAGCTGATGTCAGGCGCCAGGAAGAAAGCCTGCCCAGCCAGCCCTTAAGCCTGCAGCCCAGTGCTCCACCTCCCGCGACACCCAGCCGATCGATCCAAATCGACTGGGCTGGCCTGATCCGCCGGTACCAGCATCACAAGCTCCGCAGCGGCGAAATCAAGGAAACAACCTGGGAGCGGCTGTACAAGCCGCGTATGGCGTTGGTTCTCAAGACAGCGAAAGGGCCACCGGCAGCCCGCGATGCCACCCAGCTGCTGGAAGCACAGGCTGATCTATGGAGTCAGCGCCCTGGCTGCCGCACCAGAAGACTGCAAATTCAGTACACCGCTGCTCTGCTGCGCTGGGCGGTCAGTCAGAAGCTGCTTCCAGCCCAATGGGCTCCGGCGCCGGACCTCTCCACGATCATCGGCCGATCGAGGGAGAGCCGCGCGGTCACGACGCCGATCGCAGTGCCAGACATCCTGGCGATGGTGCAGGCCATCCCAGACCCGCGCTGGCGGTTTGCCTTCCAACTGCTCTGCGCCTTTGGCCTGCGCCCCGAAGAGCTGCAGCATCTGCAGCTTCGCCATGGACGGCTCTGGTGCACGTATGAAAAGGTTGCCTCTCGCGGCAAAACCAAGCCGAGGCCACTGCGGCTGCTGCCATGTGACCAATGGGCCACGGACTGGCAGCTCCTCGAGACCTTTGATCCGGCAAAGCTGCCGCCCATGCGAGCTGGCTTCGGCTCGGATTCGTTCAGCCGCTACCTGCTGCGGCGTGATCACTGGCAACACCTGCGCCAGCAGTACGAAGCACAGGGAGAAAAGCTCGTGCTCTACTCCTGCCGGCACGGCTACGCCCACCGGGCCCATGTGATCTGCGACCTGCCGCCCAAGGTGGTGGCCGCGGCGATGGGACACAGCGTGCAGACGCATCTGGCGGCCTACAGCCGCTGGTGCGGAGACGATGTGGTGGATGATGCCTTCACAAAAGCTGCTCAGCGACTGAGCCTGGAGGCATCGTGAGTCTTTTGTTTTAGAGAGCTACTGCTCACCAGTTGGCTTGATGTAACCAGTCTCGATCAGAAAAGCCCGCAAGGCTTCCGGGAACGACCTGTAGACGATTTCACGACCAAGACACTTGCCGTTGTCATCTAGATCTCCCTTGCACTCCTTCAGCCCCCAGTCGGAAGACGCGTCGTAGCGCTGTGTCATACGGTCCCATCCGTCATACAGCTCGCCCACCAGCGCCTTGTTGGCGACGTAACCGGCCAGAAACCCATTGGGTGATCCAGGGTTTTTTTGTTTGAACCATTCGGCCATGCGCTGCAGGTTGCGGCGATGGATCGGTCTAAACTCAGGCTGATGGGTAATATCCACGAACTCATTTCCTTGGAGTTCCCAGATGCGTGCAGGCGCCGTGCTGCAGGCGTAGCAGTCGAAGCGATAGAGAAAGCGGTTATCGACGTCAACGATCAGGAAGCGACCATTTCCGAGCGGGTCCTCTGCCGGTGATTCACCTCCGTCAAAGGGTCCGAGTGTCACCTCTCGCCAGATCTGGCCGCTGCGGTCACTGGTGAGTACCTGAATCTGGTTGCAGCAATGAGCCCCTCCCGTGAAGGAAGAGAGCAGAACTTCGGGGTAGGGGTTTGATGGGTCCATCTCTGCGATCTGAACCACCGCTGCTGGACTGCCGCCCGATTTCTCAGCACCAACTAGGCGGCCGACCTCGTTGCCATTGACGCGAACAACCGCCATCGGTTGCAGCACGTTCGATCCGTACTCATTGATCCGCCGCTGCTGTTGTGCGCTGACCTCCACCGCGCCACTGCGCAACGAACCGCTCATGCGGTTGTTCTGGTAGTCCATCTTCAGGACCTGGGCCACCGCCGGACTGCCGCAGAGGGCACCCAGTCCGATCAGGGTGGCAATGAAACGGGGTCGCAGAGACACAAGGCAATAGGCAGGCCGCCATCCCGAACCGTAGGAAGAGCGGCCACGTCTGCAACCCTGCTCACTGACTTAGATGGCGCCGGCTCCAGCCGGTGATCGTGGCCTCCACGTTCTCCAGGTGCCACTGCAGTGGCCCCCGACCCTGGGTGCAGCCCCAGCGGCGGTAGTGCTTGCCAGGGGTGAGCACCCCCCGCAGCCGCAGCTGACGGAGGGTCTCCCGGCTCATCCCCAAAGCAGCGCAGGCTTCTGCCGTCGTGACCCAGACCCGCTGGCGGGATGACGTTGTCGGCGTGTCCATCAGCCCCCTGTCAGTTGCGCCCGCAAGCGCTTCAGGGTCTCGATCAGCCAGGAGCGGCGGTAGCTCTTGACCTGGCGCGGGGCGCTATCTACATATTGCTGACGCAGCGGCGGCTCCTGCCCGAAGTCGTTCCGGTAGGCCTCGGCCACAAGCATCCCGGCCGAGCGGTATTTGGTTCGCGGCAGCACTTGCTGGAACACTTCCAGCCAGGCATCGCTGAGGGTGAGCTCTTCATCAACGGCATCGTCTGACAGCAGTCCCGCGCTGGCGGTCAAGACTTTGCTGCGCACGATGTCCTTGAACAGGAGCTGGTCGCGTTCATCCAGGCCGCCGAGCCGCTCGAACACGACGATGCTGCGTTCCACCAGGGCGATCACCTCGGCTTCCCTGAGCTGCAGCGTGCTTTCTTGCACCGGTGCCGGTTGGGGTTGCTGGATGCTCTCCAGGAACCAGCCGTCCATCCACACCGCGAACGGTGCGCTGATCCAGCGGGCCAGATCGACCGCGACCTGGGGATGGACCCAGGTTCCGCCGCCCTGACCCTGGCGGGACTCGATCAGGTCAAACATCCGAATTTCGGAGGTTTCAGCCAGGGCATCGAGATAGGTCTGGCAGCGGTCGCTCTCCCGGTACTTCGACCATTGCTTGCCGTTGGCCCTGCACATGGCCGTGGCATTGACATAGCCGTCGGCGGTGCGCCGAGAAATCGGCGTGCCATTCCAGGAGCGGGAGACCAGAGCGGGGTGATCCATCGAGGCGAGAGTTGCAGCTGAATGGGATGACGTCGTCGTCTTGTTCATCGGTCTGAGTGCGGTGTGACGGGGTGGACCTCACCGGCATTCGTGCCGGCATCGGGGCGGAAGACGGTGTTGGTGCTGGCCATCGGCCGCGGCGGCACGGGCCCGGCGAGCACGAGCAGCAGGGTGCTGAGCTGAAATGCCAGCCCCAGCAGCACCAGCCCGCGCAGGCAAGCCAGGCTGGAGGCCGTGACCGCGACGGTGGTGGGCCGGCGGGTGCGGCAGAAAGCAGGCAGCTGGGGACCGGGCCGGTGCGGGGGCCTGCCGCTCCAGGCCCCGGAGTTGATGCCCTGACGATCGAGCGGCATCAGAACAACTCCTCACCGTCGTCGGCAGCGCCAGTGCTCCAATCACCGGCACCACTGCCGGTGGTGGTGTAGCCCTCGACCTCCTCGAAGCCGTCGGTGGGGTCGACCTGCTCGTAGGGCACGAAGTCGACCACTTGAACGGCGCGGGGCTGGAAGGTCATGCCGCAGCCGTTCTCGCCGTCCCAGTCGTAGATGTCAAAGGCGACGACAACCTTGGAGCCGTTGCCGATGGCAGCCCCATCCCAGGGCTGCTTTTTGGCATCGACGATGCGGGGCCCCTCGGAAAGGGAGCCGTCACGCCGCTGGAACTGCGGCACCTTGAAGCGCACCACGGTGACGTCGCTGGGCTTCTCCTTGTCGGGCTTCCAGGGGAAGCCTTTCTCGGCGCGGCGCTTCCGGCTGCCGTGCAGGGCGATGAACTGGTCCTCCATCGCCAGCAGGAAAGACTGGGCTTTCTCGTCGCTGTTAGGAAGCAGTAGGTCTGCTGTCCAGGCCTTGGGTTTGCTCTTGTCGAGCTGATGCCTTGGGGTGATCAGGTGGGCCCAGCGCACTTCGGCGAGGGGGCTGCGAAAAATGTCTTTAGCCATCGGATGAATTGGTGGAAATCGGGGGTTGATCGAACGGAGGCAGGGGCGGCAAGCCAAAGCGCTCGCGCAGCAGGTGATGCACCGCTCCGCTGGCGGAGATGTTGTGCCTCTCCATCACCTCTCGGATCCGGAGGAATACATCGCTGCGCACCTGGGTCTGGATGAAATGGCGACCAGCCAGAGAACGGGGCTGCTCGCCGTAGCGGCGTGGCGGCCGGGGGCGATGGCTCTCGCTCATGGGCTTGGCTCCGCAGCAGGCTCGGGCTGCACCTGACCCTGCGCTTCTTCGAGGAAGAGCGCGATGAAGTCGCTGTGCTGGCGCTGGGTGATGCGATCCCCGATGGAGCGGGCATTGCGCGGCACCTGGAAGTGCTCGCGGAAGGCCTTGGTCAGCTCCTGACGGGCGGCCTGGGACAGGTCGAGCACACGGCGGCGGACCTCGCTGACCTCCTCAGGGGTGAGGGGAGCCAGTGCTGGATCACCGTCTGCAGAAGTGCCGTCATCGCTGGTGTGAGCCAAGGGGACTGGCTCCTCAGCAGACGGGCTTGCTGACTGCTGATCGAGGCAAGCCTGCTGCGCAGGATCCACATCAGACTTTTCAGCCATCTGCTCTTCTACATTTGCATTGGGCTGTACAGCCCGAGCCTGAGCGGACACAGGAATGCCCAGCAGCATGGCCAACATCAGGCCGGTGGTTTCGGCCAGATCATTGGCCTCGTCAGCCCAGGACTCGCTGCAGAGCTCGGCCCCGGCGACATGCATCACCGTGACCTGCAGCCTGGAGCGGCCTTGCTGCTCGCGCAGGTGAGCGGACCAGCCGATTCCGCGGCGGAAGGCGGGACGGGCTGAGTGCACCACCGCCGCCAGATCGGCGGAGGCGATGGGGCGCACCTCGGCCTGAAAGCTGGCCAGGGCATGGGTGAGCTGTTGCTCGGGTGTGGCGTCGGCCGGGACGGCCGGGGGCGCCTCAATGGCGGCCTCTGGAGGCCTGGGGGGTGGAGCCATGACGGATCAGATCGGGCGGTTGCCCGCTGATCCGGATCTTAGGGCTCTTTGCTGGAAGCCGCACTCACAGCGGCTGTTAATTCCTAGCCATCAGGCTGTGACTGGCTTCTTGCCTTTGCGGCCGCTGGGCTTGGTGTCCTTTTTGTTGGCGGCCTCCCACTGGTCCAGCCAGCGCTTGGGCAGATAGATGTCGCCCTCGATCCACAGCGGGGCCAGCTCCTCCGGCTTGTAGTCGCCGAAGCCCGTGAGCACTGCAAAGAAGCGCTTGCGGTGCTCTTCGCTGGCCTCGACCGCCAGGGAATTGAGGGCGTCGCTGGGCTCAAGGCCGCATTCATCGACAACCCGGCGCATCTGGTTGCGCCACTTGGCCGAGAGCTCCGTGGCTTTGCGCTGACCAACGGTCGGCGCGGGGGTGGTCTGGAACGCTTCCGGCACCTCCCTCAGGCCGCAGTAGCAGGCCCAGAGCTCCAGCGGCGTCCAGGCTGGGCACTCGTCGTCGCCCAGCGGGATGGCGTTCTCGAGCTTGTCCTTGATCGCCTGGCTCTTGACCGGCCCCCAGTCCTTCTCGGCGATGCGGCGGTTCAGCTCGCCCAGCTGCCAGAAGGCCTTCTGGCGCAGCTCGCCAGCCTTGCCCTGCTCGATCACCGAGAGGTTGCCGTAGGAGATCGCATCGAAGCCGGCCTCTTCCGCCCAGCTGCAGGCGGTGTACTGGGTCCAGCCGTTGGTTCTTCGCCAGTTCAGCAGCATCCGACCGAACGCTGCGCGGTTCTCCTCCTGGCGCTCCAGCAGCTCCGCGTAGGTGATGGCCACGTTCAGGATCCTGAATGGGATTTCCCGAACCATACGGCAAACTTGGCACTCCTAGTCACTTCCTGACACGTCCTGGCATATCAGGTCTGATCCTGTCCGAGCTTCTGCAGGATCTGCTTGGCAAGCTGCCCGGTGATCACCTTCCCTGTCTCTGCCTGCAATCTCAGCGCAAGGGTGTAGGGGTGCTCGCCTGGGTGGGCCTTGGCGAGACGCCTCAGCCGCTGCTGCAGTTCTGCCGGATCCATCAGTGTCCCAGCAGCACTTGCCTCGGGCTGCCAAGCAGCTGCTCGGCCTCCTCCACAGAGCGGCAGACCGCCGCCACGCCACCGAGCTCCTGCACGAGGCGCAGGAACGCGCGCTGCTCAGGGCTGACGACTCCACTGGCGGTCTTGACCTCCAGGGCAACGAACTGGGCGAGCCGCTGGCCGACCATCTCCGGCGTGATCTCCAGCGAGCGCAGGCCGATCAGGTCGCTGCTGCCCTTGCACAGCCCAAAGCGCACGAACCGCCCCTGCTGGTCGACAAGGGCACCGGTGTTGTTCCTCCAGAGCCGCACGGCCCCGCGGCCGCAGGCCAGGCGGATGCGCTGCTGAATCTCGTGTTCGCTGGGGTAGGAGGCCATGCCTCCTGTTGCCGGGCACGCTTACTTGTTGGTGCTCCTCAGGCTCCCAGCACTTCCAGCTCCTGCAGCAGCCGGGTTGTCTCGGGCATGGCCACGCCATGGCGCTGGGCGCGCTCCAGGGGGATCCGGTAGATCGCCTCGAGTTCCATCGCTCTGCCGGCCTCGGCGTCGAGCTGCATGCTCGGGGCATAGCTAGGCATGGCGGCGGTGCGGGCGAGGAAATCGTCGATCACATCGGATGTCAGGGGCGCCCCCTCGGCATTCGCCGCCTGGATCACCTCCCGCATCACCAGCTCCAGGCGCCTGCGCAGTTCTGGATCTGCCATCACCTCCAGCGTGTGCTGGCCGCTCACCACGCAGAGGCCGGAGAAAGCGATGTTCCACACCAGCTTGCGCCAGCGAATCGTGGCCAGTGATTCGCTGCGATCGATCGGCACCCCCGCCGCCGCCAGATCTGCCGCCACGGCAGCGCAAGCCTGATCGCCTGCCGGGGTGCGCGACAGGGGCGCGAGATGCACCAGGCCATGGCCAAAATGCCGCACCGTGGCAGGCGCCAGCCGCGAACAGGCCACATCGCATACCCCCGCCAGCAGCTCGGCGCGGGGTTCCGCCTTTGCGGCCTGTTCCTCGCTTCCCAGGCCGTTCTGCAGCATCACAATCCAGCGCGGCGGTGTTTCCATGGCTGCCAACAGCGCCGACAGATCGCCATTGGACGTGGTTTTGAGCGCCACCAGCAGACCATCCAGCGGGCCGAGCTCAGCCGCACTCCCGCAGAGATGCTCGGGGGGCACGGTCACATCGCCCCAGGTGGGCGACTGCACCCGCAGCCCCTGGGCCAGGCCGGCCTCCAGGTCGCTCCGCATGCAGAACCGCACTGGATGGCCCGCCTGCCATAGCCGGCTGCCATAAAGCGCCCCCACCGCACCGGTGCCCAGCACGCCATAGCGATGCGGTGGCCTGGCAGGGGCCTGCGGCTCTGGAAGCTGCTGCATGGTCTCAATCGCTTCAACTGCCAGCCTGGCAGCCTTCGCTGCTTTCCCCTTCGCAATCGCGGCTGGCGATGGTTGGCCGCGGCATGGCCATTGCGCAACTGGTGCCGCGCCGCTCGCTGCGCGACCTCTTGCCCCGGCTCGGGGCCCTGAGGGAATCCCTGCCCGAGCAGAGCTCTAGCGCGGTGGCAGCCATCCAGACCATGCGGCTGGAGGTGCAAAGGCCAGGGCGGCTCAGGGGACGTCCCAGGGATTGATCAACTCCAGGCCGATCTCCGCGAAGTCGGCCGTGTCTCTGGTGGCCAGGGGAACTCCATGGGCTAGCGCCGTGGCCGCGATCACCGCATCCGCTGTGGCCATTGGCCGGGCCAGCCGTTCGCGTCGCCGCAGCAGTTCGCCATACCAGTGGGCCGCTTCGCTGGTGAAGGGCCAGATCCGGCCCGCGAACAGCTCGGCTGCCAGCGCATCCCAGCTCTGCTGCAGTCGCTGCTTGCGGCGGCCATCCGGCAGCCGGGCCAGGCCATGCAGGATTTCGGCCTCGTTCATCGCCGTGATCGCCACCGCCTCTGGATCGAGGCCATCGGCCCAGGCCAGCACCCGTGGCTCTGGCTGCGGGCGCATCAGCTCCGAGATCACATTGGTGTCGAGCACGATCACGGCCAACCCTCCCCTTGCTTGACCAGGTGTCCTCAGCGCGCAAGCTCCGCATCACTGCCGAATTCGGCTGGTGTTGGTAGGGAGGAGCGCTCGGGCAGCTCCAGCTCCACGCCACCGAGCTGGGCGAAGTGCTCATGGATGCGACTGCCCAGGCCCTTACCCCCAGCGACGGGCTGCCGGGTTTCGATGGCAGAGCGGAGGATCGTGCGCGCTTCCTCCTCCATAGATCGTCCATGGCGGGCCGCTTGGATGCGCAGCTGGGTCTTGGTGCGCTCGTCGAGGTTGCGGATGGTGAGGGTGGCCATGGGCGACTCCCGCTTGCACTGACAGCACTGCTGTCAACGCTAAGGCCTCCGGCCGCTGCTCGACTGCACACCGACTATGCGCTGCGTTGCCGGGCGGCCCACACATGCCTGGCCCAGCCCGGCTTGTAGCCGCGCTCCTGCTCGCGCTGCAGCAGCTGCTCGAAGGTCTTGCAGCCGGCTGCCGGGTGCGTGCGCCGGGGCCGCTGCTGCTGGTTGGGTTTGGGCCGGTGGCGGGCGGCGCCCGTCACTTCAACCAGCTCGCCCTCCAGCTGCTGCAACCCGCGGCGCTGCTCATCCCGTTCTTCGGCGAGGAACAGGTGGCCGCAGTCGGGGCAAACCTGCGCAGCGCTGGGACAGCTGCAGAAGCAGACCGAGCAGTCCTTGATCGGAATCGAGACGCCTACCCGCCGGCGGCGGCCGGCCAGGTTCCACTCGCGCTCATCGGTCGGCAGGCCGTGGCGATGGGCATTGCCGACGTGATCGAGGATCACCGCCTCCTGCTTCCCCGGCGCGGGCCTCAGGGCCCGGCCGACCATCTGCAAGTAGAGGCTCAGGGAGGCTGTGGGGCGCATCAGGATCGCGCCGCCGACTGAGGGGATGTCGGTGCCCTCGGAAATGATCATGCAGCTGCTGAGCACTTCCACCTCGCCGGTACCGAGCCCGGCGATCAGGCGTTTGCGTTCCTCGGCTGGGGTACCGCCGCTCACCGCCGCGGCCCGGATTCCCGCAGCGCGGAAAGCCGAGGCCATCTGCTCGGCATGGTCGATCGTGCAGCAAAAACAGATGGCGGTGCCTGGGTGAAGCCGGCGGCGGTAGTGCGACACCGCATCGCCGATGGCGGCCCGGTCCCCGTAGGCGCGTGCCGCCTGCTCCAGGTCGAACTCGCCCATGCGGCGGCGGAGCTTGCTGTTCCTGGCACCTGGCCAGGAGAAGACTCGGGGTTTTGCCAGCCAGCCCTCTTCGACCAGCCAGCCCGCTGAGGGACCCAGCACCAGGGCCTCGAAATAGCCGCCGGCCTCTACTCCCAACCCCTTGCCGTCGAGGCGTTCCGGGGTGGCGGTTTTGCCGATCAGATGGGCGCCCGGCCAGGCCTCGATGATCCGGCCCCAGACGTTGCCGGCGACCAGGTGGTGGGCCTCGTCCTGAATGATCAGATCCGGCGGCGGCAGCAGTTCAAGCCGCCGGGCGACGGTCTGCACCGAGCCCACGGCGACCTGCCGTCCCTGCAGCGTTTGGCCAGGAGCGATCACGTCAGGCTCCAGCCCCCAGGCACGCACAGTTCCGGTGAGCTGCTCGATCAGCTCGGCCCGGTGGGCGAGCACCAGCACCCGCCGGCCCTTGCCGGCCGCGCCCTGGACGATGGCGCCGATGGTCTGGCCCTTGCCCGCACCGGTGGGCATCACCGCACAGACCCGGCGGTGGATCTTGAGGGCAGCGCGGAGGTCGGCCAGCAGCTGCTGCTGATAGTCGCGCAGGACGATCGGGGCCATTGGCGTGACGGCAGGCTTTGCGCTGGGCAGAAGACCTCAGCAATGTCTAACTTATCAAGCCCTGCCGGGTGCGCTTAGGGTGTGCTCAGAACTCCAGGCATCCATGGCCTCCTTCGCGCCTCCCCTGAGCGTCTCCATCACCGAGGCGCAGCTGGCTTGGCTTGACCAGCGCCGCCTGCATGGCACCCTCAGTCGCTCGGCGGTGTTGCGCCAGGTGATCGACGCCGCGATCGCAGCAGAGACGCGCGCTTCGGCCGTGCCAGGGCCTGTGTTGTCGGCAGCTGCTGAGCGTCGTTGAGCTGCAGCGACACCCATGACAACCGACGTGCTCACGGCGGCCTCAGGCCGCTGGCGGGAGATCCTCGAGGCGTTGGCGGGGCTGCGCGCTGAGCAGCTCAGCAATCGCCACCAGCCCTGTCCGGCCTGCGGCGGGCGGGACCGCTTCCGCTTTGACGACCGGGACGGCAACGGCTCCTGGTTCTGCAACCAGTGCGGCGGCAAGGACCACCTCGGTGGTGGTGGCACCGGCATCGACCTGCTGATGCGGGTGCGGCGCTGGAGTTTTCGCCAGGCCTGCGAGGAGGTGGAGCGCCACCTGGGCCTGGAGCCAGGCGGGAGCGGGCGGCATCGGCCCCAGCCGGTGAGCACCGGCACCGGCGGCAGCCCCTCTTCTGTCACCGGCCTTCCCGGCCACGGCAGCCGGCCCTGGCGACAACCGGAAATCCCACCGGCTGACGCCTCCCCACCGCTCGTCGATCAGGGTGCCATCGCCCAGTGGTGCTACCGCGATGCGGCAGGCAACCAGCTGTTCTGGATTCAGCGCCTCTGCCTGGGCGGCAAGGGCCGCAAGGCCTTTCTGCATCGGGTGTGGCTCGATGGTGGCTGGCATCGGCCCAGCCGCCGCGATCCCTTCTCCTGCGAGTGGCCAGCACCGCGGCCGCTCTACGGCCTGCCGGGCCTAAGCGAACGGCCCGAGGCACCGGTGCTGGTCGTGGAAGGGGAGGGCACCGCCGATGCCGCCGCCAAGCTGTTTCCCGAGCACGTGGTGATCAGCTGGGCCAACGGCACCAACGCCATCGCCAAGGCCGACTGGCAGCCGCTGGCCCCACTGGGGCTGGCGGGGCGGGCGGTGACGCTCTGGCCCGATGCCGACGCGCCCGGCCGCAAGGCCATGGCGCGGCTGGCCGCTCTGTTGAGCGAGCAGGGCTGCCGGGTGCAGCTGGTGGACCCACCGGCGGACCTGCCCCAGGGCTGGGACCTGGCCGATGCCGACTGGACGCCCCGGCAGGCCGCAAGGCAGCTGGCGAAAGCAGCTCAGCCATGGACTCCACCAGTCACCGGTGCCGCTGGCAGCGGTGATGACGCTCCGCCTCCCCCTGGACCGACAGCACCCAGATCGGCAGCGCCCTTCCTCTGCCTGGGTTTTGACGGCGACTCCTACTACTACCAACCGCACAACACCGGTCAGGTGATGCGCCTCTCGCGCAGCGCCCACACCGCCACCAACCTCGTCGCGCTCGCCGCCCTCAGCTACTGGGAGACGCTCTACCCCAGCAGGACCGGCATCAACTGGGCTGCTGCAGCCTCGGATCTGTTCGAGCAGCAGGCCAGCATCGGCGTCTATGACCCCGAGCGGGTGCGCGGCCGTGGCGCCTGGCTGGATGAGGGTCGCGTCATCTTTCACCTCGGCGATCGCCTCAACGTGGACGGCCGCCCCTGCTCCGTTCTGCAGCCGCCAGCGTCCCGCTTCTTCTACGAGCAGGCCCGTCACCTCGACGGCCCTGGCGATCTGCCCCTGCCCGATGCCGACGCGATGCAGATCCGCTACATCGCCGAGCGTTTTCGCTGGGAGATGCCCGCCTCCGCGCACTTCCTCCTCGGCTGGCTGGTGCTGGCCCCCGTCTGCGGCGCCCTGAACTGGCGTCCCCACATCTGGCTCACCGGTGGGGCCGGCACCGGCAAGACCACCATCCTCAAGTTGTTCCTCCGGCCCCTGCTGGGTGGCGTTGTCCAATCCGCCACGGGCGGCACCACCGAGGCCGGCCTGCGCGGCACCCTCAAGTCCGACGCCATCCCGGTGGTCTTCGATGAGTTTGAGCAGAACGAGCAGAAGGACAAGCTGATCGTTCAGAACGTGCTGGCCCTGGCCCGTATCGCCAGCTCAGAGGGCGGCAAGATCTACAAAGGCACCACCTCCGGCGGCGCGAACAGCTTCGAGATCCGCTCGATGTTCTGCGTCTCCTCGATCAACGTGTCGCTGATTCAGAAGGCCGACATCGACCGGTTCTGTGTGCTCGGCCTGCGCAAGGACCCGATGGATAAAAGCGAGTGGCTGGACTTCGAGCGCGAGATCGCAACAGTCGCCACGATCGACAACGGCAGAGCGCTGATCCATCGCACCCTGCAGCATCTGCCCTTCATCATCGAAAACGCCCGCGTCCTGGCCCAGGCCCTTGGCCGGCGCTTTGGTCAGCGCTTCGGGGATCAGCACGGCACCCTGCTGGCCGGGGCCTGGAGCCTGGAGGCAGCAGGCGGCGGCCACCTCAACCTGGTGATGGCGGACCAGTGGCTGGACCAGATGGACTGGCAGCACCAGCAGCCAGATCACACCGAGGCCGATGAGATCAAGTGCCGCGACACCATCCTCCAGCAGATCGTGCGGTACGACATCGGGGCCGAGGCCTCCTTCGGGGAGATGGTTCGCTGCGTCGCGTTGCAGGAGTCACTCGCCGGCACCATCTGGGACCGGCTGGTGCCGGTGCTTGGCCGCTACGGCCTGCGGGTGTTCCGCGCTTGCCAGCCCCTGCCGGATGGAGAGCGCACCGAGGGGCATTTCCTGGCGGTCGCCAACGCCAACGCCCAGCTCGACCACGTGCTCCGCAGTACCCCCTGGAGTGGTGGTGCTCACCGCTCCGCGCTCAGACGGATCGACGGTGCCTATCTCCCCAAGCGTGTGGTCCACTTCGCAGGGATCGGGACCAAACGCTGCGTCATGGTGCCCATTGATGCCGCTGACCTGGAAAACGTTTGATCGAACAGCCCTCCAACAGCGATCGTTAGCCCGAAAACGATTGCGGCACAGGAGATCTTAGGAAGTCTAACGATCTAACGCTTGTCCCAGCCGATACACCCCCATAGACACATAGTGCGTGTGCGCACCAGAGAGACCCCCTCTCATATCTATCTCTATTGAAATAGATGTTTGATTGTTAGAGGGGTGGTCAGACCGTAGTGGCGGCAAGGGTTTTCGATCTAACACTCGACCGTTAGATCGATGTTGGATCGTTGGATCCCGATTCCGCTTACCCTGCTGACATGTCGCATCACGACCTGCCCTTTGACTGCCTGGCCGTGGGCCAGCAGTTCGCCGTTGACCTGCCCCGTGAGCTGGTGATGCGGTTGGCCAGGGCCTACATCCGAGAGAACCCCGGCACTGGCTTTGGTTTCATGCGAGAAGGCGGCCAAACCACTTGCACCCGGATGGCCTGAGCCCGTGGCCGTCCACTCCGCCACCACCTGGCTTGAGCCCATCCCCAGCCTCTGGCGGGACGAGGCGGCGCACCGGTACTGGCTCGGCGATCACCTGTTCCCGGTGTCGATCACCGGCGTGCTGGCCCATGGCCTGAACGACACCGCCAAACGGGCGATCGAGGCCAAGCGAGCGATCTGGGAACCGCGCGGCGTCACGGTGCACGCGGCCCTGGAGCACTACACCCAGGCCCGCTTCCTGGTGGGCCGGAGCGCCGCCGATGCCCTGCTGGATGTGGAGCAGCTGCCGGGCCATCACCAGTACCGGGACTGGATCCTGCCGCTGCTGCAGCTGCCGCTCTGGGATGAAGTTCAGGTGATCGCCAGCGAGCGGCTGACCTGCTGCCTGACCCGCAACGTGGCTGGGGCCTTCGATGGCGCCTACGTCTCACCGGCACTGAGCGAGCGGCGGGGACGCGAAGTGCGGGTGCTCTACGACCTCAAGACCCTCTCGGCCCACGGCCGGCCCTATTCCACCGCCGCCCAGCTGGGGGGCTACATGGTGCTGGAGGCCGCCCAGGGGAACCACTACGAGCTGGGCCAGACGATCTGGAGCAAGCCCGGCGAGGCCTCCTGCAGGACCTTCTACAGCCGTGAGCAGTGCCTCTCGGCCTGGGCGGCGGCCTGGAGCAGCTACTGCCTCGCCCACAGGCCCTTCTGAACGCAGGGAGAGACCGGTTAGGAATTAACAGCCCCTGTGATTGCGGCTCTTAGGACAGAGCCCATACAGTGAAGCCCTGGCGGGCTCTGGTCTGCTGACCTTTGAACGCCGTGCTCATGGTGATGCCTGCTGCCCTTGCTGAAGTCGCCCCTATGCCGTCAGACGCGCCACGCGGAGCGGCGGATGGGGCGGACGCCATTGATGCGCTGCTCGATGCGATCACGGCCCTCAAGGCGCAGCAGAAGCTGTTGGAGCAGCAGCTCGAACCGCTGCTGGAGGCTCTCAGTGAGGCCATGGCTGCCGGCCAGCTGGATCCCTCCTTCTCCCACGACAACTGGGCTTTCGCTCACAGCTCCGGGCGGCTGAGCTACGAGTTCCCGGCGGCGGTGCAACAGATCGAGCAGCAGCTCAAGGCTGCCAAGGATGCCGCGATCCAGCAGGGCAGGGCCACCGAAAAGCGCGGCAAACCCTTCTGGACAATCCGCCCCCCGAAGGCCCAGGACCAACCGTTCTGAGCTGATGCCGCAGCGTGCCCACGCCCTGCCTCCCGCTGATCCGGTGGAGGAGCTGCGCGCTGCGGCCAGCGCGGAGGACGACAACGGCCAGCCGCTGTATGAGCCCACCGATCCGGCCCGGCCGATCGGCCATGCCAATCCACCGCGCCGCCCCAAGGGCGTGGCGGTTCATCGGCCCCCCAGGCCCTCGCGGCTGGAGGTGGAACGGCGCATTGCTCAGGCACAGCTCTGGGTGGCTCAACGCCTACCTCTGGTGCAGATCATTGAAAATGCTCGTGAAAATTGGGGAATCCACAACACCCAAACGATCAACCGCTACCTGAATCTTGCGCGTGAGCGCATGGTTCAGGAGCTGATCTCTGACCGGCGCAGGCATCAGGCCGAACAAATCTTTGCGCTGAACGACTGCGCCCGACGGGCGATGGATGCGGGCCAGTTCAATGCCGCCGTTGGCGCCTTCCGGGTGATTGCTGAGATCGGTGGTCTGCTGCGAGCCCCCATCAAGCCGCCGGAGGCGAAAAGCTGATGGGTCGCATCGCCTCCACGACCAGGCCCACACCAACAGCGACCAGCGGTGGCGGGTTGCTGCTGGACCCCGCCACCGACCTGTGGGCCGACTGGGGCCTGCTGGGCGTTCCCGACCCCGATCGGGTCACAACAACGGGCCAGGCATTGCTGTTCCGCGACTTCATCCGCTCGGCCTTCCCCAGCTTCCAGTTCCACCGGCTGTCCGAGCTGTTGATCGATCTCCTGCAGCAGGTGGCTGATGGCCAGGTGACCCGGCTGATCGTCTGTTGTCCGCCCCGCCACGGAAAAAGTCAGCTGGTCTCGCGCCTGTTCCCTGCTTACTGGGTGAGCCGGCACCCGGAGCTGTTCTGCGCGATCGCCAGCTACTCCGGTGAGCTTGCCTATGCCCACTCCCGCGAGGCCCGGCACTACTACCGCCTCACCGGCCACGCCCTCTCCAAGGACTCCGCCGCCGTGGGCAATTGGCTCACCCCCCAGCGCGGTGGCTGCATCGCAGCCGGTGTGAGGGGGCCGTTTACGGGCAAGGGCTACAACCTCGGGATCATCGATGACCCTTACAAGGGGCCGGAGGACGCCAAGTCGGCGCTACAGCGCGAACGGCTGATCGACTGGCTCAAGAGCGTCTGGTTCACCCGCGCCGAACCTGGCCTCACAGCCGATGGAGCTCTGCTCCCGGCGGCCCAGGTGGTGGTGCAGACCCGCTGGGACCACCACGACATGACCGCCTGGCTGCTGGAGCAGGAGGCCGAGGAGAACCCTGAGCACTGGACGGTGCTCAACCTGCCGGCCATCGCCGAGCCGGAAGCGATTTCAATGCAGATTCCGCATACCTGCAAGAAGGTCCCCGACTGGCGTCAGCCCGGGGAGCCCCTCTGCCCGGAGCGGGTGCCGCTGGCAGTGCTGCAGCGCATCCGCACCCGCCTTGGGTCCTACTGGTGGAATGCCCTCTACCAGCAGCGGCCCAGCCCAGCGGAGGGTCTGCTGTTCCGCAAGGACTGGATTCAGTCGCCGCTGCCGGTCGCCCCAGGCCAGCCCCGCCGATACGCGCCCCTGGTGCTGAGCTGCGACCTGAGCTTCAAGGACGGCAAGGAGAACGACGCCTGCGGCTTTGCCCTGCTGGGCTTGCTGGAGCCCCAGCGGCATCCGGCAGCTGAGGCGCGGCGACAAGGCCTGGCCTTGGCCGCCAACGCGGCCGGAGCCCAAGGAGCGAGCAGGGGTGTGAACGTCACTCACCCCCTCGCGGGCGGCCCGGACCCGTGGGCGGAGCTTCAGATCGAAGCGCTCTGGGCCCAACGTCAGCGGCTGGATCTGCCGGGGGTGATCAAGTTCCTGCTGGCCTCACTCGCGTCGCTGGAGCGGCAGGGTCTGCGCCCCAACGCAGTCCTGATCGAGGACGCGGCGAACGGCCCAGCCGTCTGCCAGCTACTCAAGCGCCAGCTGCCGGGCCTGATCGCCATCCCGCCCAAGGGCAGCAAGGCCTCACGCGCCCATGCCGTCGCCCCGCTGGTGGAGGCGGGCCAGGTGCGCTTTGCCCGCAAGGCCGACTCCCTGATCGAGGAGCTGCTGGCCTTCTCCCCCCGGGGCGGGGTGGATGACCAGGTGGATGCCTTCTGCCAGGGGGTGCTCTGGATCGAGGCCCAGTTCTGGCGGGGTCGGGGTTACGGCAGCTCGCCGGTGCCGATGGTGTTCAGCCGCTGAGCAATGACCGACGCCATCGCCCGGCCCCTGCGAACCCCCGCTTGTCGTGGTGCGGCGGCACCGGCAAGCCAGCTCGAACTGGCGCTGCGGCCGCACGTGGTGGCGACGTGTCTGCCGCGGCCCAGCAGTGCTCAGCGTGTTCGGATCGGTCCTCGACCGAGGCCGCGACCCCAGCACCTGGGCGATGCCGTTCAGCTGGTGATCGCCTTCCCGGCCAAGCCGCGTCGTCACCGGCCAGTCAATCCCCACGCCGCTGCCAATGCCCTGGCACTGCAGCACCGCGACATCGCCGCCACCGTGGCAGGAAACATCTCCCGTCGCACGGGCCACCCGAAAGAAGACCTGGAGCAGATCGCCATGCTGGGCATCATCCAAGCCGCCCGCCGCTATTCACCGGAGCGGGGAACCTTTCGGCCCTATGCCCGTACCTATGCCAATGGGGAGGTGTATCACTATCTGCGCGACAAAGGGTTCCTGATCAAGGTGCCGGCCTCCTGGCGGGAGCTTTGTGCGCGGGGGCAGAAGATGCACAGGCTGGGAACGGCTTTTGCTGATTTGCCTGCTGCTCTCGGTGTTAAGCCTGAGAGGTGGAATGAGATCACAGCCGCCTGCAGTCAGCGGGTGGTGGCATGGGATGCACAGGACTGAGTCTACTCCGCAGTGATGGGGAGCATGGAAACATCAAGTGAGATCCTCGCCAATAGACCATCAGCCAGGAACGCGCAGCATCTATCCGTAAAACCCAAGCCCCCTTGGAGTAACACGATTATTTCATGCCAGTAAATCCGAGCAGAGCGAGTAGGCGTTAACCCAAGCATAGCTTGGGGTTGTCGCCTCCTTAGTCTGTTCCGGACGTGTCATTGCCCGTATGCTGCCAGCCAAGGACTCGGGGTAAATTGCTCTCAGATGATGTGTGCGGTGAGATGGAATGTTTTGAAATAGACCCCACCCCGAATCCTGCCTAAATAGGGCATATATAGCGCCTCCACTACTATCGTAAGCCAGCCCCATTTCTAGACCGCAATTAATACCTAGTGATGCCTTGACGAGCTCTCGTTCAAGAATCGAACCTTCTCTCGTTCTAATTGTATTTGCAACTGACTGGAAATCAAATGGCGCAGAATCCAAGGAGGGCTTTAGTTTTATGGCTTCATTGATCAGATCATTGATCCGCCAAGCCGTCATAGCATCAGCTTCATGAGCAAATCTAAACATGGATGCTATCTCGACAAGATAATCTTTTTTTGCGATCGCTTCTGCAAATTCATCCGAATGTGGCATAGGACCGAAAAGTTTTTCCCTTAGATACTTTCTTATCCCATGTTGCTTTCGTGCAATCGTCACCTGGGGCAATGATGTGGAAAGCACTTCAAATATCTTTTTGAGTTGATCTTCCGGGCTGGATACAATCTCTTTAGTGATTTGCTTTGTCACACTAAAGAGAATTCTGTCATTTCGTGTTGCAGAGTAGATCAGAATGGAGTAATCTTCGGCCTCTTTATTTGTTACAGGAAGTTTAATGTCAAGTGTTGATGCCCTATCGATAAACTTCTGATTGCTGCCGCATGACGAATCAACACGCGCAAACGTTTCTAGTGTTCCCTCCGGTAGATTTGAAATCCTAATACTGTCATCCGTATCTATATATTCTATCGCAATCCTGTTGATGTAAAAAGTATTGTGCATTCCATCTCTAGCTCTCTCTTTGTTCGTGCAGAACGAAAATCGCTCTGTCCCTTTGGGAATTTTATCTGGGCTAGATATGTTCTTATCCTGAGCCGCTTTCCAGGCTTCTGGTAAATTTGACCTGAGAAGCAATGGGTCACTAAGAGATTCAATAAAGCCAATGATACGAGAAGAACCTCTTTCAGGCCTTGGGCGCAATCCATGCCAGTTGATGCGCTTAGATACATCATGCGCACACATAGTGATCCATGGGTTGTTTGCCAGGGCGCCTATCTGATTTACTAGAGCCAAGTATCTTGGGATAGACTCAGGGATATACTGAAGACATCTAGTCTTAATTCCAGAAAGCTCATCAGGCAGGCTGTCAATCTCATCCCTTCGGTAGAGTAGCAAGTCGATTGCAATAAGATTCAAAAGATAGTCCGGCATTGAGCCATTCTCTGCTAGGCGATACCTGCTTATGCACTCACTCGCTATTTGCAAGAATGACTTGTCCTCTTTCAATGCCGTAAAATCTTCGCATCTTATTGCTTGCGAAACGGCCAGAACAAGTTGCATCTCATTCCACTCTATGTCCTGAGTTGGCGTGATGCAGTGCAAGGCTTTTACCAGGTCAATCGAGCTATTAATATCTGTCATTAACCGTATGCACGCAGCGCCAAACTTTGAAACCTCAAGGCCACCATCTTTCCCATGAATCACAAGGCCTTCTTGCAGCAGAAAGCTGATAGACTTATCTATCTCAAGCTCGATCTCACTGGTCTTTTGACTGCAGAAAGCCTGAAAAGTTCTTGAATACCACGCCTTTGCTTCGTTACTAGACTGAATGTTCTGTAGTGCAATCTCTGCCAGAATGACATCGATTAGCTTGCTGCTCATAGCACTTCTAACTTCGCTACTTCTATCAATCCCCTCGCACCACTTTTCTCTTTCATATTCAGGGCAAATAATGATTCCCCATCCTTCGTTTCCCTCTCCCCTTCCAGCACGGCCTAGCATCTGATTGGCTGTATTGATTTCCAGGGGTTCATCCCACCCGAGCGTCGTCTCGCTAATAACAACAGTTCTCGCCTTAGTATTAACGCCTTGAGCAAGGCCGGTTGTTGAGAACAGGAAATCTATCTCGGCATTGTTAAACCTACGCAGAGACTCATTGCTTTTGCTGTAGCCATTAAAGTATATTCCAATTCTATTCTGAAAGAGAAGCGCGCTTACATCGCTAGACGGAGGCTGCTTTGTGTCAACTCCTTTAAGCAGATCCTCTGCTCCGGTGAGGTCTCGAAGTAGAGATATAGCTTGCTTAAAGCATTTATTCTTGGACCTACAGAAAACAAGCGTAGCTCCGTTCTTTTTGTCGTCATCCTTGATGGATCTAAGCGTTTGAATCAATGTCTGTTCTCGTCTCTTGTCTATTATCCAAAAATCTTCTCGTTTATCAGCCTGATAGCTAATGACTTCCTTGTCGAGGCTATTCGGTTTCCAAGTGCTTTTTAGTACACGAGCATTGAACCAGCCAGCGAACTCTTCTTCGTTTTCAAGCGTGGCTGACAAGCCAATGATCCGCGGGTATGGGGCTTGATCCTTGATGCGTGCAATGATCGACTCGATCAGAGCACCCCTTGCCTTGTCTGCCAAGAGATGTATTTCATCGATGACAATCGTGTAAATCTGATTCGTGATTTTATTTGCGCTCTGTCTCCTCAAAATAGATTCATACTTTTCTGTTGTGCAAATCCATAAATTATTTCTTTCGAGGAGTTCGTTTGGCACGTCTTCGCCTCCCAGCAGTGATAAGGCGTTGAGTTTTGGATGCCTTAAGCTCTCAAGGGCCTTCGTTATCTCCTTTGCTAAAGCTCTAGACGGTACGAGCCAGACTGCCTTGGCATCTTGCCTAATCGCAGCACTGAGCAGCGCTAAAATACCAACTAAGGTCTTGCCAGCACCGGTTGGTGCGATTACCAGTAAATTATCTTCTCCATACAGCGCGTGACGTGCGCAAAGGCTTTGTAGAGGGTTGAGCTTGCTGTAAGGCAATGCATTGCGAATGTCGGCCTCTTCGATTAGGCCTTTAACATCAGCATGAAGCTCGGGGCCATCGAGCTGCCCTGAAACGCTCTGCTCTCTCTCTCGGAACTGACTACTGAATTCATTGATCTTGCCTTGGTCTTTGCTGAACTCGGCGAAATTTATGTTCTTGAGTGCATCCTTGTTGAAGAAGTTGAGTGTGATGTGGGCATGTTCTTGTTCACTGCATACCGCTTTCCCGTGCAGTTGAGGCAAACCAGTGACATAAGCTCCACTGCTTCTTAGTGATTGGATTGTGCGCCGATTGGAGTGATCTGGTCTGATCTGAACTCTCACTTCGATGCCCCGCCTAGCTGCAGTCTCAACCTCTTGACGGATTCGTTTGCCCGTTTCGTCGTCTGCCCACCAAGGCATAGCTATAAGCAGGCGTTGATTTGCCTCTTGGCAAATCCTTAAAATTTCATCAACGTGATTGTTGACCTCGTTCATGGGACTGCTCGTTGATCTGAGCTGTAATTCAAGGCGAGACGCGTTTGTTGCCTCGAGCCGACTCGGCTTCTCGGCTTTTGCATGGTAATTTCGAGGACCAATACCTATTCAGGCTGAATGATTTATGGTGTCGCCAACTTGCCTCATCCCTGGCAATCTCTCGAATAAGGGATCTCGTGCATCCTGTCCAGCGAAACACGCCGAGCGGCCTTTGTGTGCAGTTTGGCTATTCCGGGGAGCCATGGGCTTTCTGCAATGTCCCCTAGGATTAGCAATGGTTCCCGCGGCGGAGGCCACCCGTTCAGCTACCTACACAGACTTAGCAGGTCTATAGATCGCCGATGGCAAGAGCAAGCAGCTCCCTCCTGCACCCGTGCTCGCAGCTGCCAAGCCGCAAAATGCTGTCTCCGACGCTCCTTGGGGCAACCACCCAACCCTGACCACCCTGCAGCCCTCCCTGCAGATCACTGCTGACTGCTGGGCCTTGCTCTCTGCCCCCGACGGCAGCAGCCGCAAGGAGCACTACCTGCCCAAGGGGGAACGAGAGCCTGAGACCGCCTACCGCAAGCGACTTGATGCCGCCCGCCCTTCGGGCTTCTTCCGGGACGCCCTGCGCACGTATGCCGGGATGCTTAGCAGGGGCAGCTGGATCAGCCTCCCGGCCAGCCTGAGCTCGGTGCTCACCGACGTGGACGGGCGGGGCACGGACCTTGGTGTCTTCTTCGCCGCTGCTGACTTGCTGGTGCTCCGCGATGGCGCCGCTCTGGTGCTGGTGCTTCCCCCCGAGCACAGCTGGCCCAGCGAGGGTGACCGGCAGGAGGCCCTGCGCCGCGGTGATCGGCTGTCGCTGCCTCGCCTGCAGTTGGTTCCCCGGGCCAACTGCCTGAACTGGGAGCTGCCCGTCTCCTACGGCCTGCCGGGCCGGATCATCTGGCGGGAGCCGGTGAACCGGCCGATCAGCGCAGAGCTCCCCGGCAGCGAAGGAGCGGTGACCGAGCAGATCAACGCCCTGCTGAGCGATGCGGACGCCCCCGACCGCTGGCACTTCCGCAGCCTGCAGCTGCTCACTGCTGACGCTGTCACGGGGCTGCAGCTGGCCCATCACCCTGTCTGCGCCGACCCCCAGGCCACCAGCGGCTGGCGATGCGAGGAGCCAGTGGTCACCACGTTTGAGGGCATCAGCCGGCTGCCGGCCTGCTGGTACACCTCCGATGGCTCCGCCTTCGGGGAGGGGGACCTGCCGCACCTGGGCCTGGCGCACCAGTACCTCAACCACTTCCGCTGCAAGAGCGAGTACGAGGAACTCCTGAGCCGCACGGCCCTGCCGGTGGGCGTGCGCAAGGGCATGGTCGATGCCATGGGCAATAGCCAGGCGGGGCCTGTGGTGCTGGGCCCCAACACCTGCATGGACCTGCCCGCGGATGCGTCCTTCGAGTTCGTGGAGATCCGGGCACGGTCCCTGGCGGAGCACCGTGCCTGGCTGCAGATCCTCGACGACACCATGCGTCGTGATGCCCTGATCCCGTCGCAGAACCGGGGCGCGGCCCGCACTGAGATGGAGATCAGCCTCACCGCCAGCCAGAGCTACGCGCTGCTGCAGGCGATGGCGATCCAGAAGGCGTCGCTGTTCTCGACCCTGCTCCAGCACTGGACGGCCCTGACCGGCGAACCCCTAGATCCAGGAGCGGGCCTGCAGGTGACTGTCAGCCCGCTCACCCCACCGATCCAGCCACAGCCCCAGGTGAAGGAATGGATTGAGCTGTTCGACAAGGAAGTGATCAGCCGGGAGGAGCTGCGCCACCAGCTAGCGCTGGCCACGGCCAACGCCATCAGCAGCCCGACGTTGGATGACAGCCCGGCGACCAAAGCCGGAGAGGGGAGCCACAATCCCGCTTCCTCGACTGGTCAGCCGATCAGCTCGCCGGCTGGGCCTTCACAGTGATGGTCAGATTGCCGTCGCTGTCGCGCTGCAGGGCATAGATCAGCTCCTGCAACAGGCCTTGCAACTGCTGGACCGCCTGCCGCTCCTGCTGGCTGGGGTGACGCACGGCTGAGGTGATCAGCCTCAACCCCAGGCCGGCACTGCCGATCACCCCAAGCGGGCCCATCACCACCGCCAGGCCCGGCACGAGCATCAGGGCCAAGGCCAAAAACACCGACACCGGCAGGGCTCCGGCGGCCATCAGGCCACTAGTCTGCAGGATCTGCAGCAGCCGCTCTTTTCGATCTTCCGGGGTGCCGTTGAGCAAGGCATCGCGGTGCACCAGCAGCTGATCCACGGCTGTGATCGCGGCTGAATAGGCACTGGCCTCCACTGCATTGCCCAGGGTGCGTTGCCAGAACTCCGGGGTTTGGGCTGCGGCTAGCAGTCCATCGAGGTGGTTGTCCGTGCTGGCCCGGAGACGCTCTAACCAGCCCATGTCGCTGGAGCCGCGGCTGATGTTGAGCGAGCCGTCCTCCCAAATCCCATTGGCTGCATCAGCGGCCAGGTGGGGGGAGTTGAAACGGCTCTCGATGTGGGACCAGTGCTTGCCAAGGGCATCGCCTCCCTTGAGGAAGGCATCAACCGCTGCGGTGCCGTAGTGCTCCAGCTCACCGGGCAGCTTGGCCAGCAGATCTGCCGCTGCCACGCCGTGGTTGGAGGCTGCAGATGTGATGCGGCTGATGAGCTGGGGATCAACCCCGAAGTTGTTGAGCTCGCTGAGCGATGCCGCCACCGTGCCGGCAGCCACAGCCAGGGCTTGGGTGGTGCGATCGAGACCCTTGCGGACCTTGGCAGCGGCGGCAGCGCCCGCGGCCAGGCCAGCACCAGCAACAGCGGTGAGATCTGCCATGGCCCAGGCGCAGGGCTCACCATCTTGGCGCGGTCAGGCAGGCCTCTTGGCACTGCTGGCCAGCAGAGGGATCGGCTGCTGGCAACAGCAGGCATGACCACCATCATTCCTACGCCTCAAGACTCGCCCCACCGCTGGCGGGCTGCTGACCTGGAGGGCATCCGGGTTGCCCTGTCGATCCCGGCCCGCCTGCCGGCGGTCCGCGCCATCAACGACGCCATGGCGGATCTCGAGCAGCTCTACCCCGATGCCATCCCAACCGCCAGGCGCGAGCTGGATGCCATCGCCGCCATCGACACCGAGCTGGCGGGGCTGGCTCCCGAGCAGCTGCAGGCCCCGATCGAAACCCGGAGGAAGGCCGTTGGCCCCGACGCTTTGCCGGAGGACGGCACCCTGCCGGTCAAGAAGGCGGATGTGATCGAGTACGACACCGAGCTGCTGCGGGAGGAGACCATCACCCGCTACGGCGAGGGGCTTTCGATCGAGGCCGCTCTCCGCCGCCAACGGGGAAGCCATGCCCAGGCCCTGCTGCTGATGCTCCCCACCCTGGCGAACTGGAGCCGCGACCCTCAGTTGAGCGGCAGCGGCGGCGGCTTCACCGCAGCGCTGGAGCGGGGCTGAGCCGTGAGCAGCACCCCTGTGCTGCCGCCTTCTGCGCTGCAGCCCTACGCCAACGCCCGCATCCTGCTGTTCTCCAACCAACTACCGGGCGTGCTCGATTCCGAGCGCACGGGAAGGTTCCTGTTCGAGGGGTTCCTCAAGCGCCTGCGGGGGATCTCCAGCAAGGAGAACGCCCCGGGGCTCGATACGGGGGACTTCACCTACGAGGGCTACCTCACCCGTGGGGCGGTGCTGCCACTGACACCGTCCCAACCCTGGGACTGGTTGGCCACGGACATCGCCTGGAGCACCAGCGGCATCCGGCCCGTGTCAGCCACCACACCGGCACTGCTTACCCCCTGCTTCGGTGCCGTCTGGTTGGGTCCGCTCACGGAGCTGCGCACCCCAGGTCTGCTTCCCTCCCCCAGCCGGGGCCAGTTGGCGGCCTTCTCGGTGACTGAGTTCGGTGGTCTCTACGGCGCCGGTGGCATCGGCTCCTTGACCCAGCCCCTGCTGGGCGAACGGATCCAGGCCGCGCTCAAGCCCAACCGCGTCGCGGTGGTGGGCACCGGCGACAGCCTCAACGTTCTGGCCGAGCGCCACGGCACCACCGTGACCACTCTGCGAGGCCTCAACCCCACCATCACTGCTCGGCCATCGGATCAACTGCCGCTGGGGAGCTGGCTGTTCCTGCCCAAGCGCCGCGCCGCCGCCAACGCCGACACCAGCACCACCAGCCTGCCGGCTGGCTTCTACACACCGGAAACTCTGGCCACCTACCTGGGGGTGTCGCTCTCCACCATCTACAGCTGGAACTCCAGCGGCTACGGCCCACCCTTCGTGAAGCTGGGCAACCTCGTTCGCTACACCTACGAGGACGTGGAGCTGTGGCTGGCGCGGCAGCTGGAACTGTCGCGGGGCTGACTCAACTGCTCAGAACGAAAGAGGCCCTACTTCTTGGCGCCTTCGGTGTTGGTGTCGCTGCTGTTCTGGTGGCCGTTCAGGTGCTTCTCACAGGCCATGGCACCGCTGCCTCCCAACACCGCTGCGGCGAGTAACGCAATCGAGAGCAGGCGCTTCACGGGGGGCAGGCATCTGCGGTTGACCGTAGGCAGCTCGGGCTCCTTCGGCTGTGCTCCACTGCGTTCTCCTCACAGATCGATGGCTGGCAATAGCTGAGGAGCACAGCCCGGACGGGGTGCTCCTCCACGACAGCCGCGATGGGTCATGGCCACTGCCACTGCTTCTTCCACCTCCAGCACCACCGCCACCAGCGGCCAGGGCGCTGACGAGAATTACGCCGCCACCGGCCAGCCCGGTGAGACCACGACCACTGGTGGTCCCTCGGGCGACTCCAACGGCGCCGGCGGCCAGGGCGGCACTGCTGCCAGCGGCGGCGACAGCTCCGGCGCTGCTCAATCCGAGGCCGGTGCTCCACCTGCGGACGACAGCCGCCTCACCGAGCCCCTGCGGGCCGAACGGCGCAAGAGCAACCAGCTCGAAAAAGAAATCCGCACCCTGCGCCAGCAGCTGAACCGCTTCTCCGAGATCAACCCCGAGGAGTACGCCCGCCTGCAGGAGGCCGAACGCCAGAAGCAGATCCTCGAGCAGCAGATGGAACTGCGCGAACGCCAGATGGAGGAGGCCTCCGCCCAGAAGGTGGCCGCCGTCGCCGCCGAACGCGACGAGGCCAAGCAGCAGATCCTCCAGCTCCGCAAGGACCGCCTGCTGGAGCGAGCCTTCTCCCAGGCCGAGGGCCGCACTGGTGGGGATGCCAGGGGCACGTTCTTCGACATCTTCAAGGGGCAGCTCGGCACCTGCTTCCGTCTCAGCACCGGCGGGGACGGCAAGGACGTGCTCGAACCGCTCGACTCCCAGGGCAAGCCCCTGCTCGGCGATGACGGCCGGCCGATGACCACCACGGAGTTCCTCGATCAGATGCGCGTGCATCCCGTCTACGGCTTTCTGTTCCAGCAGCGGGGCCCGGCCGGCATGCAGGCTGCCGGTGGGCTGACGGTGTCTGGGATCGGCAGCAACGGCGAACCGATCAACCCCCAGGCCATGTCGGCGTCGGAGCTCTACCGGGCGTCCTTTGCAGTGAACGGCCGCGGGGCTCGTCGCTGAGGCCGCTGGAAGCCCAATGGCACGGCGACCCCGCAGCTTCTACGCCGGACTCTCGTTCCGGCCGCCGGCCCCTGTGGCCGCTGCCGCCCGCCGTGCCCTGGAGCGCCGGGCCCAGCAGCCGCCTTCCAACCGGGGCATGACGCCGGTGGGGCTGGCACGGGCCCGGCAGCTGCTCAACCGTCAGCAGCTCTCACCCCAGACGATCGATCGAATGGTCAGCTACTTCGCTCGCCACGAGGTCGACAAGCAGGGCTCCAGCTGGGAGATCTACGGCAAGGGTCGCCAGGCCTGGGATGGCTGGGGTGGTGACCCCGGCCGCCGCTGGGCCACGGCTGTCGCGCGGCGGATGGATGCAGCGGAGCAAGCAGCCCAGCGCTCAAGCAAACAACCCCGCCGCCGCTGACGCGCGAGCCGATCAACCCTGCAACCACCCGGAGCCTGGAAAACGCCGCCAGCCAAGCGATCAACACATCAAAAGGGGAGAAACTGACGCGAAAAAAATCGCGAATTCTCCTCATAATTCGCGTTTCAAAATCAGCTCCCTGCAACTCCTTGGAGAGCGCCGCAGCTCCTCGTAGAAAAACGCAAGCTCGGGGGGTATTCCCCCTGTTTCCGGGACCGGCGCAGGGTGCCTCGGAAATTTTTCAGGTTCTGGGAAATCCCCCTTCTCAGGCCCTGCTGTCCCGATCGGCTCCCGTGCCAGCCGCCTGATAACCCGCCACCGGTGGTGGAGATAGGGAGCCCGTGCCACCATCAGTAGTGGCAGCGGACCCTGCGCTGATGACGGCCACCACCTTCAACGTCCAGAACCTGCGGGGCCAGTCTCTGCTGTTTCGTTGTCTGGAGACGGGCTTCGTGACCACGGCACCAGCCCTCACTCGCTACCAGCAGGGCCGGGGCATCGACCCCAGCCGCCGCGAGTTGGTGGGTGAGCGACCCGAGCAGTGGTGCAGAAGTCGGCCGGTGACGATCTGCGAGCACTGCGGTGTGGCGATCAAGGGCAACCAGTGGACCGTCCGCCAACACCAGCAGAGCCAGCGCTGTAGAAGGGCGAGGACGCCGCTGCCGGCCTGATGGACCATCCGCTCTGGCTCCTGCTGCCCTGGCTGGTCTTCGCTGTCGGCATGGGGCTCAAGGCCTGGAAGGTGACTCGGCTGATCAACCGTCAGATGCGTAGCAGCGCTTGGGGAATCGAGCGCTATCGGGCGGAGCTGGAGCGCAGCTGGCAGCGGAATCAGTCGGTTCGTTGAGTCAGCTGAAAAGCCCCGGGGGCCCGCAGGCCCGCCTGGGCAGGGGCCGCAGCCCCTGGCGGCTCACAGCACCGCCACGGTGCCGAGCCGCTTGGCCTGCAGCTTGCGGGCCAGCTGATGGGCCAGCTGCGCCGGAATGAAACGGGGCTTCTTCACGGGGCGGCCGCGCCGGCCATAGAAGACCGTGATGCGCTCAGCATCGGGTGCCTTGATCCCGCCGGGATAGACGAACACCGCCAGCTGGCGGATCTCGCAGCGGGGAGAAAAGGAGGCCATCACGAATGAGGCGAGGGACACCCGCGTCAGGCCCCGGCTGTAGCGACCTGGCAAGGACGCCTCGCAGAGGCGCCTGGCCCGATCCTTGCCAGGGCGAGACGGCTGGGGCAGCGGTGCCCCTCTTCTCCCCCTCGCCGACCGTGAGGCCTTCCGGCCCCGCGCGTGCTGAACCCCCGCCAGCTCGGTCGTTTGATCCGCTCCCGGTGGATCGGTGGGCTGCCAGGTCCGCTGGCTCTGCTGAGGTCTCCCCCCGCCCCCCCCCAGCGGTCGCGACCAGCAGAAAGGCAGGGCCCTGGGGAGCCCCGCCGGCTGCTGGCCCTGGCCCTCAGAAGGGCAGCAGTGCCTCCAGCTCTGGATCAACCGGCACCGCCGGGGCGGCTGCTTGCTGCTCGAACAGCACCTGTGAGGCCAGCTCAGCCAGCCGTGGCCAGCGCCCGCTGCAGAAAGCCAGATCTTCCAGCACCTGCCAGGAGAACTGCTGCAGCTGAGCTTTGCGGGACAGAGGGGCCATGGGAGGGCTCCGCGTAGGACCCCTCAGCCGGCGGGGGGCGGGTCAAGGGCCCGTCCACAACTGAGACGCGGAGCGCAGCGCAGCCAACGTCCCAGTGGCGGGCTCGTATCACCCTTGACGCGCCCCCCGACCATGAGGAGGGCCGGAGCGGAGCCCGTTCAGGAGCTGGTGGCTGCATCCCCGCCGCGCTGCTCACTCCCCATGGCAATAGCCGGTGACGTGATCTGGGGCCGGACCCCGGGAGTGCAGCACCGATGGGCCTCACCCTGATCGAGGCAGCCAAGTACGAGACCCGCCTGGAGCACCTGGCGGTGATCAAGACCTTCGCTGAGGGCGAACTGCTCAGCTGGCTGCCGTTCATGAACATCGCCGGCGGCGGCCTCTTCTATTCCGTCGAGAAGGAGCTCCCCTCGGTGGGCTTCCGGGCGGTGAACGAGGGCTACAAGCAGAGCTACGGCGTCGTGGACCCCCAGTCAGAAGCCGTCCACCTGTTCGGTGGAGACGTGGATGTGGACCGCTCGATCGTCGACCTGCAGGGTCCTGAGGCCCGAGCTGCGCAGACCGAGATGAAGGTCCGCTCGATGCGCCTCACCCTGGAGGCGGCGCTGATCAACGGCGATGCCACCGCCAGCCAGGGCCGGGGCTTTGACGGCCTGGCCAAGCGCCTTGCCCCCGGCAGCGAGATGGCGCTGAACAACGGTGGCGGGGCGCTTGATTTCGACAAGCTCGATGAGCTGATCGACTCGGTGAACTCCTACGGCGGCAGGAAATATCTGGTGATGAGCAAGGCGATGCGCCGCCAGCTCAACGCCCTTGCCCGCCAGACCGTCGGCCAGGGCGTCTACAACGTCTCCACCAACAACCTGGGCGTGATGGTGCATCACTACCAGGAGTGCCAGATCCTCACCGTCGACCGTGACGCCCAGGGCCTGGAGGTGCTGGGTTACGGGGAAGCCGGAGGCACCAGCTCGATCTACTGCTGCACCTTCGGGGATCAGGCGGTGACTGGCCTGCAGGGGCCGTTCCAGGGCCGCTACGGCATCTCCGTCCGCGACCTCGGCGAAGTGCCCGACGCCCCGGTGTTTCGTACCCGGATCGATTGGTACGTGGGCTTTGGCGTCATGCACCCCCGCGCTGCTGGGCGCCTGCATTCCATTGCTCCGATCGCTTGATCGCCCTCATTGCCTGAGCCGCACACCATCCCCCTGATCTGGAGATCGACCGATGACTCGCCTCAAAGCCAACGCCCTCCTCGATGCCGCCACGGTGCTGGTGGGCTGGACCAACCGTTCCGCCACCCGCGACACCGAGAAGGTGTTCACCAGCGGTGAGGTGGTCAAGCTCAACACCAAGCTCGACGCCGCATCGCAGTTCTCGCTGCTGGTCTCCCACCCTGGCCATAGCGCTGCGGTGACGGTGGTGCTGCATCTGGCGCCTGAGCTGCGTGACGGAACGATGGGCACCTTTGTCCCCGTCGCCACCGTCGCTGTGCCGGCAGAGGGCGGCCGGGTGGAGGCCTACATCTCCGGCCACGACATCCTGCTCGATGCCGCTGATGCAGACAACGCCGACCTGCCGGCGCTCTGCTTCGCCAAGGCCGTCGTCACCCCTTCGACCCCGGAGGGGATGGTCGTCGGCCTGACCGCCACCCTGCCGGCCTGACCATGGCAGGACCGCAGATGACGGGAATGGCCGCTCAGGGTCCGCTTCCCGCTGGGATGCTGCGCATCCGCCTGGGCAACCAGGAGCGCTATGTCTGGCCGGTGCACCTGCCCGGCTGGCTGGGGCTGGGTTGGCGCGTGGCTGGGGCTGAAGCCACAGCCGGAGCGTCATCGGCTGGGATCGCCGCAGCCGAGCCGCCGGCTCCCATCGCCGCAGATATGAGCCAGCTGCTGGAGCCGGACGATGCAAAACCTGCATCAACCCGCGGTCGGCGCGGACGCCGCCGCAAGGAAGAGCAGGAGCAGCCCCCTGCAGCCATTGAGGCCACGCCAGAGCCAACCGGGACGACTGCTGAGGCGGACGCGGCTGACTCTGAGCCCCCGGTAGCCGCTGACCTGGCGGCAGAGTCCACCACCAATCCAGGTGACGACTCCACTGCAGACGGTGAGCTGTCGTTGACCGCCCTGCCGGATGACCTCTTTGACGACCCGCTGATCTGAACCACCCGAGCTGCTGGCCATGCCCTACCCCCTGCCCCAGCAACCAAGCACCGTGGGCGGTCAACGGGTACGGCTGCTTCCACCCGTCGGCTGCCCAGGGGTAGAGCAGTGGGTGCTGCCGATGGAGTTCAGCCGCTGGGCCGAGCTGGGCTACCGCAAGGGCCCCATCCCTGCCGATGACCTCGAACTCTTCTGGCTGCCGGCCGACAGCCGCTGGAATGAGCCGATCGGCTCAGCCGCCATCGAGCTGCTGATCAACCCAAGGCAGACCATCCCCTCACCGATCTCGGTGACCTGGGGTGATGGCAGCAGCAACGTCGTCCCCTGGCCTGCCGTCTCCAGGCAGGCGCCTCGGCTGCGGCACGTCTACGCCCAGCGGGCCGATGTGACCGTGCAGGTGCAGCTGGGGATGCTGATCGCCACCCTCCGCGTTGCCCTGGTGGGGTGCCCGGTGCCGCCCCAGCAGCTGCTGAACAACCGCGACGGCGGCGGCGGCACCGGTGGTGTGATCCAGCCGCTGATCCCCAGCGGCGGCATCAGCGGCGAGCCCTACGACGGCCGCCATGCCGTGGTCTGGCGCCTGCGGCTTCACCCGAATGGCGGCCTGGGTTTCATGCCCGACCCGAGCAGCGGCGAACCCGCCCTGGCGGTGGTGCAGGAATCGGGTGTCGGCAGCCGCGCCACCCGCTGGTACTCCGGTGACGGCCCGCCGCCATCCACCCTGCAGCCTGCTCCCGCGGTAGGGGACTTCTACCTGGACCGCCTCAGCGGCCAGGTCTACGAACTCTCCGCCTGATCGCCGTGCCCGACACCAACAAGGGCCTGGCCGAGCGGGTGGAGGTGTTCACCCGCGCCACCAGCGATGCCCTGCAGAAAGCTGTGGGGGATGTGCTCGATGCCCGCAATCCCTGGCAGCTGCTCTACCGGCTCTCGCGCATCGTGCTGCTGGGCCTGGTGCTCTACACCGCCTGGCTGCTGATCACCCTGCAGCCGGATCTGGCCAAACGGATGAGCACCACCACCGCCGCCACCCTGCAGGAGCAGGTGAGGGCGCATCAGGGGCAGGTGCAAATCCTGCTGCGCAGCGCGATCGAAAGCAGTGGTGATGGTCTCCACACCCTGGCGCTGCTGCAGTGGGAGGGCGGCGGCAGCGTCACCGTGCTGGCAGCCGACGGGCGCCATGGCCAACTAGCGCTGACGCCGGGTCAGCAACCGCTGCTGGGTGTGGAGATGGCGGAGGCCCTCGGCCACGCCGCCCTGGGCCTGTGCGCCAGCGACGCATCCGCCGCTCTGCCGATGGCGGTGCGTTCGCCGGCCGGCAGCAACGGCGTGATCCTTGTCTGTCCTGTGGGTTGCACCAGTGCAGGGCGCAGCCAGGGGCTACTGCTGGCGCTCTATGACCAAGGGCGGCCAGACACCGCTGGTGGCCTGCACCAGCGGCAGCAGAAGCAGTTGCAGCTGATGTCCCAGCGACTCGGCCAGCTCCTGGAGCAGCGCTGAGCGCAACTCCAAATTTGGCGTCGATTAGGAGTTCGCTTGGAGTTGGGCAGCCCGTCTGACGGCCGCTGGCAAGAGCCAGTGATGCCGCCTGTGCTCCATGCCCCTCTCCTGGCGTCAGCTCGCCTCGCTGCTCGGACCCGCTGGACCGATGCCGCCCCAGCTGGCCTTGCTGGCGAGCCCCCAGGCCAATGACCGGCGCATCCTGCTGCGGGCACCCCAGGACCTGACCATCAGCCGCGTCGATGCCGTGCTCAGCGGCGGCACCAGCCCCAGTGTCTCCTTCTCACTGCGCCATGGCGCCGATGTTTCCGCCACAGGCACAGCTGCCACGACGGATCCGATCACCGTCACCAGCACCACGACCGGCAGTGCGAGCACGAGTTTTCAGGTCCCAGAAATCCCCGCAGGTCACTGGCTGTGGCTGCAGATCACTACTGCCTCTGGCTCACCGGCGGTACTGACGGTTTCGATCGCGATGCAGTAAGGCCTCCTGCCTTCCGGAAGGGAAGACAGGAGGCTGGGCCGGGCTTGGGAAAGCTGGGGCGCGGAACTGCACGCGCCCGGCGTCGCCGGTCTGGATCAGCAGGTGGCTGGGGTGGCGCAGCCTGCGCCGGCAACACTCCACCTCTATTCGGACCCTGCCAGCCTTGGCCGTCCCCCGATGGGGACAATCCCGCTCCCTGGCAATAGCCGATGACGCAACACCCGTCTGGCTGCCATGGGGTCCTGGAATTCCACCGGTTCAATCCGCGGCCCTGAGGGACCTGCCGGCCCGCAGGGTTCGCCCGGCGTTCAGGGGAACCAGGGGCCTGCTGGCCCCCAGGGACCCCAGGGCCCGGCCGGTCTGCAGGGCCCCGAGGGTCCCGCTGGCCCTTCTGGTCCGGCTGGTCCGACCGGATCGCAGGGCATCCAGGGTCCAGCCGGCATCGGCATCAACTTCAAGGGTTCGGTGGCGGCGATCGCCAACCTGCCCGCCAATGCTGCCCAGGGCGACGCCTATCTGGTGCAGGCCGACGACTCGCTGCGGGTGTGGGACAGCGGCACCAGCAGCTGGGTGAATGGCGGCTCGATCCAGGGCCCGCAAGGCCCTGCGGGTGTGGCGGGCCCTGCTGGGGCGACAGGGCCTCAGGGCCCGGCTGGGCCGCAAGGACCCCAGGGCATTCAGGGACCTGCCGGCATCGATGGGGCGATCGGTCCCCGCGGCACCGGCTGGTTCACCGGCAGCGGCGCTCCACCGCTGAACATCCCTGGTGCGGTCGATGGCGACCTCTACCTCGACCTGCTCACGGGCACCGTCTATCAGCTCGGCCCGATCCGCGTGGCTGATCTGCCCGCCATCGGCAGCTCCTTCCAGGGCGGCTACTACGCCGGCCTGATCAGCCACACCGCCAATGGCGTGGCCACCCATGCGCTGATCATTTCGCCCAAGGCCGCCGGCTCGCTGCTGAACGTGGCCTGGAAGACCGCCAACACCGCCAGCACCGGCACGACGAGCGTGTTCGATGGCTGGTCGAACAGCGAGGCGATGAACAACGCCAGCCATCCGGCGGCGCAGTTCTGTCGCTCGCTCAACATCGGCGGTTACGACGACTGGTACCTGCCCGCCACCCAGGAGTGGGATGTGCTGTACCGGGCCTTCAAGCCGGAGGCGACCGCCAACGGCACCTATTCCGGGGCGGGTTATGGCGCCAACCCCTATGCAGTGCCGGCGGGCGGCAACTACACCGACAGCAACCCAGCGCTGACGAGTGTGCTCGCCTTCCGCGCTGGTGGGGCGGAGACGCTCAAGCACTTCGACGAGAACGTCGGCGACGATCCCTTCTTCCACTGGACCTCCACCCAGGCCGCCAGTGGCACGGCCTATCTGCGGATGACCTACATGGGAGATCAGTACGCCGAGTCCAAGACGAGCGCTTTCATCACCCAGGTGCGGGCGATCCGTCGCATCGAGGTGCTGCCGTAACCGATAGGGAGAACAGCAGCGATGGCCAGTTGGCTGCCGCGCACCCAGGTCCCTGGCCAGCAGGTGAGCGTGACCCACACCACCACGCCCCTGCTGCCGGGTGCCAGCGCCCTGCTCGACCTCCCCGGCCTGGGGCGGCTGGGCCATTTCCTGGCGGTGAGCACCGATGCACCGGGCTGGGTGAGCTTCTACAGCTCGGGGGCGGCACGCGAGGCCGATGGCAGCCGCCCGATCACCCAGGATCCGGCCCCGGGGAGTGGGGTGCTGCTCGATCTGGTCACCACCGCAGCTGCCCAGACGATCACGGCACCGCCGGGCGGCACCTACTTCTCCACCGAAACCGCTGCGGCCACATCGCTGCTGCGGGCGCTGGTGCGCAACACCGGCACCAGCCAGGCCGCCATTGCCGTGACCGTGACCGCCGTCGTGCTGGCGCCCTGAGGACTGATCCATGAGCAACCGCACCCTGATCGACATCAGCCGCCTCGGCACCGACACCACCTGGCCATCAGTGGCCACCGAGGTGAACGGCTATCTGCATAACTGGATCGCCGCGGCCAACGCCCAGGTGAGCCAGCACCAGCTGCGCATTGCCACCGCGCCCAACCCGGATGCCACCGCCACTGATCCCTGCGGCTGGCGCATCGAGGCGACCCTCTCCCAGCTCACACCGGGCGGCAATCCGGCGGTGCTGCTGCTGGAGGTGTTCCTCACCGGCACCACCCTTCAAATTCGCCCGGGGATTGGCAACAACGAGCCCTACGTGGGGGCTGACACCGAACAGGGCTGGGTGTTCCCCGCTGGAGACGTGGGCTACACCAGCGGCACCTGGAGCACCACGCCGCTGCCCTTCAATGCCCAGGTGGGCTGGTCGCTGGCGCCGGGAGCTGAATACTTCTTCTTCGCCTACAGCCAGCACCGCTTCACGAACAGGCAAGCGGTGCCGCTGCTGATCGCTCGTGATCAGGTGTCTGGCCACTGGATCCTGGCGGCCACACCCCCCTCCACCTCCAGCTTTGACGGATTGCGGGCCGTGAGCTGGAACGTGCGCTCCGGCCAGCCCTCCGGCTCCCGCGGCCTGCTGCGCGATGGCCTGCTCACCGTGGTGCGGATCAGCCGGCCCGCCGAGCTGGTGATCGCCACCACCGACTGGAGCTACTACGAGAGCGCCAACGAACCGGCCCAGTTCTGGGAGCCGCTCATCCTTCCCCCCGACTTCGCGGCGGTGAACATCAGCAGCGCAGCGATGAGCTACTACAAGGCGCCCGATGGCAGCGAGTGGCTGGCGATCGGCGGCCATGGCCTGCTGCTGCGCACCAAAGACGCACCCGCTGTGCAGGCAGGAGGTGGGTCATGACCTATCAGGTGTTCTGCCAGAGCTTTGCCCCCGGCAGCTGGAAGTGGACCAGCAAGGATCCGGCCTCGATCGGCATGCAGCTCGACGGGGCCTTCCGGTCCTTCGCCGCGGCCGTCAACGCCCTGCCCGGCAACGCCAGCACTCCGCTCTCGGTGATCCGCTCCCATGCCGATGCCACCGCCAACCGCTGGGGCTACACCTGGCAGCTGGGCCATCCCGTGGAACCCGCTCACCTTTGGTTCCTCGCCGACAGCACCACGGCCCAGGGGGAAACTCAAACCAGCAGCAGTGCGGTTTTTGGGAACGCGCTGGCCAGCACCTTCACCAACAACACCAGCAACGGCGGCTACGGCTCCTACAACAACTCCACCATCAGCAGCACCGCGCTGGCCTACGTCGACAGCACCCTCAGCGGTGCCACGTCGATCGGCGCGATCCTGCTGATCGCCCAGGACACCACCCCCGGCAAGGAGTTCTTCTGCTGGGCCCTCAAGACCCATGGCGGCAACGACGAGCTGCATCGCGACAGCTGCCATGCGCTCTACAAGAGCCCTGGCACCACGGGCTGGTGCTCGATCGCCGTTTTCCCCCGCACCAGCAAGCAGTTCTATGGGCAGGTGGTGCTGCACGGCTATTCCGGCAACAGCTTCGGGGGGCTGCCGTCGGCGATCAGCACCAGCATCTACGCCAACGGCCACCAGCTGCGCAGTGGCATCGCCCTGGGCCACTACGAATTCACTCTCCAGAACCAGGGTCTCTTTGATTCACCGCCGCCGCTGATCCAGCTGCCAGCGCCGCTGTTCATCGGCTCCACCTCGATCCGCGGCGCCAGCACCCACTTCGGCAAGGTGACGCGGCCCGATGGGGTGATGCTGCAGCTGGGCCAGCGCTCCAGCGATCGGGACGTGTGGCTGTGGGTGCCGGCGGGCACCAGCCACAACCAGGCCAGCCCCTGGAGCACACCCCTGACCCTGAGCCACTGGCGGGAGAGCAACGAGCTGCATTTCATCAGCAGCCTGCCCCCGGGTGGGATGCAGCTGGTCTCCGGTTCGGCGGACTTCATCCGCCACTTCCCGCCGATGAGCGCGGTAGGTGCCCGCCAGCACCCGCAGCAGGGCCCGCTGCTCTCCGGCTCCGCTGGTGGGGGAGGAGGAACCGGTGGTGGAGGGGAGTCAGGCGGCGGACCGACGCGACCTTCCGCCGGGCTGCTCTGGCCGAGGGGGATCTGAGCCGCGGCATCCAAGAGCCCCTCAGGCCCTCCCAGCTGAATGCAACGGATCGCGCCCAGCGTGCCGCGCTGAACCTGGTGAACCTCGCCACCTGCGCGATGGTGACCAGATCCCCAGAGCGCTGAGAGATGAGCTGGTCGGATCTGGAGCGGTTGGTGGTGGATGCAGAAGCCAGTGCCCAACTCCAGGGCGTCCTGCGTCGGTGCCGCAGCCGCAACGACTTGCTGCAGACGGCACGGCGGTTGGGGTATCGGGTGACCCACAACGATCTGCGTCAGGCCTGGACGCAGCACCTCCAGGAGGGCGAGGCCCAGGAGCCCAGCGCGCGCGAGCCCGCCACGGGCGCACGGCGCTGAGAGCCGGCTGGCTCTAGACGCTCCAGCGCAGGGGCTCCTCCCAGCCGGCCTCTGGGCAGATCAGATCCCAGCAGCAGCCGATCGGCTGCGGAACCGGCAGGGAGAAGAGCACCAGCTGCCGGGTGACCTGCACTGGATGACGGCGCTGTGGCTTGCGCTGGCGGGAACGGCAGGGAGCGGTGGTGGTGGCTTGCATGGCGAACTGGAGAAGAAACGCCCCCCTCCACGCCCCTGAGCCACGGGGTCAAGGCCATCCGTTGGGTGCTCGCCTTGGCCTTGACGCTGTGGTGCGGCCAGCCCACCGCCTCTGGTGGTTGCTGGCCGAGGGGCGGACCATCGGGGAAGTGCTCTCCTGTGCCGTGGACCACCGCCAACCCTGTATTGACCTGCCGCAGCGCTTCGCCACCGCCGGCATGACCAGGCCCTCGGCCCCGGACTGACCAATCCCACTGCCGAAGAGGCACACCAGAGGAGAGAAATGCCGGGATCAGGGCTCCCGGCGGGCCCTGGCCCTCAGGCCATCTGCAGCCTCAACGCACCCAGAGCCTCACGATCGGCTTCCAGCTGGCAGCGCTGCAGTAGCTCCTGCTGGGCCAGCAGCCGCTCATCAAGCTCATCCACCCGCGCCAAGCACTGCTGGATCGCGGGAATCACCTCCTCCTCCAGCAGGGTGATTTCCTCCTCGCCATAGGGCTGCTCGATCCAGGTGCGGCGCAGCGGCAGCCCCCGCCGCAGCTGCAGGATCCGCTCGATCGCCTTGAGGCTGGATTCGAGCAGCAGGAACGGATCCTCCTCAGGCCGGCAGAACGGCGAGGCAGCGGCAGAGAGCAGGGCCATGGAATCGGCGCCGAGAGCGGCGCAGCGACGGGACCGATCCCAGTGGGGGCCTGACGTCAGGAAGGCCCCAGACTGGAGAGGACCCGAGCAAGCCCCTTCAACGGGGGCAAGCCCCAGAGGGGCGAGCCCTCAGCTGCAGTGGGCCGCTGCCGCCGCCGCGCGCGGGCCATGGGCGGGAAAGGTGATCACGAATGGCCGATCGGCCTGGGCGCAGAGAGGGATGCCAAAGCGGCCGCCGCAGCTGATGCACTGGATCTTGCGGCCGCCTCTCCCCCGACGACTGGCGGGGCATGCCACAAAGCGCACGCCCTCGTGGTGGAACACGGCTGGCGCATCGGACGGCACCACGCAGACCGCCGGAATGCCCTGGCGCTGCAGCCCCGCGGCGACCGAGCGGGACTCAGTGGAGGCATTGATCACCAGCCCTCTGGTGGCTGCCTGCCGCACGGCGGCCTGATTCTCCGGGCCCATCGGGAAGTGGGTGAAGGACCAGGCTGCCCGCAGATGGCGTGTAGCCCGGGCCAGCTGGAGCAACAGGGCCTGATCGATGCGCAGCGGATCACCCGGCTCGGGCCATTGATCGCCGGCCACGCAATGGCGGAACAGGATCCCGGCCGGCAGCGCCAGCACCTGCTTGATGAAGGCCGCCGCCGGCAGGCCGCTCTCGCCCCGGCTGAGCCGATCCCAATGCAGCCGCGTGTGGAAGCCAGCCTCGGCGTAACAGCCCTGATCACCGGCCAGGGGGCAGCTGGAGGGGCAGGTGCGACGGCTGGTGCTGGAGACAGCGATCGGGCCGGTTTTGCCGTTGTCAGAAGGGAAGGACAGGGAGGCACGGTGGGACTCGGCAGCAGCCACAGGAGGGATGACGCAGGACCCGCCCTGCAGCCGCGCCGCCAGGCAAGGGCCAGCCACCACCCAATGGCGCAGCGCAGCGGAGCCCAACGTTCCGCCTGGCTGGCTGGTGAAACCCTTGCCAAGGCGCGGAGCATGGAAGGGCCTGCGGCACCGACCTCACAACGCAGCCGATCGCCTCAGCGGAAGCTGTCCACCACCACCGCCCAGCCCTTGCCCGGGGCATAGCGGTAGGCGCCGCCGCCGATGGGCTCCACCATCCAGCGCTTGCCGAAGTTGTGTCGGCTGAAACTCAGCCCCATGCCGCTGGCATTGAGGGTGGTGCCGTGGATCAGATCGGGCTCACCCCAGGGGTCGTTCACCACCACATGGGTGGGGGTGTGGCCGTAGACGATCAGCCAGTGGCCTGAACCCGTAGGCCGATCGACTTGCCCGCGGTGGATGTAGCCGCAGGGGACGGGGACTCCGCGGTTGATCTGCTGTTCAATCAGCCGGAAGTCAGCGTTCTGCGCCAGCCGGGCCGTGACACCGAAGTGGGCGAGGGCACGGAGCTGGGCGCTGGCGTCGGTGGTGTCGCCAAAGCGCTGAACCACCGCCAGGTACTGGTCGTCGCCATTGGCGCCCTTGAGCGTGCCGGGCTTGATGGCCTCCAGGAGCATGGCGCAGCTGGAGGAGAAGCAGGTGCGGTCGCGCTGGGTCAGCTGGGCGGAATCGCGCTGATTGAACCGGGGCACACCCACCAGCGGGTTGGGATGGCGGATGGCGCCTCCCCCATCTGGGGGCTTGCTATTCACCCGAATGGGTGATGCGCTCCAGAGCGCGGCCTCTGCTTTGCGCCGCCGCCGCAGGCCGGCCTCGCTGGGGCCGCCGGGATTGACGTAGAGCATCAGCGCCGCGGGCATCTTCTCCAGCTCGCCGGCCTGCAGCACCTTGGTGATGGTGGTGAACCCCTTGCTGCCGAACCAGGCCGGGCCGCAGTTGTAGGTGAACGACAGCAACGCCGCCTGCTGGTTGGTGGTCAGCTCTCCCCAGCTGGGGATGCGCTGGGTCAGCAGGCGATGGTCCCGCTCCAGGCGACCGGCCAGCAGTAAATCGGCCAGCTCCTGGCTGATCCGATCGCCGCGTTTGACCGGTGCACCGTCGTCGTAACTGGTGCTGCCCCAGCCTATGGTCCAGGGCTCAGCGCCGGTCTCGGGATCGGGGTAGGCGCTGAGCCGGCAGCCCTCGAACTCCTTGACCAGGGGCAGGGCTACTGCGACGGCTGCAGAGATGCCGGTGGTCGTGGCCGGTTTTTCCGGCCACGCCTGTGGCGCCTTGGTCTCCACCGCGGCCTTCCACAGGTCCCGCAGCTCACTGCCCTCGGCCAGGGCCTCGGGCTCGTACTGCAGTAGCCGATCCAGTACCGCCTGCAGCCAGGCACGGTGATGGCTTTTGGCCGGGTCGTAGTGGCTGACGTAGTTGCTGGTGGGGACCGCAGGCTTCCCCTGCTTGGTGGTTTTGCTCATGGCTGCCACCGATCCAGATCGTCGGGCGACGCCCCGTCCAGCCAGGCCGCAAAGGCCTCATCGCCCATCTGCCCCAGCGCGTGATCCGCTGCGGCCCGTGGATCAAACAGGGCAAACAACGGGTCCAGATCGTCTGTGGCCCAGCTCTCACCGGTCAGGGCCTCCAGCTTCTGGCGCACCACCTGCTCGAGCTCGGCGCCGGAGCAGCGCTGCAGCAGCCCAGGCAGCAGGGGATCGAGCTGGCGAAACAGCAGCGGTGCGACGCTCAGGATGCGGCGCTGCACAAACCGCCGTGCCAGCGGTTTCACCACGACCTCCAGGACCCCAAGGGCCAGGAAGGCGACGGCCAGATCAAGCAGCCAGTGCATCGTCCCCGTCCTCATCCTTGGCGCCTGTGCGGAACTGCCCCAACCGGTTCCTGGGCGGCAGGTGACGCACCACGCCAGCCGGGATGCCGCCATCGGGGCCGCCGCCACCTGGACCGCGACCACCGGTTCCGGGGCCATGCCCCCGGCCGGAGTCAATGAAGTAGGTGGCGGCCGACTGGCCCGCCAGGGCAATCGCCGGCAGGGCCAACGCCCAACGGCTCTCACACAGGGCGATGTCCTTGGCGCGGACCTCGCAGACCCCCACAAAGGCCATCAGCGAGAGGATCTCAGCCCCGACCAGGGCCAGGATCGGGGCGGTGTTGCTGCTCAGTTGACGTGGTGCCATCGGCATCAGTTGGGGCCGCCGCAGGCAGATCGGCCAGCCCTCCATGGGCCTTTGCCAGGCCGGCCCACAGCCCAGCTCGCAGGAAGGGGCCTCAGCCCCCACCTGCCAGCTGCTGACGCAGGGCGGCGATGGCCTTCTTCTGGGCCCGCTGCACCGACATGGCGCTGATCTCGAGCCGCTCGGCTGCAGCGCGGAGCGACAGGCCCTCCAGGAGCGTGAGCCTCAGGGCCGTGGCCTGGGCGGCGGGCAGCTGATCCACCAACTGCTCCAGCGCCAGCTCTTGCTCGGCCCCGCTGGAAGCCAGCTCGGGCTCAGGGGAAGCCAGCTGATCGAGCAGGCAGTGCTCGCCATCAGTGCTGGCATCGAGGCTGAAGTGCCCCAGCGGGCAGCTGCCCTGCTCATGCAGGCAATGGGGAATGCGCACCAGCCGCACCCGATCGCGCAGGTGATGCTGCAGGGCCCCGCTGATGCAGCGGCGGAGATAAGGCGCTGGTGGCTCGCCGGCTCTGCAGCGGGGAGCGGAGCGGACCAGTGCCTCTCGGGCCACCTGGATCAGATCCTCCCGCTCCACCAGCGGGAACAGCCGCCGGGCAGCGGCTGAGGCGATGGCATCGGCCAGGGGCAGGTGCACCAGCACCAGGGCATTGCGGACCTTGAGGGCAAAACGGCTGAGGGCCTGGGCCGGCTGCTGGCGAGAAGGGGAAGCGAGGGGAGCCATCTGGGAGACGGCGAAGAACCCCACCCCCACCGGCCGGCCGCAGCGCCACGGCAAGGACGCCCCCCTGGGGGCGCATGGCCCGATCCTTGACGCGGCGGGAGGAACGGCCGAGGGATGCGGTGGGTGTGCGCCGGCTTATTGGCCAACCCCACCTCAGTGGCCTCAGAAAGTGTGAGGATGCTTTTTGGCTGCAGCCATGCCAGACCAAGGTGGCATCGCCGTTGTTGTCATTAGTACTCGGGAACAGCAGGACGGCAAAAATCCCGTCGACAACGACGACAATTAGGCACGTGGGGAAACAAGATCCATAAGGCTTGAATAGCTGTCAACCACATCGTATTTGACGGAATTCGATTCGACAGAACGACTTATCTCGCTGAAAAACTGGCGGGCGCATTGAATCTTGGCCGCCTCGATTGCTCGCAGCTTCATCGAAGACATTGTGCCCTTGGTTTCTGCCACAAAATAGATATGCTTAACACTCCCAGCCTTAAACGAGATTGCCCAGTCGGGGTTGTAGTCGCCGACCGGCGTTGGGATGAGGAATCCACGCGGCAGCTTTGCGTAGACTACAACTTCACTGCTTGCATCAAGATCCCTCACGAAATCCCTCTCGACATCTGAATCCGTTATCGCGTAGTCATAAATATGATTCATCAGCTTTGAGGTTGCGCGGGAGAAGTCTTGGCCGGCCTGGTTTGCAGTAAAGATATCAACATCGTACCTCTCGTCGACTCCGTCGTACACCAGACGCTCGATCACCATGGCCGCCTTCTGCTCGGAAATAATCCGTGAGGCCTCTGTGATGAAAGACTCAGGGTTCTTCGTGAACTGTTCGAAAACTCCAGGGGCAATCCGAGAGAGTATGGTAGCTGTTGTGTCTCGAGTCAGATGTGCGATCTCGGCCACTTTCCCCACCAGGTCGTATTTGACTAGGGAGTGGATAGAGTTTCCATATTCCGTCGTCGTACTTGTGACAGTGAAGGCATCTCCATCACGAAGCTGGCCGTCAGTCAATTGCTCGATCTGCACGCCAGCCTGAACGGTGTACTGCAAGGGGGTAACGCGCAGCTCGCTATCCAACGCGCCAACGCACTTACGGATGAGCTCTGCTGAGTCAAACTCCACCTTGTAGATCGCCTTGCGGTTGATGCGAGCCCAAAGCTCCTGGAACTCTTTCTTTTCGAAGTTCGAGTTCAGAGGATTAGTCTTGGGCTTGCGACCATCATCCACCTTAGGTAGTTGAGCATCACTGAAAACGCTGTCGATAAGCTGAAACACCAACTCTTCGTTAGGCTTTAGTTCTTCGGGCAAGTCGGCCAGCGTCCCCGATGCTTTGGCTACGTGGTAGGCATCCGCAATCTGATCCGAGGCGTCCGTGTAGTCATTCTTGACCAAATATCGGTAGATCTGTTTGGCCATAGCAGAGGTGACCTCAACAGGCCCGTGTTCGGTCGTGAATGTCTTGCCCGTGAAATACTCCTCATTGGCCTGCCGCGGTCGCGAGGAGAGAGATTCTGCGATTTCCCTTTGGAGACCGGCCACAAAGTCCTTGTAGCTTTCGCTCGCCACTACGGTCAACACGTTGATGTCGTGTACGACAGCCGGATGGTCCATCCTGTCCCCGTGCTGGTTGACGCTCAATCGCAAGCCTCGTCCCACCTCTTGGCGACGCATCACGACGTTGTCGCTGTGCTTCAGCATGCAGAGAGTAAATACATTAGGATTATCCCACCCTTCACGTAATGCCGAGTGGGAGAAGATAAAACGAGTTGGCTCGTCAAAAGAAAGGAGCTGCTCTTTTCTCTTTAAGATTAGGTCGTAAGCATCAACGTCTTGAGAGACCGAGACCTTCTTCCCAGTCTCAGCATCAGTTTCTTGCTTGATGGCTCCATTGATGTCTCGGCCGCTCTTCTTGTCCTTAGAAAAGTAACCATTGTGGGTCTTGGCTGGATCGATGGCCGCGAGATACTCCCGATAGGCCTCATTATCAATAGCAAGCTCGGAGAGATACTCAGTCTTAAGCAGTTCATATTCTTCTTCGAAGACCCGAGCATATTCACCTTTCTCGTCAACCTGCTCGTAATCTCGATACCTTGCCACTTCGTCGATGAAGAAAAGAGAGAGGGTCTTGATACCCTGCACAAACAGCTGCTTTTCCTTATCGAGATGTGCCTTAATAGTTTCACGAATCTGGATGCGGCGGATATCACGCTCGGAGACATCGCCATTCGCCTCACCAGCCCTCAACACGATGCCATTGGTGAATTCGACCGTGTCGTTGACGGCATCGATTTGGCTGATCGTAAAGCCGCGGTACTGGTCAAGCTCACCGGACTTGACGAACAAGTCGTCGCGGAATTCAAGCCGGCGGACTTGGCGTTTGATCTCGCCAGACTTGAGCCTTACCTCCAACTCGATTCGGGCCACAGGAGCCTTGGTTGAGATGTCGATACTCTCTAGATACAGGTAGGAGCTGGTACCGGCTAGCCCGCGGGTCTGGATGCCAAGCACGGCAATCTTTTTGACCAGCTTTTGGTTGTAGGCGTCGAGCGCATCCAGCCGGTGAACACGGTTGTGATGAGTACGGTGGGTTGCCGAATAGCGAAGGATAAACAAAGGCTTGAACTTTGGCAGGGCTTCCATCGTCGCAGCACCTTCCATCTTCTGCGGCTCGTCTAAGATCAGAATTGGACGGTTCGAGGCAATCACATCGATGGGCCTGCGTGACTGGAAGTCGTCCAGCTCCTCATAAATGCGGCGATTTTCGGCTCCACGAGCGTTGAACGCCTGAATATTGATCACCATCACATTGATACCAGCATCGGATGAAAAGCTTTCCAGCTCATTTGGACGCTGGGAATTATAGATAAAGAACCGAGCTTTCTTGCTGTAAATTTCAGAGAAGTGTTCCGCCGTAATCTGGAGCGACTTATAGGCTCCCTCCCTAATAGCGATAGATGGGACTATGATAATGAATTTGCACCAACCATAACGTTTGTTCATCTCGAAGATGGTCTTGATGTAGCAGTATGTCTTCCCCGTACCGGTCTCCATCTCGACATCGAGATGAATACGAGAAGCTGCTAAAGCGGCATTCTTGTAAGACGTCTTTGCAGGGACTCGAGCACTCTTACCATCGAAGGTGGTGAACTCAGAAGTCGATTGCGAAACTGGTAAGTTTTGGCGCCGTTGGATATCTTGGATATTTTTAAGAATTTGTACCTCCGTTAGGGCAAGATCGGCATTTTTGAAACCTTCGTCGAACAAGTTTGCCTGTCCATTTCTACCGGGGTCGATGCGATATGCGAGGCTAGAGATCATTGGCTGACCAACGAAGCAGTCGACTACGTCATTGACCGCATTAGTCTGGTAGGGCTGGACCTTGAATCTGAGCTTCATGACAGTCCTCAAATTGCCTTTACTTCGGTTGTCGGCGAAAGCTGGCGGAAGATCTGCTCGACGTTGATCTTCACCGCGTCCGAGACAAAGCCATTGTCGCGGAATACAACTCGCAGAGGCTCAAGACTTGCAAGCTCTTTTACTAGATCTTCAGTAACAGTTGACTCAAAGCAGGCGATAAGAGAATTATCATCTACAAAGAAAACGGTCTTGTCCTGCACCGTTCTGCGGCGGATGGGCAGAGTAAGGTCGACTCCCCAATCGATTAATACTTGGAATAAAAGGTCTTCTCCCGTTCGGTCCTCCTTCACATTGTCCACCATATCCAGCAAGTTAGCCTGCGACAGCTGATCTGGCAGATAGTACACGTCCTTCATATTTGATGAATCCACCAAAAGAGATCGAAAGCCCGAGTCAATTGGCGAGTTTAGTGATTCAATAACGGCACGAATGCGTTGACGCGTAATATCAGCAATGGTCGAATAAGTAGAATCTTCTAGAGAGACGGCCTTGATGAGAACTGGGGCCTGAACTAAGATGAACCTACGATTACCTCCATCCTTGGAATTAAGTCTTAATACTGCTTCACCGGTCGTTCCAGATCCTGCAAAAAAGTCAAGTACAATATGATCTGAGTCACAACTAGTACACGACCCGAGTAGAAATTCCACTAGATCAACCGGCTTTGGGAAGTCGAAGAAACTTTCTCCAAGCCTAGATTCGCAGTCCCGCGATCCGGACTGAGTTGAGATATCCATGATAAGATCTTTAACCGCCGTATTGTTAACGGTTCTGACCTTGGTATAAACCTTCCATTTAGAACCAACTTTCTTGAAGAGCAGATCAAAATACTCGTTCTTAACCTTATCTCGCCCCCACCTCCATGCGTGATATCTATTTCTACCATTGTTATTGGAGTGAGGCAGGATTTCTACCCAGTCGTCACTGGCCGGTGACTCAGAAAGATCGCCCGTGTCCACCGCACCTGTGGCGGGATTATAGAAAATTTTGTATACAAGGTTTGGTCGTGTATCTTCATTAAACTTGGAGTTTGTATTGTAAAGCTCATTCTTTATGACATAGGGACCGCGCTCATCCTCCTCGACTTCATAATCGAAGCCACGATATACAGATGGCATTAGGCGTTTGACGTAAGCAATGTCTGTATATAAAGGTCCTACTGCCTCAGCATTCTTGGCAAATAAAAGCACGTGTTCATGCGTGCGGGCAGCTCCACTACCGCTAATCTGCCTTCCTTTGAGATTGTTTACCCAAATAAAGTCATTCAGAAAATTGTTTTCTCCAAAAACCTCGCAGGCAAGCCGTTGAAGATTATATACCTCGTTCTGATCGATGCTGATAAATATAAGGCCATCTTCGGTCAAGAGATTTCTGGCTATCTTAAGGGCTGGATAGATCATGCTGAGCCAATCAGAGTGAAAGCGGCCATTGGCATTCGTGTTCGCAACAAGTTTCCGGCCCTCACTATCAGCAACACCAGAACTAAGGCCGTAGGATCTCTTGTCCGTTGCAAAGCTATCTTGGTAGATAAAGTCGGAACCTGTGTTATATGGAGGATCGATGTAAATAGCCTTGCATGCACCTAGGTATGCATCCTGCAGCATCCTCAACGCGTCTATGTTGTCTGACTCGATAACCAGATGCCTTGCGGTTTCAAATTCGACGCTCTCATCTAAGAGTGGCCTGAGGGTTTGTGTCGTTGGACTATTTGCGAGTAGAGTTGCATTTCTCTTCCCCGGCCAATCTAATCTATATCTCTCCTGCGAACCTTCTATGCTTTCATCACTCAACTCCTGACGGAGCTGATCAAAATCAACCGCAAGACGGACTGTGCCTGTCGCCTCATCGCGTGCTTCCGTCACGCAGGCGGGGAACAGTTCACGAATCTTTGAGATGTTCTCCTGACTTAGATTCGGGCTGTGCATCTTTAGCTTGTCCATGCTGGTGGTCTTAGAGAAGTTGGTTGGAGCCTTGACGGGATTACCCTGTAGATAATCGTTCAAGTTCTTGTTTGGCTGTCCGTAGCTCGGCATTGATCGCAACTCGCTTATTGAACTGTCTCTCTCGTGCCAGCCGTGCCCTGATACGCATGACCTCATGGACCTTTGCCTTGATCGCCTCGGCCTGGGCGATGCGGGCCTCCAGTGAAACTGGTTGATCTGCGACCTCAGGGGCGATCGGCGAGTTCATGATTCCGCTCGCATTGGCAACCAGCTGGGCCAACTGCCGCCTTACCAGAGGCTCAAGAAGACGTTCGTACAGCGTGCACATGTTCAGCGCTACGGGGAAGGCTGTGCGCTGCCCACTCGCTGGAAACCAATCACTCAGAAAGTAGTTGCCGAGGACGAAGCGGCTACTGTCGGCTTCGCTTGGTCGCTTGTAGGCGGCGGCTACCATGACATGTTCACCATTAGTCACCTCAAAAAAGAGCGGAAAGGGAATGGCTTGGTCAATAGCACTCAGCACCTCCTGATCCAATGTTGCGCTGTGTGCGGCAATACGGAAAACCTGGATTTCACTCACCTGCTTGGTCGCCACCACATTCACCGTCTCAGGTGCAAGCTTATGCGACCAAATAATTTGATCAACCTCACGCACGAATGTCGCTTTCAGTGCAGTGTTTGCTCCAGCGTGTTCGTAGATCTTGTTCTTGGGGATCACGCGACCGAATGCAGCGGCGCGTGGCCATTCGTAGAGAGTCATACGTGACCTCCTTGTACGACCAGAAACGCAATCAGCTCGAAGTCTTCCAGCCCTTGAATGATGTTGGTTAACGCTGTAGTGCTTCCGCCGCTAAATAGGCTGTCGATATCTTTTCCCTCCTTGACCTCGACCATGGAACGGATAGCGCTTGAGAGAAGGTCTGAATAATGATCCATCTTGCGCCCGTCATCTGTGCATTCATTGAAAATGCGGCAGACGTCGCGAATGGGCTCGATGCGCCCTTTGCAACTGGATCGGATCAAGTCGAGCACGCGCTTGACCTCTGTATGGTCAGCGACGATCTGACCGTCTCCAGCGATGTAGACAAGGTAGAACGGGTGCAGCCGGTTCTGCTGGTTGACATTGACGCTGTCGTGAATGTTCTTTAGCGCGAAGATGACGCCTGGCTGGAGGCCCATCTCCGGCAGTGCCGGCACGACAGCGTGCATGCCGAATGGCACGGTATCGAGATCGCCATGTTCCTTGACGTAATTGAGCAGGTCCATTCGGAAATCGTTCAGCCCGAGATCCGTAATAGAGATGCCGGCCTTTACATCTTCAAGCTCGATGACCTCGTCCTGGAGCCGCTTGAGTTGTTCCTTTCGGTAGGTTATCTCGCTTGACTTGGCAGTGAGCACGTTATCGTCGCCTGTGGCGGTGATATCCGTGATGACCATTCGGTTCTCGACACGTTCTTTGAGGTTGATGTACTCATCGAGCGTGATGTCTGGCCAGTAGTTAACAAGCTGGATCTGGCTATTGGGTGAGCCAATCCTGTCAATCCGACCAAACCGCTGGATAATCCTGACTGGGTTCCAGTGGATGTCATAGTTGATTAAAAAGTCACAGTCCTGTAGGTTTTGGCCTTCGGAAATGCAATCAGTCCCGATCAGAATGTCGAGCTCCGCTGTCTCGTCCGGAAACACAATGGCCTTTTCTTTCGATCTTGGTGAGAACAGCGTCAGGACACCCTGGAAGTCATACACCTTCTTCAGCGTGGTCTTGGGCGATTCGGAGCCCGTAACCCTCCCAACGTGGAGTCCCAGCTGCTGTGCAAAGGGCGCCAAATTAGCGAAGAGGTAATTTGCAGTGTCAGCAAAAGCCGTGAAGATCAGCAGCTTGCGGTTACCTGGGTTCAATGGAGCATCAACCTTCTGCTTGATCAGCCCGAGCAGATGTTGCAGCTTGGAGTCGTCGCCAGGTTCTACCTTCTCCATTGAGGCAATGAGGTCCTCGATCAAGATCAGATCAGCAGCTAGGTCATGCTTCCATGTCGGCAGATCCATATCTGCAAGACTGATCTTGATTTTCTTGCCTACCGTGAATTCATCAAGGCCAGACAGATCTTCGTCTTCTGTATCAAACTGACTCGATTGGGCAAGGAAGTCGCTCACCTCAATATTACGGCCTGTCTTTTCAAAGGTTTCAATGGCTTCCAGGTTTCGCGAGATATTGCTGGAAAGAGCCCTGAGCGTGAGCCGAAAGGCTTGAACTGAGCTCTCCAGGCGCTTGAGCAGATTAGTTGTCATGAGAGCTTGTAGGCTGCGCTCTCGATCAGCTTGCTTCAGTTTTCCTCTTCCGCCTTCAACTTGTGTGTCATATATCTCCTCGTATTTGCGAAGCCGACTTGGCAGTACGTAACTGATCGGCGCATAGACGGCCAACTTGAGAACGGAGAGTTGGGCGAAAATATCATTCAGCCCCATCACGTCAGTGCGGTATGTGATCGGGCAGTGAAACGAGAGTGGCTTCAGCCGCTGTGGAAACTTTCCGATATCCTTCGTGTCATAGAAAGTCTCAATATGTTTTCTTGAGCGTGCTATCGTGACGGCATCAAGAAGTTCAAAGAAATCGAAGCTGAGAGCATTCAGAATTGAAGCGGCCGTCCTCTCTTCGGGAGACTGAGATGACCATTCGTTGAATGCTCTCTGGGCCTGACGAAAGATCTCTTCTATGCTGACCTCTGTTTTGAGATACCTGCTAAGTTCATCAGACTCTCCCTCGTAGGCAAGCGCAAGTTGGTTGCGGAGATCCGTGAATCGATTGTTCACTGGAGTCGCCGATAGCATCAAGACTTTTGTTTTGACGCCTGCCCGAATCACCTGGTTCATAAGCTTCTGATAACGCGTCTCTCGATCTTTATAGATATCGTTATTGCGAAAGTTGTGCGATTCGTCAATCACGACTAAATCATAGTTGCCCCAATTCACTCGGTTCAGCGGGATTCCGTACGACTCCCCGGAGCTACGAGAGAGATCCGTGTGGTTCAATACATCATAGTTAAAGCGATCCTTCGCAAATATGTTTGTTGTCAGATTCGTGTTGTAGTTGCGCCAGTTATCCGCAAGCTTTTTGGGGCAGAGCACCAAAACGGATCTATTCCGTAACTCGTAGTACTTAATGACGGCGAGTGCAGTAAAGGTTTTGCCAAGGCCGACGCTGTCTGCAAGAATGCACCCATTAAAAGACTCTAGTTTGTTGATTATTCCTGTGGCAGCGTCTCTTTGGAAGTTAAAGAGCTTCTGCCAGATCTTGGTTTCTTGATACCCAGTTCGGTCATTTGGGAGACTGTCGGCGTCCACCGTCTCCAAAAAGTCTCTAAAAATATTATGCAGAATGAGGAAATAGATTTTCTCTGGCGAGTTTTCTTGATATACTGACGCTATGTGATCGCAGATTAATTCGGTTACGTCTTTTACTTTCTCGGGGTCTGCCCAAATCTGCTCAAAGAGCTGAAGGTAGACCTGTGTGTGACTAGGCTCGCTGAACCTGGTCACAAAGTTCGAGACCGCATCACCTCTCTGGTAGCCCAAGTCAACCATCGTGAATCCGCTGACCGGCATATATGCAGCATCCGTCCCCGGCTGTGAGACGTGGATAAATTGCTGCATTGGGGCGGGCGATGTGTTCGAGCTGAACTTGGCCTTTCTGCGTATCCACTCGGCGCATTCACGTGCCACAGCTCTTTGTGTCAGCTTGTTGCGTAGCTGTATCTCAAATTCGGTTCCGTATAGCCCCCTTTCTCTGCTGCTCTTTGGTATGTGAAACTCTCTGTGCTCTCTTTTAAGTCTATCTGTCGCCTGAGCCGGAATAAATGTTGGCGCTGTAAAAATAAATCTCAGCTCGTCGATTGCGCTTAGCTCATGCCTGAGGGCTTCGAAGGCATAGATCGAAAAACATGATGCGGCAATTCTTAATCGACTTCCTTTCCCGAGTGCTTTCTTCAGGTCTTCGCCTAGCAAGGCCGAGGAATTGTCGATTATCTCCATTCAGGCCCGCCCCCCACTGACTGTTGTCAAGGAAGCCCAGTCACGCCACTGGTAACTATCTTCGAAGTGGGGGCCTGCTCGGCCATGGTCGTCAAGGGTGACAACGTCACGACGGATCTGCCGTCGGGATGGAGCGGCGTCACAGCAAGCCCAACTGGCGGCTGGGGTGGTTGTCATGGAGTTGCTCTCCGCCCGCCTGTCGTCCCCATTGTGCCGCTAGGGCAGCGCAGGCGCAGCCAAGCGTCTCAAGGCCGTACCCCTCCAGGCCAGAACTATGCAGCCTGTGCATTGTTTTGGCCTACCGACCATCCAACCGCACCGCCTCCTCGTACTCCGCCCCGATCCCCAGTCCTGAGTCCTCATTGGGCATCAGCCGCTTCATGCCCACGTGGATCAGACAGGCCAGGGCCAGGTCGCTCCAGCTGCCTGGCAGGGTCTTGAGGCTGCGGGAGGTGCCGGGCTCATTGATCTGCAGCCCGCCCTGGCCGACAGCCGCCACCTCGCTGAGCACCGCCAGGAAGCGCTGTTGGTCCATCCCCTCGAACAGCTGCAGGGCCTGGAGGCAGTAGCTCACCGCGTCCTGCCGCAGACCATCGGGCTGGTCGGCCCGCAGGTCGCGTCTGGCGATGCTGCCCCGCAGGTCCTTGGCCTTGTGGGCCAGCTCGCCGTAGGGCTGGGCCTCGATCACGCGCAGCAGCAGCCGATCGGCCTCGTCGCGGTGCTCGCCTGGATCCAGCTCCAGCAACGCCTGGGCCAGGTTGAAGGTGGTAACCAGGTCATCCGGTGCCACCGCCAGCGCCTGGCGAAAGCGTTCGATGCCGGCGGCCAGGGCCCCGGCGATCACCAGCAGGCTGCCGAGGCTGCGCAGGGCAAAGCTGTTGCCCGGCTCCAGCTCGATCGCGGCCTCCAGCGACTGGCGGGCTTCTGCCTTGTCGCCGAGCCGCATCGCAGCGAGCGCCAGGGCCACCTGGGCATTGGCCTGGGCGTGGGCATCGGACGCATTGGCGATCACCGCCCGGCGCAGCAGCAGCCGGGCCTCCTCCAGCCGGCCTTCTTCGCTGGCGAGCACGCCCAGGTTGTAAAGGGCCTCCGGGTGCTCGGGCTGGAGCTGCAGCAGGGTTTCCAGCAGCGGGCGGGCTTCATCGAGCCGGCGCTGCTGCAGGAGCGGGCCGATCGTGGCCATCGCTGGTGCTTCCGGTGCCGTCGGCTCCCAGGCCACCTCGATGCGGCCGGCGGCGAACACCACCGACAGCTGGCCGCCCATGGAGGCATAGGACTTCTGGAAGTAGTCGGTCACTGCCCGGTGGAATGCCACCGTGCCTGGGGTGCGGCTGCCCTCGGGCAGCAGGGAGGCATCAAAGCTGGCCTCTTCGATCGAGAACGCCGTGCCTTCCATCAGGTCGTTTTCCAGGAGTACCAGCGGGAGAGGCCCAGCTTCTCGGCCCAGCCATCGACGATCTCCCGATCCGGATCCGCTGTGGTGGGCTCGGCGCGGGTGATGGCGATCAGCTCCTTGGCCATGGCCTCAAACCCTGCCGCCTGGTACGGGATCGCCAAGGGAGGGATGCCGACCAGCTCGGCGGCCTGGAAGGCGTAGGCGGCATTCATCGCCCGACTGGCCTTCACCACATCGGCGGGGCTCATTTTGTCCACCTCCGCATTGAGGCAGGGCACGTTCTGCTGCACCTGGCTCTGCAGCACCGCCGCCTGCAGGCCCCGCAGTTCCGGGACCTGCTCGAACAGCCAGCGGTCAGCCCACAGCCCAGGCCCTGTGGAGCGCAGCTGCACCATCAGCCCGTCGTAGAAGCGCAGTCCGGCCTGCCGGGCCTGGGCCAGGCCGAGGCGGCCCTTGAACAGCTTCTCCACCTGGGAGACCACCTTCTCCCTGGCCTCGCGCTTCTCGGTGAGGTTCACCCGCTGCTCGGGGGGCACCTGCACGATGCGCAGCAGCAGGGCGGCCTCAAAGGCCACGTGGTAGCTGCTGGCCTCATCGGCATCGCGATAGGCGATCAGGTGGGCCTGGTACTCGGGCGTCGCCGGCCGCAGGGTGGCCAGGGTGCTCAGGTCGCTCTGCTGGGCCACCGCCACCGGCAGGCCGCTCACCTCTTCCACCTGCTTGAGCAGACGGTTGACGGCCGGCAGGAGCGCATGGGCAGGCATCGCCGGGCCGAGGGGAGAGCAGGGTCCCCACGGTATCGGCGGCAGCGTGCCGGGCCCCAGCCCCCTCAGCCGAATCCCTTGGCTGGCCCGCGGTTGCACGGCGGCAGCAGCGGGATCTCGATCACTGCACCCTGCTCCACCGGGTAGCCCTCCATCTGCAGGTGGATGTCGCTGCAGACCAGGGTCAGCGGCGGCTCCAGCTCCAGCGCCTCCATGAACACCAGCACCACGTCCTGCCCAGGACCGGCGGCATCGGGATGGCGCTTGACGTCCTGCTGGAACCGCAGGGCCGTGTACTTCTTGAGATCGGGCCGGGCCGAGAGCACGTTGGTGCGCAGGAAGCGGCCGTTGCCGTACTCGGTCTGGTTGACGAACGTGTCGTACGGCTCGTCGCCATCGGGCCCAGGCAGATCGTCCTGGGTGGTGATCCGGATGTCCTTCACGACAGGGCTGGGTGTGAGCAGTGCACCCAGCATCCGTGATCCGGTCAGGATGGGTCACGCCCGCCAGTGAGCAACGTGAGCGCACCCCTGCAGATCGGCGACACCGTTCGTTTCACCCGGGCCTTCCTGCAGTCGATGGCCATGGTGAGCGGCCCTGAGGCCCCCACCAGCAGCGGACCATTCGCGCGGGGCACGGTGACCGCCATTGGGCCGATCATCCCCAGCAGCCCGGTGGTGGTGGCGACGGTGAGCTGGGCCGATGGCGTCACCACCCAGGTGAACGTGACCAACCTCGAGATCCAGCCGGGCAACCCGCCGCTCACCCCTCGATGAGCCGGCTGACGCCTGAATCGATCCGGGCCAGCCAGGCGGACCTGCCACCGATCGGCACGGTGATCACGGAACTGCGCCGCCAGGATCCGTACATCCAGCAGGAGCAGCACCGCTACCGCTCCCCGCGGGGCTTCCAGCACTGGGCCAATCACCTGGCCTACGCCGCCCTGATCGAGGCCGGCGCGGAGGTGATGAACGAGCTGGCCGATCCGATCGGCTTCTGGGCCGCCACCACCTGCCGCTGGGCGCGGATCGTCGAAGCTCCGCCTCGCTTCCTGGCGCCGGAGCTGGCGGAGGCCTTCCGCCGCACACCCTCACCCCACCTGGATGACGAGCTGCCGCTGGTGCTGCCCTGCTTCCGGCTGATGCTTCCCGATGGAGCTCTGTTCACAGAAGACGGCGTGCCAATCCCGGTGGTGATCGTGGCCGACCTGCGAGCGATGGCCGACTGGCTGCCGGCTGAGGCCAAGCGGATCAGCGGCATCAGCTGCGTCGGCCTGGCCCTCGATGGCACCAGCTATCTCACCCGCCATTCCTTTCAGCAGATCGGCGAACGGCAGCCGACTGTGGAAGACCTGAGCCACCCGGCCTGGCAGTGGGACGAACAGGCGGTGCAGAGCACCAACCAACGGATGGAGGGCCTGGCGATCAACGCCCTCCTGATGCAGCTCTACCAACCGGAGCTGCTCACCACGGGCCCGGCGGCCAAGGTGCCGAGCGGCAAGGGTTTCTCGGCCGGCAGTGCCGATGACGCCGGCCCCGTGAAACCCCAAGGCCCGGTCTGGATCGGCAAGGACTTCCGGCTCGATCGCACCCCAAGGGCTCCTTCAGAAGGGGCCACGGCTGGCACCAACAGCAGCGGCACCGCGCGCCGGCCCCACTGGCGCCGGGGCCATTGGCACACCGTGCTGCATGGCGAGAAGCGTCAGAGCCGGCGGATGCAGTGGTTTCAGCCGGTGTACGTGGGGCTCGGCTGAGCTTCCGAGATTGGCAGGCGTCGGAGAGGGGATCACTGCCCCAACAGGGCCATCTGCTCCGGTGGTCTCTTGAGGATCTCGATCGATTCCACCGCCACAAGCCTGGGCTGTTCATCGGCCGCGGCCTCGTAGCTACCACTGACCCGGACAGTGCAGTCCAGGATCTCGCGCGCCTGCCCTTTATGCCGTTCGTCGTAGATGCAGCGGATTCCGCGTTGATACCGGGCTCCTCGGATTTCAAAGCGCAGAGCATCCAGGTCGATCTCGCGCACCACCCCCTCGAAGGCATCAGTCCCCCGGAAGCGCTGCCCTGATGCCTGATCCAAGGATCGCTGCAGGATCTTGCCGCTCTCTCGGGTGAGTGCCGCGGGCGCCACCTGGCTTTCCCCAGGACAACTGAGGAACAGCTCGGTGATGGCCTTGCTCCTGGGGGTGGGTGCAAGCTTCTGGGCTGCCACCATGACGGTGTCGCGAACAGCCGGGTCAGGGAACAGGGAATAGACATCCTCACTGACGGCTTCATCTTTGATGAGCCTGGGAATCAAGGGGAGGCTGCACACCGCCTCGCGCACGGCTTCATAGAGGCCATCGGTCACCCCCTCAAGCACCAGTTGCCCCTGGACCCCGACATCATCTGGCCTCGGGACCCGCATTCCCACGACCAGGCTTCCATAGGCCAGCCCTGAGAGATACGGATCCAGGTCTGCCGGCCAGCGAACGCGCTTCTCTTCGCTGAGACCTGCGATTGACTTGGCGATCTTCTGAATCTGGGTGCGCAGCTTCGAGAATGCGCCGGTGACAAGGGAGATGGGCGGCTCGTGGGTCATCACACCAGGCCCCGTGAATCGAGCGACCAGATCGGCCTGATCAGCCAGTGATGCGTAGGGGAATTCGTCGCGATAGAGCCTGGCGAGCAGCTCGAAATACGGTGTGCTGACCATCTCAGGGTCTTTGCCCAGCTGCACGGCCAGTTCTCGCGCTGCCAGGAGCTCTCGGTGGATGATGCGGGCTTTGCCCTCGACGATGTCGATCCAGCTGCTCATGACATCAACCTCAGCAGCCCTTTCTTGACGAGCTTGCAATCAAGTTCCTTCTCAAGCGCCTTTTTGGGATCCCAGGAGCGGAAATAGCTGACAAAGTCCTGGCCAAGCTTCTCCAGGCTGGGTCGCATGTCAATGTTGTAGGTGCCAAACAGCTCGGCGTTGCGCACGTAGAGCATTTGCCCCTCCCATTGCTGATCACTCGGCAGGCCCTGCAGCTCAATCACGAGGTTGATATTTGCTGGGTGCTCTTCTGAGGTGACATAGCTGCCATCGAGCACAAGTGGCGGAATCGTTGTGAAGCGATCTAGGAGCTCATCTCTGATGAACGCCTGCAGCGAATCAGTCAGCCTGCGGCGTTGGTCATTCCATGCCAGTGCTGCCTCCACTTCTGACATCGTGCATCCGTAAACTCCGTCAGGTAGCAATCCATACCGATTGAACCCAGGGATTGGCATGCTCACCAACCTCCGGTTCCCCGTGCGCACCCCCCTCTGATGCCCCAGGCGCTTGTGGGGCCATCGTTGCCACGATGGGAGGCGGCGGTGTAACTGAGCATCGGCCGGAAGGTGCTCCCGGTTTATACCCAGCCCGATCGCCAGGCGGAACCCTCCGACAGGGATCCGGTAAATCCCGGCCGGCAGTGCCAGCCGGGAGAGGCGCTGGCGCCTCAGAGCACGTGCACCCTGGCCTGGGGCCCAAGCACTCGCTGCTGATTGGAGGCCAGGATCAGGGCCTCGGCCCTGGGCACGTAGTGCGGCTGGGCGCTGATATGGCCCTCGCGATCGAGGAACAGCACCCGCAGCAGCTGGCCGGCGGCATCGAGCAGGTGCACCGAGATGATGCGGATCGGGCAGGCGCGGACCAGGGGAGTGGCGGCCATGGCTGGGCTGGCGAACGACACCGCCGTTCAGCCCCGGCGCCGCCAGCGCCGCGCAAGGGTCGCGCAGCGCAGCGGAGCGACTCGCGTCAGCCCTTGCGCGGTGCGCAAGCCGGGGCAGGCCGAGTGGCGTGATCGCCAGCCCCATGGCCAGCCCCCCCCCCCCATGACCGCCCACAACGCCTGTCATGGGGTCGAGTCGAGGCCCGGCACGCCGAAATCCCAGTCCGCAACTGAAGGACCCGCCAGGCCCTGCTCGATCCGGGGCGTCTTTGACAGAATGGGGACGCTGAGCAGCGTGCATCCCGTGCGTCTCTACACGGTCGGCCACTCCAACCAGACTCTGAGCCAGCTGGTGGGACTGCTCCAGCTGCATGGGATCAACGCTGTGGCGGATGTCCGCTCCATGCCTTACAGCCGCCGTCTACCACAGTTCAACAGGCCTGAGCTTGAGGCGGAGTTCCACCAGCACGGCATCCGCTACGTGTTCCTTGGGGAGGAGCTGGGCGCCCGGAGGGAGGAGGAATCGGCCTACGACGGGCTGCAGGCTGCCTATGAACGTGTGGCTCAGTTGCCAGCCTTTCAACTAGGCCTGAGCCGGGTGCTGAAGGGGCTGGGACGAGGGCTGACCCTGGCGCTGCTATGCGCAGAGCGGGACCCCCTGACATGCCATCGATCGATCCTAGTCAGCCGGCACCTTCAGGCCAGGGGGGTGGACGTGCAGCACATCCTTGGAGATGGATCACTGGAGAGCCATCAGGAGCTAGAACACCGCATGCGCCGGGCCTTGCAGAGACTCGGCATCCTGGAGGTCTCAGGAGGAGATGTGCAGTTGGATCTTCTAGGTCGCGAGGTCACTCAGGGCCGACTAATCAGCCCAGAAGAAGAGCTTGATGAGGCCTACCGCCAACAAGGGCGGCGGATTGCTTACACCAAACCACTGATTGCCGCCTGATGCATTCCCATGGGTAAGAAGATCACGCTCTACACGATTGGATTCACCAAGAAGAACGCCAAGCAATTCTTTGAATTGATACAGAAGAGTGGAGTAAATAAAGTGCTGGACACGCGACTGAACAATGTTTCGCAGCTGGCGGGATTCACCAAGAAGGATGATCTTGCATTCTTCTTGGATAAGGTGGCTGGGGTAAGCTATGATCATGCCCTGAAGCTCGCGCCTACTGACGACATTCTAAAGAGCTACAAGAAAGGCGAGATCACCTGGGACACATATGCCACCGCTTACAACGATCTGATCGACAAGCGCCATGTCGAAGAGCTCTTTCCAGCCGACTTGCTGGATGGGGCTTGCTTGCTTTGCAGTGAGGCAACTCCACACCATTGCCACAGAAGGCTGGCAGCAGAGTTCTTCAAGAATCATCTTGGAGGAGGAGTGGAGATCGTGCACCTCTGAGGTATGGAAACTACTGTGCTCTGCCTGGCCAACTCTAAAAAGGAGGGCGAACGCTGCATCGCCGGCATCGATGTGCGTACCGGGCAGTGGGTGCGCCCCGTAAGCCGCCATACTCCAAAAGGGGAGGTGCCTCTTCGCGAGCGTCAGGCAAATGGCCAAGAGCCGCAACCCCTAGATCTAATCCAGATGGATCTAGCTCACGATGGTCCTGCTGGGTTTGACTACTGCCATGCCAAAGAAAATCGCTGGATCGAAGCGACACCCTGGACAAAGTTAGGTGTGGCTGGCACCAGAGATCTTCATCGCTATCTCTGCACCGCTGCTCGGATCCTGCATTCCCAAGCCAAATACACACGTCCCGACGTGATCGAGTTAAAGCCACTTGCTGAGCGCACGACTCTTGAACTTCGCAAAGTACGCCGTATTGATTTTGACCAAAGTGGCGGCAAGTGGAAAGCAACGCTGTCCACAACCGAAGGCATTGAGCTTCGGGGAATCAGCGTCACTGACTGCGTACTTACTGAAAAGCTCAATGGTCGGGAAATCACTGGGCAGCAGGGCTATGCAGTGATCAGTCTCAGTGTTCCTTGGACTCCGCCGATAGAGGACTGGCCTGAGGGGCCTGTGGGCTGGAAGCTACTGGCTGGTTGGATCCCAATACAAGCTTGAAATGCAAGTTCTAGATGCCGTAGCAATGCCCACAATAGCCTTAGCACGATTACGCCGTGCACACGTATTCATGCGCGGAAGAGCAAAGCTATTGATGGAAGCTAGATTTCTCCCGCGGGTTCTTGTATAATTGCTCTGCCCAGGCGTGATGCAACTATTGCACGCCCCGGAAGGCTGGAGCCATGACTGACGCCAATAGCAACTGGATAGATCGTATCAAGACAAAGATTGAGCGCGAAGTTACCCAAATCGAAATCAGGGAGGACCTTAGCACTGAAGAAAAGATCTCCAGAACAATCCATATATTCTCGGCAACTTGCGCAGCTGCCGCCGCTCAGCCGCTGCCATTCGCCGATATCTTTATCTTGACGCCAATTCAAGCCTATATGGGCTCAAGGTTGAGCGCTATTCGCGGCATGCCCATCACTGAGGCGAAGGCCAATGAGTTGCTTAAGGAAATTTTAGGGACCGTTGGCATGGGAATGTTGGCCCAACAAGCAGCTTTGGGCCTGTACAAGGTGGGGCTGCCATTCTTGGCTGGCTTTACAACGATTCCACTTGTCTACGGACTGACCTACGCGGTGGGGCGGACCATGGACTACTACCTTAAGGAGAAATCAAGAGGCAAGGTTGTCTCCGCACCCGAGTTGAAGAAGATGTGGAGAGAAGCCAAGGCAGAGGGGCGTAAACGTGGAAAAGACTTCAAGCCGGAATCATGAACCGGACTCCAGGGATTCGCTACATCAGCTGCCGCTTTGATGAAGCGTCCATTTTGGCCGCTCTGGCCAAAATCCTCTTTTCATCCGACTCGCTTGAGGAGCCTGACTATGGGGTTTTGGCAGCGTTAAAGAGGAGCTCCCCAGAGTGGGACCTTCCCCTTGAGCAGATCACTGAGAAGCTCGATGGCCTTAGCGATGACCAAGTTGCGGGTTTGGTAAATAATGTGAAGGGAATCCTCCACGAAATGGAGTTTCAGATCATTGAAAACACTGATGGTGACAGTGTCTTTGCGGCTCTGTTCCCGGAAACGAACCACCAATCCGTCGACGTCCAGCTCTTTGATCAGTCAACTAACGAGTCATGGGAGATTCAGCTTAAAGCGACTGACAATCCGAGCCTAATCAATGCCTGGATCGAGTCCAATCCAGACACGGAGATTCTCGTGACTGAGGAGCTGGCTGAACGCTTGGCTCTGGAGTCCTCCGGCATGAGCAATGAGGATCTGACGATACGGGTAGAGGACTTCGTAGACAAGATGCAAGAGCTTAATGATGCAGCTGATGAAACAATCTGGGCCTTCTTCCCGGTTCTGCCACTGCTTTCATCGGGAGTCATCGTCTTTGAGCTCTGGCGGCGCTTTCGTGATGGACGCATCACCTCGGATCAGTTCCGAGACCTAACCCTGAAAACCCTTGGTATCAAGGCAGCCAAATATGCAGCTCTGTTCGCCGCCTTATCGGTGCCAGGGCTGAACATTGTGGTCGCTGCGTATCTCCTCGCTTCCTTGGTGATGTCTAGTACGGCGTTTGTCAATGAGGCGATGGGATTTCGGCCTCTTGGCTGGTTGCGAACATAATGCAAACGCTTGATGCGTCTATTCGATATATTTGTATTCACCATCCGCATGCGATTGGCATCGATGAAAAGATGAGAGTCGTTGACCAAGGCCAGGCTATTTACCCTGACCTTCGTATTGAGACTACGCCCGTGGACAAGGATTGGTTATGGCATAAGCAAAGCCAGTGCCAGTCAGGAGGCCTCGATGGCTAGTCTCGTTAATACAGAGCTAATGGGAGCGCAGGTTTCCGAGGTCTACAAATGGCTCTGCTTTGTCAGCTACCTCTGCCTCTCCGCAGATGAAAGAGCGGCTAGCAAGCTGGATGATGTGCAATTCATCTTGGAGCATGTTGCCAAGAACCGGGCGAGGGACCTCAGTGAATCAGGACAGTGGTGGGAGCTTTTCAGTGACAATCGGGACATGCGGATCTATGCCAGCTTCTTGATAAGCAGTATTCGCAGGAGCTCAAGATCTCTGACGCTCGGCTTGAATGCGCAACAGAAGAGAAGCCTTGCATTTTATTTTAGCGAATTTCGAGGACTTGCACTCTCTCTACGTTCAGCCAGGGATTCAGAAGCTCATCGATGCTTTGCTGGCGGCGAGGCTGCTTTTAACGGTTGCTATGGGGTTCAATCGCTGAGACTTTTTGACGTGGCCCAAGCGCTGTACGATCTCGTGCTTCAGGTTGCTCATGCCAATCGAGAAGAGGCAACGCGATTTAGTTTTCGCATCGCTCGACCCTCACGAGAGGAAATTGAGCCATATCGTTTCCACATATCTTCTGAGGTTGCAAGCTCTGGCATTCTTCAGGTTGGGCAACCATCGCCCGGATCTGCCCAGGCTCCTGATATTCAAAGCTCATCCGAGGGTGAGATGGTCTCTACGCCTGAGTTTCTGAGCCAAATCGAGCAAATCATGCAAGATGGACTGGAGGCAAGCACTGCCCCAATCCAAGAGCTGCGCGATTTTGTTCGACAAGAGCTGGCATCGATGCGTGGTGAGCTCCAGTCGTATTCAAGGCAGTTGTTACCGCTTGCTCCGGCTGGAGCCCAATTACCCCAAGAGCAGTCAGATGTGAAGGCTCACGGTGATGCGTCGAGAGCTCGAGAAGCTACAGGGGACTTGGGGAGGGACCTCATCACGCTGCGCGATGAAATCTATGAAAGCATGCAGCATCAGTTGCCTGGCTTCAAGCACTATCACAATATTCTTCAGCGTCCAATTGTGAGGCAAGCTCTTCAAAATGGTGTGGGGTCCTATGCTGAGTTAAAAGCGCTGCCAGAGTTCCAATCCAGGATCATCGGCATGTCACGCGGTTTCTCATTGGCTGAGCAGGAAGCGCAGTTCTCCCGTGAAATTGATCAGCTGCTTGCAAGGTATCAAGCTCCCTTCTAAGCCGGATGATCCGTGATTAAGTCTCTTTCGAGTTCGCAGACCAGCATCACTCTTGGCAGCCAACACCCACGGGGACGACGAGGCGCCATCAACTACGCCACGTAAGTGCGTCTGTGGCCTCTGCTCATTGCGGGTCAGTCGAGGCGTTCAATAGCCCGCGTTGTAATTGCGCCTCAACTCATCCCGGCTGGGGGCCGGAACGCAGTGCACCAACGCCGCCAGCTTCTCGACTGGCACAAGGGCTTATTGAGAGCGCATGAGAGCCGCTGCGGCGCAGGGGCTCTCAATTTCGGGTCTGGCGGTAGGTTGCGGCGGTTCTCGGGATGCCCTATCGCGACAACTCTCTGAGCCAACCCTCCAAGTGGGGCGATCCTACGGCTGACCACCAAATGTGGCAAGTCGTAAAGCCGCTTGACGCTACCGGTGGTGTCCGCCCCCAAAACCCGGTGTTAGACCTTGAAGTCCGCGGGGCTGGCCTTTCGGAACGAGAAAGGCCGGGGGAAGTTGGAGCCCTCTGCTTCTACCCATGCGGTCCCTTGTTCATGACTCTGCAGTCAGCCCATGGCCAGTGATTCCGGGCCTTCCACGCCGCCCGACCAGTCCACTTCCTTCCGCCCCTCGCTCTGCCAGAAGCGATCGAGTGAAACCGCGGCGCACCGAACTGCACCCCCGAGGGTGCGGCTGTGGTGCAGCAGCAGCCCCATCGCTTGAAGAGGAGAACCACCGATGGCGGCGCAACCAACCCGAGCTTTTCTCCACGAGGTGGTGACCAGCGCGACCAGTCCCGACGGGACGTTCTACGTCGTGGGCTACGTCTTTGATGCGGATCACGACAGGCACCTGGTCTTTGCGACCAGCGCCAACTTTGAGGATCCCAGGCTTCTGCCATTGATGAAGGGCCAGGAGATCAGCCTCACTTCTGGGAGCCCATGTCTGGAGGTGCTGCCGCTGAGTCAGCAGAGTGAGGAAGTCCGGTATCAAGTGGCTGAACAGCTCTCCGAGCTCTCGCTCGAGCCCCAGACCTGTGCAGCTGGCTGACCCTGGGATAGTCGGGCGATCCGATGGGGCCCCAGGCCGGTGGAGCCCCCAACTGCCCATGACTACTGCTGGACGAGAAACGCCTCGATCCAGTCGTGGTGGCACTTCTGGTTGATCCGATCGGCGATCGTCACGGCATCGTCTGGCACCTGGAAGCGCTTGCGGAAGGCCCGGGTGAGGCTCTCCAGCTGGGGGCGGGGGAGAGCCCGCAGGGTGCTGTGGAGGCGCTGGATCGTCTCGGCATCGAGGGCCACCTGGCCGGGGTCGGCTGGGGCTGAGGGCGTTGGCGTCGGGGCCGTGGTCTGGGTGCGGCCCTGAGCCGGGGAGGCAGCGTCGGCGGAGGGAGAACCAGACTCCGGCCGGCTCAGAGAAGACCGCTGCCCACCAGGCCGCTGGGCCCCATCACCCTGGCCCGCTGCACTGCTGACCTCCCGCTGGCGCTTGTCATAGAGGGCAAGGCCAAACGGATTCCCGAAGGTCATCAGGGCCCGCTTCATGGCGTCGGTTTCCGCCTCCTTGAGGGCGGACTCATGGGCCTGGCCCAGATCCACGTCGATGCCGTGGCCGGCGCCACTGCCCTCGCGGATGAGTGGGGGCAGCCCACCAGCGGTGACGGTGACGCGCACGCGAGCGGTGTAGGTGACGCCCCAGCCAGGCTTCTGGTCCCGGCCGATCGGCCGTTCGGCCTGGGCGACGCAGCAGACGGCGATGGTCTGCCGCTGCCAGCCATCGAAGCCAAAGATGCGGTTCGCTTCCGCGATCACCTGCCAACCCTCCAGATAGCTCACACGGCTGCGGCCCTGCTCCCGCTGGCGGACGTTGGCCCGATCGAGGGGGGCGGAGAGGGCAGCGAGCTGTTCTGGGGAGAAGCCGGAGGGCGGAGCCTGGGGGGCTTCCGGTGCCGAGGCTGTTGCAGGCTCTGGCGCTGGAGTCTCCACGGCGCGATCGACGGAGCGGATCAGCTCCAGAGCTGAGGGAGGCCTCTGGACAGGACGAGGAGCAGCGGGCCGGCTGGTGGTGCTGGCCCCGTTGGTGGAAGGAGCGGCGACGGTCATGACGGTGGACGCAATGGTGTGAGGAGGAAGGAGAAGGGGCCCGGCTGCACCACCGGAACCCCACATGCGGGGGGCCTATGGCCCCTACGGCCTATGGCCGTCAGTGGATGCGCCAGGAGCGGCGGGAGAGGAGCTGGGCGCCGGTGATCTGCTGGCCTGCCTTGAGAGCCGCCTTGATGGCGGTCTTGTCGGCCGAGAAGGTGGTTTTGACGCAGAGCCACTCGGGATCGAGCAGGGCCTCGTTCTCGATCTCGACCGCCTGCGACTTGCGGGACGTGAGCTCGTGGTTCGGGAACGAGAAACGGGTGGCCGTGGGCTGCAGCCGGGTGAGCACGAGGACCAGGGAGTCCTCCAGGGCATCGGCACGGGAGGCATCAGAGCGGGCCAGCTCCGTGAGCCGCTTTGCCTGCTGCTGCCGGTAGGCGGCCTGACCACGCAGGTGCTCGATCACCCAGCAGGTGGCATCGGCCTTGGCCGCCAGGGCGGTCTTGTTGCCCTCCTCGGCCAGCAGGGCGGCCTCGAGCTCGCCGAGGGCCTGGGCGCGGGTGTCGTCGTCATCGGCTTCCAGCTGCTCAGCCAGCTGACCGATGGCGGTGGTGAGCTCCTGGGCCTCGATGCCCAGCTGCCACAGGGAACCGGAGCGCTGCAGGGAGCAGGACGGTCCGGCGGCCTGAAGGAGAGCCGGGGAGAGAGGTGCGGCGGGGGCGGTGAGAACGGCCATGGGGATGGGAATGTGAGAAGTGAACGAAAAGAACGGGGCGGCAAATGCCGCTCAGGCGGCGAGGGGCTCCGGTGAGAACGGGGGCGGAACTTCCATCACCACCACCGGCACCGGGGACCGGGAGGAGCAGCGGCGGGCCTGCTGCACCAGCGAGGCCGTGCCTGCACCACCTGGGAAGGCGATCACCAGCACTGAGGCGCTGAAGGATGGGGAGGTGTGGGCCTGGGCCTCGACCAGGGCCTGCTCCAGCAGAAGGCGATTGCGGATGGGGCCAGCAGCGCGGCCATGGCGGCGCCAATCAGCGGCGAGGGACTGGACCCGCCAGCCGAGCTGCTGGGCGGCACGGCCGATGGCGCGATCAGCGCCACGGGCACCGCCATGAAGCAGCAGATGGACAGGCCGGCCACCACTGCGCTGGAGCAGGGCGGAGGCGATGCGCTCCTGGGGCCAGACGAGATCGCGACCACCAGCGGCGACGATGACGACCGAGCGATGGGCCAACGCCGGCGGCGGCAGGAGGCTAAGGGAAGGCAATGCAGCGGCCTGGGCCACTGCAGCAGAGGACAAGCTCATGGGCTACAGAGCAAACGAACGGGGCAAGTTGTCCGAGGATTTCGTTGCCGCAGGCGATGGGCTCGTGGCCTTTGGCGCAGCTCTTATTCTACCAGTACAAACGCACTGAGCAGCGGGCAGAGCTGCTGCAGGGCAATGGATCTGCGCAAAGCAAAGCCATGCGCTAAGGGATCGAAGAGTTGATAAGCAAGGCCGCCAGATTCAGCACGGAATAGCCAGCTGGCCGCGCAGCCGCGCGAGGAAACTTGGGGCAGCGCCCAGCCCCATGCACGGGGCAACTGCCCGGCCACCGCAGCCGCGGGAGAGCAGCCATGCCCGCCACCCCCACACCGGCCCCGGAGCGGAGGGTGGCGGCGGCTGGCCGATGCACGCCACGGCGCAGCCGTGGCACGCTGAAGGACGGTCGTCGCCGACCGGAGCCCTGCGGTGTCCGATAGAGCCCTGCGGCATGGCCGCCACCAAGGCCCAGCCCGTGGATCAGAACAATCAGCCCCGATCGGTGCTCCTGGCACCCAGGGTGGATGCGGCTTCTGCGCGAACTTTGATTTGGTCCGCCCCCAATCAAAGGGAGCTCCCTTTCCCCTGAATAAGGGGCCCTGGCCACGAAGCCCTCATCGCTCAGCCCGCGGCATCGGAACTGCATGAGCCCAACCCTCGAATACCGTCAATCGAGCAGCTGCCTGCGAAGCAGCTGCTCGATCCCAGGACCTTCCTGAGAGGCTCCAAGGGGCGCGAAACCCCCGAACCTTCTCACAAACCTTCTCACACCCAAGGCACTAGAGCCACAGGCGCCAGCTATCGCAGTGATTCTCGGGCATTACACGCTGAGCCTTCTAAGCAGCCGGTCGTTGGTTCGAATCCAACAGGGGGCGTGACAAGAAACCAAGCAGGGACAGGGGTTTACGCCAGTCACCGCAGGGGTTTTCAGGAAAGGGGCCGATCCGACTGGATCGGC
>Ga0315900_10000519_pt1 | contig 66915 bp, 63 predicted proteins | sample LakEriMetagenome_FD_203521 | JGI IMG/M metagenome (GOLD analysis project Ga0315900, IMG submission 203521) | Freshwater fungal communities from buoy surface, Lake Erie, Ohio, United States - Buoy 12 MA114 | ecosystem: Environmental > Aquatic > Freshwater > Lake > Lake biofilm | place: USA: Lake... | reverse complement strand
GCATTCGCTGAGAATCGACGCACGAACTCTTGAAGTTCTGCAATTTGTTCTTTGGCTTTTTCGTTATCTTTTAATTTTTGCTGACGAGCCATGGTGGAAGCTTCCATATAATTATCATAATTACCTGGGTAAACGGTAAGCTTTCCATAATCCATATCCGCCATGTGTGTACAGACTTGATTTAAAAAATGGCGATCGTGGGAAATAATAATCATGGTGGAGTTGCGATTATTTAAAGTGTCCTCCAGCCATTGTATGGTATGAATATCTAAGTTATTGGTGGGTTCGTCGAGTAGCAAAATATCAGGATTTGAGAAAATGGCTTGCGCTAAAAGGACACGTAATTTAAATCCAGGGGCTATCGCACTCATAGGCCCTTGATGTTGTTCAATGGGAATACCTACACCGATTAATAATTCACCTGCACGGGCTTCAGCGGTATAGCCATCAAATTCTGCGTAAACACCTTCCAGTTCTGCCGCCTTCATATAATCTTCTTCAGTGGCTTCAGGATTCATGTAGATGGCATTTTTGTCCTCATTGGCTTTCCACATTTCTTCATGACCCATCATGACCACATCTAACACGCGCTGGTCTTCATAGGCGAATTGATCCTGTTTAAGCCAAGACATACGTTCATTTTTATCTAAAGATACATTGCCTGAAGTAGGCTCTAATACCCCTGCTAAAATTTTCATGAAAGTGGATTTGCCACAGCCATTGGCACCAATGAGTCCATAGCGATTTCCATCACCAAATTTAACCGACACATTTTCAAAGAGGGGTTTGGCACCAAATTGTATGGTGATGTTATTACTAATTAGCACGCGTTATATCCTTCAAATAAATGATTTAAATTGATTTTCGATGACCACATCACTCAGAGGTAATTGACCACCTCTTGGCATCGCTTCCTTGATTGCTTTACCGACACAAACAAACATTGAAGGCGTGTGATCTTGAGGTAGATTTAATAATTGACTGACTTTATCAAAATCAAAGCCATCCATAGGGCAGGTATCATATCCCATGGCTTTGGCGGATAACATTAAATTCATAGCCGCCATACCGCATGAGCGCATCGCTTCATCGCGTTGCACTTGGGGTTTATTATGGTAATACTGATGAATCGCTGGGACTAAATAATCCTGTACTGGCTTCGGAGCATCTTTCCAGTAGCGTTGAGGCTCTTTATTCCAAGCCATGAGATCGGCAACTAAGACAATAAGGAGTGATGCTTCTTCGACCTGCGCTTGACTCCAGCTTACTTCACGAATTTTTTGACGCAAAGCTTTATCGGTGACTAAAACAAATCGCCAATTTTGTATATTAAAGGCGGTAGGGGATAAAATCGCATTTGATAAAAGGGTATGAATTTCTTCTTTTGTGATCTCATGCGTTGGATCGAAATGTTTGATCGATCGTCTTAATTGAATGGCTTCATTCACATGCATAATTTTATATATTTCCCTTTAATAAATTAGTAGCTGATTTTCTGAATGGTAAGATAGCTATCGCCCACAGGCTTTTCCCATACCACTTCATCACCCACTGTTGAACCCAAAAGCGCTTCAGCTAAGGGCGAGAGATAACTCACACGACCCTCATGAATATTGGCTTCATCTTCACCCACAATTTCAAAGGTGAGCGATGTTCCTTCCTCATCTTCGACGGTCACTGTCGCCCCAAATAAAACATGTGTGGGGTCCTCATCTTTAGGATTAGTTAAAATCGCGGATTCAATGCGCGCTGCAAAGTAACGCATATCGCGTTCAATTACCGCTATTTTTTGTCTTACTATGGGATCATCTTTTTTTGTGATCAAAGCTTCACGTTCTTTTTCTAAATCATCGATAGCATGATTAAGAAGACTCAATCCACGCGGTGTCACATAATTAGGCGCATCACTTAAAGGCCTTTCAGGAATGTCAATCCCTGCGTGCTCTAAATCATTTTCTTTGACAAATGCGCGACTCATTTTTTATAAAACAGCTCTTTAATTAATTCGTAATTTTATCATTTGTAGTAGTATTCATATAGCTTAACTTTGATGTGTCTCATCTCTTCAAGACAGGTAAAAGTATTTTGAATATTCTAATTATTAGACGCGATAATATTGGTGATTTGTTATGTACGACCCCTTTAATGGTGAGTATAAAAGAGCAACTCAAAGCGGAGAGACTTGATGTAGTGACTAACGCCTATGTCGCGCCCGTTTTAAAAGGCCATCATTGTATTGATACGCTTTTTGTTTATCACAAATTAAAACATGGCCATACCAGTTTTTTTAAGATGATTGTTGAAAGACTAAGGCTCATCTTAAATTTAAGACAACACCATTACGATTACATCTTAGCTTTTGATGCGCGTGCTTTAAACTTAACGCGTTTTTTAAGAAAAACTAAAGTACTAACCCCCATAATTGATTGGACAAATCAAACTGAAGTGGAAAGAGCTTGGGAATTAGGTCAAAGAATGGGCTTAAAAGGATTGCCAGGTAAATTAACATTACCTCTTCATCTTTATGATCCATCTTCTGATATAAAAAATAATAAAACCATAGGGATCCATATCAGTGCGAGACGAATCAAGCAACAATATCCCATTACAGCATGGGCAACACTCATTCGCACATTACACGATATGAATCCAAAATTAACCTTTCATATTTTTTGGTCACCAGGGGATCTTCATAACCCTATGCATCCAGGCGATGACGAAAAAGCTGATACTTTAACAAATACTTTAAAAAATTTGCCTATTCAATTTATATCCACACCGACACTTGAATCCCTAATGGAAGGTTTGCAAAGGTGCGGTAGCATGATCATGAGTGACGGTGGGGCGATGCATATGGCTGCCGCATTAAATCGTCCCATCATCGCTTTATTTGGTGACTCGAACGCTAAAAGGTGGCGACCATGGGGGGTGCCCTATACCATCATGCAAAGCGAATCAAAGCATGTCAAAGACATCGAACCTTCAGAGATTATAGAGGCATGGCTTCATTTAATACATTCAATTTCAACGCACAAAAAATCAATTTAACATGCGCGGCCTTATTCGTTTAATCATTATTCTTTCAGCTATTTTACGAAGTCTCTTTTTTTGGAATATCAAAAAAAGAGATCCAAAAAAAATTCTGATCGCTCATAATTTACTTCTTGGAGATACTTTATTATTAGCACCCTTAATGAAGCGCATTCACGAAAAATATCCAAACGCCCAAAAATTTATTCTTGCAAAATCTATATTTATTCCTCTCTATACAAATACACCATATGGTTTTAAAGCGCTTTCATTCAACCCTAAAAGTTTTTTGAGTGTATGGAGGATATTTTGTTGTGGCTCTTATGACCTGGCTTTCATCGCTGGAGATAATCGATATAGCTGGCTTGCAAGGGCTGTAGGTTCAAATTGGAATATAGGTACAGATGGCGATATACCTCCATGGAAAAATTGGATGTTAGATGAGGCGAAGTCTTTTGAGTTAACGCCTGCTACATGGGCAGATATGATGGGACGTTTAGTCGATGGTAAAAATCCTAAGCCCTACCAAAAAAATGATTGGTCTTGTCCAGATATTAAAAAATTATCTTTACCATTTGATAGATCAAAGCCCTATGTGGTTTGCCATCTGGGTGCGTCTAATAGCCTAAAATTTTGGCGAGCATCAGCCTGGCGGGTTTTAATTCAAAATCTCAGAAAACAAAAATACAAAGTAGTCCTCTCGGTTGGACCTAATGAGGAATATTTAATAAACGAAATTGATCCCGATTATCAATATCATCATGTACCTGGAAACTACTCTTTGATAGAAATGTGGGCTTTGGTTGAGCAAGCAAAATTTGTTGTTTCAGTGGATACGGGTATTGCTCATTTTGCAAAACTTACAGGCACTCCAATTGTGACCTTGTTTGGTCCTGGATCGCCAGTAACTCATGGTGGAGGTTTATTTTGGAAAAAATCTATTCATTATCACGCTACAAAAGATAATTTTATCTGTAGAGATCAGCCAATACTATTTAGACGAAAAGTACATTGGTTGAAGCGATGTGGAAGGACTGTTAGTGAATGCAAAACACCTGGTGCATGTATGGAAGCAATTACTCCAGAGATAGTTATGAATTCTATAAATATGAATATTTAATTACTAACAAAATATCGCTAAATCTTTATTGAATTAATTTCAAGTATTCTTTAGCTATAATATTGGCATCAAAACGCTTTAAATTTTTCTTATCAATGCGTGGTGGGGTTTTGTAGAATTGTCTCATTTTTTCTGCAAGTGCTTGAATGTTTCCATTGGGTACTAGACAGTCCTGCATTCTTTCAGAAAAAATTTCACTAGGGCCTGTTGGGCAATTTGTTGATAGAGCTGGCGTATTGAGAGCCATAGCTTCGACCAGAACGTTACCAAATCCTTCGTAATCAGAAGAAAGCACAAGCATGCGAGCATGTTTTATCCATGGGTATGGATTAGCTTGAAAACCTGCTAGAAAAACACGATCAGATACACCATGGCTCTTAATTAGAGCACGTATTTTTTTTTCATCTTTACCTTTTCCAAGCAAGACTAAATTGCATGTTAAACCTGATAAAGCAAAGGCTTTGATGAGGATATCTTGACGCTTTTGCTGAAGTGTTAAAGCACCTATATGAAGTAAATAATCATTAGCAATAATTTTTGAAGGGAATTTAAGTTTCTCATTAGCAAATTTTTTTATTTCGTCAAAATGAAAGGGGTTGTATATGGTCTTAAGGAAAGCGGGCCGGACCTTTACATATTTAATAAGATCCTCTCCTATGCCAGTGGAGACACAGATAATTTGTCTGCCATCATATATTCTTTTCATATGCCAAATGCGTGATAATTTTTTTCGCCAATTATTTTTGCGAATTCCGTTTTGTAATGATAGCGGATTATGAATTACATGATATATACGATTGTCTTTGATGCGAGATAGAATGCGATCAATACGTGGCAAAGCAGATAAAATCAAATCGATATGACCATGCAATACTTCGATATGATTTAGTAGAGTTTGCATGAGATTTGCATTTTTACGATCAGTTAAGCGACTAAAAATGCGGCTGCCTTCATGCCTTAAAGGCTTAAGATTATAAAAATTAATACGCGAATTAATTTTAAAATCGACAATATCCTCGTAAATAACAATACTAACTTGATGCTTAAGCTTTAAAAATGCTTCACCAAGATTTAATACAACCTTTTCGGCTCCACGGCCTGCGATTGAATCAATTGCAAGTAATATATGTTTTTTTTCTTTAGAAAAATGGTATTTAATCATTTTTTAATGCACAAATAATTTTCAAATTTTAATTTTTTTAAATAATTACTTTTTCTAGATTATTTAGAATTTGAAATTGAAAATCTAATTAACCACACAATAATTTTGATTAAAATGCTTATATTTTTCTTTAAAATTAACGTCTCTCTTTCGAGCAAAGTTAAAAAATATTTTCATACTAAGGGAACATAAATCTATCAAATTATATCCGCTTTAAGAATGGCGTAATATATCGAATCACACCAATTACCCTCCGACCAGTGAGTTTGACGAAAAGTACCTTCGTGTTTAAAACCAACTGCTATTAAAAAATCTCGCTTTTTTAAATCAAAAGAATATATTTCAGACCATAGCCGATTTAAAGATAACTCGCCAAAACCATAATTGATCAGTATTTTTGCTGCATCAGGAGCATATTTTGAATCAATATAAACATCTTTATCACCAATATATAATGAAAAATCTGCAGTACGATTTATCCAATCTATGTAACACAAGCCACAAGCGCCAAGAAGTTTATTGGAATTCAAATCAATAATAGAAAACATTTTGGTAGAAATATCGTTATTAACAGTCTGAGTAAACCAATCTAGTTGTTGCGTATGATTCAGCTCTCTGTATTCTCGAAAAAACCGCCTTAATTTAGGATTGTTCCTCCAACTCAATAACTGACTCAAATCACTCTGTTCTATAGCTCTTAATCCAACATATGATCCTTTAAGCATAATTACTCCAAGTCATTTAAACTGATTACATCACCTGCTGATATAGATTTATTGAGAGATCGCCCAATTATCATTGAAGACATATACGGAGGGCAAGAATCAATTGGTGCTGGCCTTAACATTTCAATGTCATCATTCTCAACTATTTCACCAATTTTCATATCCCTTTTAAGCCTAATACTTCTTCTTTGAACTATTGATGAATCTATTTCATTTGCTTCTATTTTTTTAATACTATCTCCTAAAGCCATTTCAAGCTCCCTAGATCTATTAATCATTTCAAGCCAACTTATTGGACTCATGGAAAATAAATGGTCTGGACCTGCACGATCAGTATTATCCGTAAAATGCTTCTCAATTACTCTTGCCCCTAAGGTTATTGCCCCAAGCACTGTGGTATGACCTGGAGTATGATCTGAGAGGCCTAGAACGATTCCTGGAAATTCTTTTGCATATGTATTAAGGACACGAATATTAATAAATTTAAAATTCGCAATTGATCCAGTGTAATTTGTATTGCATTGCATGAGTATCAATTTGTTATTAATCTTTGCTATCGAATTTACAACTCTTCTTACATCATCAATATTACTAGCCCCAGTTGCAATTAATATTGGCTTATTACGATCAGCTATTTGCTTAATAAAATCTATCCAGGTTATATCTCCAGATCCGATTTTATAAGCAGGTAAGTGTTTGTCTAAAATTTTTACAGCATCTAAATCATAAGGTGTTGTTAAAAAGTCTATTCCTGCATCAGAAGAGGTTTTTAACAAAACATTAGTCCAATTCAAACTACACTCATATTCCTTATAAGTATCAAAGACTGATTTATTCCAATTTGCTTGATGAGCAAGTTGACCTCCAAGTTTCCTAAAACCAAAATCACTTACTATTTTTTCAGCTGTAAAGTGTTGAAATTTAACTGCATCAGCACCAGATTCTTTTGCCAGCCAAATTAAATCTTTAGCTCGTTCAATGTCTCCATCGTGATTTGCTGCAATATCAGCAATAAAATAAGTTGGTGAGTCGATTGAGATTTTTGTATTTTTAATATAAATTTCTTTTTCAAATTTCATTTAAATTCCTATAGTCTGAACAAAGAGCGTTAACAACATCATTAGCACTTGGTAATTTATGACCCAATAAATTTTCTGCATATGATACATCTAAGCCTAGACTTTCTGCTCTTTTTAAACTATTACTAGAGCTTAGTTTTCCAACACGGCAATTAGATAAATCTAAATTTAAACCATTACCAATTTTAAGTATAAAATCCTTTTTACTAATACATTCTCTAGAGGCTAGATTTATAAGTCCACATATATCTTTCATTATTAAATCGAAAAGAAATTTTGAAAATGATTTAACATCTATACTTGATGTGTAGTAATCTTCAAACATTATTATTTCTTTATTTGACAGTAATTCATTTATTACCCATTCCACGAATGTTGGGCTTTCTGGCCAACCTCTAAAACCGACTATGTTAGTTCGCACTACTAGGCTTTTCGGATTAAATAATGCAAGAATTTCACCTATAAATTTAGTCTTGGCGTATTCATTTAAAAGTTTAACTTGTGAAGTTTCACTATGTAATTTGTCTTTATCAGATGTGAAATAATGATCTGTTGAAATATGGCAAATCTTTATATTTGAATTTATACAAAATAAAGATAGATTACCAATGATGGAAGAATTCAATAAATAAGCTGTACCAGGATTTTTTTCACAATCATCAAGATTAGTCTTTGCTATTGTATTTATGACAATCTGAGGCTGAGTATTTTTTATAAGATTTATTAATGATAATTTATCTGTAAGATCTAAATTAATATCTGCATTTTTTCTTGCTACAGTTTTATAACTTAAGCCTCTAGAATTTGCTTCTTTAGCTAAAGCCTGTCCTAACATTCCAGTTCCTCCGAGAATCAAAACATTAATATCAGACTTATTCTTATAACTTTTTAACATTTTATATTCTTAATAAATGATTTCAAAAGCTAAATGATTTTTTTGAGTAACTGTATTTACAAAAAATGTATTAATCTACTATCTTAAAATATCATAAAGTTTTTTTATATTATGTAAAATAATTAAGTAAATTTTTAAATAAAAAATTTACTTATATCCACCTATTTTATAGATTGCTGCTTTATCAAATATTGGTATTTCATTATCGTTAAATGCCTTTTTTAGAAGTATAAGACACTTTAGGGTGACGACGTTTTTGAATGGTTAAATCCTTGAGTAGATTTTTATCTTTATTACTATAGCTCACTAAATAAACGACTTGGTATAGCTTTTTAATTTTTGCATAATTTGAAAACTTATGAAAGTTAAATATTTACATTAAAATTTCTATTTCCATTTTCATTTAATAGTTACACATGTAAAAAACCAAGCATTTAAGAGGCTTTCAGCGCACCCAATCTTCTGTGTGTAAGTTTTGCGTGACTTTTTTGCTTGTTTCTGTAGTAGCATACCTACGCGTAACCTATTGTGTTTATTAGATTTTACAAGCTAACGGTTATACGCTGCGCGAGAAGACGCAGAGCCACTTGGCACTTCAGCTACGCACAGATAGAATGCTTTGATGAAAACATTAAATGAACTGCTATGACAACGACTGATGCCATGACATTAAATCAAGCAACAGCAACGAAAAATATTTCGGTGCGATACATCTACTCAGCGTGCGTAGTAACAACTACACCTGATGTTTCTATCTTACAAGATCCTTGGTTCACCGAAGGAATATATGATGGAAGTTGGTTTCACTTCCCTAAAGTATTAGACCCATTAAATAGTATTGGCAACGTTGATTTGATTTATGTTTCACATATACATCCAGATCATTACGATAGCGTGTTTCTCAAAACATACTTCAAAAAATACGGCGTTAAAAAAGTTTTAATAGCCAATCATCTACCAAATCACTTAGCTGGGAAAATGCGTGCTGATGGGATTGAGGCAACGATATTAAAAGAGTCGCTTGTTATAGGTAATACTGAAATACAAATCATCCCACATCTTACGGGCAGCATATCTGACATAGATTCAGCGATCATTGTTAGATACAAAGATAAAAACAAAATACATTGCGTAGTAAACGCAAACGATATTATTTTTGACGAAAAAATGCGTAGCGATCTTAAAGAAGCTGCTGGAGATTTAGATATTTTGCTTTGCGGATACACAGGCGCAGGATCTTACCCTCAGACTTATTTTGACTTGAATGACCCAAAACTACTTACGGAAGCTGAAAATAAAAAGAATGCGTTTTTTGAACGATACAAAACGCTAACAAATCAAATGAATGCGAAAGTCAATATACCTTTTGCTGGAAAATATATTTTAGGCGGAAAGCTAACTAACTTAAATGCCGTAAGAGGTGTAGCAGACCCAGTTGAAGTATTAGTTTTTGACAAGAGCGCTGTTGTTTTGGCAGATAACGGCGGCGAAATAAACACACTCAGTCTAACACCATCAAGCGTCAGAACTGAAAAATACGATGGTATTGAAATACAAAAGTGTATTGAGAGCATTAGCAATGAAAAAATGGATTACGAACGATTGATTGCTAAAGAAGAAATACATCAACTTCCACTTAAAAGACTTTTAATATCAGCCACACGCAATGCCATTAGCAAATCAGAGTGTGAAGATGACTATTACTTTTGCTTCAAGCTACCAAACAACCAAACCGCTGTTGTAAATGCCAATAAAAACGCAACAAATAATATTTCTTTTGTTGATGAAACCTCAAATCTACCAACTCCTCATAGCCAAATATTGATTGACCCAAGATATTTATTTGGTCTTTTAACAAACATTTACCACTGGAATAACGCAGAGGTCGGATCACAATACAATACGCGCCGTATGCCGAACAGCTTAAACAGAAAAGCACAAGCTTTTCTAAACTATCTCGCAATCTAATCGCGCCCACTTAAATAAGCACACCACAACATACGAATCAAATAGTCACCACACTACGTGCGACTGCTAATGACTCGCGTGATATTTGGGAATGGAGAAACGATGAAATAACCAAACAAATGTCTATTACAACTGATAGCGTAACTTGGGAAGCTCATACTGGTTGGTATGAAAAATCTCTAACAAACCCAAACCATTACCAACAACAAGCACTACCCCCACCGCAAATGCCAGCAGCCCAACCAGTAACGTTGCTGCGCAAATCAACCCTACACAACAGCAACGTCAGCAACCATTACCAACACAAAATGCTTTATTGGCGCAAAAGAAGCGTGTTTTACCCAATAAACGTGCGTAAATAAAAAATATGGGAAGACGAATGAGAGGCATAGCTAAAATGGTTACAGCTACTTTGGAATAAGCAAGCCGTCTCTATATTCAAACTGCGGCAGCGCATTGGTAATCATTTTCGCTTCGCTTGTATGGTAGTAAGTTTTTTCAATCTGTGCTGTCCTTGTGCCGCACATCTCCGCTACTTGCGTTGGCGCTGCGCCTCTGTTTATTCTGTCTGTAATAAAGTAATGCCTAAAGCTGTATGGCACTAAGTCACGTGTATCCGTATCTTTAATCTCAGCCAACTCAACTATTTTGTCGAAGTGATAGCCAATAGCACGAGGTGTTAGCATAGACGTTCCATTTGCGCTAAAAATCAACGTATCGCCAAACGCTTTTGCTTTTTTATTCTCTTTGTTTGCTTTGACGTAACGCGGTTGTAGCAGCTTAAACAGCTCGTCAAAATATTCCCAATCTTTCACAACAAAGTGTCGTGTTTTACGCACCTTCGTTGTTTCTGCCCGCACCGTTATTTTGACTCCAACCATTTAATGTCGCTCCACTTCAGCTGTAACTGCTCGCCTCTGCGCAAGCCAGTAATAATCGATATAAGCAAGTAGTAGCCCGTTATTGCTTTTGCCAAGTTACCTTCTTCTTTTATATTTTTCTTAGCTTCAGCAATGTATTTTTCAAGCTCACTTTTTATTCTTACTATTTCGTCGTCTTCAAACGTGCTACGTCGAAATGCTTCGTCACCTCTGTCAATGCGCTTTAATGGCTTGAAGTCAAAGCCGTCAATATATGTTTCATTGCGCTTTTATAACCAAGCCAGCATTGCGTTGATAGAACTTTGTTCATTTGCTACCGTTGTTTGACTGACGTTGATTTTCTTTTTTGTTTTAGTGCGCGAATGTAGATAGTTTTCACAATCTGTGCGTTCAAGTTCTTTTAGCTTTGTGTCGCGCCCAATAAACTCCAACCAATGTTCTAAATGCGTTTTAATCGTGCCGTAGCGTCCTTTAACAATCAGTTCTGCTTCAACATCTAACGCACGTTGCTTCAAATATTCTTCTACACCTTGCTTTGTTGTTTTAGAAAAATATGTTTTACCCGCTAACTGCTGTGCCATTAGCTCGTGATAATATTTTTTTGCTTTATCTATTGCCGGATCTCTATTGCATGTGCGTAGGCTAAAACGCGCGTATTTCTTTTCCTTACCTAACCACATACGCATTTGCCAATACTCGCCGCGCTTATACACAACAGCTTCGTCGTATATTTCTATCTCGTCGTCATTAAACGCCTGTTTTTTTAGCGGCATGTGTGTGTTGAGTTACTACGTTTTTGAACGGCTACAGCGTTGTGTAGCTTTACGTGTAACTTTAATGCTAACGCCCAACTAAATCAACAACTGAGTTGGGCGTGCGTCTGTTTTGTGTAACTTCGAAATCTATATAAATCAAAGACTTACGTAAGAGTTTCTACTCCCACTCAATAGTTACGTAGGTTGAGAACCCAGTATTTAAGTGGCTTACAGGACACCAAATCTTATGTGTGTAACTTTTGTGTGACTTATCAGTTCGTTGTTGGAGCAGCATATGCTGACGTAGCCTATTGTGTTTATTGTATTTTACACGTGTATGGTTACACGTTGCGCAACAAACGCAAAATCACTTCTAAAAAATACTACAAACACGTAAAATGAACCAACATACAACTGCTTAAAGGAACGGCAATGACTGATAAGAGAGAGAGAGATACGAGCCAAGTTGATTGCCGCTTATCGTATTCAAAGTCCTCAGCATTTTATCTAAAAACTAAAAATGATTTTTTTTCTGCCAATGATGCGCTTCTAAAAAAATCACTAAATCAAAATCAGCTTTACACATCACAACCAAATAGAGTTCATTGTAAACTTTGCCAACAACCTTTGCCGAAAACTACAGATTTTCATTCACATAATATTGATTATGTTTTTTGTGAAAAATGCTCGCACTTAAATGGCAAGTTTGAAGACACAAAGTCTTTTATTGAAAAGCTATACATTTCAAAGGATGGTAATGATTATTCTACAAACTACATAGATGAAAACTTCCTAAAACGAACCACTGATATTTATATACCTAAAGTTGATTTTCTTGTAACTAGTTTACCGCCCGAAAAATATGAGATATTAGACGTTGGTTGCGGTAGTGGCTATTTTGTCTTCGCATCATTACTCAGAAACTTGTCGGCGAGCGGGTTGGATGTTAGTAAAACAATGGTGGATTTTGGCAATAGTCAAATCTCTCATCACTTAAAAAAATCTCCTCTTGCATACGCAAGCGAAGAAGGATTCTTCGATTCAATAGTTGAATCAAGCGCTGATATTATTTCTGCGATTGGCGTAATAGAGCATTTGAGAGAGCCGCATAAGTTTTTTACAGCATTTCAAAAAAGTAAAGCCCAATATCTTTACTATTCCGTTCCAATGTTTTCATTGTCAGTAGTACTCGAAAATGTGTTCAAAAATGTATTCCCAAGACAGCTATCTGGCGGACATACACACTTATTTACGGAATCGTCGATAAAGAAAATGAATGAGCTAATAGGCGTTGAATCTATCGCAGAATTGAGATTTGGAACTGATACTATGGATTTATATAGGCACATTCTAATCAATCTTCAGGCAAATAAATCTTCGGAAAAGATGATTGACTTTCTAAACGACGGTTTTGGAAAGAAAATCGACGATATTCAATCTATTTTTGATAAAAATCATTTTTGCTCTGAAATACATTTAATCGCATCTAAGCGTTAAACTAACTCAACAGCAGCTTTAATCATAGCTGGACGCAAGTCAATGTAGCGTTGCGTAGTCGCCATATTGCTGTTTCCAGCTAATGCCATTAGTGTTCTAACACCCACCCCACGTTCAGCCAAGTTTGTAAGTCCAGTGCGTCTACCGCTGTGTGACCTAGCGCCACTAATGCCAGCGCCTTTGTAAATGCCATTCACAATGTGCGTCAATGTATTTGCTGTAAAGCCGTCGCTTCGCTGCGTATAAAACAATGGTTGCGTCAGCTGCTTTGGCTTATGTGCTGCTACATACGCATTTGCCAATACTCGCCGCGCTTATACACAACAGCTTCGTCAACTTAGTTGGGCGTGCGTCTGTTTTGTGTAACTTCGAAATCTATATAAATCAAAGACTTACGTAAGAGTTTCTACTCCCACTCAATTGTTGCAGGTGGCTTTCCTGAAACGTCATAAACAACGCGATTAATTCCACGAACTTCATTGATAATGCGATTCGATACTTTACCTAAAAGCGGATAGGGCAATTCTGCCCATTGTGCCGTCATAAAATCTGACGTGATAACAGCTCTTAATGCCACCACATATTCATAGGTCCTGCCGTCACCCATAACACCTACTGATTTTACAGGTAAAAATACAGTAAAGGCTTGCGAAGTTTTTTCATACCAACCACTATTTACCAATTCTTCAATAAAAATAGCATCGGCACGTCGAAGAAAATCTGCAAATTCTTTTTTGACTTCACCTAAGATACGCACACCTAAGCCCGGGCCAGGGAAAGGATGGCGATAGACCATAGCACGAGGAAGACCTAATGCTACACCCAATTCACGTACCTCATCTTTAAAGAGTTCGCGTAATGGTTCTAAGAGTTTTAAATTTAAAGTTTCTGGCAAGCCACCAACGTTGTGATGACTCTTAATTGTATGTGCTTTTTTAGTTGTAGCTGATGCTGATTCAATGACATCAGGATAGATCGTGCCTTGTGCTAACCATTTGGCTTTTGGAATTTTTTTAGCTTCCTGTTGAAACACTTCCACAAATTCACGACCAATAATTTTTCGTTTTTGTTCGGGATCCGTCACACCTTTTAAATCGTTTAAAAATTTATCTGAAGCATCGACATGAACAACCTTCACACCTAAATTGTCATGAAACGTTTTCATGACTTGTATCGCTTCATTTAAGCGAAGAAGCCCATTATCCACAAACACACAGGTGAGTTTATTTCCAATCGCGCGATGAATAAGTGCTGCGGCAACCGATGAATCCACACCTCCTGATAAGCCTAATATCACCTCATCATCTTTGACAGTCTCTTGAATATGTTTGATCGCTGTTTCAATATAATTAGGCATGGTCCAACTTGGTTTGCATGCACAAATGTGATTTACAAATTGTTTGAGAATGTTAAAGCCTTGTTTGGTATGGGTGACTTCCGGATGAAATTGCACACCATAAAAATTTTTTGTTTCGTGCATCATGCCAGCGATAGGTGTGGAAGCATTACTTGCAATCACTTTAAATTGCGGTGGGAGCGTTGTCACCTTATCGCCATGACTCATCCATACATCGAGAAGCCCGTGACCTTCTGGATTTGTTTTATCTTGAATATTGTTAAGAAGCGGTGAGTGATTATGCGCTCTAATTTCGGCATAACCAAATTCACGCGACTGTGCATTTTCAACTTTGCCACCTAGTTGTGCTGCCATGGTTTGCATACCATAACAAATGCCTAAAACTGGAATGCCTAATTCAAAAACAATCGGCGGGGCGATTGGTGTATCCGATTCATAGACTGAATTAGGACCCCCTGACAAAATAATACCTTTGGGATTAAAGGCTTTGATATCCTCTTCACTCATATCGTGTGAATGCAATTCTGAATACACATGCATTTCTCGTACACGACGTGCGATGAGTTGTGTGTATTGTGAACCAAAATCAAGAATCAGAATTTTATCCATAGGATTTAAAAAGCCTCCCGAAAGAGAGGCTCGTCATTCGTTACTTTTAAATTAATCCACACGGTAATTCGGTGCTTCTTTAGTGATTTGAACATCATGCACATGCGATTCACGCATGCCTGCACTGGTGATTTGTACAAAGTAAGCTTTATTTCGCATCTCATCAATTGTTTTAGCCCCCACATAGCCCATGGAAGCCCGAAGACCACCCATCAATTGATGGATGACATTAATGACACTGCCTTTATAAGGTACGCGTCCTTCAATACCTTCAGGGACTAATTTATCGGCATTATTTTCTGAGTCTTGGAAGTAACGATCGGATGAGCCTTTTTGCATAGCACCAATCGAACCCATACCACGATAAGATTTATAAGATCTACCTTGGAAAAGTTCCACTTCACCAGGCGCTTCTTCAGTGCCTGCGAACATCGAGCCTAACATCACAGAATTAGCACCTGCTGCAATCGCTTTGGCAACGTCCCCTGAGAATCTGATACCACCATCACCAATGAATGGAATACTCAGTTTGTTTAATGCTTCAGCCACATTACTGATCGCGGATATTTGAGGAATGCCGACACCTGCCACAATACGTGTGGTACAAATAGAACCTGGACCGATACCGACTTTGACACCATCCGCTCCTGCATCCACAAGCGCTTTAGCGGCATCAGCGGTCGCAATATTGCCACCAATCACTTCAATATGTGGAAAATGTTTTTTAACCCATGTCACACGATCTAATACACCTTGCGCATGACCGTGCGCGGTATCCACGACAATCACATCGACATTAGCATGCGCTAATAATTCAACACGTTCTTCTGTACCTTCACCGACACCTACAGCAGCCCCGGCACAGAGTCGGCCTTTATCGTCTTTACAAGCAAAAGGATGATCCGATGATTTTTGAATATCTTTGACCGTGATGAGACCTTTAAGTGCATCATTTTTATCCACCACTAAAACACGTTCTAAACGATGATGGTGAAGTAAACGAATCACTTCTTCTTTGGATTCACCTTCTTTGACTGTTACTAATCGATCACGTGGTGTCATGATATTTTTAATAGGCTGATCGAGATTTGTTTCAAAACGTAAATCTCGGTTAGTCACAATACCGACAATCTTGCCACCATCTATCACAGGTAAACCTGAAATTTTATGAAGCTGAGTGAGTTGCATGACATCGCGAACCGACATATTAGGTTCAATGGTAATCGGATCATTCACCACGCCCGATTCAAAACGCTTAACCCTTGAGACTTGATAAGCTTGTTCTTCAGGCGTCATATTTTTATGAATGATGCCAAGACCTCCTTCTTGCGCGAGTGCAATGGCTAACCTTGATTCAGTGACGGTATCCATCGCAGCGGAGACAATCGGAATATGAAGTTTAATTTTTTTGGTGAGTTGTGTGGTTAAATTAACTTCGCGAGGCAATACTGTGGAATGAGCTGGAACGAGGAGCACGTCATCGAAGGTGAGTGCTTGTTGTATTAAACGCATCTTTTGATCCTTTGCGCAAAACGAAATTATACAGAAAAAGTTTCGTTATAGCTAAGAAATCATAGCGTTTTAGGTGCTATCGCCACCTTTTTTCATGACTTTACCTTCGGCCGCACGTTGGCGTCTAATTTCTTTAGGGTCAGCTATTAATGGGCGATAGATCTCAATACGATCGCGTTCGCGCATGATGTGATCCAATTGTGTGAGCTTTCCGAAGATACCAATTTGATTCACGTTCAAATCAATTTCTGGAAATTTTTTTATGATGCCTGAGAGTTGAATCGCTTCTTGGGCTGTTGTTCCAAGCTTTACCTTGATAGGAATAATGAGCTGCTTTTTTGGCAGTGCATAAGCAACTTCAATCAAGATTTCGTTGGGCATAAAGCTATTTATTTTCTTTTAAGTTATGTCGTATATATTTTATCAGCTTGTGTCACAAAACTATCCACAAACGTATTCGCAATTTGACTGAATATGGGAGAAATCAATTTATCTAAAATGAAATTTGAAAATTCGTAATGCAAATGAAATTCAATGCTACATGCGTCATCATTAATTTTCGTAAAAATCCAATAACCTTCCAATACTTTAAAAGGCCCATCGATAAGTTTTAAATCAATACGATTGGGATAGACTTTCGTATTTTGCGTGGTAAAGCTTTGATTGACACCGCTATATTTAATATGAATCGAGGCTTTGGTGATGTCATTATTTCGCTCTAATACTTTGGATCCACCGCACCAGGGTAAGAATAAGGGATAGTCTTCAATGCGATCGACAAGCGTAAACATTTGGTCTACGGAATGATGCACAATCACATTTTTTTTGACATCAGCCATGGGATAAATTGAATTAGCGTAAAATACATATTTTAAAGGATTAGTTAGTTCCCATGAGTATTGTTCAAAACAAAAAAGCGTTCCACGACTACTTCATCGAAGAAAAATATGAGGCAGGTATCGTATTAGAAGGATGGGAAGTCAAAGCGATTCGAGACAATCGCACAAACCTCAAAGAAGCCTACGTCATTATTCAACGTGGTGAAATTTATCTCATCGGTTGCCACATTACGCCTATGGGTGCTGCATCAACTCACATAAGACCTGACGTAATTCGTACCCGAAAACTTCTCCTTCATAGCGAAGAAATTGCAAAACTCATCGGTAAAGTCGAGCGTTCAGGTTATACCTTGGTGCCGATTGATATGCACTTTAAGGGCGGTCGCATTAAGATCCAAATAGGTTTAGCCAAAGGTAAGAAACAATTCGACAAACGAAATGCAGAAAAAGAGCGTGATTGGGAGCGGGACAAGGCAAGAATCATACGGGCGGCTAATAAGAAGTAGTATAATGGTGGCTTGCTTTGGGGCTGACCCGGTTTCGACGTGGGTTGCAAAGCAGGTGAGGGCATGTCGAGGCCTAGTACCCTCGTAAATACACTAGAAACAAGTATAGTCGCAAACGACGAAACTTACGCTCTAGCTGCTTAATCCAGCTGGACGCTGCACCGAAGTGTCTCTCGATCGGGTGGGCAACCACGGCAGCGTCATAAAGAGAGACTCGTTATTGGTTGGGTTACTTAACTAATAATTAAACCAAGGTGACTCGCGGCGAAATTGCTTGCTCGTTGGTGATTGAACCGTTAAACAAAAACAACGATAGCTAAACATGTAGAACTTTCTGTAGAGTGCTTACGGACGGGGGTTCGATTCCCCCCAGCTCCACCACTTCCTAGTTAGAGTAAGAAGCCACCGCGAGGTGGTTTTTTTATACCTATAACCCAATCATGTAATTGAAGAATGCAGTCGCGCTTATGTTACTGCAGAAGGGCAGTTTATTTCTTTTCTGGTAATCGATAAGTAAACGGTTTGGTTAAGGGGGTTTAACGAATCCTGCAATAGTTGATGGTCCAGGATTCGCGCATTCTCTTCGCACCAATCCACAAGCCCGGTCAATCGATCAAGGCTTTTTACTCGCATTCTAGACACAATGCCACGTAATGAGAGAGGCCAAAAATCTTCTATTGGTTCGAAAAACAGGACATTTTCACTAGATTGCAACATGTTCTTTGCTGCGCCAACAAATATACGTGGCATCATTTCAAGGGCGTGACAGGAAAAAACAGCATCAGCTTTCATTTTTGGCATTTTTTTTGATATATCCGCTTTAAAAAAGTCAACTTTAACATTATATTTTTGCGAAGCTTTTGTAGCTAAATCCACACTCACTTCTGAGAGTTCGAAACCTTTAAAAGAGACTCCAGGGTATTTGTTTTTTAAATAAAAGAGATTGCGCCCGTCGCCACAACCGAATTCAATAATTGTTGCACCACTCTTAAGGTAAGGCATTAATTTTTTTTCAATATTTTGTTGGCAATTAGTTAAAGTCTTTGCAAACGGACCGAAAACTATTTTTCCACCCATAAGTGAGTAACCTATAGCTTCGCCACCATGAATATATTGTTTAAACGATGTATTTTTTAAACGGGCAAGAAGTTTTGTTCTTTCGGAATCATAATTTTTTTGAACATAAGCAACTGTTCGTTTTTTTGGAAATACAAGCCGAAAAAAAAGGGCAGTGTGAATAATTAGGTTTTTATAAAGAAACGTTGATATTTTTTTAGAATAAAAATTACAGTGCGGAATAAATTAAATTTATTGTATAGAATTCTTTTATATTTGTAAACTTAAAACTAAAAATTACATATGATTAAGTAAACAGAGTGAAATGTTATATATTCGTTCGAGCATCACGATTACTTTAAAATATTACCAACTACTCATATTTGATCTAACGATCACAAACTTATAAAAGATGGCATTAAAATATCAATTACTTTATTTAATTCTCTGAATCTAATACTAATTTATGAAACAAGCAAACCTGGGGAAGTTGATATTAAATAATAAAGAAAAAATCTGTAAATTCTAATTACTTTTTTGAGAAATTAAATGAATATTGCAATTATTCCTGCACGAGGAGGCAGCAAAAGGATACCAAGAAAGAATGTTAAAGAGTTCTGTGGTAAGCCAATGATAGTATGGGCGATTGATACTGCAAGAGAATCTAAGCTATTCGATCATATAGTAGTTTCAACCGATGATCAAGAAATTGCTCGCATAGCAAATATTCACGGAGCAACAACACCTTTTCTTCGCCCATTAGAACTGTCGGACGATCTAACACCTACCGTTCCTGTGGTGGCACATGCAATCCAAGAATGCATGAGTTTGGGTTGGAATGCAGATTATGTATGTTGTATTTATCCATGTGTGCCGTTTTTAGTGGTCGATGACCTTAAAAAATCATTTAATATTGTAAAAACAACAAATTCACAATTTATATATCCAGTTGCTGAATATGCGCATCCAATCCAGCGGGCCATGAGGCAACTAAAAAGCGGGCAGATGGAATTTTTTAGCCCCCAGCATGAATTGACTCGAACGCAAGACCATGAAAAGTCATACTATGATACCGGCCAGTTTTATTGGGGTAAAGCATCTTCATGGTTAAATCATAAAAAAATGCATACTGATGGATTGGGGATGCCAATTCCCAATTGGAGGGCTATAGATATTGACAATAATGATGATTGGAAGCGTGCTGAATTAATTTTTAGGTCTTTGATTTCTGATGAAGTCAGATAGCCCTATTAAGAAGATTCTATTGCTAGGATCAACAGGTCTTTTAGGATGCGTTTTATCTAAGGATCTTGAGGAGCATGGATACGAAGTTCATTCCCATGGCTTAAATAAAAAAACAGTATACAAGGCTAACTTAATAAAGAGATTGTACCATTCTCCGACACTAATATATGGTTCATTATTATTAGTATGGGAGCCAATTCATTAATTATTAATTGCTCGTCTAATAAGAGGCTCTATCTTAAGTTACTTTAGCGTCTTTTGTACTTTAATCATTACTTATGATTTATTTTTGTACTAATTTTTAAGGGAAATCTAAATGGGTTTGAGAAAGATTTTATCTTTACTTTTAATGAATGATAGAGGTATGTCGTCTGCTATTAATAAAAAAAGAAAACTACTGTCTCGCGAATTAAGTATGCGCATGAAGCATACCGTTAAGTATGGCCCATTTTCTGGTATGACCTTTTGTAATGATTTTTGGTGGGGAGGTTCCGATAGAGGCTCAATGCTTCTAGGTATTTATGAAGAAGAGATATTGAATGCAATAATGTCTGTTTCAAATAAATATAATATTTTCATTGATCTTGGTGCAGCTGATGGGTATTACAGTATCGGCTCCTTGGTTAGTAAAAAATTTCAAAAAAGTTATTCTTTTGAAATATCAGATAAAGGACGAGAAGTTATACAAAAAAATGCAACCTTAAATCGGGTAAGTAATAAATTGTATATTTTTGGAGAAGCCACTAAATATTTTTACAAAAACATTCCTGAAGGTGATTTAAATTCAGCTGTCATTTTGATTGATATTGAAGGCGCTGAATTTTCACTACTGAATAGTGAATTATTTAGCCACCTTAAAAAATCAATTATTTTTATTGAATTACACGATTGGTTTTTTGAAGATGGCGAGAAAAAAATGGCTAAATTGATAGATGATGCGAAACCATTTTTTAAAATTTCCAGGCTAACTACCACCTCAAGAGATTTGTCTAAATTTCCTGAGCTATTTGACTATCCAGATTCGGAGAGATGGCTCATTGCTTCAGAAGGAAGGTCAAAATTAATGACTTGGTTAAGATTAGATCCTAGATCAAGTTATAGACGGCCAAATTGATCTTCAAATCTCTCAATATCATCCTCTCCTAAATAGGAGCCGGATTGAACTTCGATAATCTTTAATATGGTATTAGTTAATGGATTATGTAATCTATGCTTAGCTCCTTGAGCTATGAAAGTAGATTCATTGGTTTTTATTCTATATACCTTTTCTTGGTTAGTAACTTCAGCTTCACCTTCAATTACTATCCAATGTTCACTACGATGACGGTGTGATTGTAAGCTTAATGATTTTAATGGTTTAACTTCAATGCATTTGATTTTAAAAGATGGGCCACTTTGTAAGGTAGTAAAGTTTCCCCAGGGCCTCTGAATTGTTCGGTGAGAGTGTAATACTTCTTGCTGATTTTGCTTTAATTTTGAAGTTACAAGTTTAACGTCTTGTGTGTGCGATTTATCAATTACGAGAAGTGCATCAGGTGTATCAATAATAATAAGATTATCAACGCCAACAGCTGCAACAACACGCTCACTACTTTGAATAAAAGTATTTTTAGTATTAATGGTTAAACCATTACCAACGATACTATTGCCTTGTTGGTCTGGTTTTGAAAGCTCCGAAAAACTCAACCAAGAACCAATGTCACTCCATTTAAGATCTGCTGGAATTACAGCAACATTTTTTGATTTTTCCATTAATGCAAAATCAATAGAAATATTAGGACAGTTTTTAAAGGGTTCTTGAGGAATGTCAATTTTTGAATCTTCTGATAATTTCTTGGAAAGGCATGAGTCCCATGATGCTTCAGCATGTAAGTGAACTTCTGGCGAATATATTTTTATTTCATTTAAATATTGACTTACATTAAAGCAAAATATCCCTGCGTTCCAGTAAAAGCGTTTGGTTAAGAGAAAATTTTGGGCTGTTGGAAGATCTGGCTTTTCATAAAAATGAGCTACCTCAAATCCTTTTACTAAAGCTTGTCCGGATTCAATATAACCAAAACCCGTATCAGCCGATTGTGGCTTAATTCCAAAAGTAACTAAATAAGAAGGGTCTTGACAATTTAGTACAAGAGCATTTTTAACGCCCTCTAAAAACTCTGATTCATTTTGAATAAGATGATCAGCTGGAAGAATAAGCATGGAAGCGTTATCACCATATTTTTTTTTTATCCACAATGCTGCCATAGTGATGGCCGGCGCAGTATTTCTCGCCTCCGGCTCTAATAAAAATACACTCGAAATATTTGTTTTATCGAGCTCATCCTTACTGATAAAGTAGTATTCGCGATTGGTAACTGTAAGAGCAAAAGGCTTCTCATTTATCTTGGGGACGTTTGGCAATAAGCTAATTCTGCGATACGTTTTTTCAAGTAACGTTTCACCATCAAAAAGCTTAATAAATGGTTTTGGGTGACCTTCGCGAGATAGTGGCCATAATCGACTTCCGGTGCCACCCGATAGAATAACTGGAATTAAAATACAATTATCTATTATCAATTTAATAAAATGAATTCTTAAATTTAATCACTATCTTAGTTTTCCCCATAGAGTTGTGGATTTAGATTAGCGTCGTTATACATTTTAAATTGTTTGTACTGTTTAAAGTATCTGAGCCCTTGAAGATGATCATAAACAAGCTCATCAAAACAAACGCACAAATCATTTCGTTGAATTTTTAGTATTTTCAACTTTTCTTCACAGGTTTTTCTGTGAATTTCAGAAGTGTTCATTCTTCTAGCTTGCATACCCATATGAAATATTTTTAAACTTAGGATAGATAATCTATCGATTATAGCTCCTAAAGTCTCACTATTTTGCTTTGCTTCCTTTAATAATGATTTTGTAGCATGGTCAAGAATGAAACTATCTATTCTTTCTATAAAATCGTTTCTCGATTGGTTGAATTTATCGATTGCTCTTTTGTTTTTTGCAATTTCACTATCTGAAACTTTAAGTCTTCGAGCAAGATCCTCTTCATTCCATAGTTTAGTATTAAAAAAATGATTGGCTTCAATGAATTTAAAAAGGGTATCAGATGTTTGATATTTCATTTCAGATTCGTTTGGCCAGGCAATATTTTGCAAATACGAATCATGTAATTCTTTAATTTCCGAAGCTGAGGGCATTGTGGGGTTAGACATTTTTGATTCCAAATAAAACTCTTTTCAAAATTAAGCATCACCAATAATCTGGTAATTTTAAAATATGACCTGAATTATATCGCTATAAACTATTTATTTCCTTGTACAAAAATTTAAGCCCAAGCTCTTTTATATTTTTTTTTGCCTCAATAAAAGTTGATTTTTGACCTAGAGGCCCCCATTGTAGCGGGTTAGGAGAAATTTCAGTATCTGCAAAAAGCCCAATAACGCCCCCTGGACTTGCTGAAGCAAAATGCATTAAGCCGCTATCAGGGAAAATAGATTTTTTTGCGAGCCAAATTACTCCTATAGTTAAATCAAGAGGTGCCCTTAAAGGAATAATCTCTTTAGGAGCGCTGTTAAGAATATTGCTCGCTAAATCATCATCCCCAGGATAGTTTCGATTATTTTTGTCTCCAGGAGTCCAAACCAATATTGTTTTAAGATTATGTTTTTTAAATGCATATCTTGCTGTTTCAATGACCTGTTCTTTTGATGCTTGTTTTTTTTCTCGCCTCGCCCCAAGTCCAAAAATAATATATTCTTCATTTCTAAGGTTATGACTAGCTAAAAATGAACTAGCTGCTTTTAGCCAATCTTGAGGTGGGGAAAAATATATACGAGGTAAATCTAATTTTTTTTTAGACTGGATGATTGGTTTAAGAAGCTCAATCATTCTTTGTGATTCATGAGGACCCTTTTTTTTAATATTCAGCTCTGTAATGGGGTCAGTAATTCCCTTTATTAACTTATTTTTAGGTACAAATGAAATGGTTCTTTTAGCCTTCATCCATAAAAGGCGCTTAATTGACCTAGGGGAATACTCCCCTCCAGCTGCAATTGCAATATCGTATTTCTCTCTTCTAATCTTTAAAAAAATAATTATTTGTAAAATTATCGCAGCAATACCTCTTAAGTTAAAAGATTTAGGCTGAGGGTAGCTATATAAATGATCTATAAAAGGTGCATTCTTTAATATCCAAGCTGAAGTCTCGGGGACAGCAATTGAAAGCTTAGCTTTAGGATAAAGCTCTTTTAAAATCTGAAGCATTGGTGTAGTTAAAAGAAGATCCCCAAGCTTATCTCGTTTTAAAATGATTATTTTCATAATTGAAAAAGTTTAATTTGTAGGTACTAAAAAAATTTTCCACCTAAATTTTTTTCTTTAAAATTACATTGGTATAGCTTAAGTAAAGACCTAAAAATAAACATGCAAGTATTGCATGCTCGTGATGAAAGGTCGTATTTACAAATCCAATGCCAAATGTTGCTACCCATGCGCTGAATGAGGCTCCCCAGAATCGAATTGCTTCACTCGATTTTTTTGCTAAATTGAATGTTTTTTGGAGATGTCTTGCCCAGGCAATCATGAATAAAAAGGTAACGGCTAGTCCAATTATCCCTCTTTCAACAAGAGCACTTAAATAGAGGTTATGGGAGTGTCCAGGAAAGGCATATATATCTGGATTAAATATTTCACCTCTCGCCTCCACAGATTTTTTTAATTGATCAGATGAAATAAAATGCCAATTACTTAAGCCTATTCCTAGAAGCGGATAAAACCGAGATGCCTCAAGAGAAACATTCCAAACTTTATCCCTAGAGGCGAGAGTGTTGTTAGCTTCTTGATTAGAAATTTGCTTTTGAACAATATTTGTATTTAAAAAGATAACCAAGAAAATTATGGTGATAATAGACATTGCTCCGAAGATTTTAATTTTTGTATCTTTAGCTATTAAAAAGAAAATACTTAAAGCCAAGATGATAGCAATACCGAATGCGCCTCTCGATTCTCCGATAATTAATCCTATAAAAAATATTAAGCTTAAGAGCGCTAAAAAAATATGTTGCCATTTCAATTTTTGTTTAACTTTTTTGAAATTTAGCTCACTCAAAAGCCACGAGAGGGATGCCCCAAAAATCATAGTTAAGTAGATGGCAGAATGATTTACATGACCGACCGAGTGAATTTCAAGCGCTTTTTTTGAATGGACAATCAGAAATTCATAAAGCCCCCAAAATAGAGGAGGGATAGTGCCTAAGACAATTAGAACAAAAACTCCCTGGTAATTCTCTAGCGTATAATGAGTTCGACTTAATAACCATCCTGTTAGGATTGCGGTCAGTAAAACCTTGTATCCTTTCCATTCTTCAAGGTTTGGCATACCTGCAAATAAGGTACTTAAAAAAGCTGTGAAGACTATCGTTAAAAATATACTGTCCCATGATGACCATTGTCTTACCTTTTGGGAAAACTTATGAGCTTCATTTAAAACGCTCGTTAAGAGAAAGCCTACTAAAAAAATATTCTTAGGAGCCTCAATGCTTGGGAGGCTTATAATCATAAGACCTAACATTAGTAAATTGATAAATCTGATAGTTTTAAGCATGTTTTATTCTGCCGTTTACATTTTTTCGAGAGTGACTAAACTTTATCATTAAATAAAATTGTTTCATAGTTTAGAATTTTCGCCATGACAAAATTTGTAATAGGTGCTGGAAATTTCTTAGGACTCTTACTTAATATTAAATTGGCTGGGTCAGCCTTAAAATTTGAGTGAATATTTTTCTGAAACAAATATTTTAATCTTAAACATTTAATATAAGATGCATATATGAATTTTAATATTATGCAATGGTTTGATCCATCGATCTTAATTTGGCTAGCAATTTCTTTGGTCTTAAATGGCCTAATCGCTTATTTTTGGCAAAAAAAATTGTATGTAAAATTTGGTTTTAAAAAATACCAGGCAATTCAACGTATCCATCTTGGTGAAATACCGCGATTGGGTGGACTTGTTTTTATTATTTCACTTTTTGGGTATGTATTTTTTTGCAGCCCTAGTGAGAGCATTCTTTTAATAAAGCAAATCCTTTCATGCCTCGTCCCGATCTTAGTCATTGGACTTAAAGAAGATCTTTTTTATAATGCTGACCCTTTTACAAGGCTGGCCGCACTTTTTTTTGTAGGCTGGTTTTTTATGGCGAACTTTATGGGACCGCTTCCAAATTTGAATGAAGTTCCTTTTGTGAGAAAGTTATTTCTTTTCCAAGGAGGGGCTACCTTATTTTTTATTTTAAGCATGGCAGCTATTGCTAATGGTATGAATTTAATTGATGGCGTGAATGGATTATGTGCAGCAGCAGTTTTCACAATACTTGCTGCACTTTTATTTTTGAGTTACAAGACGGCTGATAATATTATGCTGTCTTTAATTTTTAGTTTGATACTCCTTCTTATTCCCTTTATCTTGTTTAATTATCCTTTTGGCCGAATATTTTTAGGTGACTTAGGGTCTTACAGTTTAGGTTTGATTGTAAGTATGTTCACCATTATTCTTTTTGGTCGCCACCCAGAAATTTCCCCTTGGGCGGCAGTACTCATTTTAATTTATCCTTTAGCTGAACTTATTTTTAGTATGTTAAGACGAGTCATTAAAGGAGATTCGCTTTATAGCGCTGATAATGCCCATATCCATATTAAATTATTCCATTTTTTTAGGTCTCAGCAAGCCTATAAGAAAATAGCCAATGCACTCATTACACCAGTCTTAACCGGACTTTGGATATATCCTTTACTTGCTATTACCTGGGTCTACCAAAAGCCCTTTTTTATTTGGATTGCAATTATTTTATATATTTTTTTTTATGTTTCACTCTATTGGGTCGCGCATAACTTGCAAAAATTTAAGTAACTTTAAATTGATAAACTACCCAATTTGCTTCTTAACCTTATGTTTTTGATTAGTTATTTTTAATTTAAATCTAATTATCTAGACTATAATTGGAAATAAGTTTGAAAATTAAAATACATCGTTATGAGACTTTTTATGAAGAGTATCGGCGATATTTAAGGAAATCCTCTGATGCGCGTTGCAAATCGTAAGCGAGTTCTAGTTACTGGGGGCGCTGGTTTTGTAGGTTCGCACTTGTGTGAAAGGTTAATCAATGAAGATTGTGACGTACTTTGTGTTGATAACTTCTACAGTGGCACCAAAGATAACATTCTGCATTTGTTGGAAAATCCACACTTTGAATTGCTCAGACATGACGTCACATTTCCTTTGTTTGTAGAAGTTGATGAAATTTATAATTTAGCCTGCCCAGCCTCACCAATTCATTATCAACGAGATCCAGTTCAAACCACAAAGACGAGCGTTCATGGTGCAATCAATATTCTTGGCTTAGCTAAACGCGTTAATGCCATGGTTTTGCAAGCTTCTACGAGTGAAATTTATGGAGATCCAGAGATTCATCCCCAAGGAGAGGATTATTGGGGCAAAGTCAATCCTATTGGCTTAAGGTCATGCTATGACGAAGGGAAGCGCTGCGCTGAAACGCTATTTTTTGACTATAAAAGACAGCATGATCTCAAGATTAGAGTTGTTAGAATTTTCAATACGTATGGCCCAAAAATGCATCCTAACGATGGCAGGGTTGTGTCTAACTTTATCATTCAAGCCTTAACAAACAAAGCCATTACAATATATGGTGACGGAAATCAAACTCGTAGCTTTCAATACATCGATGATTTAATTAATGGGCTTCTGTTGATGATGAACAATAAAAATGATTTTTCAGGCCCCGTAAATATTGGTAATCCTTGTGAATTTAGAATTGTAGACTTAGCTGAAAAAATTTTAAAATTGATCCCGGAGAGTAAAAGTGAATTAGTTTTTAAACCATTACCTTCAGATGACCCTATGCAACGCAAGCCTGATATTACTTTGGCGCAAAAACAATTAAATTGGAAACCGAGCATAGAGCTTGATGAGGGCTTATTTAAGACCATCGAATATTTTCGTAAAATCATCCCATCTATTTCTTAATGAGCTGACTCCAAGATGACCTTGAAATATTTGGCTATTATTCCTGCAAGAGGAGGCTCCAAAGGAATTTTAGGGAAAAACCTAAAGGAAGTGAATGGCAAGCCTCTAATTGCTTGGAGTATTGAGCATGCGCTATCCTCTCCAGAGGTTCAGCACGTGATTGTTTCAACAGACAATGAAGAAATTGCGAAAATTTCTAAAGATTATGGCGCAGAAGTTCCATTTATTCGCCCAATAAATTTGGCTCAAGACGCAACACCAACAGAACCGGTACTTATTCATGCTTTAGACTTTTATGAAAAGCAAGATTATTTTTTTGATGCTGTAATATTATTGCAACCTACTTCGCCATTTCGAAAACAAAGCACGCTATCAAAAGCAATCAAAGAGTTTGAGAATAGTAATTCAGATTCATTGTTGAGTGTTTGTGAAAATCATCATTTCTTCTGGAAGAATAAAGCTAAGCCTGAAGCATTGTATGATTTTCAGAATAGGCCGCGTCGCCAAGATATTTCAGAATTTGATCGATGGTATAGAGAAAACGGCTCGATATATATAACCCGTGTTGATATTTTGCGAAAAAACAATAATAGATTGGGCGGAAAAATTTCTATGTTTGTCATGACAGAAGAGGAAAGCTGGGAAGTAGATAGCCAAGCAGACTTAAAAATTGCCTCAGCCCTAATGTCGGAGGTTAATTAAATATGTTGATTACGCGCAACCTAGCTGATTATATTGTTTTTTCTGAGGACAGCCTTCTTAACGCACTTCGAAAAATTACCAATAATAAAATACGATTAGTTTTTTCAGTAACCGAGTCAGGAATGTTAGAAGGAGTTTTAACTGACGGCGATTTTCGTCGTTGGTTAACTGACGGCAATGAAGCTAATTTAGAAATTCCAGTTTACTCTGTTTCAAATAAAAAATTTGTTAGTCTCTTGAGTGAGTCAAAACACGAAGATATTGAAAAATTATTCAATACTAGAGTGGCAGCTATTCCTTTATTAGATAAGCATCAGCATTTAGTTGCAATTGCTCTTCAAAACTCATCTGAATTCAGAGTTGGAAAGTTCATAATCTCCTCCGATCAGCCGGCGTTTATAATCGCAGAAATTGGTAATAATCATAACGGTAGCTTGGATCTTGCAAAAAAACTTGTGGATGAAGCAGTAAAAGCAGGTGCAGATTGCGCAAAATTTCAAATGCGTAGCATGAATCAGCTTTATCGCAGCAGGGGTGAGGCGTCTGTTATTTCGGAAGATTTGGGAGCGCAATATACCCTTGATCTTCTAGATCGATTTCAACTTAAAACTGAAGAGCTTTTTTTAATTTTTGATTACTGTAAAAAGCAAGGCATTGTCCCGCTTTGCACGCCATGGGACAAAGAAAGCCTATCTCTTTTGGAAGGTTACGGCATGCAGGCTTATAAATTAGCGTCAGCAGATCTTTCAAATCATGAATTAATAAATGTAATGGCAAAAACGGGAAAACCTTTATTTTGTTCAACAGGTATGTCCAATGAAGCTGAGATTATTGACGCTATTAATTTACTAAAGAGATTAAATGCAAATTATATACTTTTGCATTGCAATTCGACTTACCCAGCCCCTTTTAAAGATATTAACCTAAATTATATGGAGCGACTAAGTCAAATCGGGGATTGTATTGTTGGTTATTCTGGTCATGAAAGGGGTATAGCGGTTGCAATTTCGTCAGTAGCCAAAGGGGCTAAAGTTATAGAGAAGCATTTTACTCTTGATCGTGCCATGGAAGGAAATGATCATAGAGTTAGTTTATTGCCAAATGAATTCAAAATGCTCGTCGAAGGAATTCGTGAAGTTGAGCAGGCGCTAGGAATTAGTGAGCCACGTCGACTTACACAAGGTGAATTAATGAATCGTGAGATTTTAGGAAAAAGTTTGGTGATTAATCGCTCCTTGAAAGAAGGTCAAATGATAACTTCTGAAATGATTGAGATTAAAAGTCCTGGAAAAGGATTGCCACCATATAGAAAAAATGAATTAATAGGTAAAGCCGCTAAAAAAGATTTTGCTGCAGGTGATTTTTTTTACGCTTCTGACATAGATGAGGATTTAATAAAGCCCCGAACTTATTCTTTTAAAAGGCCTTTTGGCATTCCTGTTAGATATCATGATGTTCAAGCAATGATTAAATTATCGAATTTCGATTTACTTGAATTTCATATGAGTTATAAAGATTTAGATGAGTCTCCAGAAAAATATCTAAATCAAAATTCAGACCTGCGGTTAGTGGTCCATAGCCCCGAACTTTTTGCAGGAGATCATATTATGGATCTATGTACACCTGACAAAGACTACCGAAATCGGTCAATATCTGAATTACAACGAGTAATTAATCTTACGCGAAGACTTAAAAAGTTTTTTCCTAAAACTGAGTGTCCGCTTATTATCATTAATGCTGGTGGTTTTAGCATGGATGGATTTTTAGATGCAAAAAATCGACCTCTTATTCATGAGCTGATCGCAGATAGCTTAGCCAAGCTTGATCAAGATGGTGTTGAAATAATTCCACAAACAATGCCTCCATTTCCTTGGCATTTCGGCGGGCAGCGGTATCATAATGCCTTTGTACTGCCAGAAGATATTGAAGTTTTTTGTAAAACTTATGGATATAGAATATGCTTAGACATTTCACATTCGCAATTGGCGAGTAATTACTACGGTTTATCTTTTAAGGATTTTCTAACCAAGATAGGAAAATATGCAGCGCATTTGCATATTGTTGATGCTGAAAATATCGACGGAGAAGGATTGCAGATAGGTGATGGCATGATAGATTTTGGCATGGTCGGAGATGTTATGAGGCGAGTTGCCCCAAAAGCATCTTTTATTCCTGAGATATGGCAAGGGCATAAAAATAATGGCAGGGGGTTTTGGAGTGCCCTAGAGAAATTGGAGCAGTGGTTTTAATGTTAAAAGAAAAAGCGATCCTTATTACAGGTGGTACTGGTTCATTTGGGCATAGTTTTGTTCCAATGACATTGGCTAGATATAATCCACGTCGTCTTGTTATTTTCTCTCGAGATGAGATGAAGCAATGGGAGATGGCAAAAATTTATGGTCATGACCCACGCATACGTTTCTTTATTGGAGATGTGCGCGATAAAGATAGATTACACAGAGCATTAACAGGTATAGATTATGTCATTCATGCCGCTGCTACAAAGATTGTAACTACCGCAGAGTACAATCCTTTTGAATGTGTTAAAACTAATATTAATGGCGCAATGAATCTAATCGACGCTTCTATTGATCAGGGTGTAAAGCGTGTAGTCGCTTTATCTACTGACAAAGCAAGCAGCCCAATAAATCTCTATGGCGCAACAAAACTTGCATCTGACAAATTATTCATAGCTGGCAACTCTTATGCTGGTAACTTACAAACTCGATTTTCTGTTGTTCGCTATGGGAATGTCATGGGGTCCCGCGGCTCGGTGATACCTTTTTTTCTAAGCCTTAAAGATAAAAAAATTTTACCAATTACAGATATAAGAATGACTCGCTTTATGATATCGCTTGAACAGGCTGTGGAGCTTGTATGGCACGCTTTTGAAGATATGGTGGGAGGTGAGGTTTATGTTAAAAAAATTCCATCTATGAAAGTGGTTGATATAGCTTATGCAATTAACCCCGAAGCTAAACAGGAAATTATCGGCATTAGACCAGGGGAGAAATTACATGAACAGATGGTGAGCTCTGAAGATGCTCAACATACTTACGAATACGATAGATATTATAAAATTCTCCCAGCAATTCATAATTGGAGCAAAGACCCGGAAAGAATTAATGAAGGAAAGCCCGTGCCAAATAATTTCAGCTATAGCTCAGATAATAATGTATGTTGGATGAGTATAGATGCATTAAGGGGCTGGATATCATCTAATCAAGAAAAGATCGGAATTATTTAGTGATTCCTACTAACAGATGTTTCAAAGCATTTAAAACATTTTTCAATTGTTGGTAATATTTTTACTGAAATTTTAAATGATAAATAGTAATTGGTTGGAAGTGCTATGCGTATAGGCCTCGTTTTAGACAATCCAAAACGTGACCTAGGGGGAATTCTATTAATTGCATATCAGCTAATGAAGCAAAATCATATGATATTCATTATCCCTCTCTACGATCAAGGCTATGATATTCCACTACTTAATTTAGATTTGTTGGTTGTAAATTACGTCCGAAAAAATAATATTGAGTTTTTGCAGACTTATAAAGAATTGGGTATTTTTATTACTGTTATGGATACTGAGGGAGGGGTTCTGCCCGAAACTGGTAATTTCTCCCCTGAATTTTTAGCTAAATTATTTAGCAGAAATCACGGGAATACTTTTGTAGATCATTATTTTTTCTGGGGTGAGAAATTACAGAAAGCTTTTAAAACTCACAGTGGCATGTTAAGCAGCCAATTATCATTAACCGGTTGCCCTAGATATGATTACTGCCATAGAAAATGGAAAGCTATATTAGGTAATCGTTCAAATTTATATATTCTAATTAATCTAAATTTTCCGTCCATAAATCCTTGGTGGGGAAATACAGAATACAATAATAATAAGTTTGTATTTTATTCAGCCGATGAAGAAATTAGCCGCGCTATTCAAATTAATGGGCTAAATAAAGACGCATCTTTGTCCTTTGAAAGTGAGCGAAAAAAGGTTTTTGCAAAATACCTTGAAACTATTCGCAAGCTGGCCAAAATAAATCCGGAAAAACATTTTATTTTAAGGCCTCATCCATTTGAAAATAAAAAGATTTATGAATCGTATTTCAATAATTTTGAAAACATATTTATAGATTCTGAGGGTGAAGTTATGGAAGTTATTAATAAATCAAAACTTGTTATTAACCTGAACTGCAGTACTTCTGTAGAAACAAGACTTTTGGGTAAGGTGCCCGTATCATTAGAGTTTATAAATTCAAATATTCTACGTAATAATTTGAATCTACCATCAAATATAAGCTTTCAAGCCCATGATTTTAATGAGCTTAATGAAATAGTACAAGATGTTAGAATAGAAAAACTAGACTCTTCAAAAAAAAATGAAATAATGAATCAAATTAAGCCTTGGTTCTTTAAATGTGACGGTAATGCAGCAAAAAGAATGGCAAATAAGATAAGTAGTTTTAATTATGTAAACACACATTCGAATAAACTACAGAAAGTATTATGTTTGATAAAATCATCATATAAAAAATTCAATTTACGTTATCTTATTCCAGGGCTAATTTCTTTAGTTTTAGGGTCAAATTTTCTTTCCCAGCTTAGAATAAAAATGCATCCGGATCGTCAAATGAAATATACAAATATAATGGAGATAAAAAAAAGATTGAAAAAAATAGCGCGATCAGATGGAGAGCAATTCAATTTTCAAGTCAAACATGCTCGTAATGAATTAACAGGAATGAAGTTATCAAGTTTTTATTGTCAGCAAATATTTTAATATTTTTTTAAATTTTAAATATTAGCAATATGGATACTTTACGAAAAAATATAGTTGCTAATTATATAGGTACGGTTTGGATTTCATTATTTTCTTTACTTCTAATTCCTTTTTACCTTAAAGTTCTTGGGCCAGAAGCATATGGATTAGTTGGAGTTTTTTTAGCATTACGGGCCTCGCTTACAATTTTAGATTTTGGATTAAGCGCATATAGCACAAGGGAGGTTGCTAGACGATGTGCAAGTATAACTTCTGAAGCAAAAGTAGAGTCATATATAAGCACTATAGAAGTTGTTTATTGGATTGTCGGCATACTCCTTTTTTTAGTTTTTGGATTGTCTGCATTTTTTTTTCCTACAGCATGGTTCAATTTAAATAAATTGCTACCAAGCGTTGTTCAGACCTCACAATTTATATTTGCTATTACTTTGGGGATTAGTTGGCCAATCTCTTTTTACCGAGGTATTCTCCGAGGCCTAGAGAGGCAAGCTGAATATAATTACGTGGCTGTATTTGCATCAGCTTTTAGAGGTATTGCTTCATTATTAGTATTACTTTTTATTTCTCCCACTGTAATTGCTTTCTTTTATGTCCAGATGGTTTCTTCTTTGGTTGAAGTAATTTTGATGCGAAAAATGGTTTGGCGTTCAATGCGTATAATGGGAATTAATAAGATTTTTTATATACAGTTTAAATTTAAAGAGCTTGTTTCCGCATGGCGCGGAATAGTTGGAATTAGTCTAGTTTCTATTCTTGGAATTCTTATAGCCCAGGCGGATAAATTGATAATTAGTCGGCAATTTGCCCTAGAAGAGCTGGGATATTATACAATTGCATTTACTTTAGCGACCTCAACTAGTAGGCTAGTTCACTCAATAATTGTTGCAATTTTTCCTAAATTTGCCGCGAGTCATGTCCAAAAACAACACAAAACCATGGAGAAAATTTATGAAAAAAGTTCCGAGTTTGTAATTCTTATTTATTTGCCTGTGATTGTTTATTCTATTTTATATTCAGAACAATTATTATTTTTGTGGACAAGATCAGAATTAGTATCAATCAAAGCTGGAGAAGTTTTACCATTATTAATTATTGCACAGCTTTTTGCTCAACTATTCAGCATTTCATCTAATTTTCAATTTGCAACTGGAAAAGTAAGATTGTTAATTTGGATTAATGTAATAACATTTCTCATCTATCTACCCATTTTGTTTTTTTCAATAAAAAACTTTGGCACTAAAGGCGCAGCAATTTCGTGGTTTTTAGTCAATTTTATAGTTTGTATTTTTCTTGGTTTTCGTATTAGAGAGAAAGCGGTAAATAAAATTATGAGCTCCCATTGGTTTTTTAAGATCATTCTCAACACAGCACTTTTTGTACTTTTATCTGTGATATTAAAAAGCATAAATTTTTTACCTTCTATAAACTTAATGATACTTTTAGTAATAATTTTTATTTACTATATTTTGTTAGCTAAAAGAGTGTGGTCAATTCTTTCGGACAAGTGAAAGTTAAAACTATTCAATTGTGAAAAATAAAAAAGCTTTAAAAAAAATTGTCTTTATAGTCATTGCATCTCGCGATGCTGAATTTTTTATTAATATTGCAGACGTATTAGACTCGACCAAATATAAAGTAATTTTTTACACTTTTTATAGCCCTGCAGTTCTGCAAATTCGTGAGGCTGGTTATGAGGTTTTTAATTTTCATTCTAATAATTTTAATATTGAGTTTAAGGCTGGAAAAGTTAATTCTATAGCTCTAGAAGAAAAATATAAGATTGAATCTCTTAGAGGCTTTTTTTTGCATGAAAGATTTACTTTTAACTCACATAATGAATCTTATTTGCTTTCAAAGTGTTGGTTATATTTGGACTTGCTTGACACATGGTTAAAAGCTTTCAAACCTGACGTTGTCATTCAGGAGTTAGGTGGTTTTATTGCACCAATGTCTTTTTATTATGCTTGTAGAAAAAATAACATAAAGCATATTTTTTTAGAACCTATGATGTTTCAGGGTACAATTGGATTTGTTGAGGATGCTATTAATTACAACATTAAAGTTAAATCAAAATTAAGAAATAACCATGTAGACGATTATGTTAACCATTATATTACAAGTCAAAATGCTGTAATCCCAAAGAAAGATGAGCATCATTTTCGGGATGCGACATTTGTAAAATTTTTTAATTTTTCTAACTTTAGAAAATTATGTTTAAAGATTTGGTATAAATATTTTATGGGGCTTGACCAAGAGTATGATGCTATAGCCAATCATGTGTGGCGGAATTTTAAGATGCTGATAAATCGTAAAAAACTCTCATCTTTCTACTGGCCTGTTAAAAATCTACCTCGCGGTATAAGATACGTGTATTTCCCTTTGCATGTTCCATTAGATTTTCAATTAACTGTGAGATCTAAGGAATGGCTCAATCAGATAGCTCTTCTTGAGCAAATTTCAAATTTTTTACCTTACGGAGTCGAGTTGTGGATAAAAGAGCATCCTGCTGCAATTGGTGCATACTCTATTGACGAGTTACAAAGACTCCTCGAATCTTCAAATGTAAAAATCATTTCTCCTAATGAAAATTCTTTCTCTATAATCCATAGTGCCGCTGCGGTTATTACAATTAATTCTAAAGTAGGAGCTGAAGCCTTGATGCAAGGAAAGCCCTTGTTTGTTTTGGGAGAAGCATTCTATAGAAATCAAGGTATAACCTTTGATATTTCAAGCATTTCTGAGCTTGAGAAAAAATTAACCGACTTCTTAAAAAATAATTCAAATTTTTACCCAAATAGAAAAAAAATACGAAATTTCCTTAATGCAGTTTGGGAAAAGTCTTTGCCGGGCGAATTATATGTAAATACGTCAGAGAATATTAATAAATTTGCAACTTCTCTTATTAAGGCTTTAGAATTGGGGCAATCATTAAAGAAATGAGCTAAGAGGGTTTTACCTAATTACTTATTCGTTTTGTAATTCCATTACTTTGGAGCCTTGGCTATGCGTATCACTTTTTTAAACCCACCTTTTCATAATAGATTCTCAAGAGAATCTAGATCTCCAGCTGTTACTAAAAGCGATACTTTGTATTATCCCAAATGGCTATGTCATAGCGCAGGTTATGCAGAAAAAATGCAACATAAGGTTGATGTGATCGATGCCCCTGCTGACGAATATTCAGTTTCCTATGTTATCGATAGAATTGAATCATTTGGTTCAAAGTTGCTGGTTTGTGACACATCCACGCCTTCCATTCTTAATGATTTAAAAGTTTGTGAGCAAATTAAAATGTCTATACCTGGGATATTTATTCTTATGGTTGGTCGACATGTCTCTGCGATGCCTTTTGAAACCCTTAAGAGTAGCATGGCTGTTGATGCGGTGGCTTTGCGCGAATACGAACTAACAGTTGTGGATGTTGCTCTAGCGTTAGAGTCAGGTGCCTCGCTAGAACAAGTGCAAGGGTTGGCTATTCGACTAAAAGAGGAGGCTATTAAAACTCCCGATAGAGCAGCTATTGAAGACCTTGATATCCTTCCTTTTGTATCAGAAACCTATAAAAAATTTCTAAATACAGAGAAATACTTTTATGGACATTCTTTACATCCATTGGTTGTTTTTGATACTACAAGAGGTTGCCCTTATCATTGTTCCTTCTGTGTTTATCCACAAACATTTAGTGGTCATCGCGTACGATATCGCTCTGTAGGTCACGTAGCAGATGAATTTGATTTTGTAAGTCGAGAATTACCTCATATTCGCACTGTTATGTTAGAAGATGACACTTTTATTATTAATAAAAAGCGCACAGAGGAATTGGCGGATGAATTAATTTTACGTGGAAATAAGTTGCCCTTTGATTCAAATTGTAGAGTTGATATCGGAGTAGATGTTGAATTCTTAACCAAACTTCATAAAGCTGGAGCGCGGCTATTTTGCGTTGGTTTCGAAAGTGGAAATACTTCGGTCATTTCTCACATGCAAAAAAATAATAGCTCTAAAAAAGATGAGCCCTACCTTAACACTGCAAGAGAATTTACCGTAGCTTGTAATAAAGCGGGAATTATGTTGCATGGCTGTTTCATGTTTGGCAATCTGAATGAGACAAAAGAAACTTTGCAAGATACTTTAAATTTTGCTAAATCTCTTCCCTTAGACACAGCACAATTTTTTCCAATTATGGTTTATCCCGGTACTTCCGCTTATGAGGAAGCTAAAACGAGAGGATTACTTACGACTGAAGATTTTAATAAATGGCTAACACCTTCAGGACTGCATAGCAGTGTTGTACAACTTGAAAATCTCTCGCATGATGATTTGGTGAACTTTGCTGATCATGCTCGTCGGGCTTTTTACTTAAGGCCAAGTTATTTATGGCGAAAAGCTCTTCAATCACTTAAATCTTATGAAGAACTTAAGCGAAATATTAAAGGTTTTAAAAAATTACTGAAGTTTCTTATTGTGGGAAGCGACTTAACTGTTGCGCACCAGGGCATACCTTCGAAAAAAAATGACCAAAGTGTCATTAAAATTCATTCCAAGAAATAATTAACTCAATCTAGAATTTAAAATGGCATAGACATATAAAAAATGCTTTATAAAAATAATTTAGTTACGATTATTATGCCGGCCTATAAAGCAGCTAAATATATAGAAGAATCAATAGAATCGGTTTTATCGCAAACTTATCAGACATGGGAATTGATCATAGTCGATGATTGCTCCCCAGACGCCACCAGGGAAATAATAAGCAAATACGCATCAAGAGATAAAAGAATTAAACCTATTTTTTTAAAAAAAAATAGTGGTCCCGCAGTTGCAAGAAATGAAGGATTAAAATTTGCTAGAGGTAGGTGGATCGCTTTTCTTGATAGCGATGATATCTGGATATCTAACAAATTATCTTTACAAAAAAAATTTCAATTAAAAACTTGTGCTGTTTTAACATTTACTCAATTTCGAAGAGTTTCTGCAGACAAAGCTGAAATAGGCCATTTAATAGATGTGCCAGATAAGCTTGATTATAGAGAGCTTCTTGGTAACACAGTTATAGCCACTTCTACTGTTTTAGTGGATAGAAGTCTTTTAAAAACTCCAATTAAAATGAAAAAAGTATATTACGACGATTTTGTTTGTTGGTTAGATCTGCTAAGGGATGGAGCCATAGCTTACGGGTTCAAAGAAGATTTGATGCGATATCGTGTGCTTAAAAAATCTGTTTCGCGAAATAAAATAAATTCAGCGATTCAAATTTGGAAAATTTATAGGAATTATTTAAATTTAAATATATTTTTTTCATTTTTATTGATTCTAAGATGGGGAAAAAATGCGCTTTTAAAATATTATAGGTTTTAGATAAGTTTTAATTTTTTTTTAAATATTTAAAAAAAGGATAGCAATTGAAAATTGTAGTTGTAGGAGGAAGTGGTTTTATTGGTACTTCACTATGTGCTTTATTGTCCAATACTAAGTTAGATTTTCTTATTTATGATAAGAAAAAAAGTCGCGCATTTCCCTCTCGCTGTAAAGTTTTTGATGTGCGATCTTTAAATCATCTTTTAAATGTATGTAGAAAAGCTGATGTAATTGTTAATTTGGCTGCGGAACATAAAGACAACGTAAGTCCAGTCTCTTTATATGATGAAGTAAATGTGGGTGGTGCAATTAATGTATGTGAAGCTGCTAATGTACATAATATAAAGAAAATCATTTTTACAAGTTCAGTCGCTGTGTATGGTTTTGCTAGACCCGGAACAAATGAACTTGGAAAGATAAATCCATTTAATGACTATGGACGAACAAAATGGGAAGCGGAGGAAGTATTAAAAAATTGGCAGCAAAAAGATCCTATAAATCGATCAGTGGTCATCATTAGACCAACTGTGGTATTTGGTAAAAATAATAGAGGTAATGTATACAATTTATTCAGACAAATTTTTTCTGGTAAATTTATTATGGTGGGTGATGGACAAAATAGAAAATCTATTGCTTATGTAGAGAATGTTGCTGCGTTTATCAAATACTCTCTTAATTCTAAGCCAGGTGTGCATATATACAATTATACTGATAAGCCAGATTTTACAATGAATTCTTTAATTCTATTTGTGAAAAAAATTATGGGTAGACCAGAAAAAATGCAGATACGTGTGCCTTACTGGCTAGGTTTAATTATTGGTAAAACGTTCGATTTATTTTCATTTCTTCTTGGTAAAAAATTCTCTATAAGCAGCATTAGAGTAAAAAAATTTTGCTCAACTTCAGTTTATGAGTCGGTTGTAAAAACACCAGGTTTTAAGGCGCCCATTAATTTAGCGGATGCTATCAAGGAGACAATTGAACATGAGTTTCTTGAAAGTCGTTTATCAAAAAAACATGAACTCTTTTTTACTGAATAACAAAAAAATCAATAAAGTATTAGGTATTAGTTTATACATAAGAAAATAAGTGCCTTCACCAAGCTATTTTATAGGTATTGATTTTTTAACTTAATTTTAGGTCCATTAACCAAGTCTTCTCATAATTTTTACCAAATACACAATACTCTCAAGAGATATTGCGAGTAAAAATTTAAATTTTGTTTAGAAAAATACCTATTTTAAGGCCTATATTTTGCAAAATAGTTTGTCGATAAACACCACTTTTTTCAAGAAGAATAAAACGTTTAATGAGCGATGTTTTTCTTAACCTCTTAAAGCGATCAAAGACTATTTGATTTTCTAATGTCATGTTTTGATATATATTATTTAATGCGCTTATATTTTGTGTATTCCATGTTTGGAATTGACCCTGCAGTAATAGCTTCATGCGCTTCATTCGCGCCTTAATTCCTGTATTCATCCCAATCAAATTTTGACTATGTTGGCGATATCGAATAGACGGCCTTTCATCATAAACTATGATTCCGTTGCAAGCCGACACAATCTGGTACATTAACCAATCGTGAGCTGGAATATTTTTATCCTTTGTAGCTTTGATAAAAAGCTGTCTTGCTTTTTCATTAAAAATCATGGTATTGCCCCCTGCGATATTTTGCACCAGTGCATTTTGAAATGTTTTAGGCTGTGTAAATAGGGGGGAAGATTTAATATAACGGTTCGTATGATCTACAAAGATTGTCCTCGAGCAATATAAAAGTGGGCGCGCTGAAGATTGATTATTTAAGCATTTAATAGCATTTTCTAATTTTTTTTTATTCCATATGTCATCTTGATCCGCCCAAGCGTAATAGGAAGATTTGATCTCAGGACGTTTAGTTAAGCTTATAAAATTTGAAGAAAATCCCTTCTTTGGTCCTTCAAAGATTTTTAAATGTATTTTTTGTTGTGCTTTAAATTTTTGTATGATTTTTAAGGTTCGATCTTGTGAGCCATCATCCGAAATAAAAAGCTTCCAGTTTGGATAGGTTTGTGAAGTAATTGATATTAATTGTTTCTCAATATACTTTTCGCCCTGATAAGAGCCCATAAGAATAGCGATTGAGTTTAAGGAGGGGGCTTGTTTCATGAAATGATTAAATTTTGGACAAAATGATTTAACTTTAGATTTTATAATATTTACAGCCTATAAAATTAAATTCATTTTTTATTTAAGATATAAGTTTGCTAAGTGGTGTTAGCAAACTTAGGCTTAACCCTCTATTTACATCCCTTTTAAGTTAAAATTCTACCCATATGACTATCCTCGTCACAGGTGCCGCGGGCTTTATCGGATCTAACTTCGTCTTAGACTGGTTCGACTATAAAAAAGAGGACGTGGTATCTCTCGATCTCTTAACCTACGCCGGCAACCTAGAAAATCTTTCCTCATTAAACATTAACTCTCATCATTACTTTGTGAAGGGTAATATTGGCGATCGTGAGCTTATTTCAGAACTCTTAAAGAAATATCAAATTAGGGCGGTTGTGAACTTTGCAGCCGAGAGTCACGTAGATCGTTCCATTCATGGACCTGGTGACTTTATCGAAACCAATATTGTCGGCACTTATAATCTGCTTGAGTCCCTTCGAGCTTATTGGGGTGACTTAGATGAAAAGTCCAAGCAAGACTTTAGATTTTTACACGTGTCAACTGACGAAGTATATGGCTCATTAGAAAAATCAGAACCAGCTTTTACTGAGACAAATCGTTATGAACCCAATAGTCCTTATAGTGCGAGCAAGGCGGCGAGTGATCACCTGGTCCGGGCCTGGCACCATACGTATGGACTGCCTGTAGTAACTACGAACTGTTCTAATAATTACGGACCCTACCACTTCCCAGAAAAGCTGATTCCATTATGTATATTAAATGCATTAAACGGTAAGCCACTTCCTATTTATGGTGACGGTCAGCAGGTTCGTGATTGGCTTTATGTGAAAGATCACTGCAGTGCGATACGCACTGTTTTAGAAAAAGGGCGCTTGGGAGAAACTTATAATGTAGGTGGTTGGAATGAGAAAGCGAATATCGATGTTGTTAAAACGCTTTGCAGTATCTTAGATGAATTAAAACCCAAGGCTGACGGCACCAAGTACGAATCACAAATCACTTACGTCAAAGACCGTCCCGGTCACGATAGACGCTACGCAATCGATGCGACAAAGCTCGAAAAAGAACTCGGTTGGAAACCTAATGAGACCTTCGCGACGGGTATTCGAAAAACCGTTGAGTGGTATCTGAATAATCAAGACTGGGTCGACCATGTCGTAAGTGGCGAATATAAGAACTGGGTTGAGAAGCAGTATTCATGAAGATTCTTCTTACTGGTAAAAATGGCCAGGTCGGTTTTGAATTAAAAAAAAAATTAAGTACACTGGGTGAAGTCATCGCAACTGGTCGCGAAGAATTAGATCTAGCAAGCCCTGATGCCATTAGAGCCATTATCGATCAAACAAAGCCCGACATCATCATTAATCCGGCTGCTTACACTGCAGTCGATAAGGCAGAATCAGAGCCCGACCTCGCATATCAAATCAATACATTAGCCCCAGAAGTTTTAGCTTCGATGGCGACAGAATTAGATATTCCGTTGGTACATTTTTCGACAGATTATGTTTTTGACGGATTAAAGAAAGGTGCCTACATTGAGACGGATATAACCAATCCGCAATCGGTTTATGGTAAGACTAAATATGATGGGGAAGAAAAAATTCGCACACACGCAAAGCACGTTATTTTAAGAACGAGTTGGGTGTTTGGCGTGCACGGTAATAATTTTTTAAAGACGATATTGAGTCTCATACAAGAAAAAGAATCACTCAACATCGTGGGCGACCAGTGGGGGAGTCCCGCATCTGCATCCATGTTGAGTGACGTGACATTTAAGATTGTGGATACGATTTTAAAAAATAAAAATTTTAACGATTACGGCACCTATCACGTGACAAGTGAGGGTGAAACCAATTGGTTTGATTACGCAAGTTTGATTTCAAGTGAGGCCATGAAATTAAATATAAAAGTAACATGTGCGCCCAATAAAATTCACCCGATACTATCATCAGAATATCCCACTGCTGCCAAGCGACCTTTAAATTCTAGGCTCAATACAGACAAATTGAAAAAGACCTTCATGCTAGAATTACCGCATTGGGAGTCGGAAGTTAAAAGGGTAATCAAGGAAATTATTTAATTGGCGAAAATACAAAAAAGAAAAGGCATCATACTCGCGGGTGGATCGGGTACACGTTTGTATCCAGTGACGCAGAGTATCTCAAAACAATTACTCCCCGTGTACGACAAGCCGATGATTTATTATCCGCTTAGTACTTTGATGCTAGCGGGCATCCAAGATATCCTTATTATCTCGACACCGGATGACACACCACGATTTGAATCAATGCTCGGCGATGGCAGTCAGTGGGGTCTAAATATTTCGTACAAGGTGCAACCGTCTCCCGATGGATTAGTGCAGGCCTTTATCCTAGGTGACACATTTGTGGGTAATGATTTATCAGCACTTGTGTTGGGCGACAATATTTTTTACGGCCACGACTTTAATGAGCTGTTAATTAATGCGATGGTAAGATCTTATGGTGCGACTGTATTTGCATATCACGTGAACGATCCGGAACGATATGGTGTGGCAGAATTTGATCACACTAATAAAGTATTGTCCTTAGAAGAAAAACCTAAAACTCCAAAATCTAATTACGCAGTGACGGGACTTTACTTTTACGATAAGGATGTAGTTACCATGGCTAAAAGTTTAAAGCCATCACCACGCGGAGAACTCGAGATCACGGATCTTAATCGACTCTATTTAGAGCAAGAAAAACTCAACGTCGAGATCATGGGCCGAGGTTTCGCATGGCTTGATACGGGTACTCATGATTCATTACTCGAAGCAAGTCAATTCATTGCGACACTCGAAAATCGTCAGGGCTTAAAGGTCGCGTGTCCTGAAGAAATTGCTTACCGACGGGGTTGGATTAACGCATCGCAATTAGAAAAATTAGCTGCACCGTTATCGAATAATGGTTATGGCCAGTATCTCCAACGCGTCTTAAAAGAAAAAATTCTGTAATACATGAAGGTCACACCCTTAAGCATTCCTGACGTCTTACTGATTGAGCCCCAAGTATTTGGTGACGACAGAGGATTTTTTTATGAGAGCTTTAACCAAAATAAATTTGATGAGGCGATGGGTCGTAAAATAAATTTTGTGCAGGATAATCATTCCAAATCTTTTAAAGGTGTTTTGCGAGGTCTTCACTATCAATTACCACCTAAGGCACAAGGCAAAATTGTTCATGTAACACAGGGCAAAGTATTTGATGTTGCGGTTGATTTAAGACAATCATCCCCCACATTCGGTAAGTGGGTTGGTGAAATTTTATCAGCCGATAATAAAAAACAGATGTGGATTCCCGAAGGTTTTGCACATGGATTTCTAACTTTATCCGACACCGCAGAATTTTTGTATAAGACGACCGACTTTTATAGCAAGGATCATGAGCAAGCGATTATTTGGGATGATGAAACCATTGGTATCGATTGGCCCATGAGAGACGTATCGCTATCTTCGAAAGATAATGCGGCTCTTTCTTTTAAAGAGGCAAAGTACTTTAGTTAAAAACGACTTACGTTTTATGTGTTAAGCGTAAAGTTTGGTTCGTGAGTTTTGAAATAAGATCTTCTGAGTGAGATGCAATCACGAGGATAGAAGATTTTTGAATATAATCGTGTAGTCTTTTTTCGGCTTTGATTAAGAAGTCACTATCCCCCACACTCAGCCACTCGTCCATCAGAATAATATCAGCAGGCACGGTCGTCGATACCGCAAAACCTAAACGCATGTGCATACCAGTAGAGTAGGTACGAACCGGTAACTCTAAAAATTTTCCTAATTCAGTGAAGTCGGCAATCTCTTCTTCAATGAGTTTAATCTGTTTTAACTTCATGCCCATCATGATGGCGCGCATACGAATGTTTTCATAACCGGTTGCCTCGCTATCCATACCCAAAGAAATATCAATCAAAGACGCGATGCTCCCTTTGACATGAATGTGGCCTATGCTCGGTTGGTAAACGCCTGCGATGGTTCGAAGGAGGGTAGATTTACCCGCACCATTGGGTCCCATGACGCCTAGCCTGTCGCCATCTTTTAGGTTTAAGTTAATCTCATGGAGTGCCGTGACAGTTTGAATTAAAGCTTTTTCTTTTGAAAAACTTTTGATAAATGAATTTTTCAAAGATCGACTGTGATTTGAAAACACAGGGATCTCCACACTCACATTTTGAAGATGAATAGATGCCATGATTATAACCAGTAAGCGATACGTGAATGGTAGCGACCCAAATAGTAAGTTGCTAAGATGAATAACACCACCAAAGAAGCCAGTGACCATAGGTAGTTACTTACACTCGGTAAGTGCCCTAAGAGGGGCGCCCTAATGATCTCGATCCAGTGGAAGATGGGATTCATTTCTGCCAAGTAGGTGCGATTTTTTAGAGTTTCCACCTGCCATAAAATGGGTGTAAAAAAGAATACGATCTGGGTGCCGACATTCACGACCTGTGTCATGTCTTGGTAACGCGAACAAAAAATACTAACCATAATAGAAAGTAAGGTCATGTTAAGTTGGATAAGGATTAAGCTTGGAATGGCGATAAGATTGATCCACGACAACCCATGGCCTATAAGCAGTAAAACCAATGCGATGATGATTGCGTTGTGGGCTAGGATAATGAGCTGCCTAACATTAAGCCTATATGTAAAAATCGGGAAGGGTAACCTCATCTGTTTAATGACCCCGCCAAACTGAAAAAGCCCACCCGCCGCATCTAATAGCTGGCCACTCATCCAGCCCCACAGCACAAAGCCCACCGCGAAGAAGGGGAGGTAAGTTTGAATATCACTCCCGAAGATATTGGACCATAAAAAACCTAACATAATGACCATGACACCGGTCGAGATCGTGACCCACCAAGGACCAATCATGGAACGCCTGTAACGGAGCTTGATGTCTTGGATGGCCATATAGAGCCACCGCTCGTGGGAGGTGAATCCATCTTTTAGTTCTTCTAGGCCTAACTTGAATGTGGAATGAAGCTTCATAAGATAAGGATTATAACCCAGCCTTGTGCCTTCGAAATGTGGATTATAGTTGGCAGAAACGAGGGTGCTAAAGGTAAAATGTGAGGTATGATACACACTCAATTTCAGTTAAAACGACATCCGCTAAACGGTGTTAGTGAACTTCGCAATAAAAAAATTCAATGATTTATGACTATGCAATTATTGGTGGCGGTATCGTAGGGTTAGCAACCGCACAACATCTTTTAAGTAAACAAAAAAAAGCATCCATCATCCTATTTGAAAAGGAAGATGATTTCGCAACACATCAAACGGGACACAATAGCGGTGTCATTCATGCAGGCATTTATTATGAGACGGGCAGTTTAAAAGCAAAGCTTTGTCAAGAGGGCTTAGAGGCCACCAAATCCTTTTGTGAGAAATACAAAATCCCATACGAAACTTGTGGAAAGCTCATTGTGGCAACTAATCCTTTAGAGGAGAAACGTATTGATGCGCTTTTTGAGAGAGCTAAGGCGAACGGGTTAAAGTTAAAAAAAATTGACGCTAAAACACTTCGAAAATTAGAACCTAATATTACAGGAACCAAAGCTTTACTAAGCCCTGAAACGGGCATGGTAGATTATCGAAAAATAGCTATCAAGATGGCGGAATTAATAAAAGATAAAGGCGTAAAGATTCATCTTAAAACTTCAATTACGCGTATAACCGAACAGAGAAATCATGTTGAGTTAGAAAATCATAATTCAACATGGCAAGCCAAAAAATTGATTGTTTGTGGAGGTCTTCAGGCTGATCGCCTTGCAAAAATCGCAGGTATGAAAATCGATTTTAAAATTATTCCTTTTAGGGGCGAGTATTTTAGATTGCCCGCTTCAAAAAATTCGATTGTGAAACATCATATTTACCCAGCACCCGATCCTACACTGCCTTTTTTAGGTGTCCATTTAACGCGTATGGTCGATGGAAGTGTCACCGTGGGACCCAATGCCGTGATTGGTTTTTCGAGAGAGGGATATCCAAAATTATCATTAAATGTCAAGGATATGCTTTCCTATTTAATATTTTCAGGTTTTTGGAAGCTTCTTTGGCGGTATCGAGTTCATGCCATACATGAACTCAAAGGCTCCTTCCTGAAGCATATATATTTAAAAGACTGCCAAAAATATTGTCCAACGTTATCGCTCGATGATTTATTGCCTTACCGAGCAGGTATTCGTGCTCAGGTAGTAACTAAAAAGGGTGAGATTTTGCATGATTTTTTATTTGGCAAAACAGCTAGAATGTTACATGTATTCAATGCGCCATCGCCAGCCGCTACTTCAGCGATACCAATTGGTCGAATGATTGCAGAAGAATTATTAACCAGTTAAAGGAAATACAGCCCGCTACGCTATGAATATATTGATTACTGGAAATATGGGATATATAGGACCTGTTGTTTCTAAACACCTTAGAGGAAAATTTCCCCATGCAAAATTAATTGGATTGGATACATGTTTTTTCGGACACTGCCTAACATCAACTAAGTTTTTACCAGAAAGAAATATTGATCATCAATACTTTCTAGATGTTAGAGATATTGATCATTTATTTCTAAAAAATATTGATGTCATTATTCATCTTGCTGCAATTTCAAATGACCCAATTGGGAATAAATTTGAATTAATTACAGATGAAATTAATCATAAGGCAACAGTTAATTTGGCTAAAAAAGCTGCCGAGTCAGGAGTTAAAAGATTTATATTTGCTTCAAGTTGTAGTATATATGGTGCTGCTTCTGAGAGCCCAAAAAAGGAAACTGATGCATTAAATCCTATCTCTGCTTATGCAAAATCAAAAGTTTCTGCAGAAAAGGGCTTAAGTGAAATTGATAGTTCAGAAATGATAATAACTGCTCTTAGATTTTCAACAGCTTGCGGATTTTCAGCGCGCACTAGATTGGATTTAGTTTTAAATGATTTTGTGGCCTGTGCAATTAATGATTCAAAAATTACAGTTTTGAGCGACGGAAGTCCGTGGAGACCAATGATTGATATCAGTGATATGGCTCTAGCCATTGAGTGGGCTATTATAAGGGAATATGATTCTAGCTCATCTTATCTTGCAATTAATGTTGGTGCGGACCACTGGAATTTTCAAGTGAAAGACCTTGCAATTGCTGTAGCAGAAATTATAAACAATTCTGAAATCATCATTAACAAAGATGCGCAGCCCGATAAAAGATCCTACAGAGTTAATTTTGAATTATTTAAATCATTAGCGCCCAACCATCAACCTAAGAAAATTTTAAAGCAATCTATTGAAGAATTATATTTTGGATTAAATTTAATAAAATTTAATGATAAGCATTTTAGAAATTCTAGTTTTATGAGGCTTAAAGTTTTAGAAGATTTAATTGAGAACAAATTAATCAATTCAGAACTTAGATGGAATTTAAATGAAGGGTAAATTATGAAAGCAGTAATATTAGCAGGTGGACTTGGAACGAGACTTTCAGAAGAAACACAACTTTTACCTAAACCCATGATTGAAATTGGTGGTAAGCCAATAATTTGGCACATCATGAAAATTTATTCGCATCACGGCATTAATGAGTTCATCATCTGTTGCGGCTATAAAGGTTATGTTATTAAAGAGTATTTTGCAAATTATTTCTTGCATATGGCCGATGTAACAATTGATCTAGAGGATAATTCAATAAAAATTCTGAATAAATCAGCTGAGCCATGGAAAATTACCTTGGTAGATACTGGAGAAGAAACGCAAACGGGAGGACGTTTAAAACGCATAGCAAATTATATTGACGATGATTTTTGTATGACTTATGGAGACGGTTTGTCGGCAGTTGATATTAAGAAATTAATTGAATTCCATAAGAATCATAAAAAGATTGCAACAATAACAGCAGTAAAACCGCCTGGAAGATTTGGTGCTATCGAGCTGAAGGGAACTGAAATTAATTCTTTTGTTGAGAAGCCGCAAGGAGATGGTGGCTGGATTAATGGAGGATTTTTTGTACTTAACCCTAAAGTTTTTAATTATATTAACGACGATAAAACACTTTGGGAAAAAGAACCTCTTGAAGAGCTCTCTAAAGAAAAGCAAATTCATGCTTTTATACATGATGGTTTCTGGCAACCTATGGATACTTTAAGAGACAAAAGATACCTAGAAATATTATGGGAATCTAAGGCTGCCCCATGGAAATGTTGGGAATATGATAAATAAAAGGAGTTACCTTGGTTAAAGATAGTGATCAATTACGCAGTGAAATTATTAGGTTAGTTACTGAATATGCAAATATAGAATTTGCTCCAAAAAAATTTGAGCCAGGGAAAACATTTATACAGCCATCTGGAAAACTTATTGGAACCTCGGAAATCACAAATCTAGTTCATGCTGCGTTAGATGGATGGCTCACATCCGGAAGATTTAACGATAATTTTGAAAAAAAATTGGCAAATTTTTTAGGTGTTAAATATGCAATTACAGTTAATTCAGGTTCATCGGCTAATTTAGTTGCCTTTAGTGCTTTAACATCCGAAAAGCTTGGCGATCGTGCTGTTAAAAAAGGAGATGAGGTTATCACTGTAGCAGCAGGTTTTCCAACTACTGTTAATCCGATTTTGCAATTTGGAGCAATACCTGTATTTATTGATATTGATATTAGGACAAATAATATAAATGCTGATCTAGTTGAAGCAGCTATTACACCAAAAACCAAAGCAATAATGATCGCTCATTCTCTTGGGAATCCTTTTGATTTGAAGATTATTGTTGGTCTATGTAAGAAATATAAACTCTGGCTTGTTGAAGACAATTGTGATGCGCTCGGATCCAAATACAATGGGCAACTAACCGGAACTTTTGGCGACATTGCTACGCTTAGTTTTTATCCTGCTCACCATATAACAATGGGAGAAGGAGGAGCAGTATTTACAAATAATTATGAGCTAAAGCAAATTGCCGAAAGTTTTAGGGATTGGGGACGTGACTGCTATTGTCCTCCTGGAAAAGATAATACTTGTGGGAAGAGATTTTGTTGGAAATTAGGAGATCTTCCAGAAGGTTATGACCATAAGTTTACTTATAGCCACATGGGCTATAACCTGAAAATATCTGATATGCAAGCTGCATGTGGTTTAGCGCAATTAGATAGATTGGAAGGATTCATTAAAACGAGAAAAATTAATTTTGATTACATGTATAAAAAACTCGAATCTTGTTCAGAGTTTCTTGATTTACCATTAGCAACTGAAAATAGTGAACCCTCATGGTTCGGATTCCCGATAACGATCAAAGAGAACTCTTCATTTGATCGAGTAACCTTAATAAATTATTTAAATGAAAATAATATAGGCACCCGACTTCTATTTGCTGGGAATTTAGTTAGGCAGCCTTATATGAAAGGTAAAAATTACAGAGTCTTCAGAGATTTAACTAATACAGACAATGTTATGAATAATACTTTTTGGTTAGGCGTTCATCCATCTATAACTTTTGAAATGATTGATTACGTTGCAAATAAAATAAAGAATTTCTTAGGTGTAAATTTTGAATAATCAAAATCAAAAAATTCTACTTTTTGGGGCTACTGGAAATATTGGCTCAGCCATTTACAAAAAATTTACATCGCAAGGATGGGAGGTTGTATCTGTCACTAGAAAAGAAAATGGGTTACCAAACCAGATAGTCTGGGATCCATCAAATACAAATGAAAAGAATTTTATTGAAGATTTAAAGAAATTTAAAAAATTTCATGCATGCTGCTGGGCTCAAGGCACTAATTTTAATGACAGTATTAATGACTTTAATGAAAGTCATCATAACGACATGTATCAAGTGAATGTTGTTTATATCATTAAGTCATTGCATTATATTTTAAAAAATGGATTGCTGCAAAATCCAGCAAAGCTTTGTATATTAAGTTCAATATGGCAAGATATTTCACGCCAAGATAAGCTTTCATATTCTGTAAGCAAGTCAGCGCTGAGAGGGCTTGTTTTGTCTTTAACTAATGATCTTGGAAAGAACGGCCATTTAGTTAATGCTGTTTTACCTGGCGCGCTTGAAACAAATATGACACTTTCTACTTTGACAGAAAAACAAATTAATAACATAAAGTCTTCAACAAGCTTCAATCGTTTACCCGACATAGATAGCGTTGTTAATATTGTCTATTTCCTTTTATCAGAAGAGAATAAAAGTATTACTGGACAGTTTATCAAGGTAGATCTTGGATATTCCGATGTCAAAAATATTTAAAATTAAATCTCAAATTAAAAACTATGAAATTATTTTCGATGAAACATTTAGTTCCCGAGATACATTTCTAGACAAAAATTTTTTTCTATTGATTGATGAAAATGTTCACAATCTATATCCACAAATAAAGGCGGCCAATATTTTAATCATACCAGCTAATGAAAACTCAAAAACATTAGACATGGTTTCATTTATTATTGAAAAACTTAGAAAACTTGGAGCAAAGCGCTCAGATCAGATTATAGCTGTAGGCGGCGGAATTATTCAAGATCTAGTAACGTTCGTATCCTCAATATATATGAGAGGAATAGATTGGATTTTTTACCCTACAACATTACTAGGCATGGTGGATTCATGTTTAGGTGGAAAATCCTCTATCAATGTTGCAAATTATAAAAATATTATAGGTAATTTTTACCCCCCAAATCAAATTATCATTGACCAAAATTTTACAAAAACTCTCCACGAAGAGGATTATCTTTCAGGTTTGTTTGAGGCAATTAAAATTTGCTTTGCAGGCGGGGAAAGTGCGTTCAATCAATTTGTTTTATTAAGTAATAATAAGGAAATAAATTCTAATGCACTTTTAGATTTGATTTACTTGTCCTTGGAAACTAAGAAAAAATTTGTTGAGGAAGATGAATTTGATGAAGGTAAACGACTTATTCTAAATTTTGGACATACATTCGGACATGCTATTGAAGCATCTAGTGAGTACTCTATTTCTCATGGCCTAGCAGTTGGTGTAGGTATGAGTATGGCTATTAATTTTTCTCGGAATTTTAGCAACAATAAAACAAGTATGAAAATTGAAATACTTTTAAATCATTTAATTAAATTGGTAAAGACTAATGTTAATGTAATTAATAAATTGAAGAATATTCACTTTGATATTCTTTATGAAAAAATAAAAGCTGATAAAAAACATAAAGAAAATTTTTATGTATTTATATTGCCCAACGAAGATGGTGATCTAAAGATAGTTAATGTTGCTCGAGATGAAAAATTTAAAGCCATATTTTATGCATCATGGACTGGGGTTTTGAATTCTTATGAAATATAGTGATCAAATTGCAGAATGGCTTGTGAATCTTGGTTATACGCATTTCTTCTTTGTAAGTGGCGGTAATATAATGCATTTACTTAATAGCTTTAGTAAAAAATTAATTCCTATACCTGTTATTCATGAAGTAGCGGCTGGGATAGCTGCAGAGTACTTTAATGAGACATCCGATAATAATAAAGCATTTGCTTTGGTCACAGCCGGCCCGGGGGTGACTAACATTTTAACTGCAATTGCCGGAGCTTACCTCGAGAGTAGAGATCTTCTGGTGATTGGAGGTCAGGTTAAAACAGCAGATTTGTCTAGAGGAAAATTACGACAAAGAGGTATACAAGAAATCGATGGTATTGCATTAGTTAAATCAATCACTAAAACAGCATTTCTTATGGACAGAGTTGTTAATTTCAAAAAATTCTGTAGCCTTTTTGCGAAGAATAATTCGGAAAGACCCGGACCGATTTTTATAGAAATTCCACTGGATATTCAAGCTAGAATAACAAACTTCCCCATTACTAATATTAATACTTTTCCTTGTGCAGCTATGAAGAAAGTATCAAAGGTTAATATCAGCATGGTTGCAAAGAAAATTTTTAGTTCAAAAAGACCTGTTATTTTGATTGGGGGAGGCGTCTCTAGAAGTGTAGCGCTTAAATTTAAGGACAAATTAGAGTTAATTAATATTCCTATAATGACAACATGGAATGGAGCGGATCGTATTTCGGCAGATCAGAAAAATTATAGGGGTCGCCCAAACACCTGGGGTCAAAGAAGTGCAAACCTAATTATTCAGCAATCCGATTTGGTTATTGCAATTGGAACAAGACTAAGCCTCCAGCAAACAGGATTTAACTGGAAATCTTTTGTTCCCAATGGGAAAATTATTCATATAGATATTGACAAAAAAGAATTACAAAAAAAACATCCCAAAACAACTTTAACTTTGGAAGGTGATGCTAATCATTTTCTAATTAACTTGTTAAAATGCAAATTAGGGAACCATATTGAGTGGATAAATTATTCGGCCTTAATAAGAAATTTAATTCCTCTTGTTGAAGATGTAAATAAAACAAGAAAAAATTTTCTCTCACCTTATTCATTTGTTTCGACGTTATCAAAAATTACTAATAGCTCAGATATTATTATTCCTTGCAGTAGTGGCAGCGCCTTTACTGTGATGATGCAAACATACGAACAAAAATACAAACAAAAAATTGTTACTAATAAAGGACTTGCTTCAATGGGGTATGGTTTATCGGGTGCAATTGGGGCTGCAATCGCCAATCCTAAAAAGAGAATTATATTAGTTGAGGGTGATGGTGGGTTTGCGCAAAATCTTCAAGAGATAGGTACAGCGAGTATAAACAAGTTAAATATTAAAATATTTATCTTTGATGATTCTGGTTATGCATCAATTAGAGCTACTCAAAAAAATTATTTTGGCGGCAAATATATAGGTTGCGATAGAAAAACAGGATTAGGCATTCCTGATTGGAAAAAATTATTTTCAGTATGGGGTATAAATGCCTTTATTATTAAAAAATTGACCTTAACTGATAAAACTTTTAAAACTAATTTCAGCAAAAAAGGAACTGTTGCTTTTATTATCAAGATTGACCCAGAACAAACCTATTTTCCTAAAATTACAAGTTTTGTTACAAAAAATGGATCTATGCAATCAAAACCTCTTCATAAAATGAGTCCAGATTTACCTGAAAATATTTATAAGAAAGTTTCAAGATATTTATGAAAATTAATTTAATTAGGGGTGATTTTTGTGAATAATCTCGAAAGAAAAATGCTTTTTTTGCTAAAGAAACTCAAGGATGAAGTCGGTGTAATATCAGTGAAAGCAGAATTTGAGGCTGAAGGCACAAGGATTGACGAATTGTACCGATTAATTGATATTTCTAGAAAAGCAGGTTTAAAAATTGCCATTAAAATTGGTGGTTGTGAAGCAATTAAGGATCTCATGGAGTCAAAACAGATCGGTGTGGATTATGTTATTGCTCCCATGATTGAGAGCGCCTATGCATTATCGAAATTTATTGATGCGAAGAATAAGGTTTATGACCAAAATGAAAAAGAAGATACCGATTTTCTTTTCAACATTGAAACAATAACTGGATTTCAAAATTTAGAGGATATTATAAATCGTGCATCGAACAATCTTAATGGGCTTGTTTTCGGTCGCGTTGATTTTTCTCTTTCTCTGGGGTTAAGCAGAAATGATATTGCACAGGAAGTTGTGACAGATTATGTGAAAGCTGTTGCATCTAAAACAAAACAAGCTAATTTAGATTTTATTGTTGGCGGCGCTGTTTCTATAGATACTTTACAATCATTAAAAGAAATTTACGCAATTAATCTTGATAGATTTGAAACTCGAAAGATCATTTTTGATGCAAATACATTGACTAGAAAAGAAGTTGAGCAAGGCTTAATAGATGCTGTTCATTTCGAAATTCTTTGGCTAATTAACAAAAGAGAATACTACAAATCAATTACGAACGAAGATAACAGCCGCGTAGCATACCTAGAAAAACGCTGGGGTATGTTAGGTCAATAAGAGATCTTTTACTGCTATGAAATCATTATTGATTATAGGAGGTTCGGGTTTTTTTGGAAAATCAATTCTTGATGCATTTAACCGTAATTTATTATCACAATGGGATATAGGCTCTATTTCTATCATTTCTAGGCATGCTACTCAGCTTGATTTAGATTGTTTTGGAGCATTTAAAAATAGAGTCCAATTAATTGATGGAGATTTATCTTCAATCACCATTTTGCCTTATGCTGATTATGTAATACATGCTGCAGCATCAACAGATATACGTCGCTACGAAGAGAATCCCATAGTCGAATCTGGACATATTATCAATTCAACTAAGAACTTTTGCAAACTTGCTAGAAATTTCCTTAAAAACTCAAAAATTTTATTTATTAGCTCTGGGGCGGTATACGGTAAACAACCTGAAAATATCAAAAATATAAGTGAGAGTTATACTGATTTTAATTATATAGATTTACCATTAAGTAAAAAAAGCTATGCTGAAGCAAAATTACTGTCCGAGCAAGAAATAATTAAGCTAGGAAATTACGATATAAGATCCTCAATTGCAAGATGTTTTTCATTCGTTGGGCCATGGCTGCCATTAAATTTACATTTTGCTGTCGGCAATTTTCTTTTAAATTCCTTTAAAAAGAAAAAAATAATTATTAATTCAAAAAATGAAGTAATCCGTTCCTATATGTATGCTGATGATCTTGTTATATGGCTCATGAACATTATCGATGACTCTCAATACGAATCTGAATTTTATAATGTAGGATCAGATCAGCCATTTAAAATTAGTGAAATTGCTAGGAAGCTTGACCAAATATTTGGGGCAGAAAATCAATACAATAAAGCAGATAATAATCTGGATATTTATGTGCCAGATACCTCTAAAATGAAACGTAAATTTAGAATTACGAATTCCTACGATATTGACTCATCGTTAAATGAAACGATTAGAAAAATAAAAAAATACCAGATTATTGAAAGGTTTTATAAGTGAAAGCATTGAATATATCGATTGCCGAAATATTAGAGAGTGATTCTGCAATAAATTTTTTTTAACTGTTTTGGTTATCTACATATAAAAAATTTTTTTGAAATAAATGAAATAAATGAAATGAAAAAGTCATTCGATTCGACTTATAAATCATTTTATGCAAAACCATACTTTAAAATCCTCTATGACTCAATTGTAAAAAAACAAGGCCATTTAGTACCAAATTTTATAGACAATAACCCAGAAATTTTAAAGATTTTAGAAGATAAAAAAATATTTAACTTACCTAAACGCTTGTTAGGGAAGGACTCTATTTATTGGGGGTCTGATGGCACTTTTCTAAGTTATGGAAGTCCTTGGCATAGGGATTATGCAACCCTTGCTAAGCAATGCAAAATAAATATTTATTTACAATCCGGTAAATTCACAATTATTCCAGGTAGCCATCATATACTGGATCAATATTCACAATTACTTCAAAAGTCACTATATTGGCCTAATGATGCAAAAAGTTCTGGCATGAGTAAAGACAATTTCTTTCCTCCTAATGACTCATTGAATAATAAATTATTTGTTGAGTGTAAATCCTTACCACATTTCAGTATATCTTTTAAAAAAGGCGACTTAATAATTTTTGACAATCGATTAATCCACAGTGTTCCTTTTGAAAATTTACCTCGACCCAGAAGATTAATTACTCTTATTTTTTCAGATTTCTCTTCGAAGGATTATGAGATCCCATCCTATGCTAAAAAAATAAAATCTCAGCAAATTACATCTGAATTAATTAAATTAAAAAATATTGAAATTGAGAAGTTTAAAGTTGATGGAATTTCTAAGAAAATGCTTAATTTTTTTAAGCAAAATAACTTGATTAAATTTACATTACTATATAAACACACAATAAAAAATAAGGGAGGGAGAGTCCCTGGGCACCATCAATCGCTTGAAGACACAGCTAAAATACTTAGTAAGAATTTCAAATAATGAAAATTAAATTCGCACCAGAAAATAAAAAAATTGTTTTGTATTTTTACATTTACGCATTTAAGCGGGCAAGTGCTGGAGTAGTTACATTATATAAAATTATTGATATTTTAAACAGAATGGGGATTCCTTCCTACGTTTTAGCAGAACCAAAAACTATTGGTAATTTTCACTACTCGCGCTTTTTCTCAACTCAGAATTATATAACCCCAATTTTAGATTTAATGGAATTGGATAGACACATTTCATGCAACTATAAACCAGTAGTAATTTATACTGACAGTTCAGATTTAAACCCGCTTAAGGCTTCTAATATAATTCATATGCTTTTTTATTTTAATGGTAAATTTACTGGTAGAAAAGTAATTCCCAATATAAATGAAGGCCTAGTTTATTTTTCAGATGCAATTTTTAAAGAAATTAAGCGCTCTAATAAATTCTTATTTGCATCTAGAATATCCTTTCCGATAGCAGACCCTAAAAATTTTTATGTGGATAAAAATAAGAATAAAAATAAAAAAATTTACTATTACGGTGAAAAATTTGATCATGCATTTCATATGAAGTTTCCAAGGGATATTGAGAAAAATTGTATCCGGATTCTTAGGGATCACGATATACATAACTTTGACAAATATCGTGAAGATTTAGCTAATGCATGGTTATTGCATGCATTTGAAGATACCGCAGTTATCTATGAAGCATTATTGTCAGGGTGTCCTGTTAATATTCATCCCTCAGGATTTTTTCCGAATGGAGGGATGCCACTAGCTACAAGTGAACTAGGCAAATTTGGATTAATTTTTAAGTCAAATCCAACTGTTAGAGATGTTGAAAAAGCTCGGAACGAAATACCTTTATTCAAAAAAAGGTATAAATCTTGGATGGACAGCGGGCTTAATGATGTTATAGATTTCTCTCATAATCTTGATAAATTTTCTCATGGTTTTAATGATAATTTAATAAAATCATTGATCAGCAACATCGTTACAACCAGGTCTTTATACTTAAATGCTGCAAAAAATAACCTCGGGAATTATATTGATAGTAAAATCTTTTTAAATAATATTATCGGGCCATACTTATCAGATGTTTATGCTGATAATACAAAATTTAACCATAAGAGGTTCTTTTTTCTTAATTTGAACTTCAAACGTATTTTTGGCGATACCAAAATCTTTCTATTAAGCAAACATGTATTTAAAATTTTGCCACTCCGTATCAGGAATTTCATTCTCAAATTAATTTTTTAAGCATTCAATTTTACTTAAGGTCCGTATTTTCTATATATCTCATCACTGTGTCTATTTTTGTCCAGCGCCCTCTATTCATAATAATGGCTAATGAAGTACCTGATAACATTAAGTCTTGAGCACTACCAATTCTAATAGAATGGCCGCTAATGTTCTTAATTATATCTTTATTGATTGTTGAATTGACAGCAAGCCTCTTGAAGATCCGTCCGATTTGAGAAACATTTAAATTATGCTTCACTTTTTCAGTGGCTGTAATACTTCTAAATAATTTACCAGATTCTATCTTTGATTTATTAATCCAATTTTTGAGAGCTACCTGTGCATTCTTGCTTAAATATAGAAATCGTCCAGTCGAATGTTGATCCGTTTTACTATTTCGAAGTTTCAATTTAATACTTCCATCTTTTTCATTAATTGTAATATCCTCATATTCTAGTGATACCAATTCACTCCTTCTGCATAGGCTGTCGTAAGCAACTAGAAGGATGGCTTTATCACGAACACCTCTGAGTGTGTTATCTGTTGCCTCAATCATCTTGCTGAGTAAATCTTTATTGATTCCATAAGCTTGTTTTGAATAACGTCCTAATGTTCGAAACATTCGACGCATTTCTATTTTCACATCAGGATGTTGAGTGGGATCGGCAATAGAGTTAAGGTTATGGATTGCGGCAATAGATGCCACAGCAATCTTAATTGAGGAAGACTTAAGGTGTCCATCCGATAGTTTTTTGATATACAAGGCGATGATTTCAGGTTGGGCGGGTAGGGCGGTGACGTTATTTTCGTCGCAATACTTAATGAAGACCTCGAAGTTTGATCTATAGGCTCTGATGGTGGACGGTGCGTAGGCACCTTCAATCTTCTGTACGGTCTTTATTAAGATTTCTTTTGCTGTATGATTCATATATCTTCTTTAAGGATGTATATTTGTACTATTAGTATAATTTTATATGCAAAAAGCACTTATTACAACCCCTCAAATTCGAGCTGCTCGAGCATTATTAAGATGGTCCGCAAATGATCTGTCAGATAAGTCAGGGATAGGTATTTCAACGATTAAGCGATTAGAGGTTATGGATGGTGTGCCCGCCATTAATATAAGTACGATGGTAGCTATTCAAAATGCTCTAGAGAATGCTGGAGTTGAATTCATCGGATCACCTGATGATAAGCCGGGAGTGCGATTAAAGTGAATAGCCATATTTTAATTATGGGTATAAAAAAGCTAATTGTTTCCTGCTGTAACTCATTGATGTTATTCGGAATAGGGGAGCTGACTCCCCTGTTAATAAGTGCGCTAACGCCCGTTAGCAAAATTTCAGGAAGTCTTTTCTAGGCGTTTCTTTTTTTGTTTGGTCATGAATTGATTTTTTCCACCGATGTGATCGATGCCACGTTCTTTCGCCAAGATAACCTGTTTTTGGCGCTCGGTTAAAGCTTGTAATTTCTCTGGGGTATGGTGGTTATAGCAATGCGGACATGAAATGCCTGGAGTGTATTTTTCACTCTTCATATCGTCCACTGATAATGGATAGCGACACGCATAGCATTGATCGTAATCACCCACCTCTAATCCATGCTTAATCGAGACGCGTTGATCAAAGACAAAACATTCGCCTTGCCAGAGACTCTCTTCAGGTTTAACTTCTTCTAAATATTTTAAAATGCCACCCTCTAAATGATAGACCTCATCAAAGCCCTCGCTCATCATGAAAGAAGAGGCCTTTTCACAGCGAATGCCGCCAGTGCAGAACATCGCGACCTTTTTATGTTTCTTAGGATCGAAGTGTGTTTTGACGTACTCTGGGAATTCTCTGAAGGTATTTGTTTCTGGATTAATGGCATTTTTAAAAGACCCAATCGCATATTCATAATCATTGCGGGTATCGATCAATACCACTTCCGGATCTGAAATAAGCTTATTCCAGTCTTTAGGTTTGACATATTGACCCACCATTTTAGTCGGTGATACACCAGGCACCCCCAGAGTCACAATCTCTTTTTTGAGTTTTACCTTCATGCGATAGAACGGGTGCTTATCCGACCAGGATTCCTTATGGCTTAAGTTTTTAAAGTGGCCTTCAAAAAGTGGATCTGTTTTTAAGAAATGGAGTAATTCAAGAATAGATTTTTCAGGGCCAGCTAAAGTGCCATTAATCCCTTCGTCAGCCAAGAGAATGGTGCCTTTAATATTTCGCGATATACAAAATTGAAGTAAAGGCTCACGTAAATCTTTGAAGTGAGGAAGATTTACGAAATGGTACATAGCGGTGGTGAGATAAGTGTGTTGCATTGCGAATTGTTATTTATTAAAACCTCTAAAAATGTTATTTTATCAGTGTTTTCAACGATCTTAAATCTTATGGAGTCTACACAATGGCAATTGAACAAACCTTATCGATTATTAAACCTGATGCAGTTAAAAAAAATGTAATTGGTCAGATTTATTCACGTTTTGAAAATGCAGGCTTAAAAATTATCAAAGCTAAAATGACGCATTTATCTCAAGAGGAAGCCGAAGGCTTTTATGCGGTGCACAAAGACCGTCCTTTCTTTAGAGATCTAGTGAGTTTTATGATTTCAGGTCCTGTCATGATTCAGGCTTTAGAAGGGGAGAATGCTGTTTTAAAACACCGTGATTTAATGGGTGCCACAAATCCAAAAGAGGCAGCACCTGGCACCATTCGTGCTGATTTTGCGACAAGCATTGATGCCAATGCCGTGCACGGATCGGATTCATTAGATAACGCTAAAATCGAAATCAAATACTTCTTCGGTTAATCTTTATTTATGACTAACTTGCTCGATTTGGACTACGAGCACCTCGTTTCATTTATCGAAACGTTCGGTGAAAAGCCTTATCGAGCGAAGCAGTTGATGCATTGGATTTATCAAGAAAATCTTATTTATTTCAATGAGATGACAGATATTTCTAAAGTATTTCGTGAGGTATTAAAAGAGAAAGCCAACATCGAATTACCCTCTATCATGAGTGATGCGATTTCAGATGACGGCACGCGTAAATGGCTATTTGATGTAGGCGGCAATAATGGTATTGAAACTGTGTTTATTCCCGAAGATGATCGAGGTACGTTATGTATTTCATCTCAAGTGGGATGCGCGCTTGAATGTACATTTTGTTCCACCGGTCGCCAAGGCTTTAATCGTAATTTAACGACTGCTGAAATTATTGGGCAACTATGGCTCGCTAATTTTTATGTGCGCCAACAAGAAGGTTATAACGTACTCCCGAATTCAGAACGCATTATCAGTAATGTGGTGATGATGGGGATGGGTGAACCCTTAGCTAATTACGACAATGTGGTGAGTGCGATGAAATTGATGTTAGATGATAGAGCTTATGGCTTAAGCCGCCGCCGAGTTACACTCTCGACCAGTGGTTTAGTCAACGCCATGGATCGCTTAAAAGAAGATTGTCCTGTCGCATTAGCGGTATCGCTTCATGCATCCAATGATAAGTTAAGAGATGAGATAGTACCCATCAATAAAAAATTTCCTATTAAGGAGCTCATGGCAGGATGCCAACGCTATTTAGAAAAAGCACCACGTGATTTTGTAACGTTCGAATATGTGATGTTAGATGGTATTAATGATTCGGTAGAAGATGCAAAAGCTTTACTTAAGATCGTTAAAGATGTGCCATGTAAATTTAATTTAATCCCTTTTAATCCGTTTCTTAATAGCGGATATAAGTGTTCATCAAGTGACCAAATTCGTAAATTTAAAGAAGTCCTTATGAACCAAGATTATATTGTGACAGTCCGAAAAACCCGGGGGGATGATATCGATGCAGCTTGTGGACAGCTTGCAGGGCAGGTCAAAGATAAGACCACAAGATCTCTAAAAAGAATGAATTTAACTCAATAAACTATTGATTTACTTATAATATTTACAATAAAAAATGAATCAAATTTACATTAAAAAACCGACTTATCAAGTGATGGTGGGATCCGTGCCTGTCGGGGGCGGGTCTCCGATTGTGGTTCAATCCATGACCAATACCGATACCGCGGATGTTGAAAAAACCACTGATCAGGTTTTTGACTTATGGAAAGCGGGTTCTGAAATTGTCAGAGTCACGGTCAATAATGAAGCCTCTGCGGATGCTATTCCAAAGATTATTGAAGCCTTACAAAAAAGAAATTGTCATGTGCCGATTGTGGGTGACTTTCATTTTAATGGGCATAAGCTTTTACAGGCATATCCAGAGTGTGCCAAGTTATTAGCAAAGTATCGCATCAATCCTGGGAATGTAGGTAAGGGCAGTCGCCGTGATGAACAGTTTGAAGCGATGATAGAAATCGCTAAAACCTACGATAAGCCAGTGCGCATTGGGGTCAACTGGGGGAGTTTAGATCAAGTGAAGTTGGCCGCCATGATGGATGAGAATGCAAAATTAAAAAATCCATTGTCATCCGATGCATTGATGCGGGAAGCTTTAATTCAATCAGCTTTAGAATCGGCAGAGCAAGCTCTCTCTTGGGGATTGCCCAAAAATAAAATTGTGATCTCGTGTAAAGTAAGTGTTGTTCAAGATTTAATCCATATTTATCAAGAACTTGCGAAAAGAACTTCATACCCACTCCACCTTGGTTTAACCGAAGCTGGTATGGGTTCCAAAGGGATTGTAGCCTCCACGGCAGCTTTAGCTATTCTTTTACAACAAGGGATTGGGGACACCATTCGTGTATCTTTAACGCCTACACCTGATGAATCGCGCACTAAAGAAGTGGTAGTGGCACAAGAAATTTTACAAACCATGGGGATTCGTTCTTTTACACCACTTGTCACTGCATGTCCTGGATGTGGTCGAACGACTTCGACTTATTTTCAAGAACTCGCTTTAGAGATTCAAACTTTTTTACGTGACTCGATGCCGCAATGGAAAGATACATTTCCAGGTGTTGAAGATATGTCAGTCGCTGTGATGGGATGTGTCGTCAATGGTCCTGGAGAATCTAAGCTTGCCAATATTGGCATTAGTTTACCTGGCACGGGGGAGATTCCAGTCGCTCCTGTATTTGTGGATGGTGAAAAGACCGTTACTTTAAAGGGTGATACCATTGCGAAAGAATTTAAAGCGATTGTGATCAACTATGTGGAATCCCACTATTCAAAGATAAAATAACAGCTATGGCTCAAAAATTACAAAGCATTAAAGGTTTTTATGATGTCTTACCGGATAAGACGCCGCTTTGGCATTTTGTCGAGGACAAGATTCGTGAAGTGTTAAATCTTTACGCTTACGAAAAAATTCATTTACCTATTGTTGAACCTACGTCACTTTTTGTAGATAGTGTGGGGACCCATACTGACATCGTTGAAAAAGAAATGTATTCCTGGGTAGACCCTTTAAATGAGGATCAATTGACCCTTCGCCCTGAAGGGACAGCCGGATGTGTGAGGGCTGTCATTGAACACAACCTCACCTACAATGGCCCCATTCGTTTGTGGTATCAAGGCCCTATGTTTAGGCATGAGAATGTACAAAAGGGTAGGCAGCGACAATTTAATCAAGTGGGTGTTGAAGCATTCGGTTTTAGTGATGCCAATATCGATGCCGAACAAATTTTATTATTAGCAAGGCTCTGGAAAGCGCTCGATATCAAAGATGTGGAACTTCATATCAATTCAATCGGTGACCCTGAGGATCGATTGAAATATCGCACTGAGCTTATTCGTTATTTTGAAACTCATCAAGACTTTTTAGATGAAGACGCAAAACGACGACTTCATCAAAACCCATTGCGTATTTTGGATAGTAAAAATCCCGCCATGCAAACTATGATTGAAGGGGCACCGAAATTATCTGAATACTTGAATAGTGAGGCCAAAGCACACTTTGATGCAGTATGTGGTTATTTAGAAGAAGCAGGCATTCCTTTTAAATTGAATCATCGATTGGTCCGCGGGCTTGATTATTATAATCGCACCGTTTATGAATGGGTGACGAACCGCTTAGGTAGTCAAGGCACCATTGCGGGTGGTGGCAGATACGATTATTTAATCGAGCGATTAGGTGGGGATAAAACACCTGCCTCAGGTTTTGGTATTGGGCTAGAACGCATCATCTTACTTTTAGAAGAGATGGGTGTTGTTCTCCAAAACGAACCCAATATTTATTTGGTGAATTTAGGGGAAACTGCTGAAAAGTACGCCTTAAAACTTTCAGAAACACTGAGATCTCAAGGATTAAAAGTGGTATTAAATTCAGGCGGCAGTAGCTTCAAATCACAAATGAAACGTGCTGATAAAAGTGGTGCGGCATTTGCTGTGATTTTAGGTGATGATGAAATGAAAGAAGGGGTGGCCCAAGTCAAATCATTAAGATTGGAAAATCAACAATCTAAAATGCCATTCAATGAATTAGCCACATTCTTTTTGAAGCAAGCATCATGAAAAAAATTTTAGAAGTGAAACATTTAAAAGTGTCTCCCATCCATGAGCCACGTAAAGTTTTGGTGAATGATGTTTCATTGGATTTGTATCCGGGTCGCACGACCTGTATTGTGGGCGAATCAGGTAGCGGTAAAAGCTTAACCGCACTCTCCATCATGAAACTTTTGTCAGCACAACTCAAACAAACAGGCGATATTTTTTTTGACGGTCAAAATATTGCACACCTTTCCAATGTTGAAATGCGACATTATCGTGGCAAATCGATGGCGATGATTTTTCAGGAACCCATGACTTCACTCAATCCCGTCATCTCAATTGGGGACCAAATTAAAGAAGCATTGAGTGTGCATCTTGATTTAGATAAAAAAAGTTTAAATAAAAAAGTGGTATCTCTTTTGAAAGAAGTGGGTATTCCTAAGGATCGCGCTTCAAGTTATCCTGATGAGCTTTCAGGAGGACAGAGACAGCGTATCATGATTGCGATGAGTATCGCGTGTGAACCTTCTATTTTGATCGCGGATGAACCCACGACGGCATTAGATGTGACAGTGCAGGCACAAATCTTAAAGCTTCTATCTAATTTAAAAGAAAAAAGACAGATGGCGATGCTTTTTATTACCCACGATTTTGGTGTGGTAGAAGAAATTGCTGATGATGTGATTGTGATGTATCAGGGTCAAATTGTTGAAAAAGGAAATGTGAAAGAAGTATTGAAGAAACCAAAACATACTTATACGAAAGCACTGCTTCAGTGTGTGCCCGATGCCAAAGGCATTAAAAAACTAAAACCCATTCAGCATCGCGCATTTGTTTAAGGATTAGTTTTTTAAATGACCTCAAAAATTATAAAAAATGAAATGCTGCTCGAAGCTAAAGGTCTTTATAAAACCTATTCGCAAACGTCTGGCTTTTTTGTAAGACGTCAGAGAACCATTCAAGCACTCAATAATATCAGTTTATCCATAAAAAAAGGTGAAACGCTCGCCATCGTCGGTGAATCAGGTAGTGGCAAGTCAACGTTAGCGCGTTGTCTGTTACAATTGCTGTCGCTTGATCAAGGGATACTTTTCTTTAAAGGTAAAAATCTTAAAACTTTAAAAATAGAAGATAAAAAAGATCTTAAGCGTCAGATACAAATGGTGTTTCAAGATCCCTATGCGTCCCTCAATCCTCGCATGAAGATTGGTGAAATTTTAGAAGAGGGTTTATTGATTCATGGCTTAGGGGACAAAATCTCGCGTGATAAAAAGATACGCGATATGATTAAAAAAGTAGGATTATCTGTCAGTGATTTAACGAAATACCCGCATCAGTTTTCAGGCGGGCAAAGACAAAGAATTGGGATTGCAAGAGCTTTAATTGTTGATCCAGAGCTTGTGATTTGTGACGAGCCCGTGTCAGCGCTTGATGTATCGATTCAAGCACAAATTTTATTGTTATTAAAAGAGTTACAAAAAGAATTAGGTTTAAGTTATTTATTTATAAGTCATGACTTAAGAGTCGTTCGACATATGGCAGATCATATTGTGGTGATGCATCAAGGAAAAATTGTGGAACAAGGCTCAGTCAAAAGTATCTATAAAAAACCAAAAGCCCATTACACACGTGAACTCTTAAATGCAATACCAGGGAATCATTTTAAATTTTAAGTGAGTTAATTTTTTTAAAGGGAAATAAAAAGCTATGGCACTCGATTTAGAAGAACAAGAACAGGTAGACGAACTTAAAGCGCTTTGGAAAAAATACGGCACTTATATCACGAAAGCTGCCATTGCATTTTTTGTGTTATACGGACTCTTTCAAGGCTGGAGCTATTATCAAAATAAACAATCATTGAACGCTTCTGAAGCTTACCAAAGCATCGTGGTATTGGATGAAAAAAATACCAAAGAGATTATGCAAAAAGCTCAAAGTTTGATTGATGCGTATGGTGGCACACCCTATGCAGGTCGCGCTGCTATTTTATTTGCGAAAGCAAGCTATGCTGAAGGATTAAAAGATAAAGCAAAAGAAAAATTAGAGTGGGCCTCAAGTCATGCAAAAGAATCTGCGACAGAATCGATTGCACTCATTCAACTAGGTCAAATATTT